>Ga0105093_10000100_pt1 | contig 30696 bp, 32 predicted proteins | sample PPLLak3March2015_2_FD_79111 | JGI IMG/M metagenome (GOLD analysis project Ga0105093, IMG submission 79111) | Freshwater sediment microbial communities from Prairie Pothole Lake near Jamestown, North Dakota, USA - PPLs Lake P8 Core (3) Depth... | ecosystem: Environmental > Aquatic > Freshwater >... | reverse complement strand
TGCAATCCTCCTCGAAAAACGCGGCCATGCCTTTTATTCGAAAGTGGCCCAACAAGCCAGCGGCGAAGCGGTTAGGAAATTCTTCCAGCTGATGGCGGAAGAAGAGGTCCAGCATGTCAGAATTCTATCCGAACAGTTCAAGTCTTACCGCTCGGGCAAGAAATTCAAGCAACATCAATTCGTTGAACCCAGTGAGTTCAACAACCTATCCGCGATCCTGACCCAGGATCTCAAGCGCCAGATCGCCGCCGCCGATTTTGAAGCGGCGGCTATCGCAGCCTCCATGTCAATGGAAAAAAACGCCATTGACGTCTACTCCGGTCGGGCGTCCGAGACTCAGGATCCCGATGAAAAAGCGCTCTATCAATGGCTGGCCGAATGGGAGGGCAAGCATCTGAGCTTTCTTGCCAAGATCGACCGGGAACTCACCGAAGACATCTGGCACGACAACCAGTTTTGGCCCTTTTGAACCGGGCATGCTCTTGGATACGATGGCTGCGTAGACCAATCGATGCCGACCGGCAGGGAACGATACCGGCAGCTGGGTGGCGGTGAATTGAAAACGGGCTTTGCACGCAAGTCGCGAGACTGTATGCAAAGCCCGTCATGGACTTAACGCGGGAGTAGGTCGCAGTCAGCCTCCGGAACGACCGTCATCGCAGGCATCGTCGCTTTCGTCCAACCGGGAGTGCTCGGCGGTGCTGCTCAGCTCGCACACCGGCAGCTTCTCGGCGGTGCGCATGGCTTTGCCGCAGCACTCCGGAACCTTCCCCCCCGCGCTAACTTCCATCATTTTCCCACAGTTTTCGCACTCGTATTTATTCTTATCGGCCATGGGTTCCTCCTCGAATCCTTAAAGTCGCAGTTCGACCTGCACCATAGATAATCCCTCCAAGGGTGTCAAGGCCATCCGATGGGCCGCCGCCGTAAGGCGCGATGAAACCTCCGGCCGCTCAGGCGCCGATGATTCCGATCACGCACCCCAGTCGGAAGCTTGACCAAGACCCATGCAGTGACGAAGGTGAGGAGCACGCCGCTGGCCACGAGCCTGAAATTCACCCGGCGGCGATGTTCGCTCAGCAGCCAGGCGATTGCCAGAAAGGTGCACACCCCCAGCAGACTCTGCCAGCTCATGGAATGCCCTTATCCATTCCTCGCCGCCACCAGGGAGGCCAATCGCCTGACAGGATCCTGGCCGCTCGATGGCTCCTCGTGGTAATGCCAGATATGCAGCGCCAAAAAACTGTGCAACAGTTCATTATCCCTTAAAAAATAATCCCGGCAGTGCCCGGAGCCTTCATGGCCGCCGGGGGGTTCGAGCAGGGTCTCGAAAATCAGCAGGCCGCCGGGTTTCAAGCCTTCAATGATCTGAGGAAACAGCCGGCGGCTCAGGAAAAGAACGTTCAAAATCAGATCGTACCGTCCGGGGGCGATGTCGAACGTATCCAGGTCGGCGCAGATGCTTCTGACCGCCGGGTGACGGCCGGCCGGCAGACTCAGCGCTTCATCCGAGATGTCTACGGCGTCGACCGCGAACCCGTGCCTGGCCAAAAAGAGTGCGTTGCGCCCGCTGCCGGCAGCGATGTCCAGCGCCGCTCTTCCAGGGGCCAGCCCGAAGTATTCCTTGACGATGCCGGACGGCTCCATCGGGTAATCCTTCCGGCGGTATTTTTCGTTCCACTTGAGGCGGTCACTGAACATAGCATGATCTCATCAGGGTGTTTCGCGAGCAGGCGGAGAGGGCTGCCGGCCGGCCGAGTCGCAACCATTTTTTTTGTTAACAACCACCCCTGAAAATGGATGTAACCTTTTCAGGTTCAAAGGATCATTAAGACAAGTTCGAATTGGATTCGAACCGATGTTGAGAAGTCAACCACCTGAACTTTCTCAACCTCCTCCTTTTCTCGCCGGGTGGTCCACAGCCTCGTGGACCACCCTTTTCGTTTTGAGAAATTCATCTATCCTTGATGCGGCCGAGTGCCAGCCTGGCTGCCAGCTTGATCGCTTCAATCATCGACTGGGGGTTGGCCCGGCCCTCCCCGGCTTTTCCGAAGGCCGTTCCGTGGTCGACGGACACGCGGATGATCGGCAGACCCAAGGTGACGTTCACTCCGGCCATCTGGCCCCATGTGCCGGTTTTATCGTCATATTGAAAGCCGATGAGTTTGGTGGGGATGTGCCCCTGGTCGTGGTACATCACGACCACCAGGTCGAACATCCCGCCCCGCATCTTCGAGAATACGGTGTCGGCCGGCAGCGGTCCTTCGGCGTTGATCCCTTCCGCTCGGGCGGCAGCCACCGCCGGAGCGATCTCCTGTTCGTCCTCGTCTCCGAAAAGACCGCCCTCCCCGCAGTGGGGGTTCAAACCGGCCACGGCGATTCGCGGCGATGCAATCCCCAGCTGCTGAAGCGCCTCGTGCGCCAGGTGGATGACGGTCAGCACGCGTTTTTTCTTGACCCGTTCGCAAGCCATCCGCAGAGAAACGTGCGTGGATACATGCGCGACGCGGAAGTCACCTTCCGCCAGCATCATCGAATAATCCCGGGTTTGCGTGAGATCAGCGTAAATTTCCGTGTGACCGGCGTAGTGGAACCCGCCGGCGTTGATGGCCGCCTTATTGATCGGTCCGGTCACGGTGGCATCGATTTTTCCGGCCATGGCAAGCTCGATCACTTTGGCCACATACTCGAATGAGGCCCGTCCTTGTTCCGCGGTCACCTGCTTGTGGCGCAGCTGCTCAAGCGGCAGGTTCTTCAGATCGTACACGTCGATCGTGCCGTGCTCGAAGGCCGCCTCCGCGACCTCGCTACGGGAGGCCACGGCCAGCCCCAGCCCGCAAAAACGAACCGCGTCTTTGACGATGGCGGCATCCCCCACCACGATCGGCCGCCCGATAGCGTATAAGTTTTTCAAGGCAAGCGCCTTGGCACATATTTCGGGTCCGATCCCCGAAGGATCGCCCATGGATATTCCGATGATTGGAAATTTTGATACACTCATACCCTCAACCCTCCAAGATGAGTCATTCCTGCCCTCTGCCTGCTGCCTCGGCCCTCAGGGGCAGCAAGTCCGGTGCATGCGTCAGCACGCTGACCCGGGCGCTTTTGCCTTGCCGCCTCAGGGCCTCATCCACGGCCCACTGCACGCTGGGGGCGTGGGTGTGGCCGAGTTGGGCTTTGTGCTCCAAAGGGATGCCCGGGGAGTAATGGATCACCGAGGCTTTTTCGCGAACCAGCGCCCATGCGATCGCCAGAGCCGCAGCGACGCCGTTGGTGAGACGGCCGGAACGGTAAGCCGCCTTGATTTCGGCCGAGGGCCATGCGGTGTATTGGAGAAGATCGGTGTGCACCGGGCTAACCCCTTCCGGTGCCGGGGTGCAGATCACGATGGTGCCTCCGGGCTTGATCATCCGTTGGGCCGGATACTGGGATTTATGCGACTGCCAGAAATCAAGGTCGCAGGGGCAGGAGTTGGCGACCACGATGTCGGGCGTTTCCTTGTACTCGACGCCGTAAATAGCTCGGGCCGCCTGCACCCCCGCTTCGAAGGCGGCTCGCCTTTCACCGTAAAAAATGCCGGTGACGCGGCCCTCACTGTCCATGACCACGTTGAAAATGGTTTGCATGCCGACCCGCTCGGCCATGTCGTCCATGTCGCGGCGCACCGGGTTGTCAGCGATGCCCAGGAACGAATCGCCGCCTCCCTCGCAGGACAGCAGATGGGTTTCAGCCGTCGTCCGGGGGCCGCAAATGCCCGGCTGAATAATTTTGGACGAGCCCGAATACCCGGGAATGTGGTGGGGGACGATGGCGCCCAGGCCGATGACCACGTCCGCCGCATGCACCGCGCGGTTCACCTGCAGAGGCGTTCCGTAAGCGGAATGCCCGAGATCGATAAGGTTTTCCGGCTCGCGCCATTCATGATTGAAGACCCGGATCCGTCGGAACACCTCGATGCCCACCTTGGCCTGCATTTCTTCGACGGTCATGTAACGGTGGGTCCCAAGGGCCATGATGCAGGCCATGTTTTCGTCGGGGATGCCGGCTCGGTTCAGGCGCCGCAGCAGGGCCGGAAGCATGCGGTCGGCCGGCGTCATCCGGGTGTTGTCGTCGCTCACCAGCAGCACGCGGTCGGTGGGCCTCGCCCACTGTTCGATTGGCGGCTGTCCGATCGGATGGCTCAGCGCGGCCTCGATCGCAGCATCCAGATCCGGAACCGGGATGGAGGGGTTGGGGCTCAGCACCTGGGCCAAATTGCGGTCCGGGACATCGAAACCCAGCGGTCTTCCGTCAAATGGAATCGTTACCGTTGTCATGGCGTTCCTTCGGAAAGACAAATCTTGGACCTGGCAGCCATGGATAAATCGATAGGCCATGCGCTGTCAACAGGCCCGTCCCCACCCGCTCTGACCAAGCTCTGCGCATGGATTCATCGGCGGCGGCTGAAACCCGCCGTCGATGAAAACCGTTGCCCCGTCAATCGGTCGATAGTATCATGCGGGGGAATCACATCAAAGCGAGGCCTCCTGCCCTTTCCAAACGTCATGAAAGACACCCTGCTCGATCTGAAATCGGATCACCTGGCTGGCCGCTGCGGCGGACGAGTGGCTGTCTGCTCAGTCCGCTTTGAGGTCTTGGAGGCGGCCTTGGAATCCGCCCGGTATCGAAACGATCCTCTCCTGATAGAGGCCACGGCCAACCAGGTCAACCAGTTCGGCGGCTACTCCGGAATGACGCCTGGGGCTTTCGCCGAGCACATCGGGCGCCTGGCCGCCCGCATGGAGTTTCCGCTCGGCCGGGTGGTGCTGGGAGCCGACCATCTGGGGCCTTATGTCTGGCGCAACGAACCAGCCGAGAGCGCGATGCGCAAGGCGCTGGAGCTGGTTCAGCAGTGCGTTCGGGCCGGATTCAGCAAGATTCATATCGACACCGGCGTTGCATGCGCCGATGACCGGCAGCCGGAACTTCCCGCGGAGACCGCCGCCGAGCGAGCCGTCGCCCTCTGCCGAGCGGCGGAATGCGCCGCTGATTGCCGGCCCGGCCAAGATTCACGCCCGTTTTACGTGATCGGAGCTGAAGTTCCCCCGCCCGGCGGCGCCCTGGAAGACCCCGCGACGCTCGAAGTCACAGCGGTCGACAAATTGCAGGAGGTCCTCCACCTTTACGAAGCCCGGTTCAGGTCGGCGCACTTGGAATCGGCATGGGATCGGGTCCTGGCGGTGGTAGTCCAACCCGGGGTTGAATTTGGCGACTATTTGGTCGCGCGCTATTGCAGCCAGAGGGCGCGCGCCCTTTCGTTGTTTCACGCTCGGCTTCCCGGCCGCATGACGTATGAGGTTCACTCCGCCGACTACCAGCCGTCCGACCTCCTGGTCCGGATGGTGTCTGACCACTTCGTTCTGTTGAAAGTCGGACCGTGTCTGACCGATTCGTTTCGGGAAGCGGTGTTCGGTTTGGCCCGTATCGAATCCGAGCAACTCGGCCGGCGCCGCGGGGTCCGGTTGTCCAACATCCGTGAAGTGCTGGAGACCGTCATGCTGGAAAATCGGACCTATTGGCAATCGCACTATCGAGGCAGCGACGACGAATTGCGCTTTTTACGATCGCACAGCAAGCGCGACCGCATTCGTTACTACTGGAACCATCCGGCGGTTGATAGCGCCTTGCAGCTGCTCCTGGCCAATCTCAAAACTGGTTGGTCACCGGCTTGGGTGGAGGCGCACATGCCGGAGGTACCCACCGCAATGGCCACCCAGCCGTCCATGACGGATCCTGCCCGCCTGATTCGCCGCCGGATCCAGCTGGCCCTCGATCCCTATCTTGAAGCCTGTGGATGATGGATATTAATTTAACTTATTGAAATTTTAATTATTATGAATATTGGAACAGTTTTAAAAATGCTGACTGCAAAGGGTCTTTATGGATGAAGCGGCGGATCCACTCCTGCCCGCTGGGCGAAGCGGCGACTTCTCCGAACAACCGGGCGTCGTTGCGCAGGCCCTTCGTGAAACCGGCCGCATACCCGTATTCCAACGCCTTCAAAACATATCCGGCGGCGTAGATGCGGGCCGCCTTCGGATCGCCGATTCGGTCGTTTGACGGCGGAGCTGCTGCCAGCATCTCCTTTGATTCAGGCCTGGACAGCAGTCCCTTCAGCTTTCTCTGCTGCCGGCCGGCGATGGCGTCCCAGTCTCTCGCCGGCTGCTTCTTTTTCCCCGACGCCATGGCTTGAGCCGTGCGGAAAGCGCTCAACAATGCCGTGGACGCCGGGGCAAACTCATCCGCCAGCCCCAATGAAAGGGCTTCCCGGCCGTCGATCGGCTCGCCGTTGATGCTCATCGCAGCCGCTTGAGCCGGCCCCACGAGCCGCGGCAGGCGCTGCATGCCGCCGTAGCCCGGGATGATGCCGAGCTTGACTTCCGGCTGGCCGATGCGGCTGTTTTCCGTGACGATCCGGTAATGGGCGCTCATCGCCAGCTCATTGCCCCCGCCCAAGGTGAATCCGTCCAGCAGGGCGATGACCGGGATCTTCAAATTCTCGATGCGGTCGAAAAGCCGGATGTTGAGCATTGCGATGGCTTCGATGTGCTGGGCCGGCCGGCCGTAGAATTCGGTCACGTCCGCGCCGGCCACAAAGGCCCGGCCGGCGCCGCGGATAATGAGCGCCTTCACTGGATGCCCCTGAATACGCCGGTTTTTCTTGAGCTCCGCCACGAGCTCCGAAACCTGGCGGATCAGTTCATGGTTCAGGGCGTTGAGCGCCTGTTCGCGGCAGAGGGTCAGGATGGCGATCTTCTCTTCGATATGCACGCGCACGAAGCGCTGGTGATCCGGATCGGCCTGGATGACCGGTTCTCCGAAGTACTCGTCTTCAATCGATGCAATCGTCCGCTCAGCCCGGTCGACCTGGACCAGGGCAACCCCCTTGGGCTTGCCCATGCGACCGTCCAGCATCTTCTGCTGAATTTCCGGCAGCCCTCCCAGCGAGGTCACCTCCAGGTCTTCCTGCTCCATGACCAACGAGTTTCGGGCGAGCAGCCGGATGACCTCCCGGGCCTGCGAGGAACGGTACATGTGGGAGCCCAGAATGGACAAGTTGCTCGGTCCCTGGGCGAGGACGCAGCCGCACGGCATGTCGTCGGTTTCGTTATAATCGCGCAGCAAAAAGGTGCTGAAGTGCAGGGTGCTTTGATCGGTCCGTTCAACGATGAAATCCGGGCTGACCCGCGGTCCGAAAATCTCCCATACGGCTTTGCCCAGGGATCGCGCGGCGGCCATGTAATCGCGGCCGTAGGCAGCGTTCGGCCGTCCCTCTGCGGTCAGCGGGTCCGGCATGTCCTCCGGTAGCTCAAAGCGGTCGCGATCGATGATGCGCGCGTCGGCGACGCCCAGCCGGTTGAGTTCCCGGATGCCCACCTTGTCTTGCGACCGGGAGGCGATGACGGCGAGCTCGGCGCGGCGCTCCAGTGCGGCTATTACAAAGCGCTGGGCATAGGCGTCAGCTCCCCAAATCAATCCCCTTCGTCCGACCGGAAGCTGAATCTCGGCAAAAATGGCCCGAGGCGCCTGATTGCGGAAGAGCACCTGCTTCTGCCGCATCCAAACCCAGCGGGCGTCCAAAACGAACCGCCGCTGGCCGTAAAAGAAGGTTTCCTTGTATTCGCCCTTCAGCCCTTGGCCGGTCGCGCCGAAGAATGCCAGTTTGCCGTCTTCAGCCAACGCCGAGGCCAGCAGCGGAAAATTGCGCCCGCCCGTGTGCTCGAAGATTTTGTCGACCGGCCGCCCGCCGTTGGCCGCATAGACTGCCTGGCGGAAAGGCTCCGTCTGAGCCAACCACTGCGTCTGGCTGAGGCCCGGCGGGACGGGTCCGAAAACAGCCTCCGGGAGGCTGCGCCGATCGATGAAGGCGTCCGCAATCCTGCGTTCAATCAGCCGTTGGCCCAAGCCGACATTCGAGCCCATCAAAATCACCCGGGCACCGAGGGCCTTGGCGATCTGGGCGCCGGCGAAGCTGGTCCCCTTGCCGCCGCCCATCAGCAGCACCGCATCCCCCGGTGCAACGGCCAGTCGCTCCACGATCGCCCGGTAGGCGGTGCCGTAAGTCAACAACACGGCGGCAAGCCTTTCCGGGCTGTGGGTTTTCAGCCCTTCGGGAACTTCAATCGCGCGCTCCTCGTCGACGACGGCAAACTGCGCGTTGAACCCGTCGTGCGTCTCGTAGCCCCGGATGATGTTCCGGCCGGTCCAGGAATCCAGAACGACCGCCTGCCCCACCCGCAGGCCCTTTACGGCCGGCCCGGCCGCCACAATGATCCCTAAAGCATCGCTGCCCGGGATGTGCAGCACGCTGCTGTCACCCCGCCCGAAAACGGGCACCGGCAGCCCCAGGCTGGCAAAGTTGGTGTTGAAGTTCGGACCGGTTGCCAGCACGGCCACCAGCACCCGGCCGCCGTCTTCAGAATGAAGGCGGGGAGCGGGAACGTCGGTAAGTTTCAGAAATCGATCGGGAGGGCCGTACTGGTCCCTGAGAATGGTCAATGCATCCATTCGGTCCGGAAGGGCGAACGAGATGCGGGGAGGTGCTCCCATCGCCCATTTAAGGGCGCTTTCTTTCTTCATCGGCTTTGCCTCCAGATTGAGTTTGGCGCAGACATCTATCGGAATGAAAAATTAGGCATGCTAGAGCCAGCCCTTGCGCTTGAAATAGGTGTAGGGCAGAATAGCGGAAACGATCATCAGCAGAATCGCCAGAGGATAGCCGAGAGGCCAGGAAAGTTCGGGAATGACCTTGAAGTTCATCCCGTAGATGCTAGCGATGAGGGTGGGCGGTAGAAATACGACGGCAGCCACCGAGAACAGTTTGATGATTTTGTTCTGTTCGATGTTGATCATGCCGAGGGTGGCGTCTAGAATGAAATTGACCTTGCTTGCCATGAAGGAGGCGTGATCGGCCAGAGATGCCAAGTCCCGGCTGATCTCCTTCAGCGTTTCACGGATGAGAGCGACGTGGGGATGTTGCGTGACGGCCTGGTTGAGATAAATGGCCATGCGACTGACGCTGACCAGACTTTCACGCAGAATCGATACGTGGTTTCCTTCGATCCCGATGTCTTTGATGGTTTCCTGAAGGTTGATCTGGGGCGGCTCCATATGACCGTTTGCGGTGAATATCGCTTTGGATATGCGCTCGACTTCAGCACTGTGCATCTCAAGGATGTCGGCCATGCGATCGATGATGGCCTCGAGAAGCCCGATCATCAGATCTGTGCTGGATGAATAGCTGCTGCCGGGTTTCTGGATCCGGGCCGCAAAACTGTCGAACGGTTTGGGATTCAGGTACCTGACGGTTACGAGATAAGCCTCGGAAAGGATGAAAGTAATGGCAGAGGATTCCAGGCTGTCGTGCTCGGGGCTGGTGACGGCGATGGCCGTCATGAAGTAGGCACCGTTTTCCTGGTAGAGCCGGCTGCTGGCCTCGATCTCCTGCATTTCCGCTCGGGAAGGGATTTCAATCGAGAGGAATTTTTTAACCTTGTCGACCTCGTCGGCGGTGGGTGAAATCAAATCCACCCATAGGTTCCGTGAAGGGAGCTCCTGCTGATTCCAGGAGCCGCACAACCAAAGTGCATCTTCTCTGTAGAACACCTTGATCATGGTTCAAGCCGCCTTTGCATTCTGTAAACCCGGAGGGCATGAATGCATGTCGATTCATAGGCAGGAAAGCAACGGAACGCGTGGGGAGATTAACCGGAGCCCCTCTGAACAAGTGGAGGCGGCATCCGGATTCGAACCGGAGAATAGTGGTTTTGCAGACCACTGCCTTCCCACTTGGCTATGCCGCCCTAAAAAAATGGAGCGGGAAACGGGATTTGAACCCGCGACTTCGACCTTGGCAAGGTCGCACTCTACCACTGAGTTATTCCCGCTCAAATTAAATTTTATAACTAACGGTTCCTTCTTTTTTTGTCAACCCTAAAGCCGCGTTCAGACCAACCTTTTAAACTTGATGAAATAATCAACTCCGGACCAAACCGTGAACCCCAAGGCGATCCAAATCAAGATCTGGCCGATCGCCTGGCAATCGAGAGCCAACAGCGGGTAATGGATCATCAAGGGAATGATCGCCGCGATCTGGAAGCCGGTTTTGAGTTTTCCGAGACGCGAGGCGGAGATATCGACCCCCTTGCCGGCGATCACGCTGCGCAATCCGGTGATGGCCAGCTCACGGCCGACAATGACGCAGACCATCCAGGCCGAGACCCAGCCGTGGGCTGCCAGCATAATGAAAGCCGATGAGGTCAGCAGTTTGTCCGCCACCGGATCCAGCACCTTGCCCAAAAAAGTCACTTTGCCCTGACGACGAGCCCAAAACCCATCCAAATAGTCGGTGAATGCCGCGCAGCTGAACATCAGAGCGGCAAGGAAGGCCATGAATGGGCTGGCTGGAAACGAGAACAGCAGAAGGATCAGTGGGATGGCGGCGATCCGAAAGATGGTCAGGCCATTGGGGTGGTTGGCGGTGTTTCGCAGCCGGTTCCAGATGCCCGGACGCACGCCCCCCCTATCGGAGCCGGAAGGGTCCCCTGTTTCCAGCGCAGGTTCGCCGGCGCCCAATTCGGGCGAGGCCGGCATCGGGTTCTGGGAATAGTGCATTCGTTCCATGATGGCCGCCTAGACTCCCGGTGGGGGGTTGGCTGCAAGGTATTTGTCGCGGCACTCCCGGCTGCAAAAAACCAGTTCTCGATCTGCCTGTCTGAGAGTCACTCCATCGCGCCGAGCAAAGTAAGCGCCGCATTGGGGATCCTTGACCATGACGTCGTCGATGCGGCCGGGGGTGCGGCCTTCCACGCGCTCGGAAAGGATCTTGCCGCGCACCCAGCGTTTCACGACCCGGTAGGCCAGGTAGCCCAGCAACGCGAAAACGAGAACCCTGATCATCGCAATTCGACCACTCGCTGTCCGTGTTCGTCCAACTCCGCCAACAGCATTTGGATATTCTTTCCCAGAAGCGGATGGACGATTGAAGGGTCTATATCACACATCGGCTGCAAAACAAAACGCCGCCGGTGCATGCGCGGGTGCGGCAGCCAGAGCCGGGAGTCTTCCCGAACCAGCTGATCGTACATCAGCAGATCGAGGTCGAGAATGCGCGGCCCAAATCGCAGACCTGTAAGCGGCCGTCCTGCGTCGCGCTGTATGATCAGCAGCCGGTCGAGCAACTCAAACGGCCCCAGTCCGGTTTGCAGCCGAACGGCGCTGTTGACAAACCAGTCCTGCGCGGTGAAGTCCACCGGCTCGCTCTTGTAAAAGCGGGACCGCCCCGTGACGCGAATCTCCGGAATGGCTTCCAGTGCGGCAATTCCCCGGCGGCAGTTTTCAAGCTTGTCTCCCAGGTTGCTTCCAACCGAAATATAAGCGATGGAATGCCCTGCCATGCCAGCCGGCCTCAGCCCCAAGCCTCCGGGCTGAGGACTCCCGAATAGATGAAGCGAGCTTCGCCCTCCTGGTGAATCTCGTGGAACCGTCCGTCGCTATGCTGGAAGAAAACCTTCAAGGTGTCCCCGCTGCGCGTGCGCACCCGCACCGGGGATTGAAGATCGAAGCGTTCGGCTGCAATCAATGCGCCAGCGGCGGCTCCGGTACCGCAGGAAAGCGTCTCCCCTTCCACGCCGCGCTCGTAGGTGCGGATGGCAATTCCGTCGCTGGAGGGATCGAGGCAGATAAAATTGACATTGACGCCGTCCGGCGCGAACTGGGGGTGAAATCGCAATTCGCGCCCCAGACGCAGCAGGTCCACCTCATCGATCTTCGCCACCGTTACCACCACGTGCGGGACTCCGGTGTTGATGCGGTCCACGGCAATCGTCTGACCCGACACCGTGATGGGCACCTCCCGCCTCAGGCTGTGGGGATCGGTCAGTCGAATTTTCACCCGCGCACCGCTCACCCGAGCGTACACCAGCCCGGCTCCGGTCTCGAAGCGCATGTCGCTGCCGCAGATCCCCTGCTGATGGGCATAGCGTGCCGCACAGCGGGCCCCGTTGCCGCACATCGCCGCGCCGCTTCCATCCGCGTTGAAAAACCGCCAACGGAAATCCGCTGATGTCGAAGACTCGATCAGGATGACGCCGTCCGCTCCCACCGAAAGCCGCCGACGGCAGATCCCGGCAACAAAACCCTCCAAAATGGACTCGTCCAATCCACCGGCCCGATGGTCGATCAGGATGAAATCGTTGCCGCTTCCGCTCATTTTAGCAAAAGCAACCTGATCCAGGAAAATCGGTTTCATCGACGCACGCAAGCCCTCAATCGGCCGCCACCACCGTGTTGGAGTCTTTACCCGCCAGTCCATCGACCGTGTAGGACGTTATTTTATAGAGGTGTTTGAGGCCCGGTTCAAGCGCATCCCGGAACTTCATACGGCTGCCGGGATGTCGGCCGGAGGCCGCGATATCCCCGATCACTTGAAACGAAACCGGACACGTCGGGCATTCGGTTTCATCAACGGTCTGCCGGGCGCGCAGGATCTTGAAACCGGCTACCTCACTTTCCTTACCCGGCTTGAAGGGGGGTATACTCCAAGAAAGAAGGATGTCGCCACCGCGCACCTCGTGCGTCAGATCGGCGACCGCGGGCGGCGGAAGCGCACCCGGTTGAATCGGCAGCAACTTGCGTCCGCAGCCGACCCCGCTGCTCAAAAGGAATAACCCGACGCACGCGGCGGTCACCCAGCCTGTCTTCCGAAGCAAACGAATCGATGGCATCGCTACCCCAACCGTTGCTCGGCGGCCTGGATGGCCGCCATCACGGCGCTCTTGGCGGTGCCGCCGGGGCCGCTGCGGCGGTTGACGGTTTGCCGTGCAGCCAGGTAGTCGAAGATATCTTCCTTGACCAACGGCGAACAGGTTTGCAGGTCCGCCAGCGACAGCTCGTGCAGTTCCTTGCCCCGGTCGAGCCCGAGGCGCACCGCCTGGCCGGCGCTGTGATGCGCCTCCCGAAAAGGCAGGCCCTGAAAAGCCAGGTAATCAGCCAGATCGGTGGCGTTGATGTATCCGGACGATGCGGCCTGTTCCATGCGCTGCGGGTGGATCCGAATGTTCGGCAGCATCTGCGAATAAACCTCTATGCAGGCAGTGAGCGTGTCCACGGCGTCGAACAGCGCAGCCTTGTCCTCCTGCAGATCGCGGTTGTAGGAAAGCGGCAGAGCCTTCATCAATGTCAGCATCGCCACAAGATGCCCGAACACGCGCCCGGCCTTGCCCCTCACCAACTCGGGTACATCCGGATTTTTCTTCTGGGGCATGATGCTGCTGCCCGTGGCAAAGGCGTCCGGCAGTTCGATAAATCCGAACTCGACCGTGGACCATAGAATCATCTCTTCCGACAGTCGACTCAAGTGCATCATGCAAAGCCCGGCCGCCGAAAGAAACTCGATGACGAAATCGCGGTCCGAAACGGCATCCAGACTATTGGCGCTCAGCGCCGGAAATTTCAGAAGCTCGGCGACGTAAGCGCGATCGATGGGGAACGGAGTGCCGGCCAGCGCAGCGCTGCCGAGGGGCATGACGTCGGTGCGAACCCGGCACTCGCCCATCCGCTGCGAATCGCGATGGAACATCTCGACATAGGCCATGAAATGATGAGCCAGCAACACCGGCTGGGCACGCTGCAGGTGGGTATAACCCGGAATCAGGACATCGATGTGGGTCTTGGCCAGATCGATCAGCACTCGTTGCAGCCCGGCCAGCCGGCGGATGAGATCGGAGAGGGCGTCACGCAGGTACATGCGCACGTCCAGCGCCACCTGGTCGTTGCGGCTGCGGGCGGTGTGCAGTTTCTGAGCCACTTTGCCCACCATCTCAAGCAGCCGCGACTCGATGTGCATATGGATATCTTCGAGCTGCTCGTCGAACTGGAAACTCGCGCTGTCGATTTCCCTGCGGATCTGGATCAGGCCCTGTACGAGGGTATCACCGTCCGCCTCTGCGATGATGCCGGTCTTGGCCAGCATTCGGCAATGCGCGATGCTGCCGTCGATGTCGTAGCGGTAGAGGCGCTTGTCGACATCGATGGAAGCCGTAAACCGTTCGACGACGTGAGCCGTCTTCTCGGTGAAACGTCCTTTCCAGAGTTTGTCAGCCATGATGGGCATCCCGTCGAAACAGAGATCACGCGCCAAGAATTTCATCCAGACAGGCAATCAGGGCATCGATCTCCTCCACGCTAATGATCAGCGGGGGCACGAACCGCAGAATGTTGCCCTGGACGCAGTTGATTAAAAACCCTTTCTGCATGCATTTCAGCACGAAGGGCTCCCCTTCAACCCTGAGCCGGATACCCAGCAGCAGGCCCATCCCGCGCACGTCCGCGATGACCGCGTGCCGCTGCTGGAGCCACTCGAGCCGTGAGCGAAAATAATCTGAAACGCGCCGGCAGTGGTCAAAGATCCCTTCCGCCTCCATCACCCGGCAGACTTCCAAGGCAGCAGCGGAAACGATGGGCGTGCCCCCGAAGGTGGAGGCGTGAGCTCCCGGGCCGAAGGCTGCGGCCACCTGCTCGCGGGCGAGCATCGCCCCCATGGGCAGCCCGTTCGCCAGCGCCTTGGCCAAGGTCATGATGTCCGGTGCCACCCCGAAATGCTCGTAGGCGAAGAGTTTTCCGGTGCGCCCCATGCCGGTCTGGATTTCGTCAAAAATCAACAGCAGGCCGTTCTCATCGCAAAGCGCGCGCAGCTGTTTTAAAAACCCGGGCGCCGGACAGCGTACGCCCCCCTCCCCTTGAATGGGCTCGATCAGAACCGCGCAACTCGCCGGTCCGATCCGGGCGCGGATGGCCGCAAGGTCATCGAAGGGCGCAAAATCAAACCCGTCGAGCAACGGGTCGAACCCCTGCTTGACTTTATCCTGGCCGGTGGCGGAGAGGGTCGCCATGGTGCGGCCGTGGAACGATTGGTCCATGCTGATGATTCGGTACCGCTGCCCCTGGCCGTTTTCCTTGTAATATTTTCGGGCCAGCTTAATGGCCGCTTCGTTCGCTTCGGCCCCGCTGTTGCAGAAAAACACCCGGTCGGCAAAACTGTGCGCGGTCAGCCAGGCGGCTAAATCCTTCTGAGGCACGGTGTAAAAGAGATTGGACACATGCCAGAGGGTATCGGCCTGGGCGGCCAGGGCCTTGACGATTTTCGGGTGCGCATGCCCGAGGTTGCAAACGGCGATGCCGGCCACGAAATCGGTGTAGCGCTTCCCGTTTTCATCCCATAGCGTGGACCCGCTGCCCCGCGTGAGTACCAGCGGAAACCGCTTGTAGGTTTTCGCGATGACGTCGTTCGCCTGTGCGACTGTTGACCTTTCCATCCGGCATCCTCCCGATCGGATTATGGAAACCGTTTCTTGAGCTCGAAGCTGTCTGAAGCGATGGACGCTTGAGATCCGACGCGGACTCGCGCCATCCGAGGGTCACAGAATGTAGCGGCTGAGGTCCTCATTGCTGATGATTCCCTTCAAGTGCACTTCCACGTAGGCTGGGTCCACGACCACCCGCTTCTCGGCCGTATCCGGCGCCTCGAACAGGATCTTTTCGAGCAGACGCTCCATGAGCGTGTGCAGCCGCCGGGCGCCGATATTCTCCGTCCGGGCGTTGACTTCTTCCGCCAGCCGGGCCACCTCGGTGACGGCTTCGGCCGCAAACACGATCTCCAGGCCCTCGGTTTGAAGCAGCGCGACGTACTGGGTCAGCAAGGCGTTTTTCGGTTCTGTCAGAATCCGCACGAACTCGTCACGTCCCAAGGCGGTGAGTTCTACGCGGATGGGGAATCGACCCTGCAGCTCCGGGATCAAGTCGGACGGCTTCACGGTGTGAAAGGCGCCCGAGGCGATAAACAAGATGTGGTCGGTCTTGACCGGGCCGTATTTGGTCGTGACGGTGCAGCCCTCGACCACCGGCAGGAGATCCCGCTGGACGCCTTCGCGCGACACGTCCGGTCCGTGGGAGGCGCCCTTGGCCACGATCTTGTCGATCTCATCGATAAAGATGATTCCGGACTGCTCGACTCGCTCGATGGCGTGTTTCACGATCTTGTCGACATCCACCAGCCCTTGAGCCTCTTCTTGGGCCAGTACCTCCAGGGCCTCGGGGACCTTCAAGCGCCGGCGCTTGACACCCTTGGGAAAAAGCCCTCCCAGCATGTCCTTGAAATTAATGCCCAGTTCCTCCATGCCGACATTGGAGAATATCTCCACCATGGGCATGTTGCGGTCGGGGGTTTCGACGTCGACATAGCGACCGTCGAGCTTTCCCTGTCGTAAAAGGGCGCGCAGTTTTTCGCGCGTGGAGGGGCTCTCCGTTCCCATCGCCGATGCCGGTTCGATCGGATACTCGCCAGGATCGCCCGTCGGCCGCACGACCGGCGGCGGCCCGGTCTTGGGCAGCAGCAGGTCCAGCATCCGCTCTTCGGCCAACTGGCGGGCTTTGTCCCGAACGGCCTCCTGCTCGCGGGCCTTGTCGATCGTGACCGTGATTTCGAGCAAATCCCGCACCATGGACTCCACATCCCGCCCGACATAGCCCACCTCCGTGAACTTGGAGGCCTCCACCTTGTAAAACGGGGATTCGGTCAGGATCGCCAGCCGTCGGGCGATCTCCGTCTTGCCGACACCGGTCGGGCCGATGAGGATGATGTTCTTGGGAGCGATTTCATTGCGCAGATCGGGCGGAACCTGCTGGCGCCGCCAGCGGTTGCGCAATGCCACCGCAACGGCGCGCTTGGCCTGGTGTTGGCCGACGATGTATTTGTCGAGCTCCGTGACGACCTCGGCGGGTTTTAAGTTCCTCATAATTCTTCCACGGTGATGACGTCGTTCGTATAAACGCAAATGCCGGCGGCAATCCGCAAGGCTTGCTCTGCAATGCCGCGCGCATCCAACTCGGTGTGCCGCATCAAGGCGACGGCGGCGGCCTGGGCGGCCGTGCCGCCGGAACCGATGCCGATCACCGCATCGTCGGGCTCGATCACGTCGCCGTTGCCCGAAAGCAGGTACATCCGCTCTCCGTCGGCTGCGACCATCACGGCCTCCAAGCGCCGCAGCGCCTTATCCGTGCGCCAATCGCGCGCCAGTTCGGCCGCCGCCCGCGTGAGGTTTCCGTTGAAGCGCTCCAGCTTTTCCTGCAGGCGCTCCGTCAGACTCAGGGCGTCGGCGGTCCCACCGGCAAATCCCACGATGATGGCGTCGTTGTAAATGCGCCGCACTTTGCGGGCACGGTGTTTCACCACGCTGGCGTTCATCGTGACCTGACCGTCACCGGCCACCGCGGTTCGGCCGCGGTGCCGGAGAGCAAGAATGGTGGTGCCATGACAAACCATCATGCGATCATCCCGATTGAAAGTATTTCAAGAACGATCGTTGCAAGACCGCCGCCGGAATTTGAAACGGCCGCTATTTGCGCGGATGCGCGCGGTCATAGGTATCCATAAGCCGGTCGATGCTGACGTGGGTATACTTCTGAGTCGTGGACAAGCTCTGGTGGCCCAGCATCTCCTGCACGCTGCGCAGGTCGGCTCCGGCGTCGAGCATATGCGTCGCAAACGTGTGCCGCAGCGTGTGGGGGGACACGGGTGTCAAGATGCCGCAGGCCGCTGCTATTTTCTTGAGGATGCGCGCGATCGAGCGAGTGCTCAAGCGCCGTCCCTGCAGGTTAAGAAACAAGGCGCCGTTCGGCGCCGTCCCGGAGCCAGCCGGGTCTTTGAGCATCTGGCGGTAGGCGTCAATGGACTTGATGGCGTTGCGGCCGATCGGCACCAGCCGTTCTCGGCCGCCTTTTCCGAGAACTTTCAGCATGCCCGCCACGGAATCCAGATCATGCACGTTCAGCCCCGCCAACTCCGAGACGCGAATTCCGCAGGAATAGAGGGTCTCGAAGATCGCCCGGTTGCGTGCCGCTTGAACGCTGTCCGTTTCAATGGAATCCAGCAAACGGAAGACCGCATCCACCGACAAGTAGCCAGGCAGTGTCTTTGCGCGGCGCGGGGTCAAAATGCCTTCCACCGGGTTCGATTCGACCAGCCCTTTTTTGATCAAGAATTTAAAAAAGCTGCGCAACGTGGAAAGCTTCCGGGCAATGCTCGATTTCTGGTTTTTCTGATGCAGATGCCCCAGATAGCTGCGGATGATCACCGCCGTGACATGCCCGGGGCCGAACGCGCCCCCTTTCGGCATGCCCGCCTCGGCCGCGGCGCCATTTTCATCCAGGTATCGGGTGAACTCCTCCAGGTCGCAAGTATACGCCCGGCAGGTATGCATCGAGTAGCCTTTTTCGGCAGGCAGAGCTGCGAGAAATGAGCGCACGGCATCCATCAGCGGTGATGTGCTCGACACGTCGGCTTCCTCTCACCAGCGAATCAATTCCTCGATCTCCCACCAGGAGGACACTTCGATGAAGGGGTGCGGCGATCGGTTCCAGGGTTGGACGAAGAGCACGGGCGTGATACCGACCGTGTTCAACGTCAAGCAGGTTTCCAGACGGTCTTCGACGAAATGGGTGATCTGGCGTTGCTGCAGCACCTCGGCCTTGCCGTCGAAAGACCCGGTGGCCACGATTTCCATGCCGGTCCAATCGGCCGGCAGCAAACTCCGGACAAAATCTCCGATCGGGCCGATATGGGGCCGGGCCGTAACCAGCAGCAGCTGACCGCAGCGTCGCGCCAGCCGCTCCAGCACTTCCGGCGCGCCGGGAATCGGATTCAGCGGCGCCCGATAGCCTCCATCCAGTATGCGGACGAGAATGGAATCGATCACCTCCGGGTCGAGGTCCATGCAATCTGCCAGATTGTAGCAGCGCAGATCTTCGTAGTGGACTCCTTCGATAGCGAACTCGTCGCGCGCGATATCGAGAAACAGGGTCATCGTATCGGCAATGACCCCGTCGATGTCAAAGGCAATGGATTCGGGGGCGATGATGCCCGACGGCACCCGCGCCGCGCTGAGCGAGCCGCGATCGATCATGACGCGTTCAGGCGGCGGCTCGACGGGTTTTTTTCTTGAGCCGGGAAATCTGGCGTCGACAAATAGCAGCCAATTTGGTGTGCTGGGCCTCCATGGCCGCAGCGCGCTTGGCCTTCGCGGACCGGATCTTGTGTTTCAAGCTTCGCAGCGAGGCATCCGTTTTCTTGGCGGCCGCATCCAGAATGCCCTTGGATTTGCGCAGGGCCTCGATGAGTTCCTCTTTTTTCATGCCATGGACGCCGGAAACCCCTTCGATCCCCTTGGCGATCTCTTTCAACTCCGGGGGGGTCATCTTCGACAGGGGCCGCCCCCAGATTTCGACTTCTTTTTCGCTCATGCGCGGATCCTTTCCTTGACGGGCGTTGGAAAGCACAAGCGGAGGCTAAAAAGCCCCCGCCCGAAGATGCGTGCGGTATCGTCGGTGCCGATCAACCGGCAAGGCCGGTCGGCGGCGTGCAGCGCTCCGTTTCTTAAACTATTTCTTTTTGCGATGTCAATAGCCAAGGATCGGCGTGTCCACCCATCCGGTTTCCGGCGCCTACGTGGGCTTTCGATCCTGAAAAAACGGCTTGAAAAGCTCGATCGGAATCGGCAGGAACGTGGTGGAGTTACTCTCCGCCGCCATTTCGCGCATGGTTTGGAGATAGCGCAACTGTAGAGCCACGGGGTGTTGTTCGATGATGACAGAGGCTTCCGCGAGCTTGGCGGCCGCCTGGAACTCGCCCTCGGCGTTGATGACCTTGGCGCGGCGCTCACGCTCGGCTTCGGCCTGGCGTGCGATCGCCCGCTGCATTTCCTGGGGCAGATCGATTTGCTTGAGTTCGACCGTGGTGACCTTGATGCCCCAGGGGTCCGTGTGGGTGTCCAGGATCTCTTGAAGCTTGGCGTTGATTTTATCACGTTCGGACAGCAGGTCGTCAAGCTCGGCCTGTCCGCAGACGCTGCGCAGGGTGGTTTGAGCCAGCTGGGACATGGCGTAGGCGTAATTCTCGACCACGACGATGGCTTTCACCGGATCGATGACCCGAAAGTAGAGCACTGCATTGACCTTGACCGAGACGTTGTCGCGCGTGATGACATCCTGCGGATCCACGTCCAGCGCCACTAACCGCAGGCTCACCTTGACAATGCGGTCGACGACGGGGATCAGGATGATCAGACCGGGACCCTTCGCGGCAATGACCCGACCCAGCCGAAAAATAACGCCGCGCTCGTATTCATTGAGAATCCTGAGCGCCGCCGACAGGAAAAAAACAAAGAGCAGCACAATGGCTATCAGGGCATACATGGCAACCTCCTGCATGATCGGTGTCCTCTAACTTCCAAGCTGGGTGCACCGCAGCAGCGACGTGGGGCAGCCCGCTGCGGGAATCGGGCTATGGGCGATGCCGGTCCGGCTCCACCGGCTCCACGTCGAGCGTTAGCCCCGTCACCTTAACCACCCGCACCCGTGCGCCTTCGTCAAGTGGGGTGCGGCTGGTCGCGCTCCAAAGCTCGCCGTGCACGAAGACTTTGCCCTCGGGCGCCAGCGCCTTCTTCACAAAGCCGATCTCGCCCATAAGCCCCGACGGACCCGTCGTGGGTTTGGATCGCTGCGCGCGGAACACCACCCACGCCACGGCTGCAAAAAACGCGGAGACCACCAGCAGCGTAGGCAGCAGCACCTGCCAGGCTAACCGGGCCTCGGGGGCTTCGCCCTCGAAGAGCATCAGCGATCCCAGCAACAGCGAGACCGTGCCCGCCACGCTCAGCATGCCGTAGCTGGTGAGTTTCATCTCCAGGATGAAAAAGATGATGGCCAGCGCGATCAGCAGCATCCCGGCGTAATTGACCGGCAGCGTCTGCAGGGCGAAGAAGGCCAACACCAGGCAGATACCGCCCACCACCCCCGGAAAGATCGCGCCCGGCTGGGACAGCTCGAAATAAATTCCGGCCAGGCCGATCATGAGCAGAAGGTAGGCGATGTTGGGATTGCTGACGGCGCGCAGGATTTTCGTCCGCAGTCCCTCCTCAAGCACGATCGTGCGAGGGTTTTCCAGGCGGAGAGTGCCCTTGCCGGCGAGGCTGCGCCCGTTTATTTGGCGGATGAGGTCGTCGGTGTCCTGCGCGACCAGGTCGATGACGCCTTCTTCCAGCGCTTCGGCTTCGGTGGCGGACACGCTCTCTCGAATGGCTTTTTCCACCCACTGGACGTTGCGGCCGCGGCGCTCGGCGACGCTCTTGGCGTGAGCGACCATGTCGTTGACCACCTTCTCGGACAGCTTGCCCTCAATCTCTTGGCCGCCGGCTCCCACCGGATGAGCAGCGCCGATGTTGGTGCCCGGCGCCATGGCGGCGATGTCGGCCGCCATCGTGATCATGACCCCGGCGGAGGCCGCTCGGGCGCCGCCGGGGGTGACGTAAACCACCACCGGCAGCTTGCTCGCCAGGAGGTCCTGGACGATCGTGCGCATGGATTCGGCCAGTCCGCCGGGCGTGTCCAGTTCGATGATGATGCAAGCGGCGCCCTCCGCTTGAGCTTTCTTGAGGCCGGTGTGGATGAACTCCGCCGTGCCGGGGCTGATGGCGTCGGACACCCTCAGAACATAGACATCGTCGTCCCCCCAGGCATGCGACAGTCCGATCGCCAGCAGGATCACGAGCGCAAATGCTGCGACCCTATCCTTCATAAGGGAATTCCTTCATCAAACGCTTCATATCCTCCCACACCTCACGCTTCTTGGCGGGATTGCGCAACAAGTAGGCGGGATGAAAGGTGGGCAGCACGCGGACTCCCTCGAAATCGAAGAATCGGCCCCGCAGCCTGGAAACAGCTTCGGAGGTGTTCAGCAACGTCTGGGCGGCACAGCTTCCCAAGGTGCAGATGAACCGGGGTCGGATCACGGCGATCTGCCGCCGAAGGAACGGTAAGCAGGCCGTGATTTCATCCGGCTCCGGCAGGCGATTGCCCGGCGGCCGGCACTTGACTATGTTGGCGATGTAGACGTCCGCCCGGCTGAGCTTGATGGCGTCGATGATACGGTTGAGCAGTTGCCCCGCCGCACCGACGAAAGGTTCTCCGGCCCGATCCTCCTCCTGCCCAGGTCCCTCGCCGATGAACATCAGCCGCGCCCGGGGGTTGCCCGCGCCGAACACGATGTGCGTTCGGCCGCGGCAAAGCTTGCAGCGCTGGCAGTCGCCAAGGTGCGCGCGGATATCCTCGAGCGACTCGTTGCCCGCGGCGCAGGCCGCTCCCGGACCTCGGCTCCAGGCATCCAAGGTGTCCAAACTCTCCGCTGAGCAGTCCAGCCCCTTGATACCGCCTTCCGCCATCTGCCGCAGCGTATGGGTCAGCTCGTCGAGAATCGCGATAAATTCGTTACGGTTGACCATGGCGATGCCCCGACGGCAGCGCCGCCTTATTTGGGCGGCAGATTGTCGATGGATTCGTTCAACGGAACGACCCATACATCGGCGAAGGTCTCTATGTCGCCGTCTTCGATGGCGATGACGGCCATGCGGTTGCCTTTCTGGAAGAGCATGAGCGATTGAGGCGACCGGAACTGGCTGATCAGCCGCCAGCCTTCGTTGGCCATGTTGTTCTGAAAATAACGCATGAGCGAGGTCGTCTCAATCCGGCCGGCAAGCCGCAGCAATCCGGCGCTCATGCCCTCTCGACGATAAATCGCCGATGAGCTTTTATCGATGTCCATTTCCCGGGGAATCAGTACATCCTCGAACTCGCGAACATCGGGGAGCCTTTTGGGAGCTGGTTCCGGCTTGGCCGGCCCCTTGTCGAACAGGGTGCAGGATGCCAGCGTCAGCAGCGCCAATCCCATGATTGCTAGCGAGACCACCGTGGTGCGAATCGTCATGGAATTATATCCTCCTTTCAGCCATCTATGGAATTACAGACTATTCGAAAATGTTGGACGGCACAACCCTTTTTTACGGCTCATGCGCATCCGGACGTCGGTGCCAATTAGATTGCGGCCGGCCGGTTGCCGTGATACAAACGAACAAACAATCAAGAAAGGACCCACCAAGGAGAGCAGCCCCATGGACGAAAGCAGTATTAAAATCAGACTCATGAAGGCCGGCGATTTTGACGCTGTGGTTGGGATTGACCAGAAAGTACTCAAAGCCCCCCGGCCGGACTACTATGAAATGAAGTTTGAAAAGCTTTTCAAATCGAAGGATTATTTGCCCGCATCGCTGGTGGCAGAGAATGAATCGGGAACGGTGGTGGGGTTTGTAATGGGAGAGATTTATATGGGAGAATATGGTATCTTCCATGAAGAGGCAACGCTGGACACCATCGGCGTTGATCCCGGTTACCAGCATCGGGGGATCGGTGAGCAGTTGCTGAATGAATTCATGAATCATTTGAAAAAACTCGGGGTTCAAAAAATAAGCACCTTGGTCGATTGGAATAATTCCAAGCTGATCCATTTCTTTAGCGCGAACCGTTTCAGCCCCTCCAAGACCATCAACCTGGAGCGAAGGCTTTGAAGACGAAAAAGTTCGGCGACGGCACGGCCCTGCCTGCTCGCTTCGCTGCTGGCATCGCTGAGCGGCGCGGGGCGGAATTTTAGCGGTGGGCGAAGCGGCCGGGCTCCCAGCTTTCAACGCGCATTTTTCACCACTACGCGTTTTCCGAAAAAGGGCCACCCATTGAGGTCGATCGTAATCGGCTCCTCCGGCACTGCCGGATAAACCGAATTCGACCGCCATACGATTAAGCCGTCTAATGGGAATTTTTCAAACCGTTCCATGCCGTTGATTGCGGGTTTTCCCATGCGGACCGCAGGGATTCGGCGGCTGCCGCATCAGCCCTCAAGGATCCTGGAATAGAGCGTCAGATTTCCGCCGCGTGCGGCAATGTATTCAGCCGCTTTGGCTGTTACACGGATCATGGCGATCTCCCTATCTTTGAGATTGACAATCACCTACTTTTAACCAATAGTCAGAATATAACTCATGGAGGCATCCCGGCAACTCTCAGCCCGGAGATCCTGAGAGGGAATCAACGTCCGAAGACAAATAACATTCCCTGAAAAAACACCGTGCGCGTCGGACCCTTACGGCAGAGTCAGAAACGGCTCTGCCGTTCTTTTAAATTTATTCGTCCCATTGGAGGGTAGCCCATGCAGGAAGGCACCATTAAATTTTTCAACAAAAAGAAAAACTACGGATTCATCGAGGCCAGCGGCCAGGAGGATATTTTCTTCCACAGCACCAACATCACCGACCCCGGCTTCTTTGAGCTCGCCAAGTCCGACCGCGTCACGTTTGAAGTCAGGGATACCCGTCACGGCCGGCAGGCCGTGAACGTGAGAGTGGTTCGATAACAGGCAGGACGCTTCCTCATTCGTCCAGATCCGTCACCCGCCCCCGCGCCGTCTTCAAACGTCCCCTTATGATTTTTCGGTTGAGGCGCCGCTGTTGCGAGCGCTTCGTGGGCCGGGTGGGGCGGCGCTGGCTCCGAATGACGGTGGCGCCTAAAACGAGGTCCTGAAGGCGGCGCAACGCCTCCTCCCGGTTCTGCTCCTGGCTCCGCTGCCGTTGGGCCTTGATAACGATTACGCCCTCGCGCGTGATGCGCCGGTCCTTGAGTTCCAGGAGGCGGTGCTTGAGATCCATCGGCAGAGATGAAGCGACGATGTCAAAGCGAAGATGAACGGCCGTGGCGACCTTGTTGACATTCTGTCCGCCCGCCCCCTGCGCGCGGACGGCGCTGATTGCGATCTCGTCTAAAGGAATTGCGATGTCATCGGTGATGGGCAGCACGCAGCCAATCCCTCTGAGCCGCCGGCGTTCAACCCGGTTGTCGCTTATAGCGCCCGGCCCAGTTCGTCGGCCTCGGCGGTGGCTTCCAGCAGCGTTCGGGGGGACTTGGCATCGCCCAGCACATGGACTTCCAGCCCCAGCCTTCGGAACACGTCGACCGAGCCCCGTTCCGATCGAAACCCCTCGGCGATGACCAAGTCGCCGAAGCCGGTGAGAATCTCGCGGCCGTCCTGATGGTCGACCACCAGACCGTCCGCACGATATTCCCGGATGATGGCTCGTTTATACAGTTTCACCCCGCCTTCGGACAGACGCTGGCGCAAGAAGGTCCGGTCATTGGGCGCTAGCTCCGGAGCGAAATGGTCGCCCCCCAGCACCACCACCTGCCGACGGCCCTGGGCCAGAAAGTCGGCCGTAACCATGGCGGCCTGATCGGAACCCAGTACCACCACCCGCGACCCGGGAACCACCCCGCCGGATAGCACATCCAACACGGTGCACAGCCCCAGCCCGGATTCGAATAAGCCTTCCAACTGCGGCATGCGGGGGTTGGCGCCGCTGGCCACCACGGCGACATCCGGCTTCAACTCGCGCACCAGAGACTCGTCGGCGGGGGCATTGAGCCTAATCTCAACGCCGAGACGCTTGAGTTCAGCCAGTTGGTACTCAACCAATTCCCATAGCTCCGCACGACCGGGCGGCTTGGATGCCAGGATCAGGGCGCCGCCCGGCTGCCCCTGCTTTTCGGCCAGAACCACGCGGTGACCGCGCAGCGCCAACAGGCGGGCACAGGCCAGGCCGGCCGGTCCGGCCCCCACCACCAGGATGTTCTTCGAATGGACCGCCGGTTGGAGCCGGCCCAGGCGGTGTTCGCGCCCCAGTTCCGGATTCATCACGCAGGTCGCCTCACTGAGCGCCAGAACGCTTTGGATGCAGCCCCGGCAGCAGCCGATGCACGGTCTGAGCTCGTGGAGCCGGCCCTCGCTCGCCTTGGCCGCCAGCTCCGGATCGACCAAATGGGCCCGGCCCATGGCCACCAAGTCGGCTCGGCCCTCGGCGATGAGCCGATCGGCCATCAGCGGATCCTTGATCCGGCCCACGGCTATTACTGGAATCGCGACCGCCCGCTTGACGGCCTCGGCCAGATGCACGAAGCAGCCGTGAGGCACATACATCGACGGGATCGTCACCGGCAGGGAGCCGTAGACGCCGGCCGAAACATGCAGCCAGTCGGCCCCGGCGGCCTGCAGCAGCGGACCCAGCCGGACCGCCTCGTCCAGGTGCCAGCCGTCGGCCACATAATCCTCTCCGTTGAAGCGCACACCCACCGGATAATCTCGGCCGCAGCGGTCTTTGATCGCCCTCAGGATCTCCAGCAGGAACCGGGTGCGGTTCTCGAAGGGACCGCCGTATTCATCGCTGCGGCGGTTGGCGTTAGGGGCCAAAAATTCGCTGATCAGATACCCGTGGGCGGCATGGATTTCCACAAAATCAAACCCGGCGTCGCGCGCGCGCCGGGCCGCCTCAGCGTGGCAGACGACCAGTTCTTTGATTTCGTCGCGGGTCAGCTCCCGGGGGACGCCCTTGACCACCGCGAGCGAAGGCAGGGGGGATGGCGCCACCCTCCGGTCGTGAAAAGCCTGACGGCCGCCGTGCAGAAGCTGCAGGCCGATCCGCGCTCCGTATTGCTTCACTTCGGTCGCCAATCGGCTCAGGCCGGAAATATAGCGATCGTCCCATACCCGGGGCATTCGGGGGAGATCCAGCCCGTCCGGGTGGACCGTCCCACCTCCCATGACGATCATGCCCGTGCCGGCCTTCGCGCGCTGCGCCAGATAGACCGCGTGCTGGTCGGTCACAACCCCCTGCTCATCCACCCCAAAGTTAACACTCATGGGCGGCATGACCAGGCGGTTGCGAACTTCCATTCGCCCCAAGCGAACCGGTGAAAAGAGATGCCTCAGCCGCGTAGCACCCTGCTTGCCCGCCCGATGATTCCGGCCACCTTCCACGTTTCACCCTCCCCGAAGCTCCCTGGATCAACACGTCAATAGGTTCCCAATGGCTACAGGGACGTTAGACACCAAGACACCCTTACGGTCAAGCACGACCAGAGTGATTGATTTCAAAAGGCCCAACCATTACTATGAAGAGATGATCACCAAACAGCTCAGAACGGGCACGATGGATAACTTCTGCTACCTGGTCGGATGCGAACAGGCCCATAAGGCTATGGTAATCGACCCCGGTGCAAATGTGAAGCGAATCCTGTCTGCAGCCGAAAAGCTGGGGCTGAGCATCGAATCCATCGTCAACACCCATGGTCACCGGGACCACACCGCCGGCAGCGCCAAGCTTAAGCTTCTGACCGGCGCTCGCATCATCATGCATGCCTTGGATGCCAAGGCGGTCCCCGAGACGGATATCCGTCTATCCGGCGAAGAGAATCTGCAGGTGGGCATTCTAACCTTTCGAGTGATTCACACGCCGGGGCACACGCCCGGCGGCATCTGCCTTTATGGCGAGGGCCAGCTTTTTACGGGCGACACCCTGTTTGTCTCCGACAGCGGCCGCACCGATCTTCCCGGAGGCCATCGCCCGACCCTCGCCGCTTCCATTCGTCGCCTGATGCAGCTGCCCGATTCAACCGTCGTTTGGCCGGGCCACGACTACGGACCTACGCCCTGCTCCACCATCGCCTGGGAAAAACGCCACAATGTGAATGCCAGGGAATTCGGTTACCATGTCCGCGATGGGGTGTAACCCGGTCCCGCTGATTTAGCGTCTAACACGCACAAGAGCCACCTCCAAGGAGAACGATTCATGCGCACTCGTCGAATCTTGATTCTTACACTGGCGCTCGCCGTATTCTCAGCCGTTGGAATCAGCGCCCAGGAGGCCGTCCCGCCGGAAGCCGAAGCGGAAGCCATTGGCCCGACCCCTCCCCGATTGAGTTTTTTGGACGGCCAAGTCTCTTTTTTCCGGCCGGGGGCCGATGACTGGGTGCAGGCCCAGATCAACACTCCGCTTTCTCCGGGTGACCAACTCTTCACCGGTTCTCCGGGAAATGTGGAATTGCAGATCGGTTCCCGTGCGTTCGTTCGCGGCTGGGCGAACACCCAAATCGGGTTGGAAAACCACGAATCGGATTTCATCCAATTCAAAGTGGCGGCGGGTCATGCCGCGTTTGACCTGCGGGCCCTCGAACCGGGACTGACGGTGGAGGTCGCTACACCGAACGCCGCCTTCACGATCGAGCGCGCGGGATATTATCGGGTGGACGTCGGAGACGAGCGCACGGCCTTTATTGCACGCCGCGGCGGCCGAGCGATTGCAACCCCCGAAGACGGGGCGTCGTTCAGCATCGCCCCGAGCGAGGAGGTGGTCATCGAAGGCGAGGCCCGCCCGAACATTTCCTCATTCTCCGCACCGCCCCTCGACAGCTGGGACAACTGGAACTACGGCCGCACCGAGCGGCTCCTTGAGGCCGAAAGCGCCCGCTACGTCCCTCCAGGAATCTACGGCGCCGCCGATCTCGACCGTCACGGACGTTGGCGCGTTGTCCCCGAATACGGTCCGGTCTGGGTACCGACCGGGGTGCCGGCCGGCTGGGCGCCCTACAGCACGGGGGCCTGGGTCCACGACCCCCACTACGGCTGGACCTGGGTGGACACCTCTCCATGGGGCTGGGCGCCCTACCACTACGGCCGATGGGTTCATGTAGGCGGGTTTTGGGGCTGGGCGCCGGGGCCGATGGTGGGGCGGCCGGCCTACGCCCCTGCCCTCGTTGCTTTCTTCGGCGACCCACACGTCCAGGTGAACATCGGCATCGGCGCGCCCCGGATGGGCTGGGTGGCGCTGAGCTGGGGCGAGCCGTGTGTGCCCTGGTGGGGGCGGCCGGGGTTCATTCACCGGCCGTGGTGGGGCGGCTGGGGCGGACCCCGCATTGTGAACAACATCGTCATTCACCGTACAACCGTGGTGAAGGTGGAGGACATCCATGTCTATCGCAACGCCGGCGTGCGCCACGGCGTGGTGGCCATCCACAAGGACCGCTTCGGCCACGGCCACATCGCGCCGGATCGTGGCGCCCGACTTCATGCCGAGGACCTGCGGCCGATGCACCGGGGGCCCGAGGTCAGACCCACCCCCGCCGCCTTTGTGCCGGGCAAGCAGCGCGGGATTCGCCCGGCCGAAAAAGACTTAAAACGGCCGGTCGTAGCCACCCGCCCTCCTCATTCCCCGGCGGAGCGCGGCGACCACGGTGAACGCAAGCCGGATGTTTCTGCGCCAAAGGCCACTGCCTCGCGCATCGTTCCAGCGCCGCAGCCACCCAAAAAGACCGAGCCGTTGTCCCGCCCGCCGTTCGGAAAGAGCACGGTCGAGCGGCGCCCGGAGGTCGGCCGCATGCAGCAGCCCGTGCCGCCCAAGGCCGAAGGAATCCGCCGGACCGAGCCGCGCAAGGAAACCCTCCCGCCTCCGGAGCGCCGGCTGGATCAAAAAGCCGGCCAACCGCAGCGGCCTCCGCGGACTGAGGATCCGGAAAAAGCGCGCCGCAGGGACCAGATGGACAGCCGCACGTCGGCAGCCCCTGCACCCGCGCAAAGCCGCATAGAGACGGCGCGGCCGTCTCAGCGCAAACTGCCGGGGGAACCCGCCAGCCAGCTTTCGCCGAACCGAACCGGAGGAAAAACTCCGCAGAGCGTTGAACGCGGCAGCAGGACGCCGCAACGGAATGATCAGCGCGAAGCTCCTCCGGGAGGCTCTCGCCCTACCCCGGCAACTTCCAAACAGACCTCGAAGGGCCAGCGCCAAGGCGATGCCGCTCTTCCGCCGGGTAGCGCGCAATAGGCGCCCCCCCGGAGATGGAGATGCCAACGACCTGAGGGGTTATGATCCATTGCCTTCAAGCGGCATTCAACCCAGCGGGGAGTGCCGAGGAGCGGCTTGCAAGCCGCCCCCTCCTTCCTCGATTCTTTTCTCGATGGCCTGCATGGACTCCATGAATCTTCGTCTTGTTTCCCGGGCATATGGATTGAAACGGTGCATGTCCTCAAACAACTGCCAGGTATCGTTTTCCACAACATCGAGAATGTGCAGCAGGCGCTTGTACCCCTCGGTATCGATTTCCTGAGGTTTAGCTCCCATCCCGGAGAGGCACCGACCGATGAAGTGGGTCAAGGCCAGGCTGACCGCTATCTGACGGTCGTGTTCGGAGGGGTCGGCTTCGATGACCACCAGACCCTTGGCGATCAGATAGCTCCGGACGGCTTCGTAACGAGGTGCTGCGATGCGCACCGGACAGAGCACGATTTTGCGACCCTGCAGTGATTCAGCGGCGCTGTCCGGGCCGAACATGGGATGAGTGGCCAAAATCTCCACGCTCGGAGGCAATAGGTTCTGCATCCACCGCACCGGATATTCCTTGACGGAGCAGACGTCCACGACGAGGCTTTCGGGTGCTAAATACGCCCGCACTTGATCCAGGACGCGCTGGAGACGGGAAATTGGCACAGCCAGGATGACGACCTTGCAACTCGAAGCGGCTTCCAAGCCAACCGACTCCGCGCCGGTCGATGCAACATCCCGAATCATCGCTGCCGGGTCGTAGACCCGCACCGGGAAATCGGCGGCCAGATACCGGGTCGTCAATTTCCCGAAACGCCCGAAGCCGACGATCCCGATAGGGCAATGCATTTGCATCTGTTTTATCACCTCTTGCAGATTATTAACGAAAACCGCACGAAGTTCAAACTTGAATTTTCAACCGCTTTTTGTTATTCGCTTGCAGCGGTGTAGACGTCCGACCAACTCCAATTGCAGCCGCCCCTGTAGCTCAGTGGATAGAGCAATGGATTCCTAATCAAAATTCGTTCTGAGTAATTTTTTTTATAATTTCAACGCGTTGATATTGCAAGCGATTTTATCG
>Ga0105093_10000097_pt1 | contig 31263 bp, 29 predicted proteins | sample PPLLak3March2015_2_FD_79111 | JGI IMG/M metagenome (GOLD analysis project Ga0105093, IMG submission 79111) | Freshwater sediment microbial communities from Prairie Pothole Lake near Jamestown, North Dakota, USA - PPLs Lake P8 Core (3) Depth... | ecosystem: Environmental > Aquatic > Freshwater >... | reverse complement strand
ATCATGCTGAACGGCGCCGGGTCGGTGGCGGTTTCGGCGCGGCCGGCCTTGCCGAAAACCGTTTCGACTTCGGGGAAGTTTTTCAGGATCCTGTCCTGCATGGCGAGGAGCCGGCCGGCCTCGGTCACGGAGATGCCGGGGCTGGTGACCGGCATGTAGAAGATGGTGCCTTCGTAAAGCGGCGGCATGAACTCGCTGCCGATGCGGAGCACCAGGACGATGCTGAGCGGGATCAGCAGGAAATTGATGAACAGGGCGGTTTTCCTGAAGCGTAGCGCCCAGCGGATGATGGGCTCATAGATCCATTTCAGGAACCGCGAAACGGGGTTTGCGGCTTCCGGTTTGAGGCCCTTGCCCTTTAGAAAAACCGTCATCAGCACCGGAACCAGGGTGATGGCGAGGATGGACGAAGCCGCCATCGCAAAGGTCTTGGTGAAGGCCAGCGGTCGGAACAGCCGTCCCTCCTGGGCCTCCAGCATGAAGACGGGCACAAAGGAAATGATGATGATGATCAGGGCGAAAAAGATGGCTCGACCCACCTGCTGGCAGGCGCGGACCACGGTGGCAGAGCTGTTCCGGCGGTCTTCTTCGGTCCCTTCGGACAGGTGGCGATAGCCGTTTTCCACCATGACGATGGAGGCGTCCACCAAAATCCCGATGGAAAGCGCGATGCCGCCGAGCGACATGATGTTGGACGTGATCTGCAGAAAGTACATGGGGATGAAAGAGATCACCACGGCGATGGGCAGAGCGAAGATCGGCACGAAGGCGGATCGGAAATGAAAGAGGAAAAAAATCACCACTAGGCTGACCACCACGATTTCTTCGATGAGGGTCTTCTGCAGGGTGTCGATCGACAGGCGGATCAACTCGGAGCGGTCATAGGTCGGGACGATTCTCACGCCTTCCGGTAGCCCCGGGGTGATCTCCTGGATCTTCGCCTTGACGGAATTGATGACGTTGAGGGCGTTCTCGCCATGGCGCATCACCACGATACCGCCGGCCACTTCACCGCGGCCGTCCAGCTCCACGATCCCGCGGCGGATGTCGGGCCCGAGGACGACGTTGGCGATGTCCCGCAGCAGCACCGGGGTTCCGCCTTTGCTGCCGACTACGATCGACTGGATGTCCGCCGGCGACTTGATGTAGCCCCGGCCGCGCACCATGTATTCCCGGCCGGACATCTCGATCAGACGGCCTTCCACGTCGTTGTTGGACATCTTGATGCGGTCCATGACCTCGCGGATGGAAAGCCCGTAGGACGAAAGGCGGTTGGGGTCGATGTTGACCTGATATTGCTTGACGAATCCGCCCACGCTGGCAACTTCGGCCACACCCTCGACGCTCGCCAAGGCATAACGGATGTACCAGTCCTGCAGCGTGCGCAGATAGGCGAGGTCGTGCCGGCCGCTTTCATCCACCAGCGCGTAGGTGAACACCCAACCCACGCCGGTCGCGTCCGGGCCTAAAACCGGCACGGCGCCTTCGGGCAGGCGCCCTGAAATCTGCTGGAGGTATTCCAGCACCCGGGAGCGCGCCCAGTAGATGTCGGTACCGTCCTCGAAAATGGCATAGACAAAGGAGAAGCCGAAATCGGAAAACCCGCGGACGGTCTTGACCCGTGGGGCCGAAATGAGGGCGGTGACGATCGGGTAGGTGACCTGGTCCTCGATCAGGTCCGGGCTGCGGCCCTCCCACGGCGTGTAGATGATGACCTGCACGTCGGAGATGTCCGGTATGGCGTCGAGCGGGATGTTTCTCAGCGCGTACACCCCGCCGAGGGTCAGCAGCAGCACCGCAGCGAACACCAGGAACCGGTTTTTAGCGCAGCTTTCTATGATTTTTTCGATCATTAGTGTTGATGGCCCATGCCGCCGACGGCCTCTTTGAGCTTGGATTCCGAATCGATGAGGAAGTTGGCGCTGGTCACCACCCGCTCCCCGGCCTTGAGACCATCGAGGACTTCAAAGACGTCGCCCGCCTTGACGCCCAGTCGTACCTCGCGGGGCTCGAAATAACCGGAACCCCGGTCGACGACGACCACCTTGCGGACCCCGGTGTCGATGACCGCGCCCTCCGGCACCGCCAGCTTGTCGCCGAGGCGCACGGTGATCTCCACGTTGGCGAACATTTCGGGTTTGAGCTTGCCGTGGGGGTTGGCGAACTCATACCTGACCTTGGCGGTCCGGGTCTGAGCGTCCATGTAGGGATAAATGTATATGGCTTTGCCGGTGAAGGTTTCCCCGGGATAGTAGGACATCTGGACGGCCGCCTGCTGCCCCACGCGGATGGCCGGCAGCTCGGATTCGTAGATGTCGGCGATGAGCCAGACCACCGAGAGATCGGCGATCTTGAAGAGCGACATGCCGGCATCCACGAACTGCCCCTGGTTGACCATTTTTTCAAGCACGTGGCCGGTGAACGGGCTGTAAAGCGTCAGGGTCTTTTTCGGCTCGCGGCTTTCCTCCAGCGCTTGGATCTGGGCTTCGTTGATATCCCAGAGCTTCAGCCGGCGGCGAGCCGATTCGGCCAGGAGGTTGCCGCCTTCGGAGACTTCCGCAAACGGGCTTTTCGACCAGTCCTTCCTAGCTTTGAGGGCCAGGAGGTATTCCTCCTGGGTGGAGACAAGCTCCGGGCTGTAGAGGGTGAGCAGCGGTTCCCCTTTTCGTACGAATCGACCGGTGAAGTCCACATAGAGGTCTTCGATCCAGCCGCTGATTTTGGGGGACACGATGCCGATGCGTTTTTCGTCATAGTCGATCCGCCCCACGGTGCGGATGACTTTCTGCAGCGCTCGTTTCTCCACTGTTCCGAACCGCACGCCGATGAGCTGCTGGCGTTCCGGGGAAATCTGGACGGTGCCCGGTGTAATCTCCTGGACCTTGCCCTCCTTCTGAATGGACTCCATGGTCAGTCCCTTCAAGTCATCGAGGTCGTCGGCCTTCTTGGCCGCAGGGGCCGGGCTCGCACCGTGACCGGCCGGGTGCTGGTTCTGACCGTAGGCCGGATGGGCCAGCATCGCGAGCACTAGCAGGATCGTCCACGCCGGGCGGTTCATCTCGCCACCTCCCGTGAAAATGGCGTCCCTACGGCCGCCTCCAGCACTGCCAGGCTTTTCTCGTACTCCGTCAGGGCCTCGTGGTAGTCGAGTTCATAGCGGTAAAGCCGCATACGGCTGTCGAGCAACGTCATGAAGTCGGCCTTGTTGACCATGTAGGCGCTCATGGCGGTGTCGATCTGCAGGCGCGACTGGGGGATGATTCCCGTGCGATAGAGTTCGATCTTGCGCTCCATGCGCTGGGCCATCGATCCCATGTCGGCGATCATGTAGAAGAGTTCGCTTTGAGCATTGTCAAGCCTGGCCTGGGCGGAGCGAACGTCTGCATAGGCTTCCGCCACCTTGCGATCCTGCTTGGACGTTACGAAAATCGGCAGGTTCATTTCGATCATTCCGCTATACATGTCCAGGCGGTCTTCCCGCTGTCCATAGGCAACCTTCAGGCTGAAGTCCGGGAAGTAATCCCGCCGTGCCAATTCGATGTTCTTCCCGCGGGCAGCGATATCCTGCTTCAGGGTCTTGAGCATGGGATTGTCCTCGACGGCCTTTTGCTGAAGGTCTTCGATGGAAACCGCAACCGGCTTGAAGTCGATGTCCGCGGGTCGCCCCAAAGGGCTGTTCGGCGGGCGGTTGAGAAGATAGTTGAGCTTTGCGGAGAGAGCCTTCTTCTTCTGCTCGAGCATGATCAGGTCGTCCACCAGCTTGGAGATCTCCACCTGGATGCGGATGATGTCCTCCTGGATGGCTTGCCCCAGGGAGTAACGGGTCTGGGTGATCCTGGAAAGCTCCTCCAAAAGACGTTTGTTCCGCAGGGTGACCTCCATGCCGCGGTAGACATGGGAGAGATCATAGAAGGTCGTTTTGACGTCTCGGGCCACCTGGTTGGCGATGTCATCGATCTCGGCCGCACCCGCCTCCGCCTCTTTGGCGGCGACCTCTTCGCTCAGGCCCCTTTTGCCGGGGAACGGAAATTTCTGGGAAATAGATATTTCCTTCATGGTCATGTCCTCTTCGTTGAAATCGAAGTTGTTCGGCAGACTGACCACTCCCAGGCCCAGCATGGGATCCTCGAGCGCGCCGGCCTGCGGGATCTTCTCCTTCAGGCCGGTGTGCCGTTCGCGGGCGGCAAGGATTTTCGGGTTTTTTTCTACGGCTTCCTGGACGAGTGATTCAACGGAGAGGAGCGGCTCTTCCGCGGAGGTGATCTGGACGCCTGAAAACGAGCATGCGACTGTCAACACCACCATAAATCTCTTCATCGCCAATGCCTCCCTGGTTCGGTTTGGGCGAAATAGAAAACAATTTATTGTGGTTGGCTTCAAGCTGCCGGTGTGGACAGTATCCGATAACGAAGCAAATTTGTAGGATCATCCTATGCATTCGCACGCAGGCTGTCAAACCAGGATGATGGTTTGCGGGATTTCGCAGGCTGCGGTTGGCGGACTTAATTGCCGATCGGGGGGATGGATAGATAGGCCAACCGCTTCATCTCGCGGCGGCCGTGCGTGACGGTGTCCAGAACGAAGCCGCAGGTGAGGCTCAGGCTGGCCAGGATCATGAGTCCGGTGGACAGGATCGCCGTGGGGAAGCGCGGGACCAGGCCCGTTTCGATGTAGGTCATGAAGACGGGGTAGGCCAGGACGACGGCGGCGAGACCCAGAATGCCGGCGATGATCGTGAAGAACGCCAGCGGCCGCTCCTCCTTGAAGAGATTGAGGATCATCATCAGGATGCGGAAGCCGTCGCGATAGGTGCGCAGCTTGCTCGCCGAACCTGCGGGCCGGGCTTTGTAGGGGGTGACGACCTCGGCGATCGGCATCCGCAGCTCCAGGGCATGGACCGACAGCTCGGTTTCGGTCTCAAATCCCGCGGACAGGGCCGGGAACGATTTCACGTAGCGTCGCGAGAAGACGCGGTACCCGGAGAGGATGTCGGTGAAGGTGCGGCCGAAGCAAAGACCCAGAAACCCGGTCAGCAGATCGTTGCCGAAGCGGTGCCCGCGGCGGAAGGCCTCGCCCTCATAGGTCGTCAGCCGCGAGCCCACCACCATGTCCAGCTGCTCGTTGACGAGCTTTTCGACCAGGGCCGGCGCGCCGGCGGCATCGTACGTGCCGTCGCCGTCGGCCAGGACGTAGACGTCGGCGTCCACGTCGGCGAACATGCGGCGCACCACGTGCCCCTTGCCCTGGCGGGTCTCCCGGCGCACGAGGGCGCCTGCCGCGCGGGCGCATTCGGACGTTCGGTCCTTGGAGTTGTTGTCGTAGACGTAAATCACGGCCTGCGGCAGCGCCGTACGGAAGTCGTGCACGACGTCGGCGATGGCCGCCTCTTCGTTGTAGCAGGGCAGGATTACCGCTATGCGATTGTTCCGGAGGCCGTCGGTCGTCATGGGGGATCCCTCTCAGTTGGAAGCTTTCGTAGCTACCCGACACAGGAAGAACGGGTGTTCCGGCTGGGGTTCGATTCCCGGCACGAAGCTCTGGCAGCTGGAACGGTCCAGCTGCAGGCCATAGAACTCAAGGGCGTTGAGCGCATGCCACTCCTCGTAGACACGGTAGAGGATCAATACCGGTCCCTTGTGCTCCGTCAAAGCCCTCATCATCAGACGATCGGTTTCGTTGAGAGTGGCCGATGGACCGGTCACGAACCCCTGTATGCGCAGAAACCGAACCTGCGGCGGGAAAAACGGAATCATGTAGGCGACCGGATCATGGCCGGTGAGGAGGACGATGGAATTCCGCTGCTCGGCCAGTGCGGGCAGGTGCACGTCGAAATAGTCGGAGGTCCAGGGCCTTCGGCCCCAGTGGCCGGGATCGAGAGTGATTAGGAGGAAAACAAGGGCAGCGAGGGTGGCTTGCCGCTGACGGTGCGGGTTGCGGAGGAGGCGTCCCAGCACCAGAAAAATAGTCAAGGGAGCAAGCAACTCGCAGACGATCGCGTAGCGATACACAGCGAACATCTTCATCCACAGGAAGAATGAGACTACCATGAAAATGACAAAGAAACCGGTCATGGCTCGGGCATCGGCGCTGCCGGCGACGGGGGTGCCGGCGCCGCGCTTTCTTACCAACTGCCAGAACACGCAGCCCAGCAGAACTATCAACAGGACGTAAAGCAGCGCAAAACGCAGGTCGCGGAAACCGACTTCTCCCACCTGGATCGGATCAACATTGAACCAGAAGGGAAATAGCAGCCACATTGCCAGGCTTTTGGGAAGGAAGCGTTCGTCGCGGTAGGAGCCGATCGCCGCCCATGGAGACTGGAAGTGCTCATTGAAGTATGGAAAAACCGGGTTTTGGAATCGCTGCCACATTTCCAGCAGCCAGAACCCTCCCGTCAGAGCCGTTCCAGCCAATACACCCAACCCAAAAATAAAGGCCGAAAGAAACCGCCGCTTGAACGGACCGGCAAACCCAAAAAAGGCTAGACACAGCCCTATGCAGTATATGGCGAAAGGTTGCTTGAGACCGAAGGCGGATCCGACCAGGAGCCCGGCTGCAGCCGTTATCGGCCATCCGGTGCGAACCGAGGCGCAGATGCGTTGCCGGAAGCGCACGACCAGCCAGACGGCAGCCACCACCAACAGACTCACGATGTTGTCCCCGAAGCTGGTTCCGATCTCGGCGAGGTTGATCGCGCCCAACATGGCGACTGAGGTCAGCCCCAGGCTTAACCATGCAGTCTCTTTCGGCCGGCCGAGGTCGACCACCTGCCGAGTGATGCCGTATATCGGAAAAACGTTCAATCCCGGAATGAAACCCAAGATGAACCCCACTGCCTTCGGAGGCAGCCAGGTCACGGCGTAATAGAATGGGATATACATCAAGGGATTATAGTAGGTTGCCACGTGCGACACCGCGATGTCGTAGCCCATCCGGCCGGTGAGAAAGGCGAAGGGATTGTAGAAGTGGTAGTTGCGCAGATCCCAGGATGTATCCTGGCCGAGCCAAAGGATGCTAAACCCGAACCAAAAAGGTGTCAGGCAGAGCATAAGGCGCAAAAAGAAATTGCTCCTGTCGGATCTGTCGGTCACAGGCATGGGGCTGATATGCTATAACTATTTGAAAATACGAATTATAAGAGATTGTTCAATACACCACGAGTGGTCGCCTGTCAACTTAAAGTTGGCGGGAGTCAAGCGGGAAGTGTTTGGGGCCCGGGAGAGTTGCGCATGACCACTGCCCGGATTCTATTGCCGCTGGATGCCACACAGACAGAAGTCGGTACGCCCGCGCAAAGGCTGCAATCCAGGCAAAAGTTTTTGAAAGCCGCCTCGGCCAGGCAGCTTCTGTAATCCGGGCATGCGACCTCGCGATGGGGTGGGTTTTCCTCGCGGCTGGGGTTCATTTTCAAGAACTGGGGCTTCTTCTCTTTCATGATTCGACGCTCCGAGTGGGTGTTAACGCTCTGCACCATAATATCGGACGTCGGAGCGGAAATCATTAGCCCTAAAAAACGCCCCACAGGGCGATTTTTAGGGTTAGAGGTTTCAGCAAAATCCCAAGCGGCATTGTCCTTTTCGGTCGCGGACCGTTGTTAAACCGACCGCGAGCGGGATATGAAGCCGGCGAATTCCGAAAGACTTGAAAAAAAATGAAAATTCGGAGCCGTCACCGTCCGCTCATACCCGGCGGCCGCACGGCCGCCGATGAAAACGCGGACATCACGACCGAGCTGCCGCCGTAACCGGTTGAGCTCACGACTCATCGTGTCCTCTTGGGGTGAGCAGGTTATGCTCAGGCATACGGCTTCAGCCCGCTTTGATGCTGCTGCCGCGGCAATCTCTTTGCTGGGAAGATCGGACCCGAAGTAGAAAACCTTCCACCCGATGCCCGTCGCAACGGCGCCGGCTGCCATGGCGCCCATTTCGCAATGCTGGCCGGCCGGAGTGGTGACTACCATGTACGGTGCATGTTCGTCCGGCGTCCCCTGGTCAAGCAGATCCGAGAGAAACCCCCTGACGACGTTCGAAGCGAAATGCTCGTGCATGATTCCCAGGCTTTTTGCATACCATTCATCGCCGACCATTTTCATGAAGGGTGCAACCACTTCGATCAGTAGAGAAGCTCGCGAAAGACGGGTGTCGGCGCGCCGCAGCGTAAGCAAGAGGGCCTGAGCATCCATATGCCGTACTGCACTCTCGCAAGCGCAGAGCAGTTCGAATGGATCATCGAACGGCTGGCTCCTGTCATTTTTCAACTTTGACGAAAAAAAAGCGCTCTGATCGTTTCGGTCCATGCGGTGTAGCGCTCCTTCATCCAGCATGGCTACCGAACCGATTCTATGACCCTGCATGCACGAACGCTTTAGCAACTTTAAGCGATCTATGTCGTTCTGGGAATAAAGGCGCCTTTTTTTGCCCTCTCTCACGGGCGCCACGGCCCGGTAGCGTCTTTCCCACACCCGAATGACATGCGGCGACAAGCCGGTCGCCAGGGCGACGTATCCGATCGGAAAAACCTTTTTGATTTCAGCGATAGGATTCTCTGCGCTCATCTCGGCTCTTTTCAGGAACCGCCTGCGGGCGGCTGCCGGGGGGCAGCGCCCCCCCCCAGGTGTTTTTTCCCGGTAAACGCCTCAGCGGTTCAATTCGCTTTCGAGCATGTCTTCAACCCGGAGCTGATTGGACCTCCAGACGTTGTTCTCGTTGGCAAAGGTCTCGATATTGAAATTGGTCAGGTGGGCCACGGTTTGGATGTCTCCGGTCGCGAGATCCACCTCCCCCATCTTGGCATATAGGGTCCCGCGGCTGTGGTAGGCCGCACCATACTGAGGATCGAGCTGAATCGCCTTGTTGAAGTCGTGCAGAGCGGCCTGGCTGTCCCCTTTGCTTTCGAGCGCCAAACCCCGCATGTGAAAGGCTCGGGCATAGGACGGATCGATCTGCAGGCTGCGGTTGAAGCTCTCTATGGCTGCATCCGGCCGATTCATTTTCAATTCGGCAACCCCGCGGGTGGTCATAGCCAGTTTGTGGTCAGGCTCGATTTCGAGCACCCTGCTCAAAATCTCGACACTGTCCTCATAGTTGCTTTTCAAAAACTCTGACATGGCGTGGTTGAATAGGTTCCTCGTGCTATCGGCAGTCATGATGGCCTCGCTTTTTGGATTGGTTTGATCCTGTCGAGCAGGATTTGTCTAAAAATACTTAGACAAAACTTAAGGCGAATCGCTGATTTGTCAACAGGCAACAGGTTAAAATTTGTCAGCCTTCGGCTCCTTCAGCCGCAGCATCTTGTGGCATGCGCCGTGGCCTGGAGGGACCGATCGAGCAATTCCCTTGAAAGTTTGATGAATAGCAGGCATGAATAAGCGGTCATGTTCGCAAAGCAGCGTTGAAGAGTCGAACCGGTATTAGATCCGAAAAAGGAGGAGGCATGAAGAAAACAACGTCGGTTGGATGGGTAATGATTCTTGCGGTGTTGCTGGTTTTCATTAATGATCCTGCGGTGGCGGATCCTAAAAGAATTACGGCAGCGGTCGACGAGGCGAGCAAAAGCTGCCGGAGTGTTTCGCAGCAGATTTGGGAATTCAAGGAGACCGGTCAGCAGGAGTTCAAGAGTTCGGCATTGCTGAAAGAGGAGCTGGCCAAGCTGGGTTACAAGGTGAGCGGGGACCTGAAAGTCCCCGAGGACCTCGTGAAGGAGGGTGTTGCGAAAACGGCTTTCAAGGCCGAGATGACCGGCAAGGGCCCCGGCCCGACGGTGACTCTAATGCTGGAGTACGACGCCCTTGCCACCGGACACGCCTGCGGCCACAATCTGATCGCCACTTCGGGGCTTATGGCGGCGGCCGGCTTGGCCAAGGTCATGAAGGATACTCCTGGCCGGGTCTTCGTCATCGGCACGCCCGACGAGGAACGCGGGTCTTTGGGCGGCGGCAAGGTAGCACTCTTGGAAGGCGGGTACTTCGAAGGCTCGGACGTCGTGTTCATCACGCATGGTTCAGACCGCTGGAGCTTGGATCAGCGCCTGCTCGCGATGAAGCGGGCCACATTTACCTTCAAGGGCAAATCAGCGCATGCCGCCGCGGCACCGCACAAGGGAGTCAACGCGCTGCGGGGCGTGTTGCTCACCTTTAACTGCGTCGACCATCTTCGCGAGCATTTGCGCCAGGACGTGCGCATCCACGGCATCGTCACCAAGGGCGGCGGTCCAGTGAACGTCGTGCCGGAGCTGGCCCAGTCCGAGTTTGCCTGCCGGGCGCTTGATACATCTACCATGGAAAATGCATATGGCAAGATCGTCAACTGCGCCAAGGCCGGGGAGCTGGGCACCGGCGCAACCCTGGAGTTCAAGGAACCCCGGGTCGCTCTGAAGGCGGCCGTCGTCGTTTCGCCCCTGCTCGATGCGGTCCAGGCAAACTTAAAAACCCTCGGAATCGCTGCCAACCAATTCAAGGATTTCGATGAGCTGGCTTCTTCCGACTTAGGGATGGTGAGCTACAACTACCCCACAGTCAATGTATGGTTCAAGATTGCCCCTGAAGGCACGGCCCTGCACAGCGATGCCTTGCGCGAGGCGGCCAATTCGGACGAGGGCTGGAACGCCGCCGTCCTTGTCGGCAAGGCCGTTGCGTTGTCGGCCTACGAGATGCTGACCAAGCCGGAAAAGCTCAAGGCCGTCCAGGCAAGCTTCAAGGAGAACAAGGCCAAAGAAGGCAAGTAGCCGCCGATCAAAACCACTCAAGCGGATGCAGTCGGGGCCGGCGGGAGGCGCTTCCCATGGCGCTTTCCGCCGGTTCGTCGGTCCGCTTTTCGTTCGCACGGAGCCGCCTCGATGGATTCAACGTCGTTGCGCACCCACATCCACCAAATGGCCGCCCGCTGGCTCGCCGAAGGCAGCCGCCCCGCTGATCTGCGCATCCACACCGACACATCGGATTTCTTCGCGCTGGATGCCGGAGACATCATCATGCTGGACAGCAGGCCTTATTTGGTCCGCAACAGCATGCGCGAGGGGCGTTTCGGGCTGGAGGACGACGTCAAACACTGGGTCAAGCGCGCGGTCGATCTGGCCAGCGGCGCCATGCGGGTCATCAAGCTTGTTTTCCACGAGCGCTTCACCGCGACCATCGGCGGCATCCCCTTCGAGTGTTTCCGCAGCCCGCGCAAGGAGGCCCGCATTATCGAGCTGGTCAACGATCATCCCCACTTCATGCACGGGCTGTCCGCCGCGGACGAGAAGGGCAACATCGTGCGCGTGCTCGAATACATCAGCGGCTCCACGCTGGCGGCCCACGTGGCCGACATCGACCAGGACCATGAAACCTACTTTTTTACGACCCTTCCCGGCATTTTGGACAACTACCTTCGTTGCGTGGAGGCGATCCGGTTTCTGCACGATCATGGAGAAAAGCACGGCGATATCCGGCGGGATCACATCCTGATCGACAGCGACAGCGGGCATTACCGCTGGATCGATTTCGACTACAACTACCGCCACCGTGAAAATATATATGGCTACGACTTGTTCGGGCTGGGGAACGTGCTGATCTATCTGGTGGGCAAGGGGGATCTGCTGCTGCCGGAGCTCCGCAGACGGGACCCGGAGCGGCTGTTGCGGCTGACGGAGGGGGATATGAACATTGTCTTCCACAACCGTCTGGCGAACCTGAAAAAAGTGTTCGCCTACATCCCCGATTCCCTGAACCGGATTCTGATGCATTTTTCGATGGGCGCCAACTGGTTTTACGAGGAGACCCCTCAACTGCTGCAGGATCTGCACCAGGCCAGAGCCGATATCCGTTGACTTCCATGGCCGGCGGGGCCGGAGGAGAGCAAAATGGCGAATCGAGACGAACTCAACTTCAACCGCAACGTGCTGCTGGCCGTGGACGACTCCGAGAACGCACGGCGCGCCGTGGCCTATGTCGCCTACATGCTCAGCGGCATAGAAGGCTCGCGGGTGACCCTGCTGCACGTCATCTCCGAGCCGGAGGAGGACTACTTCGCCAAAATCGAAGAAAAGCAGGAGTGGCTGGATCAATACCGGAGCCGCGTCGAAGCCTTTCTGGAGCAATACCGCCGTGAGCTGATCGATGCCGGGTTCCGGGCGGAGTCAGTTAAGACGAGCGCGCCGCTACGCCACTGTCCGTCCATCGCCGAGTGCATCCTGTCGGAGCTCGACCGAACCCAATACGGAACCCTCGTGGTCGGCCGGCAGGGATTGTCGCGCAAGGAGGAATTCCTGTTCGGCAGCGTCTCCAGCAAGATCGTCGGCCACGCCCGCAACTGCGCGGTGTGGGTCGTGGCGTGACGAAGGGAAGGTCTCGTGACGCCTCAAGGCATGCTTTTGAACCGTCTGATGCGATTCGCTGCCGGGCTGCGTTTCCCGAAACTGCTGGCGATTACGGCAGCCCTGTTCATTCTCGATCTGATCATCCCCGACATGGTCCCCTTTGCCGATGAGATCCTTCTGGGGCTCTTGTCCCTGCTGCTGGCATCGTTGAAAATACGCGGCCCTCACGGCCGATAGAGAGATGCTCTCTGCAGTTCCTCGAAGCGGCTTTTCTGCCGATCGCGGTAGGCGGCGAGTTCTTTCAGCAGCGCATGACCGGAGGGCAGCCGTCGGTTCAGTTTCAACAGGGATTCATTCAGGCGCTCCAGCCAGTTTGCGCCCTGGTGGCCGTATTCCGCCTGCCGCTCGTCCTTTCCTTCCATGCGCATGCACATCTCGTAAAGTCCGTAGTAGGCCTCGTTGAAAAACAGGATCTCCCGGGCGCATTCCGGGCCGAAGGTCCTCACCAGAGCCTTCCACAGGGATCGTTCGGGACTATAGGCCGACGTGTTCCACTCGTAGTCGGCCACCGTTGCGAATTTGATGCGGTACACTTCGGAATCCGCTGCTCCGTTCACGTACAAGTGGCGGCCGTCGTTCAGCTCGTGAAAACCGGCCGGCCGGTCGGTGTCCAGCGGCTCGAAGAGGTTGCACATGCGCACTTTGCCCGGGTAGTGGGCGGTGTAGCCGCCGTAGACCGTGGTTTCCAGGTTGCGGGCGTAGAGGGTGTTGTCCCAGAACATCGGCCAGCGGCCGATGAGGTTGCGAAAACGCCGCAGATCGGCCAGATCGATGGACAAGGATCTGACCGTCGGTCCGGTCCAGATGATGGCCACCTCCGTCGGTATCTGGGCAGCGAGTTCTTTCAGGTAGATTTCAGCCTTGCCCTCGCTGCGGTCGATGAACTCGTTCGCGTACCACGGCGGGCAAAACTCGAACCGGGTTCCCGGGTAATCCCGGTCCAGCCAAGCCTGCAGACGATTGATGACGAAGGCCTGGGCGTTTTGAAGGTTGATGAAACGTTTTTGGTCCTCCGGCGTATAAAGGGAGAACTTCTTGCGGTTTCGACCCTCGTGCGGCACGAAATCGTCGGCAAGCAGCATAATCGTATCGGCCCCGGCGTCCAGGCCGAGCTTGAACACGCCCTGGACGGTTTCCAAACCGGCGATGCTGCCGTGGGTCCAGGTGTAGCGGGCGGAATGGCTGAGGGTCTCCGCAGCCGGCTCGAACTCAAAGTGCGAGTAGGGGTTGAGCATGACGCCGAGGGACATCGTCCCATTTTCACGGCAGCGCTGCCCGATCTCGGCGATTCCGGTCTTGAAGAGGACGTTCGGCTGATACCAGGCCTTTGTCCGGCCTTCGTAGCCGGTATAGATCTTGTTCAACTTCAACTGGCTCATACGCTCCAACCCCTCGAGGTCACGGTCAAGCTCGGATAACGTCTCCCAGCGTTTGAGCAAATAGGAGCGGCCCAGAAAATCAGGACAGTCGATGACAGCGGCGCTGTGGTAGACGCAGCGGTCTTCTTCAAAGAGTTGGGCGGCGGTGGCGGCGGCATAGAAGCTGCCGACGGCGGTTTCGCCGGCCAGGAAAACCACATGGCAGGATCCCGCATCCATGGGTTGGATGACATAGCCTTGCGGCTGGCCGCTGGCCGACGTCAGCGGCCCATCGAGACCCAATTTCCTCGACAGCGGGTTGCGGCCGATCGAAAAGATTAACCGTTCGGCAGATAACTCGGTGATACTAAAATCACCCGCAACAACCCGAGCCTTTAACTCCGGCGCGTTGACGGAGATTTTCGTTCGAGACAGCGCCGCGTTCAGCGCCTTTTCCAGCAGGCGGGCGGCGCTGCGTTCGGCGGGCGCGGGATCCTCCGGCAGTATGATCAAAGGACCATGATTTTCAATCCGGCCGGGGGCGAGGTAGGTAATCTCGCGAACATACCGGATATCTTTGGGAGCGGGTATCAGAGTCTCCCATCGTGAAAGCGGCCGGTCGATGTGCGGTTTCAGACGCTCTAGGGCGCTGAAATTCCATTTCGAGTAACGGAAAACCACATCGTCCAGCCACACGGTGCCGCTGCCTTTCAAGCCCAAGAAAAGACGCACGTAGCAGGTCCCGTCGGGAAGGTCGCCTTCCGAGAAAGGGTAATTGTAGGTTCGTGCGCGCACCCTGGCCCAGTCAAAACGGTCGACCGACCAATAGTTGGCAAAGGAGTAGCTCTTGTCGGAGGCATCGATCAGATTCCCGCCGACCGGGTTCATGGCGGTTGAGTCCAGCGGTTTTTTTTCGGCATCGAAAAAAAACGCTCGGATCGAGACGGCATCGCCCAGCCGGCCGCCGAATCGATGCCGGTTGCCGGCTACCTGTTCCAGCCGGACCGCATACGTGAAGTCGTAGTTGCCGGCGAGGACCGGAATATAGTCGCTGAGGATGCCCTCCGCCGTATCCATCTCCCCGGCCTGAGCCCGGTGGATCTTGATGGCGCGTCGGCCGTGGTGAACTTCATCAGGAGCGGCCCCGGTCTCCAAGTGGATCCATTCAACCCGGCTTCCGAGCTTTTGCCACCCCGAAGGCATCTCGGGATCGGCCATTCCGTCGATCGGCGGGCCATTCTGCTCGAATGACGGGTTGAATACCAGGTTGCCCTTTTCGAGCTGCTGCAGCCTCATTTCATAGGGAATACCCAGAGGCTCGGAGCTGGACCAGTTCGATGCGCGGGCTGAAGCGCAAGAGCCGCCGCCGGCGGTGAACATCAGCGCAAAGCAAATTGAAAACCGAAAGGCTCTCATGGCAAATTCCGAATACATACGGAGATAAGGATCGGCGCTTCTCCCTCGGTGCTTTAGGCGCCATTTTTCATGATGGTTTCATGTCATCAAAAAAAAACGGTTGCCTCTCCCTTGCGCCGGGGGGCAACCATGCCCATGTTTGCAGGCATCAACCGCGGTCGAAAGCGAACCACCGCGAAAAAAGGGAGGTACTGAAAATGAAAAGCAAAGGCCACGCCAAATCTCATAATCGTGAACAGAGCTACATCGAGTCTGAAGAGGAAAGAGAGAGAGGGCACGTCGATACGCGCTACAAAAACTTTGAATGCGAAAACAAGACAAACCTGGGATGCGATCCTGGAATCGATGTCGCCGGATAACCTCATCTGCGCGGATGAAGGGGGCAGCGCCTAAAAAGGGCTCTGCCCCTTTTTTATGGGCGCCCGCCAGGGGGCACTTTCGGAGGCGGCGCCAGGTTTCATGTGCGCAGTGCCTGCTCCAAGGCAAAAAAGAAGACCCGTGCACCCGCAGCCAACAACCTCCTACTGGGTCTCATCGTTTTCCGAGATAGCCTCACCCTATCTCAAGAACCTATACCCCCTTTAAAATCCCCGGAAAAAGCATCAAATCTGCAATTCGCTGATCCGCTATCTTTGATCTGTTAATCCCAAGCCCCTTCTGCCTGAGCCAGGAAGCGATAAAGGCTGCCCGTTTCAACTCAAACCGGGTCTTGACATAAGGCAGTTTAATATTATTGTCTGCGCATATGTGAACATGTCAGGAGGACTTAATGAAGTCTGACGAGCAATTAAGAACGAACGTTGAGTCTCATGGCTGCAACATTTTGCATCCGGTGACCGTACGGAAGGTCTCAAGACAGATGCCATCGGGGGAAGCTCTTGATGGTCTTGCGGAGTTCTTTAAGCTTTTTTCCGACAAAACCCGGGTAAGCATTCTCTTAGCTCTGAGTCATTCCGAGATGTGCGTCTGTGACCTGAGCATGCTTCTGAAAATGAAGCAGCCCGCGATATCCCAGCATCTGAAAGTCCTGCGCCAGATGCGCATGGTCCGCACCCGCCGGGACGGAAAAGTGATTTATTACACCCTCGACGACCATCATATCCGCATTGTCCTCAAGTACGGCCTGGAACACATAGAGGAGATTTTATGAAGGAACCTGGCATACCCCTGGCAAGCTAGTACCCGATCAAGGGGCTGGATTGCGCATCCTGCGGCATGAAAATCGAGACTATCAAAAAGCTTCCGGGAGAGACTTATGCCGCAGTGGATTTCGGAAGCCTGCGCCTGCATCTTGCAGCAACAGACCTGGACCGGGTGCGGGCGGAAATCAAGCGCATCGAGCCCGAGGTGGAAATCCTGCCCGCTGAAAGCAAATCCGCATTGGAGGAAGACCATACGGATAGTTTCAAGCCGAGGCGGGAACTCTCCCTCCTGCTCGTCGCCTTGTTGCTGTTTGGCGTGCACGCGTTTTTCGAGGATCGGTTTCATGAATCCGGTTGGCCGGTTCTGGACTATGGAACCGCATTGGCCGCCTACCTTCTTGCAGGTATGAACGTCTATCTCGGCGCATTCAAGACTATCCGCCGCGGCGACTTTTTCGATGAGAACGTGTTGATGGTGATGGCTACCGCCGGAGCGATAGCCATCCACGCCATCTCCGAAGCCGTCGGCGTGATGATTTTTTTCAAGGCCGGGGAGTTTTTGCAAAATCTGGCGGTTGCGCGTTCGCGTCGATCCATCCGTTCGCTGCTCGCGTCAAGACCCGACCGGGCGAATGTGGAGACTCCGGATGGCATTCGCCAGGTGCCGCCCGAGCAGGTGCAGGTCGGCAAGGTAATTCTGGTCCGGCCCGGTGAGAAGGTGCCCCTTGACGGTCAGGTCATGGCGGGCCAATCCAGGTTAGATACATCAGCCCTAACCGGTGAGCCTGTTCCGCTGAACGCCAAGGTGGGCGATACCCTACCTGGATCTATCGCGCCCTGGTGCTGCTGGTCATCTCCTGCCCTTGCGCGCTGGTGGTCAGCGTCCCGCTGGGGTATTTCGGCGGCATCGGCCGGGCCTCCCGCCGGGGGATTCTGGTGAAAGGCTCCAACTTCTTGGATGCGCTTTCGGCGGTCAAGACCGTGGTTTTCGACAAAACGGGAACTTTGACCCAGGGCCAATTCGAGGTTCAAAAAGTCGTTTCCAAGAACGGCGTTGGGGAGCAAAAACTTCTTGAATTTGCCGGTCTGGCCGAGATGCACTCCAGCCATCCGATCGCCAAATCCATTGTCGATAGGCTAACCCAATCGGGGATCAAACTGGACAGCACATCCATTGCCGAGCATGTGGATTTTCCCGGGAGAGGGGTTCAGGCGCAAATCAGGGGACACGAGATTCTGGTCGGAAGCGATGGATTGCTCCACCACAAGCAGATCGCACACGATGTCTGCGAACTGGAGGGCACCGCCGCCCACGTCGCTATCGATGGGACCTATGCCGGTCATATTCTCATCGGCGATGCACTAAAAACCGACGCCAAGGAAGCGATTAAACAACTGCGCAAAATCGGCATCGAGCGCATCGTAATGCTCACCGGCGACAACCGCTGTGCCGCCGAATCCGTCGCAAAGGCATTGGGGGTAGATGCGTTTCACGCGGAACTGCTGCCGGAAGACAAGGTGCGCATATTGGAAGACATCCAACTTTCATCCGACCACAGCGGAAAACTGGCCTTTGTTGGCGACGGTATCAACGATGCCCCGGTCATTCCGCGGGCCGATGTGGGCATCGCGATGGGGGCGTTGGGCTCGGATGCCGCCATCGAAACGGCCGACGTGGTGCTCATGGCTGATTCTCCACTAAAAATCGTCGAGGCCGTTGAGATCGCGCGCCAAACAAGGAGGATTGTCTGGCAGAACATTTTCATGGCGCTTTCGATCAAGCTCATTTTCGTGACCTTTGGAGCGATGGGCATGGCGTCCATGTGGGAGGCGGTCTTTGCCGACATGGGGGTGTCCCTTGCCGCCGTTGCCAATTCAACCCGGATGCTCAGGGGAAAGTGGTTGTAGGAAGACTACTACAAAAACACCCGCCGACCGATAAAAATCATTGGTTGCGTTTCGGTTGACACAGCCGGAGTCGCTCTGTATTTTGGCGCTCGTCAGGCGCGGCCTGATCTTTCCCCCTGCAATCGTTATTGAAATGAACGTCTGAGGAAACTCATGGACATCACCACCGCCGGTTTGACCATTTTGGGGTTGGCCGTATTCGAGTCCATCACCAGCATCGACAACGCCATCATCAACGCCGAAGTCCTGGCCACCATGCAGGAGAAGGCGCGGCGCTGGTTTCTGACCTGGGGCATGCTCATTGCCGTTTTCGGCGTGCGCGGCTTGCTGCCCTGGCTGATCGTCTGGGTCATGTCGCCGGGGCTGGATCCCTGGCAGGCCTTGACAGCCACGTTTACCGACGACCCGGCGGCGCAGAAGGCCATCCAGGAGAGCGCCCCGGTTCTGCTCATCGGCGGCGGGGTGTTTTTCATTTTTCTCTTCTGCAACTGGCTGTTCCAGGAGCCGAAGAAGTTCGGGCTGCCCGGCGAAGACTTCTTTGCGCGGCAAGGGGCCTGGTTTTACGCGGTGGTATCGGTGGCGCTGATGCTGATCGTCTGGTTTGCGCTGAAGAAAGACCCGATGCTGGGGTTCGGCGCGGTGGTGGGGTCGACGGGTTTTTTCATCACGCATGGATTCAAACGTTATGCCGAGTCCCAGGAGGAACGGCTGCTGCACGATCAGACCAGCATGTCGGACATCGCCAAAATCCTTTACCTGGAAGTGATCGACTCCACCTTCTCCGTCGACGGGGTCGTGGGGGCTTTCGCCTTTACGCTGTCGGTGCCGCTGATCCTGCTGGGCAACGGCATCGGCGCCATCGTCGTGCGGCAGCTCACCATCTACAATATAGAGAAGATAAAGAAGTACATCTACCTTAAAAACGGCGCCATGTACTCGGTGCTGGTGCTCGGCTTTGTAATGCTGGCGCACGGCTACGGCATGCACATTCCCGAGTGGCTGGCGCCGCTGGCGACCATCGTCATCGTCGGGTACTTTTTCTGGAAGTCCTGGAAACATGCCAGGTCGGCTGGGGGCTGAGCCGCCGGCGCGGATGGGGCTGCAGGCGACTTCCGACTTCGCAGGTGCCAAAAGGTGAAGGGCTTGGTCAAGATCCTGGCCGGTGCCGTCTGCATTTACGCGGCCTACTGCGTCCTGCTGTTTTTGGTTCAGCGGCAGGTCATCTTCCCCCGTTATCTGATACCGACTCCACCAGCGCCCGATTATAACGCCCTGGGCGTCGAGCCGTTGTGGCTGGAGACTTCCTTCGGCAAGGTCGAAGCGTGGTATCTGCCGCCGAAGTCGGCTAAAGAGCCCTATCCGGCCGTGATTTTCGGCCACGGCAACGGGGAACTGATCGATTATTGGCCACGCGAGCTGGGGCGCTTCGCATCCATGGGCGTCGGCCTTCTTTTGGTGGAATATCCCGGCTACGGGCGATCGGCCGGATCCCCGTCCCAGGCCAGCATCTCCGAAACCTTCACGCTGGCCTACGACAAGCTGGTGGCCCGCAAGGGCGTCGACCCCGCGCGGATCCTCCTGTTCGGGCGCTCGCTCGGCGGCGGTGCGGTCTGCGATCTGGCGCTCAAGCGCCCGTCGGCCGCCATCATCCTCATGTCCGCATTCAAGAGTGTGCAGGGCTTTGCCGTTCGGTACCTGGCCCCCGCGCTTCTGATCCGCGACCCGTTCGACAACCTTGCGGCCGTTCGGAGATACGGCGGCCCCGTGCTGGTCATCCACGGCAATGCCGACGAAGTGGTGCCCTTCGAGCATGGCCAGGCGTTGCATGCCGCCGCCCGGAACGGGAAAATGATTGTTTACGAGGCCGGCCACAACGACTGCCCGCCGGACTGGGCTGGCTTCTGGCGCGATGTGGAGGGATTTCTGAGAGCAGTCGGGCTGCTGTAGCGATGGATGCAGGCCGCGGCATGCAGTGCTGGCTTTTTGCAAACGAAAGCAACAGGCTCTTTCAGGGAATGAACGCGTGCGGTCCATTTCTTGGGCGGGCAGGGAGGATGCGGAAGCATGCGGATGCTAAGATGTGTGCTATGCGGTTTTGCAATTTTTACGTTCGGGACTTCCAGCCCTCCTTTGCAAGCGCAGACTCATCCCGAAACCGCTCCGGGAACCGGAAGGCTGTATGGCATCCGCCTCGGGCTGCTGGTGCATGATATCGGTGGGCTTTGGGCCCAAACCCGTGCGGAGGGCGGTGCGGATGTGAATGCTGAGATAGTCTTCCGGAAGCCGAGTTGCATGCTCTGGGGAGGGGCCATTCTGCCCAATTTCGGACTCAGCATTAACAGCCAAGGCGACACCAGCAAGATATATGGAGGGGTGGTGTGGGAATTTTTGTTCAGCAATGGGCTCTTTTTCAATATCGGTACCGGCTTGGCCTTTCACAACGGGCAGTTGGAGTCCGACGATAGCAACAAGAAGGAACTGGGATCCCGCATCCTCTTCCGGGAGCCCATCGAGTTCGGCATCACGTTTTGCGAACGCCATCGAATCTCCATTCTGTTCGACCACGTCTCGAACGCCTACTTGGCCCGGCCGAATGAGGGGCTGGACACTCTCGGGGTGCGATACGGCTATCAATTTTGATGTCTTTTTAAGGGGATACAAGTATTGTTGGGGAATACGCGGGTAACCATTCAATTTCTTCACCCTTCAGCAGAGGAGGAAAAAAATGACACGACGAGACGGAGGATGGAACCCTTACGTGGCCGGGGCATTGAGCGGGGTGGTGGGGGTTTTATCGGTGTGGTTCGCCGGGCAGTACTTTGGGGCATCGACTTCCTTTGTCCGCACCGCCGGCATGATCGAACAGCTCTTCGGCCCGGAGCGCGTGGCGCAGATGGATTATTTTATCAAAATCGCGCCCCGGATCGACTGGCAATGGATGTTCATGGTGGGTATTTTCCTGGGCGCGATGATTGCGGCGCTCAGCTCCGGTTCCTTCAAACTGCAGGCGGTTCCCGATATGTGGGCTGAGCGGTTCGGCGCCGGCAGCACGGGCATGCGCGCGGCGGTGGCCTTCGTGGGAGGGGCCGTGGCCATGTTCGGGGCGCGGCTGGCCGATGGCTGACCCAGCGGGCACGGGCTGAGCGGTTCGCTCCAGCTGGCGGTCAGCGGGTTTGTCGCCTTGGTTTGTTTCTTTGTCGGCGGAATGATCACGGCCCGCCTGGTTTACGGGGGAGGTGAACGATGAAGATGCTCATTTACGGACTGGTCACGGGACTGCTGTTTGGGTTCTTGCTGCAGAAGGGACGCGTGCTGCGTTACGACAAGCAGCTCGGTGCCCTGCGCCTGATGGACATGACGATCGTCAAGTTCATGCTCTCCAGCGTGATGGTCGGCATGGTCGGGGTCTATCTGCTGTCGGACCTGGGTTTGGCCAAGCTCTCGATCAAAGCCACTATTTTAGGCCCCGTGATTATCGGCGCGCTCATTTTCGGCCTCGGATGGGGCCTTTTGGGATATTGCCCGGGGACGTCCATGGGCGCCCTCGGCGAAGGGCGCTGGGACGCCGTATGGGGGATCATCGGTATGGTCGTGGGTGCCGGCCTGTTCGCCGAAGCCTACCCTGCGCTCAAGGAAACGGTGTACACGTGGGGTAATTTAGGCCGCATCACTCTGCCCCAGGTGGTGGGCGTGAACCACTGGATCATCATCCCGCTCTTCATCGCGGGCGGGCTGCTGCTGTTGCGCTGGATCGAGAAAAAGGGCTTGTAACGGATTGTGCTCGATGATGGCCGAAGCGGTTGATTGCGCCCGGGGTTGCACTATCTTATGCCGAAAAAATGACGGATCTCGGCATGACAACGCCCACCACGCTATATCTCGTCCGGCACGGCCATGTTCACAATCCCCAGCGGATCCTTTACGGCCGCCTGCCGCGCTTCCGGCTGAGCCCGCGCGGCCTGGAAGAGGCCCGCTCGGCCGGCCGGTTCCTGAACGGCGCCCCCGTCGTCGCCTTGTATTGCAGCCCGCTGCTGCGGACCCGGCAGACCGCTAAGGAGATACGCGCCTTTCACTCGCATCTCCCCCTGCGGCAGTCGCCGCACCTGCTGGAGGTCCTCAATGCCTTCGAAGGCCGGCCCAGTGCCGAGGTCGATGCCCGGCACGGGGACGTTTACAGCGGCGTCGGCCCGCCGTACGAGCAGCCGCCGGATGTCCTCGCGCGGGCGCTGAGATTTTTCCAGAAGGCCCGCGAGCGCCACGGCGGTGAAAATGTGGTGGCGGTCACCCACGGCGACGTGATCGTCTTTGCCATGCTCTGGGCGCGCGGCCTGGCGCTCACACCCCGGAATAAAGCCAACCTGCATGCGCTCGGGTTCACCGGCGGGTATCCCGCCACCGGCTCCCTCACCGCGTTCACCTTTCGGACGGACTCTCCCCGGGAGCTGCCGGAGGTGCATTACTTCAGACCCTGATGCACTTGACATCAACGCATCAAAAACCTACCGAGCGACATGTCGAACTAAGGTGGGGCTTCGACGCGATGGAATCCCTCCGCCAGGCTGAAGGACTCTCCGGCCGCCATCTCCCGGCAGCGCTGGCGCAGCCACTCGGCTGGATCGCCGCGGTTGAATTCGCGGACCTGGCTCACATGGCAGCGCAGGGCGTCGATCTTAAGATCGAAGGTTGGTGTGATATCGGAGCGGAAATTGATGTCTTCGGTCCCCCAGAAGTAAAGCTCCTGCACTTTGTGGGGCATGAGCCCTTCCGCCAGAAGATCCGGGTAGGCCAGTCGATCGCGGGCATAAGGAAAGACGGCATCCAGCACCACCTGGCCGATGATGCGGTGATCGCGGTGCCAGATATAGCGGCGGTAGGGATCCGAACTCATAACGATGTCCGGCCGGAACGTACGGATCACGCGCACGATGAGCTTGCGGAACTCGGCGGTGTCCTCCAGGCCCTGGTCGGGCTGCCGCAGGAACACCACCTCCTGGATCCCAAGCACTCGGGCTGCGGCGCGCTGCTCCGCCTCGCGGATTTCGATGAGCCGCTCGGGGGTCAGGGCGGGATCGGTGGTGCCCTTTTCACCGCTGGTGCAGATCAGATAGGCCGCGCGCTTGCCTTCCTGGATCCATTTGGCCACGGTTCCGGCCGCGCCGAATTCAGCGTCGTCCGGGTGGGCGGCGATTACCATTACATCTGCTTGAGTCGTCACCGTTAGTCTCCGCTCAGGCCGGGGTGAGCGCACCGCAGCCGCAGCAGGCTGCCCTGCCGATTTCAGGGTGAAGCCTGACGGGTGCATCCGGATTCGCGATTCCGGCCTCCGATAGACTGTCCTGGTAGATGGCCAGCACTTCAGCCGACACGCGGGACCAATCGTAACGAACCACCGAGCGCCGCACCGCTGCAGCCATCCGCGGCGCGGCCGTCCGGTTTTCGAGCAAATTCTCGATGGCATCGGCCAGGGAGACAGGGTTGAAGTCCGGCGCGAGACGTCCGTTGCGGGCGTCCCGCAGCAGGCGCTCCATCGCCCCCACGCGGGTTGCCGCCACCGGCGTGCCGCAGGCTAACGCCTCCAGAGCTACCATGCCGAAACTCTCGTAAGACGACGGCAGCGCCAGAAGATCGGCAGCACTGTAATACCAGGGGAGTTCTCCCTGTTCGACCCGGCCGATGAACGCCACGCGATCCGTAATGCCGCAGGCGAGGGCTAGATCGGCCATCCGCCGGTGAGCGGGGTTCCGCTCGCCGTCCCCGCCCACGACCATCAGCCGCAGTCGGGGAATGTGCTTCAATCGGGCGACGGCGTGGAGCAGCCGATCCAGCCCTTTTTCGGGAGCGAACCGACCGACGAACAGGATCAGCGAGTCGTCCGCGCCCGCTCCGATCCGGTGCCTGGCGGCGCTTCTGTCCATGGGCCGGAACACCCCGAGGTCGACCCCGCAGGGAACCGTCGCAACGCGGTCCGGTTCAGCGGCATAGAGGCGTATAAGGTTTTCTTTCTCCTGTTCGGAACTGACCAGGACTCGTTCGCCGGAGGCCACCAGGTCGCGTTCAACGGCCATCCTGACCTCCGGATCGGACCCCGGGCCGCATACGTGGTGTTTCACCGCTGCCAAGGTGTGAAAGGTTGTGATGTGGGGGGTTCCCCACGCTCGGCGGGCCATCCGGCCGACTTGGCCCGAGAGCCAGTAGTGGCTGTGGATCAGGTCGTAGGATAAGGCTTCCCGCCGCCTGAAGCGGTCCATCCCGCGGAAAAAGCCTATCAAGTGAGGGTAGAGCGCGGCCTTCGGGGCATCCGCCTCCGGTCCCATCCTCAAAGGGATCAGCCGCACGTTTTCAGAAATCCAAACCACCTCGCCGGACGCGAGGCCGTCGCCGGCACGGGTATAGATGTCCACGCGATGCCCGCGCAGGCCCATCTGCCGCGACAGCTCGCGAATGTAGACGCTCATTCCGCCCGTGTCCTGGGTGCCGAGCCGGCCCAGCGGGCTGGAGTGCACGCTGAGCATGGCGATGGAATACGAGGATGAACGCACGGCAATCATCTCTTTCAGGTCAGTTCGATCCGGCATCGATAGATCGGCACCGGCTTGCCTCCCAGCTGATGCTTATAGGCTTCCTGGCCCTTGAGGAAATCGTATTTACCGAGTCCGCGTGCAATGCCGTCGCGGATGCTTAGGATCTTGCAGAGAATGCCCACACTCAAGTGACTCCGCTCCGCATCGTAGGCGCTGTTGTAGAGATAGCGGGTGCCGCTGAAATCGCAGCACCATACCGCGGCAGCCGGACTTCCGTCAACGGCCAGAAATCCGATCCGGGTTTCCGAAACATACTCCGCCAGCAATCGAAAATAGGCTTCCATCCGGTCATCCATGAACGCTGCCTTGTCGCGGCGGTTCTGCCGGAAGAGGCCGAGAAAATCATTCAGCGCCGCGCGGATCGCGGGTGGCTCCTGCACCCAGCGGAATTCGGCTGCGGCATGGGTTTCCAGCCGCCTCAGCTTGCGTCGCACCTCGTGGCGCTGCTTGCCGGATAGAATCCGGAGGTAATCCTCCCAGGCGCCAGGCAACTGCATCTCGAAAAGAACGTCTTCTTCGGCGATGGAAACCGGGTATCCCTTTGCGCGGGCGGCCGGAACCAACGCTTTCATGACAGTTGAATCGGGCCTCAAGGGGTTCAAATCCAGGCGGCTGATTCCTTCGGTCTTCAGGTCATCCAAGAGGGCCCCGCAGAAGTCCTCCTCTCGTCCGGTCGCGCACACCAGATCAAGATGGTCGCAGACGTCGGATTCGCCGATAAACCGGGCTGTACGGCCTTCCACGCGTAACGGCGCGATGCCGGTCAGCCTGCTGTCCACCCGAAACGAGCGGATCCAGAGCGACGCTTGCGGCGCGAAAACCTCCTGCCAGGCGCGCATCCATCCCGGCAGTACAAAAGGCGCTGCAGGCTTCAGCGCGGGTCCGGCCGCTTGCAGGCAGGCGGTCATGCTTTCGAAGGTATCCGCCGCGAAGCCATCGCCGCGGGCGGCCCCCGCGGAATGCATAGCGTCCATGCCCTCCATCCCCTAAGCGAGCCGCCAGCGGGCGCCCTCGTTGGTGTCCTCGATCAGGACACGGGCGCGCTGCAGACAGTCGCGCAGCGCATCCGCCTCCTCCCAGCGTTTCCTGCGGCGCAGCTCGTCGCGCAGCCTTAACAGCTCTTCAACGAGCGGACCGAGGTATTCGTCGGTGGCGGCCGGCCCGGCCGCCACCGACGATCCCAGCATGACCACCCATTCGCGTAAGATCTCGCGGGCCTGGGAGATGAACACCTCGCTTTCCAGATTGCAGGCCGAGGCCCAGATGATGCGGTCGAGCTCCAGGATGGCGGCCGACATCCCTTCGGCGTGGCGGGCTTCCTGCGCAGCTTGAAAGCGCGATTCGAGCTCGTGGATGTTTTCCCAAAACGCGTCCGGTTGGTCTTCCGCCGGCGCCGCAGCGGGTCTGGCCGGGGGGGCAGAGACCGGCAGCGGCAATGAAGCCTGCCCGCGGCCTCTGAAAACATCCAGCGAGACGACGGCGTTCTTGGGAAAGACCCGCTCGGATCCGCCGCGGCGCAGGGTTGCGCTGCCAAGGCCGCGGATGCGGGCTTCATTTCGGGACAGATCGATAATGCAAGCCGTGTGTTCGTCCATTCCGAGAACATAGACGTCATCCGGCAGAAGAGTTTCAAGGGATCGGAAGCGGGGCTCTCCCATGAAGCAGAAGCGGGTGTCGTGCGTGCCGCCCTCGGCGTTGTTCCAATGCGGCATCACGACGAGGTTCAATCCGAAACGCCCCAGCAGGTTAAGTCCTTGAACCCAGCGCAGTTCCTCTCCCACCTTGTAGATTTCATAGACCGGAAGGGTACGGGGGCCGACGGTCAGGGCGGCGGCGCTGGCGGCCACCAGGCAGGCGCCCTCTTCGATCCGGCGGCCGAGAATTTCGGGAATCGGGGTGCCCTCCCACTGGCGTACGGCGTAAGTCGGGCTGCCGGGTCCGACCAGAACGAAATCGGCCTGCCTCAGGGTGAGAAAGGCTTTTTCCGAATCAAGCGCGCTGAGATCGTCTTTTGATCTGAATGAGGCCACCGCCAAGGAATGGCCGACTTTATCGTGGAAATACTCGACGGCCTTTGCGGAAATCTGGTCGGCATTGAGCTGAAAGCCGGCCGGAGTATCAAGAAACACGGCCCGGGCGCTTGGCCCCAGGCGGCCCAGCATTTCTTTGTGGACCTCAACCATGGTGGCGGTCAATTCGCCCGACCCCATGAGCACGATGGTTCCCTTGGCGGACATCCTGAGTGAACACCCTTCGTTACAGTGAAATGGGTTAGGGTTTAAGGTTTAAAGTTTGGTTTAAGGCCCACCGATCCTCTCCCAGAGGGAATCGATCGGCTCCATTCCATTCTTTTCCCCCCTTTGGCAAAGGGGGTCAGGGGGATTTTGAAACCGACTTCCCTGGACGAATATCTTCGACCTCAATCGAAAGCTCCAGCTGTTGTCCGTGGTGATATGTACGCTGGCCATGAGGTTCATAGACGGTTACGGCTCCCTGGCCGCAAACGGTCCATTCGCCGGCCGGGCCGTCGTTCAACAGGCCGGTTTCCTCGTCGATTCCTATCAAGCACGCTCCCGGCAGCAGCCGGCCGAGCCGGGGCGCCCAAGTTATCCCGAACGTGTTGTGGTGCGGCAGCACGCAACAGCCAGGCAGAAGGTTCAGGCCGGGCAGTGCCTGCCCGGATCTCTGGTCGAAATAGTGCTCGCACAGCACCATGGCCCCTGCACTGCTTCCGCCAATGAGGGCGCCGGCGCGGTAGGCGGCCCGCATCGCATCCCAGGCGCGGCTTCCCACCAGGGTCTCGGCGAGGTAGCGGGTGAAGCCCCCCAGGAGAAATACGAATCGGGCGGCTTCCAGTTCCCTTGCCAGCTCCGGCTGGTCAGCGGAAGCGCGATCGATGACGGGGACGGGCCGCACGTTTTCGGCTCCCAGGCGTTTAAACCAGGCGACGCCATTCGCCCCGGCGCGCAGATCGTTGCGGTCCGGCGCGGCCGCGGCCGGGATGATGCGGATCGGTGCATCGCCTCCGCCCGCAAGGGCCAAGGCGCGCTCATCGGCAGGCTGCATGCCCGCCTGGAATTCGTTGCCGCCTTCGAGCAAAATGAAACCCACGTCGCCCCTCTAACCTGCTAAATCGATTGCAGATCATTCTAAGACCGAGGCTGCGGATGTCAACATGAATCCGCAACCCGAGAGACGGCGCACGAGGTTCGAATCGTGGCAAGATGCCGCTCCCAGCGGCCCGGTCTTTTCCTTGACACTGCACGAGCGCTATCATAGAATGCTGACCCTTGGCTGAACCGGCTTTGCGACAGGCGCAACCGAAGCTATATAAGTCAACAAAAACAAACAAAACCAAGGAGGTGTTCCATGAAAAAACTGTTCAGTGCGTGCATGGCGGTCCTGTTTGTGATCGGCGCGGTCGTCTCGGTACAGGCGGCCGACAACCTGGTGCTCGCCACCGGCGGCACCGCCGGGACGTACTACCCCTTCGGCGGCGCCATGGCCAAGATCTGGTCCAAGATCAAGGATATGAACGTCACCGCCCAGACCAGCGGCGCCTCGGGCGAGAACATCCGGCTGATCAACAAGAAAGAGGTCGAACTGGCCCTGGTCCAGAGCGACACATTGGACCAAGCCTGGAACGCCATGGAAGCCTTCAAGGAGCCGCTCAAAGGCATGAGCGCCGTCGCAACACTCTATCCTGAAATCGTCCAAGTCGTGGTGCGAGCCGACAGCCCGATCAAGACCTTCGCGGACCTGAAGGGCAAGAAAGTGGGTGTGGGCGCCCCGGGCAGCGGCACCGAAATCAACTTCCGGCAGCTGATGGACATCTACGGCCTGAAGAAGGAAGATGTCAACGGGCAGTACTTGTCTTACTCCGAGAGTGCGGAGGCGTTTAAAGACAAGCACATCGACGCCTTCATCGCGACGGCCGGCATCCCCAACTCGGCCATCATGGACGTTTCCACGCAGAACGAAATCCGGATTCTCCCGATCCCCGCCGACGTCTCGGCCAAGCTGATCCAGAAACACCCCTTCTTCGCAGCGGTGAAGGTCCCGGCCAACACTTACAAGGGCCTGACTGCAGACGTGCCCACCGTGGCGGTGAACGCCGTTCTGATTGCCGGCAGCCAACTCAAGGAAGACATGGTTTACAACCTGACCAAGACCCTGTTCGAGAACCTTCCTGACCTATCCTCCGCCCATGCCAAGGGCAAGGAAGTGAACCTGCAGTATGCGGTGCAGGGCGTGTCCATTCCCTTCCATCCGGGGGCGGTGAAGTACTACAAGGAAAAAGGCCTGATGAAATAGAAGGCCGCTTGTGCGGCTTTCTATGCGAAGAGTTTATGTCTTGGATAAACAACGGCCTTGCGACCCTTCCGGCAAGTATCGTCGGATACTGCTGAAAGGGTCGCACGCATCTTTAATAAATGCACCGTCAATGGATCGCAGGCCTGGTAGTCTTCGGTGCGGGGGTTGTCGGGCTTTTGCTTTGGCCGTTCATCTCCGTGCTTGAATTAGTCGACGAACGCTCTGGGCGCGTCGTGTTTTGCGATCGGGTCGAACGTGGCGAAGAGTTGGTGATCTCATTCATCCATTCTGTGAACCGGCGGCCGGTCTTTGACACCCTGCAGGTCGAGAGAGATCACCTGGTGATTGTCAAGTCGAGGTTCGACGCCTTCGGCGCCGGGATGCCGGAGTCGTCGACATCGGAGGGGACGTTAGCCGTTGCACCGGACGGCTGGCTGGAATGGACGGTCAACCAACCCGTGCCTGAAATCACCGTTCGGGTCGGCCGGGTGGCCGATCACACACTGAATCTAAAAGGCCGGAAGATTCGTCTGTCGGCTTTGGCTGAACCTGGAAGTGCGTTGACCTTTCGCGTTCGAAAAGCGCGATGGCTCGACCTCATGAAAGGCAGGTGCATCCCTTGAGCGAGAAAGAAAAAGACCAAGCCCAGGCCAGCGTCCTCACCACCTCGATGGAGGGGGTCGAGGTCGTTTCCAAGGAAGAGATCGAGAAGATCTTAAAGAAGGTCGACAAGGAGGCCAGCGCCCGCAAACTGACCGGAATCCCGCACTGGATCGTCTACGTGATCGGCGTTTCGTGGTCGATCTTTCAGGTGTACACGGCGGCCTTCGGGTTGTTCCCTGCCCAGTTGCAGCGCTCCATCCACCTGGCATACGCTTTCGTCTTGACCTACCTGCTTTTCCCGGCCCGCGCCAGCGACGAATCCAACCGCCTGAGCTGGTACAACTGGGCGCTGGCCATTTTCGCCGCTTACATCGGGTTGTACATGGCCATGAACTACATGCGCATCATGGAGGCCGGCGGGGATTATTCGCGCATGGATTACATCGCCGCCGGTTTCGGCATTCTGCTCACGCTGGAGGCCGCCCGGCGGGTGGTGGGGCTGCCGATCGTCAGCCTGTCGGCGTTTTTTCTCATCTACGCTTATTTCGGGCCCTATTTCCCGGGATTCATGGCACACCGCGGCTATTCGCTGGAGCGCATCGCCTCCCACATGTATCTCACCACCGAGGGCATTCTCGGCATCCCGCTGGGCGTTGCGGCGACATTCATTTACCTGTTCATTCTTTTCGGGTCGTTTCGTGAGAAATCGGGGCTGGGGCAGCTCTTTATCGACATCGCCAACGCCATCGCCGGCTGGGCTTCCGGCGGGCCGGCCAAGATGGCCATTGTGACGAGCGCATTGGAAGGTACGGTCTCCGGAAGCTCGGTGGCCAACACCGTGGAATCCGGGAGCCTGACCATTCCCATGATGAAGCGCCTGGGCTACCGGCCCGAGTTCGCAGCGGCGGTGGAGGCATCCTCCTCGACCGGCGGCCAAATCATGCCGCCCATCATGGGAGCCGCCGCCTTCATCATGGCCGAGTTCCTCAATGTGCCCTACCTGGACATCGCCAAGGCGGCGGCCATTCCGGCCTGCCTCTATTTCTTCGGCGTGTTCATGGAGGTGCACTTCGAGGCCAAACGCTGCAACCTGCGGGGCCTGAGCCGCGACGAGTTGCCCCGGTTCACGAATGTCATGAAGGAGCGGGGGCATCTCTTCGTTCCCCTGTTTGCGATCATCATATTTCTTTCAATCGGGTTCACCCCGCTCTACGCTGCCCTCATGGGGCTGGTGACCTGCATCATCGCCGGCGCCTTGAAGAAAGCCACCCGCATGAGCCCCCGGCAGATCGCCGACGGGTTCGAGCTCGGCGCGCGCAACGCCGTCGGCGTCGCCCTTGCCTGCGCCTCGGCCGGTATCATCATCGGCGCGATCACCCTGACCGGGCTGGGGCTCAAGCTGGGCAACGGGCTGGTGGAGCTGGCCGGGGGCAATCTCCTGCTGACCCTCGTTTTCACCATGATCACCTCGCTCATCCTCGGTATGGGTGTACCGACCACCGCCAACTACATCATCACTTCCACCATCGCTGCGCCGGCTCTCATCCAACTGGGAGTGCACCCGCTGGCGGCTCACATGTTTGTCTT
>Ga0105093_10000095_pt1 | contig 31731 bp, 20 predicted proteins | sample PPLLak3March2015_2_FD_79111 | JGI IMG/M metagenome (GOLD analysis project Ga0105093, IMG submission 79111) | Freshwater sediment microbial communities from Prairie Pothole Lake near Jamestown, North Dakota, USA - PPLs Lake P8 Core (3) Depth... | ecosystem: Environmental > Aquatic > Freshwater >... | reverse complement strand
TGTTAACGTTGTACTGGGAGGCCTTGACGTTGGCCTCGTCCTCCTTGACCCGGAAGTAGACCTGGGCGTCGACGCGGGCGTTGAGGTTGTCGTTGGTGATGATCTCCTGGGGCGCGGCGTCGACCATCATCTCGGTGATGTTGACCTGGCGCAGCTGCTCGATGACCGGGATGATCCAGTTGAGGCCGGGCAGGCCGAAGCGGTTGTACTTGCCCAGCCGCTCGACAAGCCCGCGGTGGGTCGGCCGGATGATCCGGATGCCGATCAGGAAAACGAAGACGACGGCGATGGCGATCCAAGCGTAGAAAGGCATGTTGTCCTCCTCAGACAGGATCAAGCCTGAACTCTTAGACTTTTCAGGGGCTTTCCTAGAACTACGCGAAAAAAGTATAAAGGTTCAGGTTTGACCCCTTCTTACATCTTCCAAGTGCCTGAAACGATGATATTTGAGCCGGTGACCGCGGCGGCCCGGTCGGAGACGCAGAAGGCCACGGCCTCGGCCACATCCTCGAAGGTCCCGAGGCGCGATTCGTCGACGGCGCCGACGCGCGGCAGGGCGCCGCCCCGGAGGAGCCCGGGCGAGACCATGTTGACGGTGATGCCGTTCGCCGTCTCCGAGGCGGCGGCCGTCCGGGTCAGGGTGAGCAGGCCTGTCTTGGCCACGGCGTAAGGGGCGATCGTCGGGAAGGCGGCGATCTGCTCGGCCCGGTGGTAGCCTATGTTGACCACCCTCCCCCACTTGCGCTTGCGCATGCCGGGCAGGGCGGCTTTCAGGCAGAAGTAGGGCCCGAGGAGGTTGCCGCGCAGGACCCGCTCCCAGTCGGCCACCTCGAGCTGGTCCCAGGGCTTGACCAGCCACGGCCCGACGTTGTTGACCAGGATGTCGACGCGGGCAAAGCGCTCCTCGACCTTCTTGACCAGGCCGGCGGCCTGGGCCTTCTTGGTCAGGTCGGCCCGGAAGACGGCCGCGAGCTTGCCCTTCTCGCGGATGGCCGCGGCCACCTCCTGGGCCTCCTCGCGCCGGCTGAAGTAGTGGACGGCCACGCCGGAGACGTCTTCGGCCAGGCGGAGCGCGATGGCCCGGCCGATGCCCCGGCCGGCGCCGGTGACGAGGGCGATCCGCAGGCTCATGGCGTTACGCCAGGGTCCCGACGGCCCTCTCGACGGCTTCGAGGATCTCGCCGGACTCGACGACCTCCTTGAGCTTGTTGATGTCGTCATAGAGGGGCCGGTCCTCCTCGAGGCGGGCGACATGCTTGCGGATGACCTCGTAAGCGGCCTGCGTCCCCTTGCCGGGGCAGTGGGGCTTGCGGAAGTCGACGGCCTGGGCCCCGGCGATGAGCTCGATGGCCAGGACGGCCTGGGCGTTATCGAGGATCTGGCGGGTCTTGAGGGCCGTGGTCATGCCCATGCTGACGAAGTCCTCCTGATCGGCCGCGGCCGGGATGGAGCCGGTCGCCGCCGGGTGCGATAGGATGCGGTTCTCGCAGATGAGGGCCCCGGCCGTGTACTGCGACAGCATCAGGCCGGAGAACATGCCCGCGCCCTTGGTCAGGAAGGCCGGCAGGCCGGCGCTGAGGTGCGGATTCATCAGGCGGTTGTGGCGCCGCTCGGACAGGACGGCGATCGTGGTCACGGCCGTCCCGAGGAGCTCGAGCGGGAAGGCCATGGGCACGCCCTGGAAATTGGCGCCGGTCAGGACCAGGCCCTCATCGGGGAAGAAGACGGGGTTGTCGGCCGCGCCGTTGAGCTCGATCTCGATCATGTAGCGGGCCCATTTGAGGGCGTCGCGGGCGGCACCGACGACCTGGGGCGTGCTGCGGAGGCTGTAGGCGTCCTGAATCTTCTTGCCGGGCCGGTCCAGGAGCTCGCTCCCCTCCGTGAGGCGGCGGACGTTGGCCGCCGACTCGAGGGCGCCCGGGTAGCCGCGGGTCTTGTGCAGGCGCTCGTCGTAGGCCTTCATGTTGGCGTTGAGGACCTCGAGGGTCATGGCCGCGGCGATCTCGGACATCTTGAGCCAGCGATGGACATCGTGGACGATGAGGGCGGACATGCCGGCGATGACGTTCGAGCCGTTGATCATGGCCAGGCCGTCGCGGGCGTGGAGGACGAGCGGCGTGATGCCGGCCCGCTTGAGGGCCTCGGCTCCGGGCAGGCGCTCGCCTTTGTAGAAGGCCTCGCCCTCGCCCATCGGGACGAGGGCCATCTGGGCCATCGGCGAGAGGTCGCCGCAGGCGCCGACCGAGCCCTTCTCGCACATGACCGGGGTGACGCCTTTGTTGAGGAGCTCGGCCAGGGTCTCGGTGACGACGGGGCGGAGCCCCGAGTGACCGTGGCAATGGCAGTTGATGCGGCTGAGGATGGCCGCCCGGACGATCTCTTCGGGCATGGGCTTGCCGTAGCCGGCGGCGTGGCTGTAGATCAGGTAGCGCTGGTACTTTTCGATCTGCTCCTGGGTCAGGACGACGTGGGCCAGCTCGCCGATGCCGGTGTTGACCCCGTACATGATCTCTTTTTTCTGGAGTTTGTCCTCGAGCAGGGCCCGGCACTTCTCGATGCGCTTCTTGGCGGCCGGGTCGATGGCGACGGACAGGCGCTCGCGGGCCACCTGGACGACTTTTTCGATGGTCAGACCTGTGCCGGTCAGGGCGATGGGCATGGGGAGTCCTCCTGGGAATGACGATGATGAGGGTCGCGGTTCATGGCGAGCCCCTACTTTAGCCGAAGTCGCAGAGGGGGTCAACAAAGCGGGGTTGATTTCCAGAAGGGGTCAAACCTACACTTTTCAAGTTTTTCGGATCAGGGCTGGCCATCTTATCGCTCTCGAAGGCAGAAAACTTGAAAAGTGTAGGTTTGACCCCGTCCTATTCCCCGCTTTTCCGACCCCTCCGATTGCCAGTATGGCGCCGGTGTGCTATAAGTATGCTTCATTTTTTCGACCATTCCCCGAGCGGAGACGACGCCGATGGCGAGAGAGACCAAGAGAGTCCTGATGACGGGCGCGGCCGGGCAGATCGGGTCCGAGCTGGCCCGGGCGCTGCGGGCCAAGTACGGCGACGCGAACGTCGTCGTCACCGACATATTCCGTCCCCAGGGGGACCTGGCCGAGGGCGGACCGTTCGAGCTCCTCGACGTCACCGACGCCCGGGCCGTCGACGGCATCATCGGGAAATACGCGATCGACACCGTCTACCATCTGGCCGCGCTCCTCTCGGCCACCGGCGAGAAGAACCCCCAGAAAGCCTGGCATGTCAATATGAACGGGCTCTACAACGTCCTCGAGGCCGCCCGGGCCCGCAGCCTGGTCCGTGTCTTTTCGCCGAGCTCGATCGCCGTTTTCGGGCCGACGACGCCCCGCGAGATGACGCCGCAGGACACAATCCTCGGGCCGACCACCATGTACGGCGTGACCAAGGTCGCCGGCGAGCTCCTCGCCGACTACTACGTCCTGAAGTACGGGCTCGACGTCCGCGGCACTCGCTATCCCGGCATCATCAGCCACCTGACCCTGCCCGGCGGCGGCACAACAGACTACGCCGTGGCCATCTTCTACGACGCGATCAAGAACGGCCGCTACGCCTGCTTCCTCCGCGAGGACACGCGCCTGCCCATGATGTACATGCCGGACTGCCTCAAGTGCACGCTCGACCTCATGGACGCGGACTTCGCCCGGCTCAAGCACCACTCCGGGTTCAACGTCACGGCCATGAGCTTCTCGGCCGGCGAGCTGGCGGCCGAGATCCGCAGGCACATCCCCTCGTTCGAGATCCGCTACGAGCCGGATTCCCGCCAGGCCATCGCCGACTCCTGGCCGGCCTCGATCGACGACAGCGCCGCCCGGGCCGAATGGGATTGGAAGCCGGACTACGACCTGGCCGCGATGACGGCGGACATGCTCGACGCGCTCAGAAAGCGGCAGGCCGCGGGCACGCTCGACGCCTGACTCGACCTCACTTCTTCCGGGCCGGCCGGAGCTTTTCGACGACGTCGGCGCGGACCCAGTAAGCGTGGCTTTCGCCGCCGCGCTGGCTCAGGAAGAAAAGGTACTTGCGGTCGGCCGTGACGACGGGGCACAGCTCGATCGACGGGCTGTTCACTTCCGGGCCCAGGTTGAGGGGCGCGCTCCAGCCGCCGTCCGGGCCCCGGAAGCTGACCCAGAGGTCGTATCGGCGCGAGAACAGGAGGTAGCTTCCGTCCGGGGCGATGAAGGGCGTATCCTCGATCTCGGCGGAGTTGACGGGTTCGCCCAGGTTGACGGGCCTCTCATACCGGCCGGCGGTGAACCGGGCAAGATAAACATCGCTCATGCCGCGGCTGTCCGGCGAGCGCCCGGCGAAATAGAGGTTGCCCTTCAGGTCGAGCGAGAACTCCCAGTGCATGTTCATGGAGTTGACGTTGGGATCGAGGGGCTTGGGCTCGCCCCAGCCGGAAGGGATCCTGTCCGCATACCAGATCTTCTCGCTCCCACTGGCCGTCTCCCCGGGGAGCGGTCGGCGGGAGATGAAATAGAGCCTTTTCCCGTCGGACGAGAAGAAGGGCACGTCGTCCAGGCCGTTCGGACCCGAGAAGGGCGCCCAGTCTGGAGGCGTCCAACGGCCCTTGACGCGTTTCATCGTCAGCAGGCCGCCGCGCGAATAGATCTCTCCGGGCAACGTCGTCATCGGCGCCCAATGGACCTCGTTCCCGTCGGGAGAGAAGACGGCCGTGCTGTGGAGGCCCCAGATCGACGAGACGATGCCCGGGGCGAAGAGCTCGGGCGCATCCCCGGGGGGCTTCTGTCCCAAGTACTCGCCCTCGAGGACCGGGAACTGGATGTCCGAACGGTCCGCGCCTTTCCCGGCCAGGAGCTCCGCCGCGGCGTCCATGGTCCGCTCCCTGGCGACGTTATAAGCGGTCTGGCCCATGAGCGTGCGGGCGTCGATCGGGGATCCCCGTTCGATCAGGACCCGGGCGGTCTCCGTCCGGCCGTCCCGGGCGGCATAATGGAGCGGGGTCCAGCCGAAGCGGTCGGCGGAAGCCGGGTCGAATCCCTTGTCCAGGAGGAGGCCGACGATCGCGGCGGACCCTCCGGCCGCCGCGGCGGTAAGCAGGGACAGGGCGGAGGGATCGGCAGGCTTCAGATCCTGCCCTCCTTGCGTCAGCCGGCCGAACAAGTTCGTCAGGCCTTTGGAGGCGGCCTCAGACAGCAGGCCCTGCCATCGAGGCCCGGTCTCCGGCACGTGCGCTCCTTTTTCGAGGAGAAGATCGATGAGATCGGCCTTGCCGCGCCAGGCCGCCAAGCTCAGCGCGCTGTCGCCGAACTTGTCGACGGCGTTGACGTCGGCCCCGGCCTCGATGAGGACGCGGCTTGTGGCGGCCTGGCCCCGCTCTCGGGCGCAGAGGATCAGTGCCGTCCGCTGGTAATCGTCCCGCGCCTCGATCGCGGCGCCCCGTTTGAGGAGCGCGGCCACCGCGTCCCGGCGGTCGTTGATGGCTGCCAGGTGGAGCGGGGTCTTTCGCTCCGCGTCCGGGAGATCGATCTTCGCTCCTTTGTCAATAAGGAAGGTGACGAGGTCCGCGTTCCCGAGGGCTGCGGCGTAATGGAGCGGAGTGTCATCGTCGCCATCGCGCTCCGAGACGAGCTGAGGTGATTTCTCGACCATCGCCTTGACGGCCGCGATATCGCCGTTGCGGAGCAGATCGAAGACTCCCTGGGGCCGGGCCGGGACGGTCAGCGTCAGCAGGAGGGAGAGGATCACGGTCGGTTTCTTCATCGCCGCCTCCTTGCGGGGATCATTCCTCGATCCGGCCGTTCGCATAGACGAACTTCTGCCCCATCCGCATCGGGACCCGGAGGAGCAGGCCGGGGAACTTGGCCTGGACGGCCTTTTGGAAATCGAGATAGCGCGCGTCCCCCGCCCGGACGTGCATGGGGAACGCGGCCTTGACGCGGAACCTGGTGAAGAGATCCGAGTTTTGGACCGCATACTTCTGCCCTTCTTCATAGACCGGCTGGACGAAGGCCAGGTCGATGACGTCCGTTCTCTTCCTCAGGTGATCGTGCTCGGCAACCGGGTCGGCGGGCTGGCAGTCGCCGTTGTGGTAGATGACGAGGCCGTCGACCTTGACGAGCCAAGCCACCTCGGGGACGTCCGAATGATGGGAATTGATGGTGGCGCTCTCCAGTCTGTCTGATGCGAGCTCGGCCCTCGGGCCGGCGAGGACATGATCGGAGGGATCGTCCGTCGCCTTCCAGCCGAAATAGTAGGCGATGTCGGGAACGGCCTCTTTCCAGGTCAGGATGATGGGGTCGTAATGGTCGGCGTGCGCGTGGGACACGAAAACCCGGACCTTCAGGCCCTTGATCTCCTCCGGGGCGATCCAGCCGGCCGCGAGCGAGGGTTGGTCCGGCCGGGACTTCGGCCGTTGCCCGTCCCGTCTCTCCTGGTAGTCGAAGACGAGGAGGTGGTCCGAGGTGCGGACCCCGTAGCCGCAATGGCCCAGGTACCAAATCTCCGCGCGACCTGCCGCCGTCGGGGCCGAGGAGGGGGGCCCGGACGGGCATGCCGGGGCCCGCCCCGCGCGAAGCAGCAACAGGATGCCGAGAACCGCGAATCCACCGGCTTTTTTCACGGGAAAGTTCATCGCCCCTCCCTTCGAGAATAACGCCTTCGACCTACAGGAGCAAAATTCGGGCCAGCCTTCTCTCGGGGGGACGGTCCTCCGGGTTGTAAGGAAACTTAACGGGGGCCCCGGAAAGGGGTGACCGTGCGGCCTAAATTCGCGCCGCGGGCACGCTGGGCGCCAGAGCTCCTATTTCCCTTTGGCCAGCCGCTCGGCCAGGAAATTCGGCAGGGCGAAGGCCGCCCTGTAGATCTCCCGGTTGAAATAGCGCAGCCCGTCCGGGATGTAGAGGGTCCGGACCTTGCCCGGGTCGACCTTGTCCGAAAGGAAATTGTAGCACCACATGCCGACGGGATAGGTCGGGACGGGGCCGAGATAGAGAGGCGAGTGGCGGAAGATCCTCTTGAGGAACGCGGCCTTGCGGGCGTGGGAGCCGAGATGGAGCATGAGCGAGCCCGCCTGGGAGGCGATGATCCCGCCGGGGTTGAGCTTCGACTTCAGCTTCCGGTAGAAGGCCTCCTGGTGCAGGACGGTCGACGGCCCGACCGGGTCCGACGAGTCGACGAGGATGACGTCGAACGTCTCCCGGACCTTTTCGATGAAGACGTTGCCGTCCTCGACGACGAGCTCGGCCCGCGGGTCCCGGAAGGTCGCCTTTAGCCAGGGGAAGTGCTCGCGGCAGGTCTCGATGACCTTGCCGTCGATCTCGACGAGCCAGGCCTTCTTGACCGGGTGCTTGAGGACCTCGCGGAGCGCCCCGCCGTCCCCGCCGCCGATGATCAGGACCTTGGCCGGCCGCGGGTGGGAGGTCATGGCCGGGTGGACCAGCATCTCGTGGTAGTAGAACTCGTCGCGCTCGGTCGTCTGGACGAGCCCGTCGAGCAGGAGCACGCGGCCGTAATCCTTGTTGCGGATGATCTCGATCCTTTGGAATTTGGAGCGTCCCTCGTAGAGGACATCCTTCACGGTGAAGAAGATGCCGGAAGCCGGGGTCTGGTATTCGCGGGCTTCGGTCTTCTGGGCGTTCAATCCTTTGGTGGTTTTCATGATCTTCTCCTTCTCCTTTGGGCGGCCAAGCCTAGGCCGCGGATCTCGAACGGCCCGATGATAATAGCACAACTCTGACGTCGGTTTTGGCCTGTCAATTCAAGATATTATTCTAGGGGAGCTCTATCAAGATAGTTCTTAAAAGCGCGGCTCCGAGTCGCTCTGCGGCGATTCGCGTTTTGGGGCCCCAAAATGCCGGATTTAAGGCTAAAACCAGGTCTTTTTTGCTTCTACCTTATTGATAACAATCGAAAAGCTGAGGTCCGACCCCATTAGTCCGACCCCGTTAGATCTTGTCGATCTTGACGCCGGTGTAGTACTTCTTGAGGATGTCCTGGTACTTGGCGCCGGCCACGGCCATGCCGTAGGCGCCGACCTGGCAGAGCCCGACGCCGTGGCCCCAGCCGCGGCCGGAGAAGAGGAAGCGGTCGATGCGCCCGCCCTCGTCGTACGTCTTGTCGATGACGAACAGCGTGTCGCGGAGCCCCAGGGCCGCCCGGATCTGGAAGCCGCGGACGGTCGCCGTCGACTCCGTCCCGGTCAGCAGGATCTCGGTGACGCGGCCGGAATTGCCGCGGCCCTTGACCTCGATGTCGACGAGGGCCCCGATCGAGTAGGAGCGGCTGATCCGCGTCTCGAGGTCCTGCCGCTTCATCGGGACCTGCCAGCGGTTGAACCGCGACGACCGGTCGAGGACGTTGGAGTTCGGCGGGTAGAAGACCTCGAGATAGGCGACCTGGCCGTCCCGCTCGAGCCAGCGGAGGGCCTCGCCGCCGAGGAGCGTCAGCTTGGTGGCAAAAGTTGTCTCGCCCTCGATCGTCCGCAGCAGGCGGAGATGGCTCGACAGGGGGAGCGTCTTGCGGTCGAATTCATGGCCGACCTCGATCGTGCCCTTGCCCGCCGCGCGGAACACCCCGGTCTTGAAGAAATCCTGGTGGTCCCGGATGATGCGGCCCAGGGCCATGGCCAGCTCGGCCCGGCCCACGGCCCGCTGCGGGTCCCCGGTCCTGACCGAGGCCGGCAGCAGCCCCGACTGGAAGCAATAGGCCAGCGGCCCGCGGTCCTTGCCCTGGACCTGCGGCAGGTCCGAGAGAAGGAAATCCACCTCGCCGGGCAGCAGCAGCTCGGCGATCCTGTCCTGCCAGCCGAAGGCGTCGACAAGGAGCCGGGCCAGGCTGACGAAATCGAGGGCCGCGGCGTCGGGGACGAAGCCCGCGTCCTTGACGCCGATAAGCCGCCGGGTGTCCTTGATCCACTCGACGGCCTCGTCGAAGGTCGCCTCCTTGCGGAAATCGACGGGCACGGCGCCGAGCGGGACGATGCCCAGCCCGACGAGCAGGGCGACGTCGAGGCTGGCGTTCCGGCCGTCGACGGTGATGGGCGCGACGGGGGTGGCGGCCGCGATCTGCCATTCCGGCTGTTTTTCAGTGGCGCATTCGACGCTCTTGAGATAGGGCACGGGCCGGCCCGAGAAGACCTTCTCGGCGTCCTCGGTCTTGCCGCCGCAGGTGCTCGTGTAGAGGGCGTTGATGGGCTTGCCCCGGTAGAGCAGGATCAGGCCCGCCGTCTCTTCGACCGCCCGGGTGCTCAGGGGATGCTCGGAGGACATGCCCTTGTAGAGCTGAGAGAGCGGGGTGTCGAGGAGGTCATAATCGGAATCCGCGGACTGCGACATGTTCCGGATCGCATAGGTCCGGGCGGCGACCGCCTGGGCCTTGAGGGCCTCGATGGCGTTGAACTGGCCGGGCGAGAGCTCGCCGGGGACGACGCTCTTCAGGTAGTCCTCGAGGTTGAGGTAGTTGACGACGACGAGGCCGCGCGGACCGCCCTTCAGCACCAAGAAGCCCCGATAGCTCCGCCCGTTGAGGGTCAGGAAGCTCTGGGGATTGGCCGGGATGAAGTAGAGCTCCGATTCGCGCTTGAGCGACTTAAGCTCGTTCGCGACCAGCAGCCAGATCGGGCGCGACGGTTCTTTGAGGATCTGCTCGCGGTCGATCCAAACGTCCTTGAGGCCGGCGGCCTTGAGCTCCGAGACCTTGGCCAGGGCGTCGCCCCGGGTCAGGAAGTCCCCGAGCTTGACCTCGAAGACGCCGGCCGCGTCGCCGTCATGGTCGGTGGCCACGAAGATGTTCCCGCCGACCCGGGCCCGGAAGGTCGCGGCAAGCTGGTCGGCCTCCTCACGCTCCTTGGCGTGGGCCAGCAGGACGACGTATTTCTCGGTCAGCTTCTCGCCGGCACCCTTGATCTCGGCCTCGTCGGCGTCTTCGTCGAGGACCCGGTAGCCGGTGTTGACCTCGTAGATCTTCATGCCCGAAGAAGCGCGGATCCGGATATCCGTGAGGTTGGTGCCCAGGCTGACGCGGATGACGGGTTTGGGGATCATGAAGCCATGGAAAAAGGCCCCCTCGGTGCCGAACTCGGCAGGGATCCCCCCGAAGAAGAAGAACCCCACGAACAGGATAAAAAAGTGCTTTAATCTATGGAACATCATGATAGCCCGCTGACAACCCTAGGTGATTCCATGCTAGCGGATGAAAGAGGCTTTGTCAAGCCGAGATTCAAGCGGTGGCATAGGTGCGCCCGCCCCCCTACAAGATATGGTATTTGTAAGGTTAGATTTTTTCGTATTCGGCTAGCCAGCCGACCGGCCCCGAGACGTCGGGCAGCCAGCGGACCTTGACCAGAGCCCCGTCTCTCGTCACTGCCGCGCCGGGAGCGTCCGGGGCCTCGAAGCGGGCCAGCCGGAAGCCCTCGGGCTCGGTCAGGACGATCTCGTAGGCGTCGCCGGCGACGACCCGGCTCGTCCCCGCGAGCGTGAGGCCCGACCAGCGGACGTCGTCGAGGTCGACGGCGCCGCACGTCACGTGGCGGTTCGTGGCCAGCACCTGGGGACGGGGCAGCCGTTCGCGGATGGCCAGGGCCTGTGACCGGAAGAGCGGATCGAGCCGTCCCGGCGCAAACGTCGCCCGGAAGCTGCCGAGGAGGCGCTTCGTCCAGAACTCGAAAACATAGTATTCCTTCGCCGGGTCCAGTCCGAGGTCGGCGAAGGCGATCTCGGCGGCGGACTCGCCGGTGCGGCCGAGGACGGACCAGGACTCGAACGGCCGGTCGATCTCGAGGAGGAAGAGGTCGCAGGTCGGACGGAGCGAGGCGTCGAAGACGCGCGACCCGGAGCCGCTGACCTCCGTATCGACGCGGCCGAGCTCCGCCGAGCGCGAGGGGTCGACGTCGAAGATCTGCCCGGGAACGGTCCACGGGACCGGGGCGGCGCGACGGGCCGGCTCGATCGCGTCCGTGCGGTAGAGCTCGGGCTTGTCGGTCAGCAGGAGGATCGATCCGGTGAGCGTGGTCACGAGCGTCGATTTGAAGCGGTCCTCGTCGAGCTCGATATGGTCGGGGTCGTTGCGCCAGACGACGTTGTTCCAGGAGTTGAACTGGGCCATGCCGGCGTAGGAGAAGCCGTCCGTGCCGATGCGGCAGCCGTCGATGAGCCCGATGAGCTCGGGGCGGATGCCCCAGCAGCCGAGGATGAAATGGTCGCGGCCGATCTCCTCGCGGATGGCCTCGACGTAGCCGCGATAGGCGGCGACGAGGTCCTTCTTCGTCCGGCGGAAATGGTCCGCGTGGGCGTTGTAGCCCTCGTAGCGGAGGTGGCGGAGGGCGTCGACCTTGTAATAGTCCCAGCCCATCGCGCGCAGGCCGCGATAGACCGGCCGGACGACGGCGTCGACGGCCTCGCCGTTCGAGGCGTCGAGGCTGAACTCGACCCAGTTGCCGCGCGCCGGCTCCCCCTTCGCATCGGTCACGAACCAGTCCTCGTGCTCCGCGGCGTAGTCGGCCTGCTTGAAGGCCGTGTTCGTCCAGATGCCGGGCTTCAGGCCCTTGCCCTTGATATATTCCGGCAGGAAGCCCAGCCCGCGCGGGAACTTGGCGTTGGCCGTGAGCCAGAGATCGGGGCGCCCCTCCCCGCTCTGATAGCCGTCGTCGATCTGAAGGAGGTCATAGCCGAAGGGCAGGAGGGTCTCGGCCAGCGCGTCGGCCGTCCGGACGATGTCCTGCTCAGTGACCTCGTCGAAGAAGGCGAACCAGGAGATCCAGCCGGCCACCGGGCCGGGCCAGATCTTGTAGGTCCAGGGCTCGAAGAACTTGAGCCCCCGGTGGGCCTGATAAAAGCGCGGCCGGAAGCGCACGACGATCTCGGCGCCTTCCGCGCTAAAGGCGTAGGCTCTTTCGTCCGGCCTCGATGAGACGGGCTTGACCGCGGCGCGCGGCCCGGCGTCGATCGAAACGGCCCAGTCGCGCCCCCGGTCATAGACGGCCCGGTTGAGGAGGCTTCGGCTCAGCCCCGAGACGTGGCGGACCATGGTCAATCCCCGGTCCCGGCGGTCGGCCTCGCAGGGGAATGATTCCGGTCCCGCGGCGAGCGTGCCCTCGATCCGGACCTTGCCGCCCTTCTCGCGCGGCGTCAGGAGGATGACCTGGCTCAAGGCGTCTCCCGTCCGGAAGACGTTCGCCTTGGCCTCGAACCCCGCCGGGCCGGCCGTGATCCCGGCCTCGAGGATGGCCCGGCCGTCATAGCGGAGGCTGATCGTCTTGGCGCCGATGTCGACCTTGGCCGCGTCGTTCTCCGGCGCGTCCGTCGACGGCCCGCTCTTGGCGCACGAAATCGACCAAGCGATCGCAACGGCGATCGTCCAGACGCACAGCCCCGGCATTCCGGTCCGGCCGCTTCGATCATGTTTCATCGCCAGCTCCTGTCCCGTTCTCTTCGGCCGTCGCCTATTCTATCCACGCCCCCGCCCCTCCGCAATGCCGAGCGTGGCCTGCCGGAATCCATCGCGTGTGTTGGGGATCCGCGAGGAGGGTATCGACAAGCGGCGGGAAGACCGGTCGAATACGGCATTGGGAAAGTTCAGCCGGGCCGCATGATGGGACAGGGAGAACAGATCGAGCGGCGTTGGGCAATGGCGCAGGGGCGATGCCCGGAGGAGGGCGCAGGAGGGCCGAAGCGGGCACGGATCAAGAATGGGGACACGTACCGGGTACATGTCCCCATTCTTGAGAGCGAGGCCCGGATCCGAGCGGGTTTGGCTCGCCGGGACAAGCCCGCGACCCGACGGAGCGGCACGCCCCGAGCCGAGAAGTCCAAAGAGCGAGATCTGAAGACGGGATCACAGGGAATATGCCGGCGAAGCGACGCGAAATCGCGACGGGGAGTGTGGTAGAATTCCTGGGAATCCTGGCCGGAGATCGATCATGAGAAAGCCCCTCTTATTCACCCTCGCCGCCGCGGCGATACTCGTCCTCGCGCCGGCCTCGGCGGCCGACATCGACAGCCTGTCCAGGCTCTTCCTTCCGGGACGGGCCGTCCTCGACCTCGACGGGGACGGCTTCCCGGAGAAGCCGGTCCTGACCATCGTCGTGCCCGACAGGCCCTCTGCCGCCGAGATGGCCCTCGCCGCGGACATCGCCGCGCGGACGAACTTCGAGAGCCTGGCCGTCGAGTTCGGCCTGGTCCGGCGCGAATCGGAGCTCTCCGGGGCCTCGCCGGCCGCGTTCCCCATCCTGATCGGCCGCAACCTCGCCCGGGTCCGCGAGGCCCTGAAGGAGCGCGGCCTCGACCCGGCGTCCTTCCCCCCGAACCAGGGTCGCGTCTTTGTCGACGCGCGGCCGGGCCGGGCCGCGATCGTCTGCGTCGCCGGCTCGGACGACGTCCTGCTCAAGACCGGCAGGGCCTTCTTCCTCCGTTGGCCCTATTTCTGGGAGGTCTGGGGCCGCGAGACCGGCGCGACCTACGAGGGCCTCGAGAAGGACATCGGCTCCTTCCTCTCCGCATCCGGCCTCGAGCCCCGGAAGACGGTCGTCCGGGAAGCGCTCTACGAGTTCCCGGCCGCCTCGCCTGTCGCCGACGGCCTCAAAGCCCTTTCCTTCGAGCAGGGTCAGATCGCCGACCTCAGGATCGAGGTCCATTTCGCCTCCGAAGAGGACCGGACGAAGGCCCGTGACGCCCTCCTCGAGCTCGCCGCCGATCAGCGCCGCGGGGCCCGGACATCGGTCCTCTCCTATCCCGCCTGCGCCGTCCTGACCTTCGAGCTGAGCTTCGGCGCCGCGCGCTCCGAAGTGGCGCTGCCGAGGACAGGGGCGACCAAGCGGCTCCTGACTCCGGGGTTCAAGGAGAGACCCGCCGCAAGCGCCAGCGGCAAGGAGTTCGATCTTCTCGGCCTCTACACGACCCGGGCCGCCTACGCCGATCAGGACAACGACAGTATTCCAGACGCCCTTGACGCGGTCATCATCGTGCCCAAGGACCGGCCGGGCCCCAGCCTCCCCGATCTCGCCAGCCGCCTCGTCCTGGCCACGGCCGGCGCCTCGTTCCCGATCGTCCAGCTGGACTCCGAAGTCGAAAGCCGCAAGGCCCTCCCGGCGCCCATCCTTGTCGGCGCGAACAGCCTCACGGCCGATCTCGTCAAGACGGGCAAGCTCAAGCTGCCGGCGCTCGGGCCCGGCTCCGGCGTCGTCAGGGTCGTGCCCAAGGCCTTCGGCAAATCCTCGGCCGTCGTCATCGACGGCGCGGACGATGCCGGTCTCGAGGCGACGGTCGCCTATCTCTCGAAGACCTTCCCCTATATCGCCGGCTATGGCGAAGGGAACCCGCAGCTCGCCGACATCGCCGCGGACATCGACCGGCTCCTCAAGGGCGAAAAAGGAGGCGGCGAAGCGTTCCTGATGAGCGCCGTCAGGAAGGCCGCCGGCGAGATCAGGGGCCGGGACCTCGAGTCGGTCTCGGCCGAGCTCGTCCTGGCCGGGACGAACGCGCCCTTCGAGGACGCGGTCGGGGCCGCCCTGCGCGAGGCCGCCGGAACGGCTCCGGTCAAGGTCGGGGCCGCGTCGCTCAAGGCCGGCCGGACCGTGTTCGAAAAGGAAAAGTCGTTCACCTGGGAGGTGGACGACGCCAAGGCCCTGCTCAAAGACCGGCTCCGGGCGATCGTCGACGGCGCCGGCAAGGGGGGCGGCGTCGAAGTCAGCCTGGGCGTCAGCGAATCCCCGGCCGTCCGGGAGAAGGTCCGGAGCGAGGTCGCGGCCGGGCTCGCCGGGGCGGGTTTTCCCGCGGCCCGCGTCGAGGTGCTTTCGGCCTACAAGCCCGGCTACTTCTGGCTCGTCGAGAAGATCCTCCCGGCCCTCGTGAACAAGGGCGTCGACCGCCTGACCATCCGGTTCGCCGAGGAGCGCGAGGACCTCGCCCGGGCCAAGCGCGCCTACTCCGATCCGGGCCGCTGGCTCCAGGAGCTCTATCCGGTCGACGAGATCCTCGCCGGCGGGCTGGGGATCCCTCTCGACCGCGTCGTGTTCGAGCGGACCGCGCCGGGCGGGCCCGTCTACGCCGTCGAGGCCGTCGGCGCCGACGGCCGGGTCATCCTCGAATCGGTGTTCACGCCCCGGACCCGGGAGATCCCGCTCTCGAACGTCCTTCCCGAATGGGGAACGGCCAAGGCGACGACTGGCTGGCTCCGGGTCACAGCGGGCGGCCAGGTCGTCTGCGACGAGGCCCTCGAAACGGACCTCGAAAAGTTCTGGGCCTTTTACCAGTCCGATGTCCTCGCGGCGGTCGCCGCCCACGTCCGGAAGAAGACCGGAGGCGATCCCACGTTCTCCAAACAGCCGTACTTCAAGCGTCTGCTCGTCGACCTGCAGGCGAGCGAACCGGACTACCGGATCGGGCTCGACGAGGAGATCGTCTCTTCGCTCGAAGCCATCCACGACGAGATCTACTTCGACACGCTCGACCTGCTCCGGGGCCTCACCCGCTTCGATCCGGAGGAGGCGGACACCGCCGCCGACACCTCGCGGTCCTCCGCGCCGGGCAACGTCTTTCCGTCCCTCCATCCGTCGCTCGAAGGCGGACCGGCCAAGGTCCGCGTCCTGCTCGAGGACTGGCCGGCGGCCTCGCCCGAGCTGGTCGTCCGCTGGAAGGAGAAAGGCCGGGACGAAGTCACCCGCAAGGCCGTCTTTCCCGCCCTCAAGCCCAAGGACACGCGGGTCTCGGAGCTCGTCTTCGACGGCCGGGCCGGCCGCGTCGCCAACATCGTCTTCGAATCCGATTGGGAGAAGGAGGCCGATTATCTGGCCATGGTCGAGATCGCCGCGACCTGGCGGGAGCTCTTCGAGGCCGGCCTCATCGTCGACGCCTTCCGCTATCCCCGGCTCGACGCTCTGACGCTGCGGCCGCGTTGGCAGGCCCAGGAAAAGGACGAGCGGCTGGCGGTCGCGGCCCCTCGCGGAGACAGCCCCTCGGGGACCGGGACCGGCGCCGCCCCGCCGCCGGCCGGCGAAAGGATCGTGACGACGCGCGAGATCATCTCTCCGGACATGGCCGGGGATATCGTCCGCCGGCTGGCGGCCCTGCCGGGGGTCCGCGGCTATGTCGGCGGCAAGTCGTACGAAGGCCGCGATGTCCCGGTCCTCGAGCTCTACCTGCCCTTCGCGGAATACGTCTCCCTGCCGCGGCTGGTCACGGTCAAGCCGGTCCTCCAGGCCGTCGCCCGCCAGCATGCCAACGAGGTCTCGTCGACGAGCTACCTCCTTCGCTTCGCCGAGCTCCTGGCGCGCGACCCCGCGACCCGGGAGGCGCTCAAGAAGATGAGCTTCGTCTTCGAGCCGCTGGAGAACCCGGACGGCGCGGCGCTCGCCTACGACATGCAGAAGAACGAGCCCTTCCACAGCCTCCACGCGGGGCGCTACGGCGCGCTCGGTGTGGACATGGGCTACCAGACGGGGACGAAGCCGCTGCTGCCCGAGGCCGCGGTCCGCACCCGCCTTACCGACCGCTGGGCGCCCGACATCTTCCTCAACCTCCACGGCTATCCCTCCCACGAGTGGGTCCAGCCGTTCTCGAACTACGCGCCGTACCTCTTCCGCGACTACTGGGTCCCGAAGGGCTGGTTCACCTACTTCACCCACGTCAGCCTGCCCGTCCACGAGGATCACCGGGCGGCCGGCGCGGCCTTGATGAAGCTCATCGCCGGCGAGCTGGCCGCGGACCCCGGGATCGCCGCCTCGAACCGGAAGTTCACCGAACGCTACGCGCGCTGGGCCACCCGCTGGGCGCCGCATCTGAATCCTCTCGAGACGACCGACGGCGTGACCATCTTCGCCCGGCGGCGGGGACCGACCGAGAACCGCCTGACGCCGCGGACCCGGACGACGTTCAGCCAGCAGACGCCCGAGCTCATGGACGAGACGGCGACCGGCGATTGGCTCGAGTTCCTCTGCGCCCAGGGCCTGGCTTATCTCCGGGCCCACGTCAAGTATCTCGGCCAAACGGACTACCGAACGGTCCGGATCGAGGAGGAGGTCCGCAACCGGACGCGCCTGACCATCGTCCGCGGCCGGCCAGGAAAATGACGGGGACACGTACCCGGGGTACATGTCCCCGTCACGTCCCCTTGCGAAGACCCGGTCCCTTCTGATAAGATGACGGGGCCGCCAAGGGACATGGGCGTGGAGCGATGGACGCGCAGACCAATCTGCTGATCATCTCCGACGATTTCTCGCTCTACGAGACCGTCAAGAAATCCCCGGTCGCCGTCGACTTCAACGTCTTTTTCGCCCAGACGGAAGACGCCTACCTCGACATCATCCGCGAGAACGGCATCCGGGTCGTCCTCGTCGACGCTCCCGGCTCCCTCGCCGCGGCCCTCCTGATCATGAAGCGGATCAAAAAGGCCGACGCCCTCGTCGACGTCCTCGTCGGCGGCGAGCCGGTCGGGCGCGAAGCCGCCCTCGACATCGTCCATGCCGGGGCCACGGACTTCGTGCCCAAGCCCTACGAGCGCGACATCCTCGGCGACATCCTGCGGCGCATCTCCCGCAAGGGCGACCTCCGCCGCGAGACCCTGCACCTCGAGAAGAAGCTGGAGCGGAAGTACGTCTTCCAGGGCCTCATCAGCCGCAACCCGGCCATGCTCGAGATCTTCGGCCTGGTCGAGAACATCGCCAAATACTTCTCGAGCGCCCTCATCACCGGCGAGACGGGCACGGGCAAGGAGGTCGTCGCCCAGGCGCTCCACGCCCTGAGCCCTTTCAAAGACAAGCCGCTCGTCGTCTGCGACTGCGCCTCCATCCCCGAGAACCTCTTCGAGTCCGAGCTCTTCGGCTACCGGAAAGGGGCCTTCACCGGGGCGGACAAGGACAAGCACGGCCTGTTCGAGGAGGCCGACGGCGGGACGATCTTCCTCGACGAGATCGCCGAGATCCCCGTGGCCGTCCAGGCCAAGCTCCTGCGCGTCCTCGAGAACCACGAGTTCCGCCCCCTCGGGGCCAACGAGAGCACGTTTGTCGACGTCCGGGTCCTCGCCGCGACCAACAAGGACCTGGCCGAGATGGTCCGGACCGGCGGGTTCCGCGAGGACCTGCTGCACCGCCTGAACAAGGTCGTCATCGATCTCCCGCCGCTCCGCGAGCGGCTCGAGGACATCCCCCTGCTCGTCCGCCACTTCCTCCAGGTCGCGAGCCGGAGCTTCGCGAAGAACGTGCGCGGCGTCTCGCGCGAGGTCCAAAAGCTCTTCCTCAAGTACCACTGGCCGGGCAACGTCCGCGAGCTGGCCAACGTTCTGGAGAGCGCGGCCATGCTCTGCAAGAAGGACTTCATCGACGTCGCCAACCTGCCCAAGTACCTCCGCGATTACGTCCCGCCGCAGGGGGCGATCGCCTTCGGCGGCAGCGGCCGCCTCTCGACCCTCGACGACCTGGAGAAGGACTACATCACCTACCTGCTCAAGGTGACCAAAGGGAATCTGCGTCAGACGGCCAAGATCCTGTCGATCTCGCGGACGACGCTCTACAACAAGCTGGCCAAGTACGGGATCCGGAACTGAGCGGCGGCCGGCCGATCAGGCCGCCGCCGAAGCGCGCTTCTTCGACGTCTTGTCCTGATACATCTTCTTGTCCGCCAGGGTCAGGAGCTCCTGCAGGCTGCATGGCTTGTCCGGATCGTAGCGGACGATCCCCAGGCTGAACGAGAGCGGATAGGACGTCCCGGCCCGGGCGTTGCGGGCCTGGAGCCTTTCCCGGAGCCGGCGGGCAAGGGCGGCCACCCTCCCCTCGGCGACGTCGAGGGCCAGGACGACGAATTCGTCGCCGCCCAGCCGGGCGATGATGTCGGAGTCGCGGAAGACGTCCCGGAGCAGGTCGACGCCCTCGACGAGGGCGGCGTCCCCCTCCTCGTGGCCAAAGGAGTCGTTGATCGTCTTGAGGTCGTCGAGGTCGGCGTAGAAGAGCGACATGTCCTTCTTCGTCCGATGAGCGACCTTGATCTGCTGCTCGGCCAAGGCCATGAAGCCCCGGCGGTTATAGATCTTGGTCAGCTCGTCGACGAGCGACAGCTCCCGCAGCGCGTCCTCGGTCCGGGTCCGCTGGACGGCGATCGCGTAGAGGCCGGCCAGGCGCTCGACCGCGTTGAGGTCCCGCTCGACGTAAGGGTTGTCGGCGTTGGCCACGGCCAGGAGGCCCACGATCGTGTCCGACATGATCGCCGGGACGGCCATGAAGTGGCCGACGGGCATGTGCCAATCCGGCATGCCCGTGGAGCGGGGATCGAGGCTCGGCAGGGCGGTCACGATGGCCCGCTTCTTCTCCCGGACCCACCGCCACATCCCCGAGTTATCGTGGAAGGGGCTGTCGGTCCCCGGATGCGCGCTGCGCATGTCGCCGGCGTCGGGCGTCAGGGCCGCCGGGACGAGCCGCCCGGTCCGCTGGTCGATATAGCCGACGAACGCGGTGGCGCTCGAGGTCAGCCGCCTGGCTCGCTCCATGACCAGGGCCGCCATCTCCTCGATCGGGGTCGGCGACAGCAGCCGCTCGGACACTTCCGCCACCGCGGCCTGGAGATGGACGACCCAGGCATGCTCGTCCTTCATCTTCTTTCTGGCCGTGATGTCCTCGATGACGCCGTCGTAAAAGAGGACCCGGCCCTGGGCATCCTTGGCGGCGCGGCAGGAATCCTCGGCCCAGAACTGTGTGCCGTTGGGGCGGCGCAACTGGGACTCGAACATCCCGAGCATCGAGGTCGAATCGAGGAAAGCCTGCTTGTGATCGCGGTCGCGCCGGTCGCTGTGGAGGTCCCAGAAATTGACCGCCTTGAGGGCCTCGACCTCCGGATAGCCGAGCATGCGGGCCAGGGTCTCCGACGCTTCGACGATCTTGCCTTGAGGGGTCGTCCGGTAGGTGCCGAGGGGGTAGTTGAAGATGCGCGTCACTTGCCCCTCGCCCGAGGACAGGGCGGCCTCGGCGCTGGAGGCCCGCTCGCGCGCGGTCTCGAGCGCCCGGGCCATCCGGACGTTCACCAGGGCCAGTCCGGAGATCCGGGCCATGGTCAGGGCCAGATCGAGATCGTGCTCGCCCCGTTCGGACCCGCCGATCCCGGCGAGCTCGACGACGCCCAGGACCTCGCGCCCGTGGGCGACCTTGACGAAAACCGACTTCCGGTCGTCGGTCCAGGCGTATTCCGCGTTGAGGGCGACGATCCGGTCGAGCGGCGAGCCTTCGGGCACGGGCCCGGCCGAAAGGGACGGGAGCGAATGGAAAGCGACGCCCTGCGGGGCCAGGACGACGCGGAAGAGCTCGAGGACGGCGGCCTCGGCATCCTCCCAGGTCCTGACGCCGGTCACGGCGCCGAGGAGGGAGCCGACGCGGGCGTAATCGGCGACGCGCCGGCCGGCGACGGCCATCCGGTTCTCGTTCTCCGCCTTGAGCCTGTCCACGTGCATGGACAGGACGACCCGGGCCATGGCCAGACGGAAATGATCCAACCCGGCGACGTGGATCTCGCAGGGCAGGCGGAGGAAGCGGCCAAAGGACTTCAGCTCGCGCTCGATCCCCGGGTAGACCCCGGTATCGAGCAGAACGATCTTGCGGGACACGTCACGGAAGTACGCCTGGGCGGCCTTGCGGTCGGAAGGCCATCGGGCGTCCACGCGCGCTTCCCACGCCCGCAGCCATCCGGGAATGACCGGGAGCGCCCCGGCCTGGAGGTACCGGTCGAGGATGTCCCGGTCGGCGACCCACTCGAAGCACTGGCTCTTCTGATGGAGGCGGCACGGCCCGTCGAGGTCGAGCTCCCTCGCGGGCTTGGTCAGGCAGTAGCCTCCGGCCAGGGCGACCGGGCAGCCGGCTTCGCCGCACGAGGCCACGGCTTCGCGGAGTCCCGTCCAAGGGGCCTCGGCCAGGTCGCACTCGACGGGATGGATCTTGAAGCGTACGTTCTCGAAATCGGATGACGCTTGGATGGCCTGGACTTCGGCGGCGAAGCTCGAACAGGTGATCAGTCCGGAACGAAGGGACATCCGTGCTCTTCCGATGTCTGAATATGTCCTATATTTGGACATTATGATTATATCACTCTTTTTTTTCTTAAGTCAAGCTTTTTGTTAGTATTGTACATATATGAGTGTTCTATATTTATACACTATAAACATATAAAACATATGTTATTATTTTATAATGTATTACTTATATTTTGGAGACCAATTATGAATATTGGTTAATTCTTGGCCCAGCTCAAGGCTAGCCCTTGGCCCGGATCACTTGGAAAACTCGGAGCTTTGTTCTAGAATGACCTTAACACCTAACCTGGACTATTTCGGAAAACTAAAGGAGGCATCGATGAAGAAGCTGCAGATCTGGACCCTGGGCGCTGTCCTGATGGCGTCGCTCGCGGCCCTGCCCGGCTACGCCCAGAAGGACCCGCCCGCGCCCGGGACCAAGGAAGCCATGGCCGTGGTCGACAAGCTGATCGAGGCCATGGGCGGGCGAAAGGTGCTCGAATCGATCAAGGACACCACGATCTCGGGGACCGCCGAGGTCGTCGAATACGGCCTCACCGTGCCCATCACGATCTATCAAAAAGAGCCCGACAAGATCCGCATGGACATCACCATCGCCGAAGCGAACATGACCATCATCCAGGCCTTCGACGGCCGGAAGGGCTGGACCACGAACCCCCAGTCCGGGAACACGGAGGAGATGCCCGATTTCATGGCCAAGGAGATGGCCCGCCAGGCCGCGGAGACCCAGTCCCTGCTCTATCCCCAGAAGAACGGCGTCACCTACGCCCTGAAGCCGAAGGCGACCCTCGAAGGCAAGGACTACATAGTCCTCGAGCAGACGCGGGCCGACGGGCACAAGGCCACGATCTATCTCGATCCGGGGACCCACCTGCCTTATCGGACCGATACCCGGAGCATCGACCAGACGGGGGCCGAGGTCGACGCCGAGAGCTACTCGGCCGATTATCAGAAGGTCGGCGGCACGATGGTCCCCTATTCCCTGCGCATCCTCCAGAACGGCGCCGAGGCCCAGCGCATCACGATCACGTCCGTCAGCTACAACACCAACCTGGACGATGCGTTCTTCACCCTGAAATGAGGCGTTCAAGAACCTGACTGACGCCTCCAAGACCGAGCGCTCGCCAGACGGTCAGGTCAGCGGGGGCTTGACCTCGGAGATGTCGAGCACGGTGGCGTAGATCTCCCCCTCGGCGGCCAGGTCCCCGTCGACGAGGGCCCGGCCCTTCATCTGGATGATCCGCCCCTTCTGGCGGGTCCAGACGACATCCAGCCGAAGCTGGTCGCCGGGGACGACCATCCTCTTGAACTTGGCCTTGTCGACCTTGCTCAAGACGACGAACTTCGTCTCGGGATCGGGGATCGAGCTGAAGAGGAGAACGGCCCCGGCCTGGGCCAGGGCCTCGATGATGAGGACGCCGGGCATGATCTTCCATTCGGGAAAGTGGCCCTGGAAGAACTGCTCGTTGCAGGTCACGTTCTTGATGGCCACGATGCTCTGACGGGGGACGGCCTCGAGGACGCGGTCGACGAGGAGGAACGGGAAGCGGTGGGGCAGGAACCGCATGATCTGTTCGATCGGGATCACGGTCCGCCTCTCCCCCGGGTCACTTCTTGACGGGCGGCGCCGGCTTCGCGTCGTAGCGGCGGACGAGCTCGGCCGTCAGGTCGAGCGCCGGGTCGAAGTACACGGTCCCGGTCTTGGTCAGGTCGAAGATGAGGTCGAGGTCCTTGTCCTTCCGCAGCTGCTCGATGAGGGGGATGAGCTCGTCCTGGATCTTGGACAGCGTCCTCATCTGGAGCTCCTGCATGGCCTGGGACGCGTCCTCGACCGCCCGCTGACGGTCCGTCTGCTTCTTCTGGATGTCGACCTGGATCCCCGCGGCCGCTTCGGGCGTCAGGGTCAGGCGCTGCGTGGTCAGGCGGTTCTGGAGCTGCTTGATCTGATCGTCCAGGCGGGTGATGTCGTCGGTGTATTTCTTGTCGGCCGCCTGGAGCTGGGCGATGGCCTTCTTGCCCTCGGCGGACTTCTCGAGGACCTCCTGCGAGTTGATCATCCCCAGCTTGCTCTGGCCGGCCGCGAACCCGGCCAGGCCGGCGGCCGCGGCGGTCAGGAGCGCCACGAGTCGGATGTGTCGATGCATGATCGGAACCTCCCTAGAATGTCGTGCCGACGGCGAAGCGGAACGCGAAGTCGGGATCGTTCTGATAGATCTTCCGGTTGTTGTAGGCGAAGATCAGCCGGAACGGGACCCTCAGGGCCGGGATGAAGAGGCGGGCCTCGAGGCCCATCGAGGAATACATGTCCTTCCAGGCGAGGGGCGTGCCGTAGGCCACGGTGTTGCCCCGGTCGTAGAAGAAGATGGCGTAGAGGGGTCCGCCGACCGGGATGATGTACTCGGCGTTGAGGACGAGGGCCTTCTCGCCGCCGGTGTTGAGGCCGTTCGCGTCGGTCGGTCCGATCGTGTAGACCTCGTAGCCGCGGATGGAGCGCTCGCCGCCGAGGAAGAACTTGTCCCAGTACGGGATCTGGGAGCCGCGCAGGGCCTTGACGAACATGTATTGGGCGTGGACGCCGAGGACGTGGGCCTTGGCGCCGCGCCCGATGAGCGGGCGATAATGGGTGAATTCGAGCTGCGGCTTGAGCATGTAGATGTCGCCGCCGAGGAAGTTAAAGGCGTACTTGACGCTGGCCGAGTAGGACGTGCCGCGGGTCGGCGTCAGGGGGCTGTCGATCGTCGAGCGCCAGATCATCGGCGTGATCGAGCTCTCGTTGTACTTCTGGTTGCTGTAATACTGGTAGTAGGACGTCGGCAGCGTGTAGGTCGGGTCGTCCGAGACCGTCATCTTGACGCTTTCCAGCGTGTAGGTCAGGTTGGCCCGCCACATGCCGAACAGCCGCGTCCCGGCGGTGAGGTCGATGCCGTCGCCCTTGCGCCAGAACCAGGGGTAGTGGAGGTCGCGCCGGTAGATGTTGAAGCCGGCCGAAATGGGCTTGTCGAAGAGGTAGGGCTCGGAGAAACCGAAGGAATAGTTCTTGATGAGCTTGCCCTGCTGGACGCTGAGCTCCAGGGTCTCGCCGGCGCCGAGGAAGTTGACCGTCGAGTAGCTGAAGGCCACGAAGGTCCCCTCGTAGCCGCTGTAGCCGGCGGTGAACTGGATGTTGTTGCGCTGCATCTCCTTGACGTTGACCGTGACGTCCATCTTGGTCGGGTCTTCGGCGTTGGGCCGGATATCGGGGTCCTTCTCGAGGTCGACCAGGCCCAGCTGCTTGATCCGGAGGATGCTGTTCTTGAACATGCTGAAGCTGAAGCGGTCGCCCTCGCGGAGGATCATCTCCCGGCGGATGACCTTGTCCTTGGTGTAGGTGTTGCCGCGGAACTCGAGCCGGTTGAGGAAGGCGACCTCGCCCTCGGAGATGTTGAAGGTGAGATTGACGATCTTGGACTTGGGGTCGAGGTTCTCGATGGGGATGATCTGGGCATAAACATAGCCGTAATCCCGGAAGACCTCGCCCATGTCCTCGATGCTCTTCTCCCGGTCCTTGGTGCTGTAGATCTCGCCCGGCTTCAGCTGGACGAGGTTGAGCAGGTTCTTCGCGTTCAGGGCCTGGCTGCCCTCGATCTTGATCGTGCCGGTGCGGTAGAGGTAGCCCGGGGTCACCGGGAAGACGAGCCGCATCATCTTCTGCTTCTTGAAGAGGACCGACCGCCGGACGTACTCCTCGATCCGCGGCTGGCCGACCGAGGCCTCCATGTAGCCGAGCTCCTGGTATTTCTTCTTGATGGCCTCGACGGCCTCCTCGATCTTGTTCTGCTTGTAGACGTCCTTGCCGGCGATCCAGTTGAAGAGGCTGTGGGGCCGGTTGTCCTTCATCGACCACTTCAGGGTGCTGGCCGGGATCTTCGTGCCGCCTTCGAAGACGACGTCGCCGACCCGGAGCTTGGGGCCCTCGTCGATACGGAACAGGACGTCGACCTCGTTGGTCCCCTGCTTGACGGTCTCGGTCTCGATCTGCGAGGCCAGCAGCCCCTTCTCGTAGAGCAGCTCGGTGATGGTGTCCTTGATGCGCTGGACCTTGAAGGCGCTGTAGTAGGAGTAGGGCAGGATGGCCTGGTCCTTCTCCTTGAGCTTCTCGACGATGTCTTTTTCCTTGACCTTCTTGCCGGTCTTATAGGTGACGGCCCGGACGACGGGGTTCTCTTCGACGATGATCTTGACGATCTTGCCCCGATCGCCCGGGGCCTCCTCGAACTTGATGTTCGAGAAGAAGCCGGTCGACCAGAGGACCCGGAAATCCCGGCGGAACTGGTCCGCGTTGTAGGTGTCCCCCTCCCTGACCGTCAGGTAATAGAGGACGGTTTCCGTCGTGACCCGGTCGTTGCCGCTGACCTCGACCTTCTCCACGATGTCCTGGGCGGCCAGGACGACCGGGATGACGAGGAGGACGACGAGGAGGACGAGTTTTTTCATGTCCAGTATCCTAATCTTTATACCATATCGCGCCGGAACGGTCAAAAGCGCCGGCCCTCCGGGACGGCGGCGGGCGGGAGGGGCCCTCTCTGTTAACTCGGGAGCGAGTCCAGGAGTTTCATCGTGCCCGCCTCCATCATATAGACCCGGTGGCAGAAGCGGGCGATCTTCTCGTTGTGGGTGACGAGGATGCTGGACAGGCCCTTCCGTTCGTGGAGGTCGAGGACCAGGCGGAGGACCCTCTCCCCCGTCCTCCAGTCGAGGTTGCCCGTCGGCTCGTCGGCGAGGAGCAGGCAGGGGCCGTTGACGAGGGACCGGGCAATGGCCACGCGCTGCTGCTCGCCGCCCGACAGCTGGCTCGGTCTCGAGGCGGTCTTGTCCTCGAGCCCGACCTCCCGGAGCATCTCCCCGGCCCGGCGGAAGGCCTCTTTGCGGGGGGTCCCGCCGATCATCAGGGGGAAGCTGACGTTCTCGAGGGCGGTGAACTCGGGCAGGAGGTGGTAGACCTGGAAGACGAAGCCGATCTTGCGGTTGCGGACCGAGGCCACCTCCCTGTCGGAGCCGGCGAAGAGGTCCTCGCCGTCGAGCAGGACGCGGCCCTCGGTCGGCCGGTCGAGGCCCCCGAGGAGATTGAGGAGCGTCGTCTTGCCGACCCCGGAAGCGCCCATGACGGCCGCGAGCTCGCCCCGGCGGAGCTCGAAGTCGAGCCCCTCGAAGATGCGCAGCTCGCCCTTGGGCAGGGGGTAGGTCTTGCCCAGGCGTTCGGCGGCGAGGACGAGGTCACTCATATTTCAACGCCACCACGGGGTCGACCTTGGCCGCGCGGCGGGCCGGGAACAGGGTCGAGACGAAGCTGATGAGCAGGGTCACGCCGACGATGACGGCCAGGTCGAGCGGCCTCATCCGGAACGGGACATGGGAGATCTGGTAGATGTCGACGGGGATCTTGATGAGCTCGAACGCGTTGGCCAGGGCGCACCAGCCCAGGCCCAGGAGCACGCCGAGGGCCGTCCCGACGATCCCGATGAGCGCGCCCTGGTAGAAGAAGACCCGGTTGATCATCTGGGGGGTCGCCCCGATGGCCATGAGGATGCCGATGTCGCGGGTCTTCTCCATGACCATGAGGATGAGCGTGGCGATGATGTTCAGGGCGGCGACGATGACGATCAGGGTGATCGTCAGGAACATGATGTTCTTCTCGAGCTTCAGGGCCGAGAAGAGCGATTTGTTGAGCTCCATCCAGGTGGTGATGTAGACGACGGGCGGCAGCTCGGCCTGGATCCGCTCCCCGATCTCGGGGGCGGCGAAGATGTCGGCGAGCTTGACCTGGATGTAGCTGGCCCGGCCCTCGAGCCCGAAGAGCTTCTGGGCGACGCCGATCGCGACCAGCGCGGTCGAGCTGTCGAACTCGTAGAGGCCGGTGTTGAAGATCCCGGCCACCTCGAACGTCTTGCGCTTCGGCAGGAGGCCCATCGGGCCCAGGGTCGAAGAGGCGGTGACGATCTGGACCCTGTCCCCCACCTGGGCGCCGATCTGCAGGGCCAGCTCCCGCCCGAGGAGGAGCCCCTCGCGGGCCCCGCCCGAGACGGGGATCGCCCCGGCCTCGAGCCTCTGGAGCCAGTCCGAGCCCGGCCGCTCCCGCTCGAAGTCGATGCCCTTGACCAGGGCCCCCGAGCTCTCCCCGATGCCGGTGATGAGTACGGTGCTGTAGACGACGGGCGAGACCGACTCGACGCCGGGCAGGGCCCGGATCTTCTCGGCCATCGCCTCATAGTCCTCGAGGCCCCGGCCGCCCAGGTCCGAGACCATGACGTGGGAGGTCGCGCCCAGGATCTTGTCCTGGACGTCGCCCTGGAACCCGGTGATGAGGGCGATGGCGATGACCAGGGCGGCGACGCCGATGGCGATGCCCGTGACCGAGATCAGGGTGATGACGGAGATGAAGGCCTGTTTCCTCCGGGCCGTGAGGTAGCGCTTGGCGACGAACAGCTCGAAGCTCATGGGTTTATTTCGGCCTCAGGAGGGGGAAGAGGACGACCTCGCGGATCGTCCGCCGGTCGGACAGGATCATGGTCAGCCGGTCGATGCCGATGCCCTCCCCGCCCGTCGGGGGCAGGCCGTATTCGAGGGCCTCGACGTAGTCCAGGTCGACGGCGTGGGACTCCTCGTCGCCCCGGCGCTTCTCCAGGGCTTGCTCCTCGAAGCGGGCCCTCTGTTCGGCCGGGTCGGTCAGCTCGGAGAAGGCGTTGGCCACCTCCATCCCGGCGACGAGGAGCTCGAAGCGCTCGGACTCCTCCGGGTTCTCGCGCGAGGTCTTGGCCAGGGGCGAGATCTCCCGCGGCGGGTTGGTGATGAAGGTCGGCTGGACGATGCGGTCCTTGACGAAGCGGTCGAAGATGATGTCCAGGGCCTTCCCGTAGGACTGGGGCTTCTTGTCGGGGGCCAGGCCGGCGGCGAACTCGATAAGGCCCTTCCGGTCCTCGAAGCGGCTGGGGGCCAGGCCGCTGTGCTCGACGCAGGCGTCGAGGAACTTGAGGCGCTTGAAGGGGCGCTTGAAGGAGATCGTGTGCTCGCCGTAGGGGACCTCGTCCTTGCCGAGAAGGTCCGCGGCCAGGCCGGCCAGCAGCTCCTCGGTGAGCTCCATCATGTCGAAGTAGTCCTTGTAGGCCTCGTAGAACTCGAGCATGGTGAACTCGGGGTTGTGCTGGGCGTCGATGCCCTCGTTGCGGAAGCTCCGGTTGATCTCGTAGACCTTGCTCAGGCCGCCGACGACGAGGCGCTTGAGGTAGAGCTCCGGGGCGATGCGGAGATAGAGATCGAGGCCGAGGGCGTTGTGGAACGTCTTGAACGGCCGGGCCAGGGCTCCGCCGGGGATGGGGTGCATCATCGGCGTCTCGACCTCGAGGTAGCCCCGGGCGTCGAAGAACCGCCGGATATGGGCGACGATGGCGCCGCGGAGGCGGAAGACGTCGCCGACTTCGGGATTCATGATGAGATCGAGGTAGCGCTGGCGGTAACGGAGCTCGACGTCCTGGAGGCCGTGCCACTTCTCCGGCAGGGGGTGGAGGCACTTGGCCAGGAAATCGACGGCGTCGCAGAGGACCGTCAGCTCGCCGGTGCGGGTTTTGAAGAGGGTCCCGGAGACGGAGACGACGTCGCCGAGGTCGGTGAGTCCGAATCGCTCGTAGGCCTCGGCCCCGACCTTGTCCTCCCGGACATAGGCCTGGAGGCGCTCGCGGCCGTCCGAGATGTGGAAGAAGGTCGCCCGGCCCATCTTGCGGATGGACAGGATCCGGCCGGGAACGACGACGGCGGCCCTCTTGGCCTCGATCTCCTCGGCGGACAGGCAGGCGTAGGCCCCGACGATCTCCGCGACCTCGTGCGTCCGGGACGCCGTGTAGGGGAAGAGCGGGACGCCGGCCTGGCCGAGTTTCCGGTATTTCTCCCGCCGGGCGACGTCCTGGTCCAGCTCGACGGGCTCGTTATTTTTGCTCATGCTCACCTTCTTGGTCCGGGCCCCCGGGCTTTGCCGCCGGGCCCCGGAGCCGCCGGACGACCGCGTCGAGGACGCCGTTGACGAACACAGCCGATTCCTCGCCGCTGTAGCGCTTGGCGATCTCGATCGCCTCGTCCATGACGATGGCCGGGGCGAGGGCGGGCTCGTAGAGGAGCTCGCAGACCGCGATCCTCAGGATGTTCCGGTCGACCACCGCCATCCGGGCCAGGCGCCAGTTCTTCGAGACCGCCTGAATGGCCTCGTCGATCTCGCCGCCGTGGGTCCGGATCGTCTCGACGAGCCAGGTCCCGTATTCCTGAACCTGCCGGGCCGCTTTCTGGCCCTCCCAATAGACCCGGACGATGCCCTGGGTGTCGCCGGCATTGAACTCGAGCTGGAAGAGGATCTGAAGGGCGCACTCCCGCGCCTTGCGGCGTTGTCCCATGGCTCGAACAGGTCGCCCGCTCAGCGGAGGCCCGCCTCCTTGATCACGTTCAGGGTCTCGACGAGCGAAAAGGCCGCGTCATAGCCCTTGTTGCCGGCCTTCGTCCCCGCCCGCTCGATGCCCTGCTCGACCGTATCGACGGTCAGGATGCCGAAGGAGACGGGGACGCCGTCGTCCATGGCGATCTGGGCCAGCCCTTTGGTCACTTCGGCGCTGAGGTAGTCGAAGTGGGGGGTGTCGCCGCGGATGAGGGCGCCGATGCAGAGGATGCCGTCGGCCGTCTTGGCCTTGGCGATCTTCTTGGCGACGACCGGGACCTCGAACGAGCCCGGCACCTTGTACACGGTCAGATCGGCCTCCAGGGCCCCCATCTTCTGGAGGGCCTCCAGGGCCCCCTCGAGCAGCCGTTCCGAGATGAAGCTGTTGAACCGGCTGACGACGATGGCGATCCTGTAGCCTTTGGCCTGCAGCTTGCCTTGATGGATCTTCATGGTCCTCACGCCCTCCGACGCGTTTCGTTATTCGGGAATCCGGAGCGGCCTTATTCTAACAGATGTCCGCCGGATTTTCACCAAAAACCCGCCCTCCCGCCGGCCCGGCCCCCGGCCGCCTTGAGCGACGCAAGGGAATGTGATAGGTTGGGTCGAGGAGGGGCTTATGCGAACGAAGAGCGGATTTGCCGAGCTTTCCCCGGACCAGCTGCGCTGGGTCTGCTGCCCGGAGTTCGTCCCCGTCGGATCGAGCGAGGAAGCCAAGCCCTGCCAGGAGATCATCGGCCAGGAGCGGGCCCTGCGGGCCATCCAGACGGGGCTTGACATCAAGAGCCTCGGCTACAACATCTTCATCACCGGCATGGTCGGCACCGGGCGGACGACGACGATCACCCAGCTGCTCGACCAGCTCGAGAAGGGCGAGAAGACGCCCGACGACATCCTCTATGTCAACAATTTCAGGTACCCCGACGAGCCCGTCCTCGTCATGCTCCCGGCCGGCCGGGGCAAGGCCTTCAGCGAGGCCATGGCCAGGCTGATCGACATGCTGAAGACGAACATCCCCGACCTCCTGAAAAGCCCCTACTACACCGAGAAGAAGGACGCCCTCGTCGAGTCTCAGCAGAAGAAGCAGCGGGAGCTCCTCCAGGCCTTCGAGGAGGAGGTGGCCGCGCAGGGCTTCTCCGTCATCCAGGTCCAGATGGGCCTGTTCAGCCGCCCCGACCTCATCCCGGTCCTCGAGGGCCAGCCCATCCCCTTCGCCAAGGTCGAGGCCCTGGTCAAGGACAAGAAGATCCCCAAAGAAACGCTGGACGAGCTTCGCCAGAAATACGAGAAGCTGACGACCAAGCTCGAGGCCGTCTTCGAGCGCCTCAAGGAGATCGACGAAGAGACGCGGATCCTGCTCCGGAGCTGGGACGAGGAGTCGATCACGCCCGTCATCCGGGGCGCCATCGCCGACGTCCGGTCCAAGTTCGACGGCCCCAAGATCACGGCCTACCTCGACGAGGTCGAGAAGTCGCTGGTCAAGAACCTCGAGGTCTTCAAGGTCCAGAAGAAGGAGGACAGGGAGCGCGAGGCCCCCGAGGATTTCCTCGAATACCGGGTCAACCTCCTGGTCGACAACTCGGACCAGAAGGGCGCGCCGGTGGTCATGGAGACCAACCCGAACTACGTCAACCTCTTCGGCTCCATCGAGTCGACGATGTCGCGGATCGGGATGAGCCAGACGGACTTCACCATGATCAAGGCCGGCTCCTTCCTGAAGGCCAACGGCGGCTACCTCGTCATCAACGCCCTGGACGCGCTCGTCGAGCCCGGCGTCTGGCCGGTCCTCAAGCGGACCCTGCGCAACCAGATCTTCGAGATCCAGAACTATCTCCAGATGTACCTGTTCACGACGGCCCGGCTCAAGCCGGAGCCGATCAAGGCCGACGTCAAGGTCGTCATGATCGGCGACGCCTACATCTACAACCTCCTCTACTTCATGGACGACGACTTCAAGAAGATCTTCAAGATCAAGGCCGAGTTCGACACCGAGATGGCCAAGGACGACAAGTCCTTCGGCGACTACGTCCGGTTCATCCGGAAGATCTGCGACGAGGACGACCTCCTGCCCCTCTCCAAGCAGGGCATCGAGGCGCTCATCGAGTACTCGACGCGCATCGCCGGCCGTCAGAAGAAGCTGTCGACGCGGTTCCACGTCATCGCCGACGTCATCCGCGAGTCGAGCTACTGGGCCCGCAAGGCCAAGAAGGCGGCCGTCGGGCGGGAGGACGTCGAGAAGGCGATCGAGGAGCGGTTCGAGCGGGTCAGCCTCATCGAGGACAAGATCCA
>Ga0105093_10000094_pt1 | contig 31860 bp, 29 predicted proteins | sample PPLLak3March2015_2_FD_79111 | JGI IMG/M metagenome (GOLD analysis project Ga0105093, IMG submission 79111) | Freshwater sediment microbial communities from Prairie Pothole Lake near Jamestown, North Dakota, USA - PPLs Lake P8 Core (3) Depth... | ecosystem: Environmental > Aquatic > Freshwater >... | reverse complement strand
TGAGAACATCTCCAATAGCATGTGTTATTTCAACGCGATTGGCGAAGGAGCGATGCTTTGGTGGATTGGTCTGACATTTGTACAGCAACTTGTTGATGCAATAAATAATGTGTCAAATCCCATTGGAGCGCTGATCTTATACATCATTTTATTGCCATTTATTGTTCTTACGATGCTGTTTACAGATTTGATACCGTTTCGAATCTTCTCTCCAGCTGGTGTGATAGCACTGAAAAATGGTACGGTATCTGCACGGGGAGCGAATGGTTTTCAAAAACTCACTGTTGGAGAGGAATCCTACGGGGTAAATCTCAGTGGGTTTACCGGGATTACAATCAATATACCACCAATCAACAACCATAAATCATTTCTTTTTGTGTCGGGGTTCGCTCTGAAAGCAGAAGGCCAATGGGTGTAGATGCTTCGAAACAGATAACGAAGAGCTGCAGAGACACAAGAACCGTTTAGTGCGTGGTTATCCAGGATGCGATATCTGAGATGACTTCTTCAGCGACATGCCCTTCGATCAGATATTCCGCATTGGTCGGTACTCCGGTCCCCGCTATGAAGAAATGATTCAACGACGGATAGGTCTGTAACGTCACTGATGGACTTTCGTAAAAGGTTTCATTCCATTGAGCAAAATCCGTCAGTGTCACCTGATAATCTCGTTCCCCCTGAAGAATGAACAGGGGAACATCCAAGAGTTGCGCTGTTGCCACAGGATTATACGTCGCCAGATCCGCCCAATACGATTTTGGTGCACCAAGGACGTCTTCGCTTTGATTCATGTCTAAATTCTTTACTTGCATCACGAGTCGTTCAAGCTCGGCAATCTCCACAGATTGATTTAAACCACTTAAGTTCGCTAGGTAGCGCGATTGTTCTAATATGAGATCCTCAAGATGGCGGGTTGGCCCTGCCATGATGACCAAACCAGTAATGTGGTCATTCTGGAGAGCGATACGTGGGGCCAACATTCCTCCTAAACTATGACCCAGAACGAAAATCTTGAAAGGATCCACAAGAGACGAGGCAACTAAGAAATTCACCCCTGCTACTGCATCTGCAATGGTTTCATCCTGCACCGTAAAATTTTCAAGTCCTGCGATCTCATCGGGATATTGCAAGGTCCGCTTCTCATAACGTAACACCACGATACCCTTTGAGGCAAGACCCCAAGCCAGATCCTTAAATGGTTTATTTGGACCATATGTTTCATCACGGTCATTTGGCCCTGAGCCATGAACCAGAAGAACCGCAGGAAACGGACCCGCCCCATATGGAACCGTCAACGTCGCAGGCAATTTCCAATGTTCCTCTGAAGTGAAACTCACATTTTGCTCTGAAAATGTATCCTGATTGACATACGAAGGTGGCAAATATTCAAATGCCTCCAGCGTCGGAACAACCAGAAGAGAAATAATTTTCTCCTGAATATTAAACGAAATTTTCACATCAAGAACAGAAACCTTGGAAAAATTACAGGTGACATAGACCACCGAATAACCTGATTCATTCGTTAAACGCGTCCGCACAATTCTTGTGATGTTCCCATTTGAAGCCACAATTTGCTGCGTCCAGATATTCACAAAATTATCTACAGTAAGCTGCGAAGTAATCGACGTGTTAAAAAAACCATACACACCGGAAAAATTATTTTCCATAAGCAGAGTGACAACATCAGTAGCTATATCTTCCAAGGTCTTCACAGGTGGTTGTTCTTCCTGCGGTTGTTGTGTCTGTAGACAACCGGATATGAAGGTTCCTGCCATAATCAAAATTAGAATAGTTGATAGTATTTGTCTCATAGTTCTCATCTTTTTTTCTGAAATATCTATTCAGAGGCGATGTTATAAGAGATTGAATAAATTTTCTATGCAAAAAAGATTACTGTCTTTAATGATAGTATACTATGAAAGAATTATTAGAAGAAGTCAATTGTTTTTCATAAAAATCTATTGAAAACATTTAAGAGGGAGAAGGACTTCAAGCTTACAATCCGAAAGGACCATAGGGGATAAATATGAAGTTGTCTGATGTCTTAGAAATGACAAAAAAAGAGCCACATTGCGGGTTATGTAAGATTGATTTTCTTGGGACAAACGTCTGTGCTGCTGGAAAAAAACATGGGTTTGTCGCTTATTGGCCTGAAGGTCGAATGGAACTTGCACGAGCGTTAGCAGAACACGAAGTCGAACCAACGGAGGCTCTTCGCGATATTGTTAATTCATGTAACCTGTGCGGAATATGCGATCGGCAATGTTACTTTGTGACACAACGTCGACCGACACAAGCTCAAAAAGCATTGCAAGACTATCTCAAATCATTACCACCAACAGCATTGAGGCCAACGCCTGAGGACGACATCGTTAAGGGGTTACGTGCAATTGTTGGTGACAGCTGGGCGACCAATGATCCTATTATTATCGCTTCCTATCAACGATCGATTATCAAACAAAAATCCCAAGGAAAATACTACATTGTGATGCCGAAAACTACCGAAGATATCGTCGCAATCGTCAACCTCGCAAATACACATAAAATCCCATACCTTCCTCGAGGGAATGGGACGTTCTTTGGAGTAGCCTTGCAAACCCTTCTTGCCGAACCAGCGACGATAGAACAAGGAATAATCATTGACCTGTGGAGGATGAAAGACCTTGAGGTAGACCCTGATTCCATCACTGCAACCATTGGACCAGGTGTGACATCCTTTGAGCTGCAAAAAGCAGCACATGCTCATAAGTTACGAGCCAATGTCGCAGAGGCGGAATCCTGTGTGATTGCGAACGCTCAGAATCTTGGTATCGTGACCACCTGGAGTAACACTTACGGGTGGGGGACTGATAATTTCATTGACGCTGAATTCATCGACTCCACCGGTACAATCCAGCATCTCAGCGATAAAGAAATACCAAACCCCTATGCAGCCGAACAAGGCCTCTTGAGCCTCTCCCTGATCCCATCGGTGATTGTCACAAAACTGACGCTGAAACTCCATCAGATACTGCCTGATGAAGAAGCAATTTTCGTCCCCTTCGATAATCTCCCTGACGCGCTCGATTTGGCTCATGAGCTCGCACAAAGAAATATTGGTGTTTCCCTCGCGGTACTCTCACGTAAATACCTCACAGAGTTTATCTCTCCTACTCATGAGATCGCGGAGGATTTCAATTATATTGCAGAAAAATACCTCAAACTCAACTACGTAGTTGATGTCATCTGTGATGCACACAGCAAGAAATTCATAGAGGATCTCGCCCCTGTTTCTTTTGGTCGTGAGATGCTTAAAAGCCTGATTCTTGGCTCATCAAAACTAGCCTCTATGAAAGACAGTAGTCTGCTCAAAATGATCGCTGAGGAGGAAAACCCGCTCAAAGCAGTCTTTGGTGGTCCAATGCGTAAACATTTCGAAAAAGGTCTTGCGAACTCTCCAAAGGAGCTTGTAAAGGTCTTTGACGAAGACCTCCGTGATTTTTATGAACAACTGTATTCGAAACCTGAATTAACCGACCCGATCTGGCTTCATTCCTTCCGCATTCTACCCTGCCGGATGGAACGGAAACACATGTGGATGTACCGTGGAGGGTACATGCCAGGGGATAAGAAAACCATCCTCAAGGTGGTAGATGCGTTAGAAAAACCAGCGCAGCAGTACGGTATCGACGGTGCGTTTGGGTTCCTCAGCTATCTAGAACGGGGAAAGCTCTGCCATTTAGAGTACGATTATTATTATGACCATACCGATCCTGATGCTCGCCATCGCCTCAACAAAGCAATCGTGGAGTCTTGGAGGAGACAATTCGCCATCAAAGGAGTCACCCCCCTTGAATTCATCTGTAGCAAAGGGCTCCATCGGAAAGAACATATCCTCTATCCGTTCCTCCCAGGGTTATCAGAGGAGGAACTTGGGCATTTCGAGGAATTAATAGAAACTCTCTTCGGAGGTGAAGACACGTGGTAAAATTTCTTTCACAAGAATGGGCTGAACAAGCCAAGAAAAAAGTATTAACAGAACTAGATAAGGCAAAAGATTTGAAGAACATGAACGCATCATTACTGAACGTCGTTCAAAACGTTCCCCCGGACAACACAACCATATATTACTATATAAAATTCGTTGAAGGCAATCTGGAGGAATTGATCACTGGGTCAGATGAATCCATAAAGCAGAAAGAATCTGACTTTATCGTCACCGGGGATTATACGACGTTTGTTCAGATAAGCAGTGGACAAATGAGTTCAGCAATGGCATTGCTGAAGAACCGGGTGAAAATGACAGGGAATAAAATGAAGGCATTGACAATTACAAAACCAATCGATACGTACAATGGCTGTGTTAATAAGCTTCAAACCGAATTCTAAGGCAGAGAGTGGAGTAAAAATGATAGATGTATCAGGTCCAAGGGATTTGACAGAATGCTTACATAAATTCATACCACCCACAAATCAGTGGACACCGGTCGACACCGCCTTACATACCCCAAAAACATTCTTCCAAGATTACAAAAAAGCCCAGGATTACATGTTTCCTGCACTTCGGCATACCTTCACGCATCATTACAAGAACAATTTCCTATACCACCGCGTCTGCGAAGTCAATGGGGTGACCCCGGAGGCGATTGCTTCAAAAAAAGATGTGCAGAAAATACCTTTACTCCCCGATGCATTTTTCAAGGATTACCCTGATGGAAAAGGGTTTTTGAACTGGCTCAAAACCATTTTTTCAGGTTCGCTTCCCAAGCCGATATTTAAGACAGATAACCCATCCCATGATGAGATCATCGAGGAGTTCAACAAAAAAGGCACTAGCATCATGTTTACAAGTGGAACAAGTGGTCGCTTCAGCTTCATCCCTCGTGACACTCGCTCATGGAACCGGGTGAAATACAGTGCGATGAAATCCGTCATCGAACTGATGGATTACAATCCCACAGACCAAGTTATCCTCCTCATCCCTGACCCGCGACAGACGAACCTAACGATCGCGAGTCTCTTTGGTATCGCCTATGATTTGTACAACCCATCAAATATCCATGTTGCATTAGACATGAAAATCACCACGCAATTTCTACGCATGCAGCGGGACGAAACAATCGGAATTTCAGAGAAATTAAAAGCAAAAGCACTCTCAACAATCAGCCCACTGGTGCAGCGGAACTCAGATATCAAGATCATTCATTTGTTAGAACAGATTGAAAAAACAGGAAAGCGAGTGAACCTTGCAGGTCCACCGTTCTGGCTTGATCGAATATTAGAACGGATGAAAAAAGAAGGAAAATCTGTTCATTTACCCGAGAGCCAGATTCTCACAGGTGGCGGATGGAAAGCAGAGGAGAACAAACGTCTCCCCGAGGATTCATTCCGGGAGAAAATAACAGAACTCCTAGGAATTCCTCAAGAGCGCTATCACGATGTCTATGCGATGTCCGAGTGCAGCTCTGTGTTTCTCAGCTGTGAAGGTCATTATAAACATATCCCACCTGTAGTGGTCCCGTTGGTCCTTGATGAAGACCTCAACCAACTTGATTTTGAACAAGTCGGACGGTTTGCATTCCTTGATCCGTTACCCGACAGCTACCCGGGTTTTATTATCACCGGGGACCGAGTGAAGATTCTCGAGCGTTGCCCGAAATGCCAGCGGGAAGGCCCAGTCTTGGATGTCGAAGTGACACGAATGCCAGGGTTCGAGGGACGAGGATGTGCAGCAGTCATGGCAGAGTTGATGAAACAGGATGGTGAAGAACATGCTACGTTTCCCATCGGATGAATGGATTAAAGCCTTCAAAGAAGAACTCAATAAAAACAAAACCTATCAGGAAGTTGCCAAGGACTGGGAAGGGGATTTCCTCTTTGTGATCACTCCTGATGAAGAACTCAAAAAAGAAACAGTGTTCTACATCGACCTCTGGCATGGAAAATGCAGGGACGCATATCTTGTGAAAGGAGAAAAACAAGCGAAGTTTGTGTTCAAAGGACCGTATTCAAACTGGAAGAAGGTTATCAGAAAGGAACTCGACCCCATCCGAGGCTTAATCCGTGGGATGTTTACCGTTGATGGTGATTCCCGGGTGATTCTGGACCAAGCCAAGGCAGCTCAAGAACTGGTGAATATCGCAAGTACCATACCGGTTGTGTTCTAAAGGGTTGAATATGGGACAGGCTATTGACTGTTTTTTCTGGGATCCTGCGATACGATTCGACCAGGAGTTAAGGTATACCTCCGAGGAGATCGGCAAAGGAATTTCTCTGCGCAAACCAGTGTTTACCATAGATGCGTTAACCAAAATCATTGACCGGGTAAAAACCGCACGTCAGGAGTATCTGCGTACGCATGATATCCCCGCGGTTCTTGATGTAATCGACAAGGTGAATGCGCTATGGAGAGACCCCATGTATCAGGGGAGGAAAATCGCACGGGAGGTCTTGCCGACAGTGACTGGGTTTTCAGTTGAGATGATCGAATCGTGGGGTTTTGATTATTTTTTCGACATCATCAAAAAAGAGAATCTGCCGCTCGCAGGGAAACTTCAAGTAAATAATTTCCGGGAATTTTCAGCCTGCGGAGATGGTCTTGTCAAAGCATATGGCAAACCACATGTTACGCATTCGAATTACGAACCAGAGCTGATAGGTCATATCTGTGCAGGCAACATCCTTGGTCTTGCTGCATTTGAGATGGTCATGGACAAGCTAGTTGATGCGGCGACCTGGGTAAAGGTCCCTACAGAAGAGCCGGTGTTTGGGGCACTGTACGCAAAATCGATTGAGCAGGTGGATCCATCGCTTGCGTATAGCATCGCGGTGCTTCCCTTCAGCAGCCAGGATATATTGGTCCAGGAGTACCTGTTTTCTCAATCGGATCTTGTCCGCGCGACCGGTGGAGAACAGGCCAGAAGAAATCTGACGCCGCTTGCTGAGAAACATCATGTTCCTCTTGCAGGACATTGGCATAAGTTCAGTTTTATTGTAATCGCCCGTGAGTTTCTCACAAGACAGGCTTCTGAAATCGCGGAGTTGGTATCCCTTGATGTCTGCGCGTGGGATCAGCAGGGGTGCTTCTCCCCTCAAGAGATATACGTTGAGACCGACGGTGAAGTGTCACCGAAAAAGTTCGCGGGGTTGCTTGCAAAGGAAATGGAGAAGACAACCCGTGCGCTGCCGAAGGGGACGAACTCCGGGAAGATGCAAGTGCTAGATGGATATTATCAATATTTCACGAAGGAGACCATGGGGGAACCAGTGAAGATATTTTCTTCCAAGGAAAACCAGTGGCTGGTCATCTATGATGAGAGCAACCCGAACTGTGAACCGTCGCCACTGTTCAGAGTGATCCGTATTAAACCGGTCACCGATATCATGGATATTCCACAGAAAGTCCGATCACTGAGTTCGTTCTTACAAACCGTGGGTATTGCGATTCCACAGAACCGGTTGCTTGCATTTGCTGACGCGATGGGGCAGGTTGGCGCGACAAACTTACGGACGGTCAGCGGGATGACCCTGCAGAAAGCCTGGGAGCCCTGGGACGGACGGTTCCCGGTGCAGGAGCTCTTTGAACATGATGGAGTTCATTGGGTCAGCATCGATACAAAAGACATGGATGCTGAGATACAACGTGCCCTGAAGAGAAAACGGTTGATTGTTTCTAAAGAGCGTTCATAGAAAAAGAATTTATCAAAGCTCGAGTCGATTGAATTTGATTAAAAATTTTTTAGAAAAATTGCTAATCTATAGAGATGAACTGTTCAGGGTTCTTATCAAATGTTCGTTTGCAACCATGTGCACAGAAATAATATGTTTTTCCCTTATAGCTGCTGGTGAACATCGCGGTTTTTTCGTCAACTGTCATCTTACAAATCGGATCAATTGCCATGGCTTTTCACGTCCTTTGCTGGCGGTACATATCCTCTCAAGAGTAGCGAAAGTGAAACGACTGTAACAGAGCTCATCGCCATCGCAAACCCAGCGAACTCCGGTCGAAACATAATCCCGAAGACGGGAAACAACACCCCGGCAGCAACCGGGATAAGAGCTGTGTTGTAGGCAAACGCCCAGAACAGATTTTGTTTAATGCGTGCCATCACCTTCCGACTTAACTGCACTGCTGCCACACAATCCAAAAGATCACTTTTGACCAGTACGATCTCTCCGCTCTCAATCGCGATATCGGTTCCACTTCCAATCGCGATTCCGACATCCGCCTGGGCAAGCGCAGGTGCGTCATTAATCCCGTCGCCGACGAAGGCAACCACCTCACCAGTTGCTTGAAGTTGTTTTACCTCCTTTGCTTTGTCCTGCGGTAGTACCTCGGCACGTACTGTATCAATATTGATCTGTTTGGCGATTGTTTGTGCGGTCCGCGCGTTATCACCGGTGATCATCACCAACTGCAATCCCATGTCTTTGAATTGTTTCATTGCTAATGGGGTGGTCTCCTTCAGCACATCAGCTATCGCAATAAGACCGACAAGTTGAGAACCAACCGCAACAAACATCACTGACTTACCTTCTAGCTCTAACTCGCGCAGTTTTTCCTCAATTTTTGAAGGTGTCATGATATCTCGTTCTTTGCAAAGTAGCCGATTCCCAATCAAAACAACAGATCCGTTGACGGTCGCTTGTACTCCTTTGCCAGCAAACGTGTCAAACCCAGTGGTATCTTTCAAGTTGATGCCTCGTTCTTTTGCTTTATTAACAATTGCCTCTGCTAGCGGATGTAAAGAGTTTTTCTCAACACTTGCTGCGTTTTCCAACAGCGTGGTTTCATCCATATCGATACCAACGATATCGATCACCTCTGGTTTTCCCTTTGTCAACGTCCCTGTCTTATCAAAAATGATGGTCGATATCTTCTCTGAGACTTCTAAGGCTTCTCCATTTTTGATGAGAATCCCCAGTTCAGCACCTCGACCGATACCCACCGTTACTGCGGTTGGTGTCGCAAGACCGAGTGCACAGGGACATGCGATCACTAATATGGAGATTAAAACAGTCAGGCTAAAAAGTAGCGTACTTCCCATTATAAAATACCAGACGAGAAACGACACAAGAGCAATGGTCAATACCACGGGGATAAAATAACTCACCGCGGTATCAGCGATACGTTGCACCGGGGGACGAGATCCTTGAGCGTCCTCCACCAGTCGGATGATCTGTGCAAGTAAGGTGTCTTTGCCGATCTTTGTCGCTTTTATCTGCAGCACGCTATTTGTATTCAACGTCCCTCCAATCACGTTGCTTCCCTGATTCTTCACCACAGGGAACGATTCCCCGGTCACCATTGACTCATCAACATAGCTTTCCCCCCGGATGACGACACCATCAACCGGAATCTTCCCCCCAGGTTTCACGATCGTCACATCATCAACGATCACGTCCTCAATGGAAACCTCGATTTCCTGTCTGTCTCGAATAACGATTGCGTTTTTCACCTGCAGCCCCGCTAACTTCTTTATCGCATCAGATGTTCTGCCTTTCGCTTTCGCTTCCAGATATCGTCCTAACATTAGAAACGCAGCAAGCAGCACAGCGGTTTCATAAAACATAAACTCACGCGTCAGCACCACCTCAAACGTCCCCAGCACGCTTGCACCAAACGCGACACCGATCCCCATGGAATACATCACATCCATTGTTAATGATTTGTTCCGAAGCGCGTAGAACCCAGCCCGAAAAATCGGAGAACTGATATAGATGAACGCTGGCGTCGAAAGAATAAGAGACACATACGAGACTAGTTCCATCGAAAGATACGGATGAACATACATCAATATCATCAGGGGAATACCGACGAGGAACCCGACATAAATCCTGAGTCGTTTTGCTCGAAGGTCCTTTTCTCGAATCTGGTTTGCGAGAGTATCCTCGCTGTCTACACCAAGATATTGATACCCTGCATTCTCCACCGCTTTTTTCATATCAGCAAGACTGACCATCCGCGGATTATATGTCACCGTTGCTTTTTCAGTGGCAATATTCACCGATACACTCACTACACCATCAAGGTGCGATAACGCTTCGGTGACGGTTTTTTCACACATTGCACAGGTCATCCCACCGATACGTAGAATCACTTTTTCATTAACAGTACCATACCCGACATCTGTGACTGCTTTTTCCAAATCATGAAGCTTGACTTGTGTTGGATCGTATTCCACGGAGGCTAGCTCATTGCCAAGATTAACTTGTGCCTTGAACACTCCGGGGAGGCTCGCAAGAGATTTCTCTATTGTCGATGAGCACATTGAACAGGTCATACCAGAAATTTTCATTTCCGCCTTTTTCTTCGCCTTTGCCATAATTCTGCCCCCTAGACCGATATGAACGATACATGATTTTCTATATAAAAAATCTCTGCAGCGTGTCTCAAGGGAAAAAAACTATTTGAACTGATCCGCGTACTCTCCTATCATGTCATCTACTGGTCACATTAGAGTCGCAACATTTGATGATTTCGAACGAATCATTGAACTTGAAAGCATCTGTTTCCCCAAAGAACAAGCCTATTCAAGACGGCAACTCCGTTATCTACTCACGAAAGCAAACAGCACCGTCTTTGTTTGGACAATGGATGCATCTGTTAGAGGATTTCTTATTATCCTTTATCGAAGAGGTACTATGGTTGCCGGCATCGAAACCATCAACGTTGACCCGGCATTTCGGAAGCAAGGTATTGGTCTGCAGTTGCTTTCTGCTGCGGAAGAACACTTAAGGAAAAAAGGGATCCACAGGATTAGACTAGAGGTGGCAATTACCAATACAGCTGCAATAATGCTCTATGAACATGCAGGGTTTCAACACACAATGTTGCTAAAGAAATATTATCACTTTGAGCATGAAGGTTCTCGTGACGCCTACCGAATGATCAAGGTTTTACAGTAGCGGTCTGCTCTTGCCATTTGTTCGTCGGCACCCATTTCTCATTCTTTAAGGTACAATACCCGGTGGTGTATTCTTCTAGAATCTTGAGTAAGCCATTCCGGAATTGCTTAGGATAAAGACGAGGTTCACATGTCGATGGATGGGTATGGATTTTTTGAACATGGTCTACGCATTGTATCTTGGGGACTGAGTCTTTTTGTTTGAGTAAGAAAAACGACTGGTCTTTTTCATCTTTATCAAGTTTCAGGTGTGAAGCTCCAACGTTTGTGTAAAACTCCTCGATGTCTTTACGTCGATATTTCATGAAAGTTGGATTGAGATTATTTGCCATAAGATATAGCAAAATCCCGAGGCATTTCGAACAGGTGCCACAGGGGTACACCATACCGTTTCTGAGATGACAGGAATGACAGGACCGCTGCAGTTTCGCGAGTGCTGGATAGCGACGAACTAGGATGTTCTGGTCGACAAGACCGGAGATGTTTCGCAGCGCAGACCACTGATACAGAGTGGGGATTCGTTTCTCATACCATTGATTCATCCGGACATCATAGTCCTGATGTTGATCGTAGACACCAAAATAATGCTTGATTCCCTTGTATTGAATCTCATAGCGGAGATCGTCAAACTCGCTGCCTAACAAGAGATTCCCTATTTTTTCCTCAACAAAAATCGGCATAAGGCTGAATATATAGAAAGGGAAGATACATAATCGTATTGGGTAAGTGTCATGCCATATCTTCCGATGATCCGGTCGTATGAAACGCAGATTGTCAAGCATGTAACTATAGAACCTATCGACGTTCGTCCACACCCGCTGTGTATGTGGATCGGTTTTTTTATGATATTGATACGCAGTCAATGCAGTCCTCCAATGACCACCACTTTCGTTCATATATAACGGATATACGGTTGAACCAAGTTCCTTGAGTAATCCATAGGTCAGTAGACTGTCTTTTCCTCCGCTTGAAAGGACTCCTGATTTCCTCGCGTCCATATTCTTAGTGATAGGTGCGTCATCGATGATTTGTTTTGGTTGAATGACCGCCTGAGGATCTCCATCATTTGGCGTATTTTTTTCAGGGTCTGGAAAAAATTCTGGGAGAATGTATGGGTTGGTTCCCTCGGCTATTTTGTTAACGAAGATATCGCGACAAAAGACGACATTAAGATCGTTGAGTAATGAAAAATCTGCTTTGCTGATCGGGAACTTCAACTGAATTTTTTTTGAGAAGAGGCCGTAATTGAGTAACGGCATGCAGAACGCAAGTCGCAGTAACGGCAAATGAAATTCCTGTAGTTCGTGCTCATATTTATTTACGATTTTAAAACGATTTTCTGTTCCGTCATATTTATTGAGGATGACCTCTGCTTGTGTTGTATTTTTTTTGATAACCGGATCTGAAAGTGAAATCGATGACAGACACACAAGACTATTTTTTGTCATGAGACATCGCCTCCAACGCATCGACGAGAACGTTCACTCCTTGCGAAAGTGGTTCTGACACGGGGACGTTGAACATCTTCTGATACATGGTTTTTGCATGGGTAATATCGGATGTGTTCATCTTCTCATGATTGATTCCGACACCGATGAGTTTTTTTTCGGTGAGCATCTCAGCAATTTTTACGACGCGTGTCGGGTCTGGCATCGGGTAGCCGGGGAATCCATCAAGGTGCGGTCGTTTTGGTGCGTCAACCAAGATGAACCCATGCACCTGACCTGCTGCTAAAATCTCAAAACCTCCAGGGAAGAAGGGATGCACTAGGCTTCCTTGTCCTTCGATAATCATGAACTCTGGGTAAAGATCGTTCCATGAATCAAGGATAGCCCCTTCGATTCCGCCTGAGACGAAATCGTTGATCATCGCGTCCAAGACTACCCCATGGGGCCAGCCTTGCAACCAGCCGGTCTGCCCAGTGAAGATCATATCTGCTGTTCTTCCGCGTTTCTGTAGTTCTTCAACAAGCAGGACTGCAAGGGTTCGTTTTCCGATTGCGGAATCGGTGCCGATGAGGGCGATGCGCATCGATGGCACTTTTGTAATCTCACCGGTGTAGAAACGTTTGTGGTCACGGAAAATCTTCCGAACGTCTATGATGGTGCAATGATGTTGTTCTGCCTGCTTTATGAATCTTGGATCGTCTGAGAGAAATTGATGAAGGCCGGAAACCACATTGAGTCCATTTGATAACGCCCAGTTCACTGCTGTATCGTATCCTTCTGGGAGTACGCCACCTTCTGATACTGCACCGATGATGAAGGTATCTGGATGTGTCGATGATAATGCATCATCAAGGTTGTTCAATAATGGTATTCCTTTTTTTCGTCCATCTAAAAATTCTGCGGCATCACCAATTGGTAACGTAGAGTCAACTACGGAAACGATATCGAATTTTTTACTAAACCGTACAAGCCCATGAGCGGTCTTCCCATCAGCACAACTGTAGAGTCGGTCTGCATAGACCAAAGCGTGCATCTTAGCCATAAAGAAATCAATCCATGGTAGAATCGTTACCTAAATTTTCTCCCCGTGAGAACAATGACATAATCGCTGTTCAGGACTCGGTGTTCTTTGAATTTGATCAGCGCTTCAATTGGACTTGCTGATGCGGGAAGCACGTTGAGTCCTTCCAAGTCTCGCAGCATGGTATGGAATTTTAGCATGCAGGAATCAGATGCATAATCAGCCCAGCCGTTGGTCTCATAAATCGCTTGCAGTGCGTCATCGCCGTCGTAGGAATGGTATGCGATGAGCGGTTCATTGATGCTGCTTTCTTTGATTTCGGTTGGCTGGAGATCCTGAGTTTTCGAAGCACCGGTTTTGAAGCTTTTAATGATAGGATTTCCCCCAGGTGTTGATGCACCAACCAGGTACGGCATGCGATCAATGATATTGTGGTCCAGCAGATTCTTGAACCCGTGATAAATCCCAACGAGTGTTGTTCCATTACCGACGGGTGCTGCGACCGCGGTCGGTGTGCGACCAAGCTGGCGATAAATCTCGTAGGCGATGGACATGTACCCGCGCCACCCCTCGTTCCCATTTCCAGGGTTCGCATCATATACATGTTCCATACGTGAAAGCCTCCTACTTTCTTCGACTGCATCTTCGTATTTACCATCAATCGTAAGAATCTCTGCGTTCATGCTTTGCAGTTCTTCTTTTCTTTTTGGTGCGACATAGTACTGCTCAGGAATGAGAATCTTTGCTTTCAATCCTGCGAGTTTTGCAAAATACGCAAGCGACACACCATAGTTACCGCAAGTTCCCACCGTGAGGGTATCGTAGCCTTCGTGTATTGCTTTCTTTACATGATATTGAGAGATTCGATCTTTTTGCGTACCAGTCGGGTTCCCACCCTCGAATTTTAGGAAGATGTTTCCAAAACCAATCACACGCTCAAGATTCCTGGCTCGAGAAAAAAGAGTATCTCCAACACCATTGAGAGGTGGGGGCTCATCTTCAGTTTGAAGGCCCGTCAAATCCATGTGGTTATCCCTTTCATTATAAAAGACTCACTACGTAACCCATATTAAAAAACATGTATTAAAATTTATTGTAACTGACAATGATTCATCATGAAAAATTTTCAAAAAAAAATATGTACGCTGACAATGGAATAAAAAAAATGATGACACGTTTGTAGACACGCGTTTCATGTTTGGGGTATGTAAAAACTCTCAAATGAAAAAGTTTGTTTATGTCAATGATATAAGCTGTGAAGAAAAGACTTTATAAACATTAATCTTATTGCAATGTGATACTCGTCACTGACACAGTGAGAGGGATGGAATACTATGTCACTGTATTGTTCTATTTGCGGAGACGAACTCGAACCCGAGGAAGAAATGGAAGGCATCTGCGAAAGTTGTAAGCTTGCATCAAGCGGACAAGTGAGTACTGATGAAATGGAACCTTAGGATTTGGAAAGGAAATTAAGAATAAAAAATAGAAAAGAAAACATTGTTGATACTATAACGAAAAAGAAAAAGGAGGAAAACAGATGGCTATAGGTTTTGTTCTCATAAACGTCGCCCCGGCACATGAACATGAGGTCTATAACAAACTATCAAAAATACCACAAATCGTGGAGCTACACCCCTTGTTCGGAGAATATGACTTGATTGCAAAAATCGATGCTGCAGACTTCGAAGAACTCGGCACTCTCATCGTTAATAAGATACGAGCAATCACCGGTGTGCTTGACACAAAGACATTAACGGGTCTAACGTTCTAAGAAAAAAATTAGTTGTTAACAAAAAAAATTAGATTCGATAAAAAAACAACTGAATTCATTTTTCTTTGACGGTTTATTATGTACTGAGACTGAAAGATCTCGTCTGTTATAATATATATAATATGTAAATAGGGTGCAGGAAGCAGAGAGCATCATAAACCAAGCCCCCATAGAAACATTCTTAATCGACACAGGGGTTTAATTGCGCTGATGAAACGACAGATTCGGATTCTTGGGATAGACGATGCGCCGTTTACTTTTCATGAAAAATATGCAACCGTCATTGGTGTGGTGATGCGCGGTGGTGAATATCTCGAATGTGTCTTACGAAGCCAAGTGACCATTGATGGGATTGAGGCGACAGTAATCTGCGAACAGATGATCAAAAACTCAAGACATCGACGACAACTCAAAGCGGTGATGATAGACGGCGCCTGCCTGGGTGGTTTCAACGTTGTTGATATTGATGGACTATCTGAATCAACACAGCTGCCTGTGATTACTATCACACGAGACAAGCCAGACCAGATAAAAATAAAACATGCGTTACAAAAAAATTTTAAGGATTGGAAAGAGCGATGGACCCTTCTCCAAAAAAGATCGTTACAGAAGATCCCAACGCAACATAACCCGATATATATCAAATGCACGGGGATATCTTTAGAAGAGGCAAAAGAAATTATAAATATCTCTACCATACGTGGTGTCATACCTGAGCCAATACGAGTAGCACATCTGATAGCTTCTGGTATCACCCGAGGTGAATCCTATGGTAAAGCCTAAGGCAGTTGTGAAAAAAGAAAAATGTTTAGCATGTGGCGGCTGTATCTCGGTCTGTCCACAAGATGCAATCCTCATGATTTCCAGTAAAGCATTCGTTGATGACAAGCTTTGTAATAGCTGTTCGATTTGTGTGAAAACCTGCCCTATCGGGGCAATCACCTGGGAGGGATCACAAAATGCACTATGACGCAGTCGTCGTCGGAAGCGGACCTGCGGGGAGTGTGACTGCTCGGTTTGCTGCTGAAGCAGGAGCAAAGGTTCTTATCATTGAGCGCCGTGCTGAAGTAGGTGTTCCTGTTCTCTGCGGCGAGGGGGTCAGTCAGAAGGTCGACACTTATAAGGTTCTTGAGGGAAAACGCTGGATCGCGACAAAAATGCAGGGAGCTCGAATCTTTTCTCCAAATGGGACTATGATAACATTGGCTGCGGAGTACGCGGGAAACGAAACCGGGTACGTCGTCTATCGAGATATCTTTGACCAGGAGTTAGCACGTGGTGCGGTGAACAAAGGTGCAGAACTCATGCTAAACACCCGTGCGGTGAGCCTGCTGAAAAAAAATGGAAAAATAACAGGCATTACAGTACAGCAGTATGATGAGACAATCGACATCGAGGCTGATGTCGTCATAGGTGCTGATGGGGTTGAATCAAGAGTTGGGAGGTGGGCAGGGATAAAAACCACCCTGAAACCGTACGACCTGGAAACCTGCGTCCAATATACCTTGACAAATATCGATTGGGACAGCCCATACTGTGATTTCTTTTTAGGAAAACATGTTGCCCCTGGCGGTTATGTCTGGGTGTTTCCGAAAGGAAAAGATGTTGCAAATGTAGGCATCGGTGTGCTTGCAAGCCTGAGCGAAGCAGGAAAAGCAAAACAATATCTTGACAAATTCATCGCGTCTCAACCAGCATTAAAAAAAGGAGAACCGCTACGAATACTCGCCGGAGCAGACCCGGTTGCTGAACCAATCCAATCTGTTGCGGACAACATCCTTTTAGTCGGTGATGCTGCGCGCCAAGTCGATCCTATCACGGGTGGTGGTCTGATGCATTCGATCGAGGCAGGAAAATATGCGGGGGAAACTATTGGACATGCGGTGGAACAGCAGCGTTTCGATGTGCAGATTCTCTCCGAGTATGAGACCCGTTGGAAGAAAGCGTTTGGAAAGAAACTACATCGCAACTATGTCGTAAAAGAAATCATGCTTGAGATGGAAGATAAAACGTTAGACATGCTTGCTGACTCCTTAAAGGATTATAAATTTGAGGAGTTCAGTACACTTAGCATCATTAAAGCGTTGGTGACGAAACATCCATCGTTGTTGGTCAAACTGACGCCACTGATGAAATTAGCGAGGGCGTAAACGTGACCATGAATTGGGGTTTGGTGTGTAATCCAGGTGTGAAACGAACGGTGACATTAGCCAAAGATGTCGCTGAGTTTTTACAGCAGCATGGGAATGTACTGGTTGAAGAAGCAATCGCATCGGAAATCCAACACAAAGGATCATCCTTCAAAGAGATCAACAAGAATGCGGATATCGTAGTGACCATCGGAGGCGATGGGACGATTCTTATGGCTATGAGTGAGATAGAAAAACCAGTGTTTGCAATTAATTCAGGTGGAATTGGTTTTCTCTCCGAAGTCGAATCAAAGTACGCGATGGAAGGATTAAAGCAAATCATTGCTGGGAAATATAATGTTGAAGAACGGGCGAAATTAAAAATTATCCTAGATGGAAAACGGTTGCCTGATGCAACCAATGAGGTGACGATTCAGACAGCACGTATAGCAAAGATCCTTTACCTCAAATTATTTGTGGATGATGAGTTGATTGAATCGATGGGGGCAGATGGTGTTATTATCGCGACACCGACCGGTTCGACAAGTTATTCATTAAGCGTCGGCGGCCCTATTATGGATCCGACGGTGAATGCGATGATTATCGCCCCGCTCGCTGCGTTTAAACTTTCTGCACGACCCTGGATTGTTCCTCTTGATCGAACGGTCGGGGTGCATTTACTTCCAAAAAGCAAGGAGACGAATCTGGTAATTGATGGGCGATTCCTCACACCGGTCACCCAGGAGAGCTCTATTAGTGTCACTGGATCGGAGAAGAAGGCACGGTTCATCCGTTTTGGGGAAAGCTTTTATCAAATGGTACGTTTAAAACTCATGAGATAAGCTATGGGACTATTTCGACGAAAAACAACACAACCTCCGCCACATTCTTGGAAGATAACAAGAAAATGTCTGGATCTGATTTTTGAGAGTTCAAAGTCGAATTATCCACAGGAATTCGGGGCGCTTCTTCGAGTTGATCGGGTCGAAAAAAACACGATTATTGAGGTGGTACTCCTCCCGGGGACGATCTCTGGTGATTCTCATGCGATTTTTCATTTACATATGCTTCCTATTGACTATAGCATCGTCGGGACAGTGCATTCCCATCCTTCGTCCATAGCTCGTCCCTCTGATGCTGATTTAGATATGTTTAGCCATTTTGGGAAAATCCATATCATCGTCGGAGTACCCCCGTATGGGAATGTCTCATGGAAGGCATACGAGTATACAGGTCGTGAGGCTGCCATTGAAATTGTTTAAAAAAGATTTTTATATCCTCGGATGACTACCATTCTTGAGCGAGATGGCAAACGTCCCACTGAACTTTGATGTTTTATTTGTAGCAGCCCTCGCGCCAATCCTTGGTGTTGCAGCGTTCTGGTTTCTCCAGTTGTTCATCATCGAAATTCAAAAACGGATGCTGTCAAGATTACGACATCGTCATGAGGCGTTCTGTCGATTTACCAATTATATTGGTATTTTGTTTCAAACGATTAGCCAAGCCCTTGGGTATTCGGTCACGAGAAGCGGAATTGCATCCTTCCAAGTAACAGTGAACTATGGGAAAGTTGAACCGAAGAAAGAAAAAGAAGGAATCTTTGAATGGATAGCCCGTTCGTTTCTCCTTTTCGGTCCTTTTTTTATCCCAGCGGGTCTTGTCTTGCTTGTTAGTTTTTTTGTCATCGGAAGAGGATTTGTATTCCTATCACCTGTGCAGTATACCTTTGTCGAATCGTTGACTGTTTTTTGGGGGAGCTTGTCGACATTTGCTTATGAATGGGCGGGTTTTCTATGTAACGTGGATTTTTTCAATCCGCTGCATATCGGATTTTTTGTTGTGTTGTTGTTTTTTGGATTGGGGATACGACCGAGCTATATTGGTCAGGAACGAAAAGAAAAAATTGATATCCTTTATGATTTGATACATATTAAGGATCATTTGCTGGAAAAACCGCTATACATCATTGCTATTGTTCTTCTTCTGTACGTGTTCTACCTTTTGTCGTTGTTTCTCAATCCCGTGGTGTATGTTGGGTTGTTCATTATTTTTGGTTGGATGTCGCTAACTGCCATCATCGCAATACTCCTTACGTTCCCTGTGCTTTTGCTGATTAAGTCGACTGATGTTATCCAACCGCATTGGAAAATAATTCCGTTCATCACCGTGGCTGTCTCATATATCGTTGCTCGGGTGTTTTTCATCTATTTCCCGACGAATGAGGTTGAACGTGTGTCTCTTCTGGCGATGCTTTTCTCCACGATACTTGTAACGATTGTATTGATAAAATATAAGAGGACCAATAGATTTAAAACTACGCCGAAGATGAAGCCTATGAGGGTTGCGGATGGTAAGAAAAGAACTTCTAAAAAATGAGCAGATTGAACGGGTGCTCTCGCCTCATCCATTGTCATTTATGAAATTACAGACGCTCTGTATTTTTGTCATCGTTTGGGGGATCGTGGTCTGGTGGTTGACGGGGTTTTCTGAGTATGCGGGGACGTTTTCTGGAAGTAATTGGTACCCTGTTATCCTGTGGGGGCTTGTTTTGCTCCTCATTGGCGTGATTGCTTCGCTTGTTGCGATTCAATGGACGATTTTTTTCTTGTATCTTGGGGTCTTTCTTGGCGCTGTCGGGTTGATTTTCTGGCAGCATTGGGAAAATGATATTGAATTGTTCATCTTCATTTATTCGATTGCGGTCTCGATTGTTGGTTTTTTGATCGTCGAAGCTTATCGGCGATCACATAAATATATCATTACGAATCTGCGTATTATTTTCAAAGGCGGTATTTTCACGAAGCGGGAGCGGACGATCAGGTACGATAAGATCGCTGATATCGATGCTAAACAAGGGGTCTTGGGTCAGATTTTTGGGTTTGGGACAATCATTCCAGTGAGTCAATCTGGTTTTGGGTTGGGAAGCGATAAGACCATGGCTGCAGGTGGTGTCGAGGTTGGAGGGGCAAAAGCCAGGTTCTTTGGTTTTGCTGGTGGTGGCAAAGAAATTCAGACGCCGATTGCTCGTAGTTATTATGAGTTGCATGGTGTGTATCCGTATAAGGATGTGAAACAACTTGTTGAAGATTTGGTTCAATCGCATGTGCCTACACAGTATCAGAAGGAACAAGTAGAGTTTCAGAAGCAACAAGTGGATATTCAGACGCAGATGCGCGATCTTCTTCATAAACAGGTAAGTGATAAACCTCGGAGAAAGGCGGTGAAACAATCAGTCGAAGAAGAAGAGGAAGAGGAGACTGAGGAAGAGGAAGTCGTAGAGAAAGTTACCCGGAAAAAAACGGCGGTACCTGAGGAGGGTTTCCCACCGGAGCAGGTAGATATCCAGCAGCAGATGAAGGATTTGTTGAAAAAGCAAAAGACCGTGCGTGTGAATCCCCCTGAGGAAGAAGACATCGAAGAAGAAGAAATTGACGAAGACGCAGAAGATAGCAGGAAAGAAAAAGAGGGTACGTAGCCAGGGGATATCTTTATTAAATAAATTTTATTTATGGATGGTTAATGGTACCGAAAAGAGTTTTTTTCACGAAAGGCGTCGGGACACATAAACACGAACTACAGTCTTTTGAGCTTGCGTTGCGTGACGCGGATATCGAACAGTGCAACCTTGTGTATGTCTCAAGCATTATCCCACCACATTGCACAATTATCCCAAAGGACCGAGGTGAAAAAGAGCTGAATGCCGGTGAAATCACATACGTCGTGATGTCGAGGAATTCGACGAATGAACCGAACCGATTGATTGGTGCAGCCGTTGGTATCGCGGTTCCGAAGGATCGATCACATTACGGGTATATCTCCGAGCATCATGCGTTTGGGACTACGGGGAAGAAACTGGAGGATTATACCGAGGATCTTGCGGCAACCATGTTGGCCACGACGCTTGGGTTAGAGTTCGATCCGGATAAGGCATGGGATAAACGAAAGCAAGAGTACAAGATGAGTGGACAGATTGTCCGGACCCAAAGTATCGCGCAGACTGCTGAGGGTGACAAAAACGGGTTATGGACTACGGTGCTTGCTGCCGCAGTATTCATGGAAAACGACGGATGATAGCGTAAGCATTCTTTTTTTAGCTCTACTTACTCAATCTCTGAGATAATCAAAGTAAATTGTGGTATCCCTCCTAATCTTTTCACACCGAAATCAAAATATTCTGGGATCCACCATGATGCTTTGTCAGGGAACGGTGATGAGAGATTCACGGCGTAGATATCATAGGATACAACGCTTGCATCGTTATGGTCAAGAGCCGTTGGTGTGGGGTTTGCCTCATTTTGAAAAGGATCGCTTAAGGCAATTGAACCGTTAGGGTTAATGCCTGCGACAGCGACATAATGACCAAGAAATGTCTCAAAGAAAATCGCATCAGAGTTGTAGAGAAGGAGATTTAGCATGACACCGCTGTTGTTTTGTACTCTGTCAGCAATCAGTGCAAAATCGGGCTTCCAGATTGCTTCAACGCGATAATGATCTTGTAACCCGGCATCTTTGATCCATTGGTTTGCTCCGTTCTCAAGATGTTTCGCCCAGGTCCCTGCAGAAAGACGTAGCAATGGATACTGACAGAAATTGGTGTTCATATACCAAGCGAGTGTTTCGATGAATTCTTTACCTCCACGTCCAAGTCGCCATCGTGTCTGCATATCGTTGACATTATTGAAATTATGATCATCGGTGTTCGGTCCTGGTGTGGGTAATCCCGGGGCGTTTAAATCACATACCAGTGGATAGAGGTCCATTCCGTCTCCTGGGTATCCATTCGGGTCTTCATGTTTGGAGTCAAACCACCAGAAGATATCAGCCAAACTTGATGGAGCACAAAAGTTCCACAAACCACCGATAAGACGGTAGATGCCTTTGTGAGCTTTCCAGTTGTCTTGTTTTTGATCAAAATCAGGGAGACCTTGTGGTGAATAGTTTGGGTATGAAGGAAGGAAATACCAATCGTCTTCATCTGAGATATTTGTTTTTTTTACTAACGTTGAAGAGGTCAGAAACGATGTCCAAAGTAGAATGAACAGAACAATGATGATAAGGCCATATGAATAGAGTTTCCGGCTCATATCTCACCAGTATATTATAGATATCGAGGATTTAAATATCTTATTGCTAATATTTAGTTTGTTTTTTACCTTAAATTTTTCGTTAATCAACTTCAGAGATGATGAGTGCATAGGTTGCTAATCCACCTATTCTTATAGCACCAAGAGAAAAGTAACACGGGATCCACCAGGCTGCTCTCTCTGGAAGCGGGCAAGTCAAGTTAATGGTATGAATATCGTGTGATACAACTCCTGCATCATTATGTTCAGCAGGTGATGGTCCGGGATTTCTGATATTTTGAATAGGATCACTTAATGCAATATAGCCCTCGGGGTTAACACCAGCAACCGCGCAATAGTGACTCAAACGAAACGTAGGAAAAGCGCTTGCATACGGTCGATAGAAGAGAAAAAGAACAACCACCGCATCATTCTGCTGGATATGATCACAAATCATGGTAAACTCAGGATGATAGATTGCTTCGATACGATAATGATCCTGCAATCCTGCATCACAAATCCATTGCCATGCTCCGTCCTCAAGAAAATTTTGGAATGTGCCAAAGATCCCTCGAATAAAGGGGTAACGACAGTAATCAGAGTTACAATACCAGGCTAGCTGCTCAATTAATTCTTTCGGCCCTCTTCCATTCCGCCATGTTGTTGAGGCGTCATTCACATTATTAAAATTATGATCATCTGACAAGGGGCCCGGGGTTGGAGCGCCAGGGGGTTGTAAATCCCGTACGAGAGGATAGGAACTATTTCCATCACCAGGGCATCCATTCGGGTCTTCATGTTTGGAGTCAAACCACCAAAAGATATCCGCTAGACTGGTCGGACCGCAAAAAGACCACAAGCCACCAACGAACCGCCAGATGCCCTGTCGTGCTCTCCAGTTATCCTGTCTCTGGTCGAAATCAGGCAGACCCTGTGGTGCGTAGTTCGAATACGCAGGAAGATAATACCAACCATCTTCATTATTGGTTATGGATGGCTGAGGATGCGAAACAGAACCAACCAGAGAACCACAACACATCGAAAAAAAAATTGTAACAAACAAGAGCGATGAACAAATCTTTCCTTTTCTCATTTTCCCCAATAGACATACTATAGACGCACCTCTTATTTATACGTTTCAGTACCGAGAGTTACTTCTGAAACATCGCGATAAAAAGCTTTTATATGCAAGTTCGCAATAACCCTTCCTCATGAAAGGAGAGCTGTCAATGACGCAGGACTTTGTAAAGTGGTTTGAAGATATCGCCATCAATGATGTGCCATCTGTTGGTGGGAAAAATGCATCCCTTGGAGAAATGATTCAGAACCTCGGCAAGAAAGGAGTCCGAGTGCCCTCAGGGTTTGCAATTACCGCATACGCCTATAAATTTATGATTGAGAAAGCAGGCATTGATGTGAAAATTAAAGAGATCCTTAAGGACCTCGATACTCATGATGTGACGGATCTCGCAGCTCGAGGACAAAAGATACGGAATCTCATTAAAAACACCCCTATCCCTCCGGAGCTTGAAGAGGACATCAGACGACATTACCGGGAGATGGAGTTCCGCTATGGTGAAGATGTTGATGTCGCGGTGCGCAGCAGCGCGACGGCAGAAGACCTACCTGATGCAAGTTTCGCAGGACAACAAGAAACATATCTGAACGTCCGAGGGGAAGACGATCTTATCGAGAAAGTACGGGATTGTTTTGCATCATTATTTACAAATCGTGCAATCTCCTATCGGGTGGACAAGGGGTTTGACCATTTCTCAGTGTATCTGTCTGTCGGTGTCCAGAAAATGGTCCGCTCAGACCTTGCGTGTTCCGGTGTCATGTTCTCCATTGATACGGAAAGCGGATTTACCAATGCGGTGTACATCACCGGAGCGTATGGTCTTGGGGAAAATGTTGTGCAAGGAACTGTCAATCCCGATCAATTTTACGTGTTCAAACCAACGTTGACGAAAGGATTCAAACCAATACTGGAAAAGAAACTAGGCTCGAAAGAAAAACGTCTCATTTATGGGACAACAGGGACCAAACAAACAAAGGTGACTGCGGAGGATAAAGTGAAATTCGTAATCAGTGATGACGAGATTTTGACACTTGCTCAATGGGCATGCATCATAGAGGACCATTACAATAAACCAATGGATATCGAATGGGCAAAGGACGGACAGACCAAAGAACTATTCATCGTCCAGGCACGGCCGGAGACAGTGCATTCGCAAAAAGATATGGCGACCATGAAGACCTATGTGCTTGATGAGAAAGGAACGCTCCTTGCCGAAGGAGAAGCGGTCGGAAGTAAAATAGGACAAGGAGAAGTCAACGTCATCGAAGAAGCAAAAGATATCAGTCAGTTCAAAAAAGGCCAAGTCCTGGTCACAGACATGACGGACCCTGACTGGGAGCCAATCATGAAGATCGCTGGCGCTATTGTCACCAACCGTGGTGGGCGTACCTGTCATGCTGCGATCATATCAAGAGAACTGGGAATCCCCTGTGTGATTGGCACCGGAAACGGCACCTCCGTGATTAAGAAAGGTTCACGTATCACGATTGACTGCTCTGAAGGAGTCGGGAGAATCTATGACGGGTTGCTGAAATTCCATGTCGATGAAGTAAAACTAGACCAGCTTCCACCGACCAAGACGCAGATCATGATGAACGTTGGAGTACCAGAACAAGCGTTCCAACAAGGACAAATCCCGAACAATGGCGTTGGTCTTGCTCGAGAGGAATTCATCATTAACTCGCATATCGGCATCCATCCGTTGGCATTGATTCATTATGATGAGTTGAAAAAGAAAGCCTCAAAGGACAAAAAGATTGCTGAAGTTATCAAAAAAATCGATGAGCGAAGCGTCGGTTATGATAATAAAGTCGAGTTCTTTATCGATACCTTAGCAAGAGGAATTGCGAAGATTGCAGCAGGATTCTACCCTTATGACGTGATTGTCCGGATGTCTGATTTTAAGACAAATGAGTACGCAAACCTGGTCGGCGGGTATCTGTACGAACCTGAGGAACATAACCCGATGATCGGCTGGCGAGGCGCCTCCCGGTACTACGACGAGGCATACAAACCTGCCTTTGGTCTTGAATGTATTGCGCTGAAGAAAGCACGCAATGACATGGGTCTGACCAACATCAAACCCATGATCCCGTTCTGCAGAACACCAGAAGAAGGGCGAAAGGTCATCCAGGTTATGAATGAATATGGCTTGAAACAAGGGGAAAACGGCCTGGAAGTCTATGTCATGTGTGAAATCCCTTCCAATGTCATTGTCGCAGACCAATTCTCAGACATATTCGATGGTTTTAGCATCGGGTCGAACGATCTGACACAACTCACCCTTGGTTTGGACAGGGATTCGGACCTTGTGGCACATATCTTCGATGAGCGGAACGATGCAGTCAAACGACTCGTTTCACAAGTCATCACCGTTGCTCACAACCATCATCCGCGCAGAAAAGTCGGTATTTGCGGGCAAGCACCCTCGGATTTCCCTGAGTTTGCTGAGTTCCTAGTGGAGTGCGGCATCGATAGTATCTCCTTAAATCCGGATACGGTCATTAAGACACGATTGAAAATCGCTGAGACCGAGCGACGGCTGGGGAGATAATTCTCTTCCTTTTTTCTTTTCTTTTTTATGAATATAAGAATCTGAAAACTCATAGGAAATATACCTGGTCGTGTGATCAATGAATATTGTTCCTCTTGTTTCGATAAAAAATGCCAAACTGTTTGATGGTATAGAAGGTAATGGTCTGTTGCTCGTAGAGGTGTCGAAACGAGTTGAGAAGGATTCCTTACTGTACGTTCTCGATCTAGATGGCATCGAGCGAAATAACCCAAATCTGGAACTGTACCAGAGGCTTACAGAACACTGCATTCTGTGGATCGATAACGGACCTCGACGGATTGATGATGTCATGGACACGATTATGGCGGGTGCGACGAACATCACTTTACGGGAAGACATCTGGCCTGCCCTTGACATGCCTGGTGTACAGGAGCTGACCGATGACGAAATCTATCTTGATAAAACCGACCAATACCAAGAGCAGAAGACGCTGCAGCACGTCTTTTCTGCAGATATCGGAACAATTCTATTCAATGAAGAAACATTGTATGGGATTTTTTCCAAACAGAAAATAGTAAACCAAAAGATCTATCTCTACGCAAGTTCTCTTGAGAAAATTCAGCTCTGGACCGAACAAGGTATTTCTGGCATCATCATCGATCTGAACAAAAAACAAGGTGTCGTCTAATGGATTCTGAGGCGAAAATCATTCTCGCGTTTCTTTTTAACCGGAGTGGAAAAACCGGGCTATCTGATGCTGAGCTGTATTTACCTCTCTCCATGGAGTTAGGTTGGTTCCCTACAAAGGAAGCGCAACAGTTCGTGAAATATGCGATAAAAAAAGAGTTGGTAGTGAAAAAAGACGGGGTGTTATCCCCAAATTTCGCTCTTGATACAATTAAGATTCCTGTCGGTTTTCTTCCCTCAAAAAAAACCTTTAGCGAAACAACAGATGAAAAAAAAGGAAAAGATATTATCGAGGAGATTATCTCACAGATTTTTGAACATATCCATCGAGATAAAAACGAAATCCTGGAGGAAATCAAAAAAGAAGGAACGGATAAAAATCTGCTGGTTGAAGTTGCAGCGTTGTATGTCGCAAGAAAACATGGTGTCGATGTCTCTGAGTGGTACATGTTTGTAGAAAAAGCAATTGTTAAAGAAAATACAAAATAATCGGGATTAACAAAATCCCCATGCAATGACTTCGTCGTACACCCCAGCAAATTGGTAAGAATCCGATGCTTGTTGCTACGAGTAACACGATTAACCCAAAGAGTCCTGTGAAGAGAATAACAAGTGTACAAACGAAGAGAAGAGTAAACACAACAAGCTTTTGATAGGGGATGACGTGAAATTTTTTTGCAAAAAGTTTTCCGATGTACAGCGTGAGAAAATACGAAAGAGCCCCGCTTAAAATGAGGAACATTAAAAGATACAACAACCCCACAGGCATCGCAAAAGAATCCCAGGGTTCAATCGCAATCAAATCTTTTACTGCAAGAGTGACGCCACTACGCGCCCGAAGAATAATAAACAGCATTACGGTGACGGAGAAGGTCGCCGCGGTGTTTACAGCAGATAGGGTAACGATGGTTTGTTCCTGACTTGATTTTTGGCGTGCGTTCATCGCAAGCACGGTGCCTGTTGCTGTAGTCAAGCCTGGGATGAGCGAAACGAAAATTCCAGCAAAACTGCCGGTGAATATGGAAATAAGCGAGGATTTTTTCTCGATTCGATTTTGAATAAGGGGTTCTACGTTCTGTTCAGGAATCGTAGGTTTGGTGACTAATGAGTTAAGAAGAGTTGGTACTCCAAATAACCCTGCGAGTGCTGGAAACAATACGGGGGCAGGTAACCCAATCGGTGACGTGAGGTGAAAATCAAAGATGATGATTCCGAAAATTCCAGAGAGAGTAAAGACAAAAGTTGCAAACAACATCCCAAGCAGAGAAGGTAGTTTTCCGGTATTACCAAAATCGGTGATCCGTGTTTTTTCTGTGAAAATCATGAGGGTGACGATTGCGAGGATTACCCAGATCATGCCCTCTCGTATGTTTGTGTACAACGACAGTGGTGGGCCAATGATGAATCGAAGAGGATACAGAAATGCAAGGCAGATAAGAATCGCCCCGAAACTTCCCAGGGCAGCGAGTGCCACTGCCTTATAGCCCTCTCCTTTAAGAAGGAGACTGTGCGCAGGAAATACAGCAAGTGCAGTGGCTTCCTCAGGTGCTCCGATAAAGGTTGTTGGGATGGTGTCATGGAACGAATGTGAAATAGAAACAGAAATCATGAATCCCGCAATTAAAAGCAGGATGAACTGCTCTGAGATACCATAGGTGTACAGCGGGCTGCAGATGGCAACAATTGTACTGGAGATCGACAGCATGATTAATGCGACATTGTTCACATGCAGGCCTGGTAAGAGACCAGTGATGATGCCAAGGAGTACGCCAAGGACACAAAAAACGACGATTAAGAGAAGATTAAGCATTCATTACGCCTCCATCGTCCAAATGCCATGTGTTTCTTCTGTTGCTTTGAGGAAAAATCTGCACGTTGTTGGGTCATAGAGGAATCGTGCTCCGACAGCTACGGTATCACCTTTTGAGAATTGATGAGGGCATGATGAGTGATATGCGACGCCTATGCAATATTTCCCATCTGTGCTTGTAAGGGTCAATGAGGATGTGTCTTTTTGGGAAGCTATTCCGGTGACGTTGACGGTGGTATCCAGATAATTTTCTGGGTGAAGTGCGAGTTGCCAGAGCGGAAAAGAAACCATGTTCCATTTCTGAAGAATGACGATCAGTTGTGGGCTGTTTACGACGACTTCCCATTGGTTTTTGTACTGCTGTACCTCACCTGTCGCCTGTATCGTATCCCCGTATTCAACAGTGAGTTCTCCTTCGAAATACAGAACTACTGAGTGTGTACTGTTATGTGTTTCTCTGATAGTGATGAGTTGGCTTCCGTATGTGGTTGTTCGGTAGTCGGTGACAACACCTTGGACGATCACTTGTTGTCCATTATAGGACGATAGTACTGATAAGGGGACAAGAATCGGTTGTGAGAAAAGCGATAGAAGATACAGAGCAAACAGAGATCCGACTGTTATGAAAATAATAAGATATTTGAATTTCATGCTATTCTCCCAGACTTTAATTATAAAAGAGAAAATATAGAATCTTTTATTAAATTTTCCGTCGTGCCTTTCTCTCTTGGTGATTGTGGGAGAAAACTTTATAACGCGTGTTAATCTTCCTGCCACAATAATTACGACTGGTGGGAGTTATGGTACGAGAAGTTGTTCTAAAAGTATCAGAAGCGTTCCAACAAGATGTTGGATATGGGAGAGCACGAATCGATCATCAGACACGTATGGATCTTGATCTTTCCATAGGAGATGTTATTGAGCTTGAGGGAACAAAGGTGACAGCCACGTCAGTATGGCGAGCGCATCCTTCTGATGAGGGGAAACGTCTTGTAAGAATTGATAACCTAACCAGGAAAAACGCGGGGACTGGTCTAGGGGACCGCGTGAAAATCAGACGTGCTGAAGTAAAGGAAGCACGAGATGTTGCACTTGCTCCGTTGATGCCAGAAGGCCAGCGTATTGAGTTTGGGATGGGAATTGACGTCATTATTAAGAAAAATATGCTCCGTCGGCCGATTACAAAAGGTGATGAAATTATTATCCCAGGGATCGCGTTTTTTGGGAACGCACTTCCTTTTGTTATTGTTGATACGAACCCTCATGGGATCGTAATGATCACAGAGCGTACTATTTTGCATGTAAAAGAAGAAGCAGCGAAAATCATTGAGGAAGAAGGACCGCGGGTCAGTTACGAAGACATTGGTGGCCTTCATCTTGAGATTCAAAAAGTAAGGGAAATGATTGAGCTACCGTTAAAGCATCCAGAGTTGTTTGACCGGTTAGGAATTGATCCTCCAAAGGGTGTTCTTCTGCATGGCCCACCAGGGACCGGAAAAACATTAATTGCCAAAGCGGTCGCCAATGAATCAGGAGCGAATTTCTATACGATTAATGGTCCGGAGATTATGTCAAAGTTCTATGGGCAAAGCGAGGAGAATCTCAGGAAAGTCTTTGAAGAAGCCCAGAAGAACGCACCCTCTATCGTCTTCCTTGATGAGATCGATGCGATTGCGCCAAAACGCAGCGAAGTGCATGGCGAGGTGGAACGTCGGGTTGTCTCTCAGTTGTTGACGTTAATGGATGGTCTGAAGGGACGGGGTAAAGTCATTGTGATTGGTGCAACCAACATCCCCGATGTAATTGATCCTGCGTTGCGACGACCTGGTCGGTTTGATCGTGAGATACGCATCGATGTGCCAGATCGAAACGGAAGAAAAGAGATCTTATTGATTCATACCCGGAGCATGCCGATTAACCCGGGTCTTGGTGAGATGTATCCTGGGGAGACCATTAATGAAGAGAAAATCTTAACTGCCATCAAACAGGGAATTAAAAAAATTCATATCTCTGACCTGCTACGAAGTATGTTACGATCGAAGGACAAAAATAAACGTACGGAAGTCGTCGCCAAGTATCTTGATGTGGTGTTTACTTCATTCAAAGATCAACTACCACCATTATTTTATGAGAAAATCATTCGATTGATTGCTGATGAAATTACGAATTTATTACCCTATGATTTGGATGACTCCGAAGCGAATGTCAGTGCGGAGCAGCAAATTAGCGAGCGATTGATGACGATTCGGGAAAGCCCTGATGAGTTCATCAAGCGGATTTCGAAGGAGGCTCTTCTCGATGAGATTGCGGACATTACCTATGGTTTTGTGGGTGCGGACCTTGCGGCCTTAGCACGAGAGGCAGCAATGAACGCGTTACGACGGTATCTCCCCGAGATTGATTTAGAAAAACCAATTCCAATCGAACTGCTAGAGAAGATGGAGGTGACGTTGGATGATTTTAAGAACGCGCACCGGGGTATCGAGCCATCTGCGTTACGTGAGTTCTTCGTAGAGATTCCGAAGATTTCTTGGGAGGATGTCGGTGGCTTGGAGGATGTCAAGCAAAGTCTGAAGGAAGCCGTAGAATGGCCACTCACCCAGCCAGAGGTGTTCAAACGGATGGGGATTCATGCGCCTCGCGGGATTTTATTGTATGGCCCCCCGGGAACGGGAAAGACGTTATTGGCCAAGGCTGTAGCTCATGAATCAAAGGCAAATTTCATCTCCATTAAAGGACCTGAGGTGCTCAGTAAGTGGGTCGGTGAAAGTGAAAAAGCGGTCCGTGAGCTATTCAAGAAAGCTCGGCAGGTCGCACCTACGATTGTGTTCCTTGATGAGATTGATTCGATTGCACCGCGTCGCGGGACGTTTGAAGGCTCGCATGTGACGGAGAGTGTGGTGAATCAGTTGCTCACCAGCATCGATGGGTTGGAAAGCATGGAAGGTGTGGTGGTGATTGGGGCGACGAATCGACCGGATATCATTGATCCGGGTTTGTTGCGGCCGGGTCGGTTTGACCGCTTGTTGTTGATTCCTGCACCAGATAGTGTGTCGCGGCTGGAGATCTTTAAGATCCATACAAAGGATATGCCGTTAGCAAAGGACGTATCATTGGATGATATCGCGGAGAAGACTGTTGGTTTTTCTGGTGCGGATATTGATGCGCTCTGCCGTGAGGCTGCCATGATTGCATTACGGGGCGATATCAACGTTAAGGAAGTCCGCAAGGTACATTTTGAGCGTGCATTGGCTGAGGCCCGAGGGAGTCTGACTGATGATGTGATAAAATATTATAAAAAAGTAAAGGACGACATGGGTAGTAGTATCGCCAAAAAGGATAAAAAAGAACGCGACATTCAATATATGTAAATTAGTATAAAAAACAAGAGGGATATGATGAAAGTACTGGAGAGTGATTTGAGAGGAAAAACAGTTATGAGTGAAGAG
>Ga0105093_10000092_pt1 | contig 32420 bp, 11 predicted proteins | sample PPLLak3March2015_2_FD_79111 | JGI IMG/M metagenome (GOLD analysis project Ga0105093, IMG submission 79111) | Freshwater sediment microbial communities from Prairie Pothole Lake near Jamestown, North Dakota, USA - PPLs Lake P8 Core (3) Depth... | ecosystem: Environmental > Aquatic > Freshwater >... | reverse complement strand
CCCCATTCAACCAGAAATACAGCAGGCCGTACTGGTTGGCGATTTTGATATTGCTCGATGTCCGGTAAACTTTGTTTTCACCCTGAGCGGTACATTCCACGGCGAAAGTCCCTTCACCGTCGATAATGATATCGGATTTGGTATCATCGAGCAGGACCTTGACGTAGGGCAGGCGGACATAGGCTCCTTCGGAGCCTTCCCGGACGGTCGGTTCGACGCCGCATCCTGAGATGAGGCCGAGAGTACCAAATAGAATGATTAGTGCAGATATGGGACTGATTTTTCGGAGCGATGCTATTTTAATGTACATGGTTTTATTGGCTTGGGGGTTGGATGATTTTTCCGGCGATGGCATTATGTTTGGCGCCGGTGATATGTTTCAGGGTCCCGGTTTCTCCGCGGAGGCACCAGGCTCCCATCACGGCGTAGCAGGCGGCTTCGAGGAGATCGGGATCATACCCCAGTTTCCCGGCGTTCAGAAATTTTGCGCCGGGGATGTTGGCTTCGAGGCGTTTCACGAGGTACTTGTTTTTGGCTCCGCCGCCGAAAAGATAAATCTTTTTTATGTCGTATTTTTTGGGAAACTTGCCGATTGTCCCCGCGATGGCCGCGGCGGTCAGTTCGGCGGTGGTGGCGAGAATATCATACTTATTCAGGCCAAGTTTTAAAGAGTATTCGACAATTTTCTCAGCAAAACGTGACCCGAACCGTTCTCGTCCGGTGGAAGGGCCGTACTTTTTCTGAATGAATTTATCAGCGGTCAATAAAGTAAGCAGGCGTTTGGAGATAATGCCTTTCGCTGCGATTTTGCCTTCGTTATCGAATTTTTTATTGAAGTACCGTGCCACGATGATGTCGAGTAGAGAATTGCCGGGGCCGCAATCGGCGGCAAGGGTTTTGTCGGCTTCCTTTCCTTTCGGAAAGAGGAAATAATTGGCGATACCGCCGATATTTACCAAAAGGCGTGGTTCTTTGGGGGAATGGAACAGGCCCCACATCGCTTTGGTGGTGATCGGAGCACCTTCTCCGCCTGCGGCGATATCTCCCTGCCGAAAATCGGCAACGACCGGGAGGCCGGTTCTGGCGGAAATCGTTTCGGGATGTCCCAATTGAGTGGTTCCGCTTTCTTTTTTTCCATTCAGGATAACTTTTCCGGGGAGGTGGCGGACAGTCTGGCCGTGCGAAGCGATAGCATCGATACGAATATGCTTTTTCTTCAGGCTTCGCACAAAACGAGCGGCCTGCAGGCCGTAGAAATCTCCGAGGGAACGGTCGATGGCAATCAAATCGTCCATGGAGGAAATATCGTTTATGATAATACGATTGAGCCGGTCATGCAGGGCCGGTGGGTAGGACACGGTTTTACCGGCGAGGAATTTAATCGCGAACTTCTTCGCATTGAAGATCAGCTTCACGGCTGCGAGATCGAGGCCGTCGGCGGAGGTCCCGGAATTCAATCCCAGTATGACCAGTTCTTTCTTCCTTGAAAGCCGGGTAAACATGAGGTTATTATAAGGCTCAAAATACCGGCATGGCAATAATTGATTTTATCCCGGAAATTCTTCCCAGTGATCTCTTTATTTTTTCTTCTTCGAGCTGTCCCGATTCCAGCGCTTTCCGCAGGTAATGGACGGCCTTGCGGCAGGCTTTCCAGTCCTGCCCGATCAGGAGGATATCGTGTCCGGCATTAATGGCGGCCAGGGCGGTTTCGCCGATATTATCGGGATTACCGGCTCCGCCCATGAGGAGGTCATCGGTGATAACGATGCCGTCGAAACCGAGTTTTCCGCGCAGGATTTGACGCACGACCACTTCGGATTGGGTGGCCGGGACCTTATCGATATTGGGGAGCAGCAGATGGGTGGTCATAACCATATCGGCTCCGGTATCGATCCCGGCCTTGAACGCGATACCTTCGCGGTTAATGAAGGTTTGATAATCGTAAGAGGCTTCGGATAGCTTTTCGTGGGGATCGAAATGGGCGGCTCCGAGTCCGGGGAAATGTTTTAGACAGGAGAGCATACCGGTCTTGCGGATAATTTTCACGGCCGATTCGATAAAGCGGCTGACCTGCGCCGGGCTTTTGCCGAAGGTTCTTCCCTTAAGCACTTTGTTATCGTGATTCAGATCGAGATCGGCCACCGGACCGAGCAGGACATTTACCCCGAGCGAGACCAAATAGTATGCCGCCCGGGCAAATTGTTCTTCGAACAAAGCCAGGTCGTTGTTTTTGCCGTATTCCGAAGCGGCGGCGTATTCGACAGGGGCTCCCCTGAAGCGGCAAACCCGTCCTCCCTCCTGATCAACGGCTATGAAGGGGGCTTTTTGGGAAATGCCATAGAGGAGCCGGATTGCTTTTTCGGCGGCACTGTGCGGAGTACAGTTTTCTTCAAAGAGAACAACCCCTCCGATATTTTCCTCCTGGTAGAAATCGAGGAATTCCTGTGAGGGTTCGTCTCCCTTATAGCCGGTTATGAAGAGTTGTCCGATTTTGGTTATCATACTATATCACACACACCACATTTTTGCCCGATCCCTTGGCACGGTACAGGGCAATATCCGCAGTCGATAGAATTTCATCTTCCGATTTGCCGTTTTCGGGGAACGAGGTAATCCCGACCGATACGGTCACATGCAATTCGGGAATGCCGTCGCTTCCGCCGAAGGTGGATAACTCGATTTGCTGGCGGATTCTCTCTCCAATCTGGGTTACTTCCACCTGAGGAGTCTGCGGCAATATAATAACGAATTCCTCACCTCCGTAGCGGCAGAAAATATCGACATCCCGTATGCACCGTTTAACTACCGTGGTTATCCCTTTCAGGACTAAATTACCGACTTCGTGGCCGTAAGTATCGTTAAATTTTTTAAACCAGTCGATATCGATCATGATCAGGGAGAGAGGCAAGTCATAGCGAACGGCTCGGCGCTGCTCTTCCTTGAGTTTCATGGCAAAGTAGCGGTAATTGTAGATTCCGGTCAATTCGTCGGTGATGGTCAGATCTTCCATCTTCTTGTGCAGCATGGCGTTTTCAAGCGCCATAGCGGCCGCTCGCGCCACTACTTGAAGCATTCGTTCCTCTCTTTCGCCGAACGCTCCAACCTGCGACGATTCCGCAGCCAGGACGCCGATAATTTTGCCATGCGCTTCCATCGGGACCAGCAGCACCGAGAGGGTACTGCTCCTGAGCGGCTGGTAGTCGTCGCGCCCCGAAATATCTTTCAAGGAAACCACTTCGGATTGGCTAACGATACGGTAAAGCAGGCCATTGGTTTCATAATCAGCCGCCTTCAAATGAAAATTGGCTTGACCGCCGATGTTTCTTCCTCGGTAGATTAAGGTTTTTCCCGGACCAACCAGCAGTAATCCGCTGGCGGAATAGGCCATTACTTCCCCCATGATACGTGTCACCTCTTGAATAACACCATCAATATCGAGAATTCCGGCCAGAACGCGGGTGTTTTCGTAGGTCATTTCGAGATGAGCCTGGGATTTTTCCAATTCGGCGGTTCGCTGGTTGAGAGTATTGAACAGGTTAAGCAGGCGGCGTTCGGAGTGGCGGATGAAGTCGCCGACATAGGTGATCGTCAGTGAGAGAATCCACATGAAACCTATTTGCAGAGCGACGCCCATAATTTTATCGGCTATAAGGGCATCGCAGAGATGAAGGACTCCGATATAACTGGCCGTGATGGATAAAAGAATTATCAGGGTGACCGGAAAGGTCAGCATATAGGCGGCAAAAGTTACGGTCAAATAGTAGAACAGGAAGTACGCGGGCAATTTGCCCTCGGTATAGTAAATCAGGAACGGTAAAAAGATAACTTCAAAAACAATGATTGCCAGGTAGGCCCATTTGAGATCGTATTTTCCTCTTTTGACCAATAATCCGAATGTCGCCATCAGGATGAGATAGATGGCGGTGAAGGCGCCAATCAGAAACCTGACTTCCGCTGTGAGGTTCTGTAAATAGAATACCGATAGAACCCCCCCGGCGACCAGGAGTCTGGATAGAACTAAAATAGAATCGACTCGGGGCAGGATAGTCTTGCCCTTGTCCTGGAAAACCTTCATTTTGTGCCCATAACCAGGTATACCGCTCCTTATTGGTTATCGGCAGAAAAGGGGCTTTATTTATTGCGGTCTAAGAGATTATGAGGATGCCGTGGAGGTTTTTGAACGTTGCGAAAGAAAGGCCGATTTGCGACATGTCTGCCAGACAACTCCTCCCGAAAGAATCAACAAAATGCTCGCGGTAATTGAAAGAAGGACGTTTCCGCTTGGAATGTATTGTGCGAAAAGATAATAAACCAGTGAGGCGGCGGTCGTGACAACCATAATTGCTGCCGGAATCAGGGTAAACCAGCTCTTTCGTCCGGCCAAATTCAGCCAGGCGGTCACGGCGATAAGGGTCAGGGCCGCGAGAAGCTGATTGCTGGCTCCGAATACCGGCCAGATTAGTTTATAACCGTTAGAAACGGCCAAAACGAACATAAGAACCACCGATAGTCCCGAATTGAACCAGTATTTCTTGAAAATGGCCGGGACGCTCTTGAACGATATCGACCAGAGCTCTTCGAAAACATACCGATTGAGCCTGACTGCCGAATCGAGAGTGGTTATAACGAAGCCCTCGACCATCAGAATCCCGATAATAGCTCCGTAGGCGGAGGGAATCCCGAACGATCCGTTCATCAGATGCCCGATCGAAAGGGCAAATGCCAAGACGGGGTTTCCCTCCCCGGTGTCGGGCCAGGCGACAGCCATATAGTCGGTATATTTCAGGGCCGAAGACATGGCCAGGACCACCAAAACAGCCAGCAGCGATTCCAGAATCATCGCGCCGTAACCCACGGTTTTGGCCTGCTGCTCTTTGGCCAGCTGCTTGGAAGAGGTTCCGCCGGAAACGAGGCTGTGGAATCCCGAAATCGCTCCGCAGGCGATAGTGATAAACAGAATCGGCCACATCGGACCCATTTTAGCCTGTCCGACTGTCAGGTTCCAGGTGGGATGATCGATAGCCCCGCCCGAAAACCCAAACACCACAACTCCGGCAATAATCGCGGCCAGACCGATGTACATGATCTGGACATTGATAAAATCGCGCGGCTGCAGGATAAACCACACCGGAAGTCCCGAAGCGATCCAGACATAAATCGATAAAATTATCATCCAGGTAAGCCCGGATAGTCCGACAGGGATTTCAAAACCTGCAATTATCGAAATGACGCATACCGCAATTGCCAACAGGAACGACAGCGTTGTGCGGAGTTCCTTTTTGAATATTAAAAAGCCCAGCAGCGGTGCAGTCAGAGTTATCACTATCACGGAAGTCGAGGCGATGCCTCCGATAACTCCCATTTCGGTGCCATCGACGGTCACAGTCCGCAAGAGGGTCTGGCCGTGTTCCAGACCGAGCTTATCTATGGGCCAGAGTGAAGTCAATGAAATTGCAGTCAGTGAAAGAAAAGCGGAAGTCACCAGAAGCAGCATTATACAAGTAAATGAAATAAAGAGAAAGAAGCCGGTATTACCGAGAGCTTTCCGAGCTATTTCGGCGATCGACATCCCTTTTTCACGAATAGAGGCGAAGAGCGAAGTATAATCATGCACCGCTCCGAAAAAAACTCCTCCGATAACGATCCACAACCAGGCCGGTCCGACGCCGTAGATTATTCCCAAGGTCGGGCCGATAATCGGTCCGGCTCCGGCGATAGTGGCATAGTGATGAGCGAAGAGAACCGGCAGACGGGTTGGGACGAAATCGCGGCCGTCGTTTCTCTCGACAGCGGGAGTGGGGCGATCCGGAGTTTCGCCGATTTGGCGGGAAATGTAGCGGGCGTAGAAACGGTACCCGAGGGAAAAGCAGATAACGGCCAGTAAAAAGGGAGCAAGAATATTCATCTTATTTATCTTGCCATAAATCTTTATATATCACATAATATAAATAACATAGCTCGTTTGCAACGGAATTGATTATCGAAATCCGGCAACCCGACCGGCACAGAATACGTAAATCCATTGGGGTCAGGAGACTACTATGGGCACGTCAAAAGTACATACAATGCGTCCGGTTACCCTGATAACGCTTTTGATTTTACTGGGAATTCCCAGGATTCTCCTCGGTTCGGATTTTCGGGCCAAGGATGATATTATCGTTGACAGCGATGAAATCGTCCGCGACGATCTATATCTTTTCGGCAACAGCTCCGATGTCCGCGGAGACGTGGAAGGGGATCTGTCCGCGTTTTGCTATGATATAATCTCCAGCGGTGAAATCGGCGGCGGCGCCAATATTTTTGCATATGACCTCGATTTAACCGGGCGGGTGGCCGGGACGGTTCGGATATTCGCATTCACGGCGCGGGTAAACGCTCCCATTGAAGGCAACGTTGTCGGCCTCGGAAGTTGGCTGAGGTTTGGAAACAAGGCAGTAATCTCCAGAGATATTGACATCTACGCCGAAAGGATTACCTTCGACGGTACGGCCAGGGGGAAATTCACAGCATCGGGAGATGAAGTCAAAATCGCCGGGACGATTTACGGCGATGTCGAAGTGGATACCAAACGGCTGTTGATTGTCGACCCGGCGGTGATTAAGGGAAATCTGATATATAAATCCAGGGAAAAGGCGGTAATCGAGGACGGCGTGGTTATCGAGGGGGAGACAACCTGGGATAAGAAAGATACCGAGCCGATGGAGGAAGCGAGCAAGACGATCGGTATTTTCAACGCCGGATTCAAGATCGCTTTGCTGGTTATGAGTTTCGTGACCGGACTTCTTATAATCCTCCTTTGTAAAGATCACGCCCGCGAGGCCTCGCTGCAGGTACAAAAGAATTTCTGGTACACCCTGGCGGTGGGATTCTTAACCTTTATCATACTTTCCGGCGGGGCGCTGGTTTCGATGGTATTGATTATAGGGATTCCGCTTTCTCTGATCATGATTATGATAGGTATGGTATTATTTTATATCGGCAAAATCTATGCGGCCATACCGCTGGGGAATTGGGTTTTAAATTTGATTTCGAAGGAGAGCAAACCGGGAATTATTCTGCAGTTTCTAATCGGCCTGATAATCCTGACCATTCTTTTCCGGATACCCTATTTCGGAATGATAATATATATCGGAGCATTCGTTCTCGGCGCCGGCGCCATAGTCCAGGCCATAATTTCGATGCGTTCCAGGCTGAGAAGTGCCACCGCCGGTCCACCGGCTCAGTAACCGACGGCTTTGCCGCCCCCGCGGGGATCGGCAGCTCCGCACATCTGACCGGCATCATTGAAATAAATCAATTCCAGTTCACAGAAAGGATCGATCTCTTTCACGTTGTGTCCTCGTGAAATTAGGTCCTGAACGATATTGATATCGAATTTCCCTTTTTCCAGGTACAGAGCATCCGGGAGCCACTGATGGTGGTACCGGGGATGCTGTACGAGTTCTTCCGGGCGTAAATCGAAACGGCTGAAGTTCATGATCGCCTGGGCCACGGCAGTGATAATTTTGGAGCCTCCGGGTGACCCCAGCGCCAGGCAGGGACGGCCGTTTTTAAGGACGATGGTCGGAGACATCGAAGAGAGCATTCTCTTTCCCGGCGCGATGGCATTGGCCTCGTTGCCGACCAGACCGTACACGTTGGGAATTCCCGGCTTGGCGGAGAAGTCATCCATTTCATTATTAAGTAAAAATCCGGCGCCGTCAACTACCAGTTTCGAACCGAACGAAGTATTGAGGGTATAGGTAATGCTTACGATATCCCCGTTACTGTCGGCGACGCAGAAATGAGTAGTCGATTCTCCTTTACCGGTCATTTCAGCAATGCCGGACCCCAAACCTGAAGAAATTCCGCAATTATCGGGATCGATGAGCTTCCTTCGCGCCGCCAGGAAGTCGGGATCGAGCATCTGATGAATGGGATTATCGACGAAAGCGGGATCTCCGAGATGTTCGGCCCGTTCGACATAGGCCAGGCGGCAGGCTTCGGCAAAAAGGTGAATCAGTTCCGGAGATTTCGAGGTATAGGTCGAAAATTCGTAAGGCTCCAGAAGTCCCAGGATCATACCGATGATAACTCCGCCGGAAGAAGGGGGCGGCATCGAGAAAATATCGAGAGAGTCGAAGCGGAAATGAATGGGGTCGCGCCAGACCGGAGCATATCCCGCTAGATCATCATGCGTTATCAGGCCGCCATGTTTTTGCATCGAGGCCACAATCAGATCGGAAATCCTGCCTTTGTAGAAACCGTCGGTGGTATCCAGTGCGATTAAATTAAGTGTCGCAGCAAGATTTGCTTGTATCAGCCGGGTTCCCGCGGCGGGGACCTGTCCTCCGGGTGCGAAGATTTCGGCGGTCTCTTCGAACAGGATGAAGTCCTGTGCATGCTCGGCAAATTTCGCGGCAAGGGAATTATCGACAATGAAGCCGGTGTCGGCCAGCATCACGGCCGGGGTCAGCAGTTCACTCCAGTCCCTGGTCCCGTATTTCCGCCACAATTCGAAGAGGCCGGCCACGGTTCCGGGAACGCCGGCAGCTTTTGCTCCGATCAGCGAGGCGTTTTCGATGATCTCGCCGTCGGCATCGAGGAACATATCCCGGGTAGCGCCGGAAGGGGCGGTTTCGCGGAAATCGAGCGATTTTATTTCATTTTGATTATCTCGAAAGTACAGCGCGAATCCTCCGCCGCCGATATTCCCGGCCGAAGGATGGGTCACGGCCAGGGCAAAAGCGGTGGCCACGGCGGCATCGACAGCATTACCGCCTCGCTTTAATATATCCAGTCCGACATTCGAGGCGATGGCGGACGAACTGACCACCGTTCCGCTGGAGTACAGCTTTTCAACGTGGACAGCATTGCACGACAATAGTGATATGATGACGAAAAACAGTATAAATAAACGCAGCCGCGAGAACATACAGCCTCCCAGGATTAACAAGTGAACGGTAACGGAGGGACTATTGCTTTTCCAGGAGGAACATCCGCCCGTCGGGATAATTAATCCGCATCGGAATACCCCTGCGGAGGTTCTCCGAAGTAACCTTAAGCGGTTTCGCTTCCTCGCCTGCCAGCAGATCGGTAATTTTAAGGCGTGCCGACGATACCCCGGCACGGCGCAGGTCGATTCGCACGATGACTTCGCGTTCCGAAGTATCCGCGATCGACGGAAGTTCGCCCGGCGGGGGCGCGACCAGGAAAAGAATCGCCTTTTTATCCAAAGTATGCACGGCCATATCGAGCGAGGGATCGGAGCAATGCATGTAAGGAATGAGATTATTCTCGGCCAGAAGCGATTCGAGGAAGGTCATCTTGTTGTGATCTCCACTGGACCCGATTTCGAACGAAAAGAGGTACAACGTCCCTTTGTATTTGGAAGAAGCCACGCCGACCGTTTTCTTCTTGACTGCCGCCAGCTTCTTTACCTTGGCATCGGTCGTGAGGATATGCCCGTATAACCCGGCCGTGAATTGCCCGCCGCCGCCGTTCATCTTGTGCTTGATGAAATCGATACCTATCCCCAGGGTGGTTTTTATCCGGAGAAATTTGCTCAAGACCTGACAATCGTGGAAATTTTCGTCGAAACGGGGAAGCAATCCGCAGAGGATGACATTGATGCCTTTCTTGAGGAGTTCGACAATACCCTCCTGCATCGCCTCCGGCATAAATTCGGCGGACGGTATAAAGACCAGGCTGTATTTTTTCAGTTTGTCCGGATCGAGGGTTTCGCGAATATCGTATTCCAGTTTCAGGCGCTTGAGGTCGCGGCAGAAGCCTCCGGCAGTATCGGTCAGAAGCTGACCCATATATTCGAATTGCTTGCAGTCTTTAAGAAAACGAATCCACTGATACTGCCGATTGCCGATAATACAAATTTTACTGGTGTTTTCGAGCTGATTCAGTTTCATGTCGAGGATCGCTCCGTTGAAACGCCTGATGACTTCGTACCCCGGAGTTATCGTACCGTCGTTGGCCAAAGGAGCTCCGCCCCAATGGTCGCGGTCGACAAACATGTAGTGATTGTAACCTTTGAAACCGTTGGCCAGACCGGCTACCAGGTAAAAACGCCTTAATCCGTCGGGATATTTCTTTCCCTTCAGCTTTATATCCTCGGCGGTCGCGGAAAATCCCGAGATGAACGACGATGCCCAGGCGAAATCGTACTCCCCTTTAAGATAGCGTCCTTTCTGGCAGAGATCGAAATAAGTACCTTCGGGGAAGACGTTCGTGCCGACCATGGATTCACCGTCGGAAGATTTCAATTTAAAGGCCGGAAGAAAATCCCCGGAATCGAAATAAAGAGACCGGAAAAACAAAGGCTCGACAGTGTATGATTTGAAAATATCTTCGAGATTGGCCAGGTAAGCGTCGAGAATGAATTCCCGGAATTTAAACCAGTCGAAAACTTTCGGGAGGTCTTTTACATCCAGTTCGCCGAAATTGCGCGGAGGTTCCACCGATTCGAAATCTTTGTTATTCTCGCGGTACTGACGGTTGAGTTTCTTGATATCTTCGTACCGCGAGGCGAGAAAGCCGGGGTAATACTTATTCAATACATCCGGATTGTAATCGGCGGATCCGGGATGGAGTTTTCGGCCGAACGAAGTTTCGAAATCAAGTTCCACCATGAATATGGGACCGCGGGGATGTATGTAATTTTTGGTCGTTTCAACGAAGGCCTTAAAATAAGTGCGGAGGTAATGCAAATAATGGGAATGCAGATAGCTGGGAAGATAACCGCCGTCGACACCGGCATCGTTATCGAGTTTAATTTCCTGGCCGCGGGCATCGCGGGCGAAAATTTTCAGATCGCTGAAAAGAAATTCCGGCAGCCCGCCATGAGGCCATTGGCTGGCAATTCGGGGGCCCGGACGCAGAATAATTTTGAAACCGAATTCCCGGGCCAATTCCAGAAAGACAATCAGATCTTTCCGGGGATCGACGAATCCGGAAAAATCGATATCTTTGCTTTTATCCTGATGCAGATTCCAGGGAACACAGGTTGAGATAACTCTGAATCCTGCTTTGCGAATTCTTTCGAAACAGATCGACCAATATTTCTTATCGACGCGGAAATATTGCATTTCCACGGCAAAGGGATAATAGGCATCCTTGCCAATAGTAAATTTGTTGGACTCCACTCCTAACATATAAGGCCTTATAAATCAACGGTTTATAAAAATCAGCTGTCCCGCACGATGTTGAATTCTAACTAAAATGGAACCTTAAGTCAACATGATTTATAGAGTTCCACGATTCAAAATGCGAGGATGTCGCATTTAAGGAAATTACGTGTCCTAAGCTGTTGAATAATAACAGATTACTATTACAGGGGAATTTTCTGATAATCAAGTGATTAATCTATCTATTTATTTGATGATGTAACACAAAATATTACATAAAGTTACAACATAGCAGTCAATCGTCAACAAACGGTAATTAATCGATTATATTTCAATGACATAAAAAAACCCCTCGCATTATTGCGAGGGGCGGTAATTTATTGGAAAAACCGACTATTTCAGCATCATCAGCTTTTTGGTTTCGGTATATGATCCGGCCTTCAAGGTATAGAAGTAAATTCCGGATGCAATCTGCTGACCGGCGTCGCCGGTGCCGTTCCAGGTAACCTGGTAAACGCCTGCGGCGTATTCTCCATCGGCCAGAGTGGCGACCTTTTGACCCAGAACATTAAAGACCTGAATCGACACATCCGCTTTGGTCGGAAGTGCGAAATTGAAGGTCGTCGACGGGTTAAAAGGATTCGGATAATTCTGGCTGAGACCGAATTCGGTTGGGAGCAGGTCATTATTCAGTTCGGTCACGTCGGTGGGGGTCAGGCCGGTCAGGGTCCAGCAGATAGGTTCGGAACCGTCAACTCCCGGATCTCCCCAGCTTACGACTCCTATTTCACTCGGCATCAGCCACTGCTGGTCATCATTCGCTCCAATACCTGCGGAATCGATACAGAGGGTGCCGGTGGTCCCGCCAACACCTTCGTCAACCTGCAAGCGGAACAGCACGTGCGCCTGCGGCCCGGTATTGGGAAGCAAACCCGTGCCTATGGTAATAAACCAGTTGTAAATGGAATCCGGCAAAACACCATCGACTTCCACCGGTGCCTGCAAATCGCTAAAATTACCGGGAAGGAAGGCGTTACTCCACAGGGTCGAATACTCTATACTCGAAAACGGTCCAACAAGACCGCCGACATCGCGATGCGTAATGTTCACGATACTGCCATCGGGGCTGGAGAAGTACACGCCGAAAGTACCCCCGCCGATTTCAACGTCTTGTGAATCCACATGCGATTGAGTATAATCCCAGATCAGCTGTATGGTGAACGGTGCAGCTCCGGGAATCTCTCCACCGGAATCTTCCGGAGAAGTCGCGGTTACATTCAGATCAGCTTGAGCCACATTGAATGCAAGGAAAGCGAATAATAAACCGAAAAGTATGGTCCCGGTTCTTTTCATTTCTTGTCTCCTATTTCTTGCTTTTCCTATAATGTTAATTTTTCGTTAGTTAAACTGACTATCGAGGGGTTGGCGGAAATTTAAGCCTCAATAATAGATCAGCCTAAAACACTGAAGTCATCTAAAAGATTTTGTCGAAATTCTCAAATCCATTCTATAGCAATAGTTTATACCTTCGGCAACACCCCCTTGTCAAGTTCCGTCTTGAACGTAATACACCATCCTTTTAACAACGTCCAATATATATAAAACGTTCAGTTTGTCAATATTTAAACTAAATCGGCTCCGGTTATGCCCGGAGCCGATTGCTAATTCTATTCGCTTTGCGCCGGCGGATTACAGGGAGACGGGCCTCCTTTAAACTTGTAATTCACCAGGTAAACGACATCCAGAATATCGATATTGCCGCTGAGGTTGACGTCACCGGATTCCAGAGGATCCGGGGCCGGGCCGCCTTTAAATTTATAATTCACCAGGTAGACGATATCCAGAACGTCAACGGTCAAGGAGCTGTTGACGTCGCCGCACATGAATGGTGCGTATACCGCAATTTTTCCGGGGATATATTCCGGAACATAATCATAGTAATTATTGAAAAACTTCAGGGACTTGCCGCTGGATTGGGTCGAATCGAAAGTAAAGATCGTCCCGTTGGGCAAACCCCCTTCGATAGTGAAGTAAACATTCAGTATCGGTCCGGTGCCCGGCTGCAGGTAATTCGATTCACCGCTTCCGGCATTATCAGTTGTCAGCGTAAAGCCGTAAATATGGGCAAAGTCGTTTTGAGGACTTATCTGCAAGACATCAAAGTCTTCCGCCCTGGTTCCGACTGCGGAAATGGAATCGAGGAGTATTTTTTCATAAGGAGGAGGGACCACACCGTCCATCTTTGCCTGCACCACGACAGTTATGGAGCGTAGAAGAAATTTATTGGTGATGCTGATGGGGAGCACGGCGGTATAGCTTGTCCCGATCGGGGGATAAGTTACCGAATCCCCACGTAAAGTATCGGCGGTAGCCATCACCAGCCGGTGCAGCGTTTCGGTAGTAGTCCCGCGCGATTCGGAAGCCGTAAACGCGACCGAATACAATCCCGGCTCGGTGAAACTATATAGCGGGTTCTGGTTGGAAGAACTGCCGCCGTCGCCAAAGTCCCAATCCCATCCGGAGGTGCTGTTGGGCGAAATATCGTTGAATTGGACGGCCAGAGGGACCGCACCGATCAAATCGCCCACCGCTTCAAAGCGAATATCGGGAAGAGTGGAAATACTATTATAAGCGTTAATTCTTCCAGTACCAAGGAAACCGGCGTACGTAGGATTGAGCGCGTCGATGTCATCGGTATGATTTTTGATGCAGGAATCTATTTCGAATTTATCCCAGGCAGGCATTTTCGATTTAATCAATCCGGCCAATCCGGCAACCATCGGCGAAGACATCGAAGTTCCCTGAAGATACGCATCGTCGACACCGTAGTGATTGGAATAGGTTGCATAGATGCCAACACCGGGAGCGGACACATCTACATAGGGACCCCAGTTGGAGAAGCCGGCCTTGGTATCGGCGTCGGTGGTCGCCGCAATCGATATGGCGACTTCGTATCCCTGATAGAAGTAGTTATCCATATAGCCGCCATTGGAGCTGTATGATTCGTCGTTGCCCGCGGAATGACAGACGACCATGCCGCTTATATTCGCCTGGGCAAGTGCGGCATCCATTCCGCTCGCTCCGCCGGATCCCCAGGAGCAGTTGATCACGCATGCTCCCATCTCGGCGGCATAGTCTATAGCCTGGGCGGCATCGGCGCTGTTGACATAGCCGGTTTCATATCCAAGATCGGGATGCTCGTACGAGCCGCCCATCCTGAGGGCCATGATTCTCGGGCCGCGATTGGGGCCGTTTCCTCCGCCCCAGCCTCCGGCTACACCGGCACCGAATAGGCTGTTATTACTTATCATCGCCGCAATTCCGGAGCAGTGCGTCCCGTGACCGTTAAAATCCTTGGGATCAATATCCTCGACGCTGCCATCTTCACCAGGCCAGAGAGTCAAGCCGCCAAGGCCGTCGAAGAAATCGTATCCAATGAGATCGTCGACGATACCATTACCATCGTCGTCAATTCCGTTGACATCATTCATATCGAAAACAACGTCATCGCCGTCGATATCTTCGCCCGGATTTACCCACATATTGTCTTCAAGATCGGGATGATAATAAAGAACGCCGCAATCGGCGATCGCTATAATTGCTTCCTCCGATCCCCGCTCGTAATTCCAGGCGGCAGTATCGTTGATTTTCTTAATTCCCCATTGCGGCAGGAAATTGGGATCATTGGGATTAACATCGACCGGCATGGCATACACCGGAGAGACCGAGCGGATGTAAGGATTTTTTCTAAGATCATCGACGACGGCCTCATAATCGGCTCCCGCGGGAATATAAACCTGATACATCCTTGACATATCGCTGACACCGACGATGGCTTTATCGCCGGACCGCCAGGGGAACATTTTTAGAGCGTTGCGGATGGCGTGTTTTTCGAAAACGGCATCAAGGGAATTCAATCCGAGGCTAAGGCTTTTGGTCCCCGATGATAGCCTGCTGACGTTAACATCGGATTCGAATTCGACCTCCAGTTGATCGGTCATCAAAACCGGCTGCGGAGGCGGAAAGCCTTCGTACATGCGGGCGTCGGCACTTCCGAATACGCATAGCATCAGTAGGGCCAACAGGGGGATAAGTGAAAGATTTCTTTGGTGCTTCATTTTAAATCTCTCTCAGGGCTAAGAATGTTTCAAATTACAAATTTTTTTATGACAAGCTTTAACATTCGATTCCAGCGGCGGTGAAGGAACCAATAAACTTATTATTCCTCAACAATTTATACGCCCGGTTTGTTTCTCGTTCAAGTGTCTTTTTATTGAAATTATCGGAAAATTTCCGGGCTTTTATACTGCCTTTCGGGCCGCCCTTTTTATCCCTCTAGAGAGCCCGCGCTTTTCATTAAAAGGGGAAGCCAGCCGGTATTGCCGGCCAGCTTCCCTTTAGATCGGTCAAAACCGTCGCGGCGGGTTAGCGCCACGGCGTTTTCTACATCAAATTACCACGGACAAACCGGCGCCGTGCCATTCTTAAACTTATAGTTTACAAGAGCGACAATGTCGAGCACGTTCACAGCGCCATTGCCATCGGCATCCATGAGAGATTCGCAAGGATACGAGGCAGACGGCCACTGAACATTCGGCCCGCTCTTGAACTTGAAGTTAACTATGTAAACGATATCAAGCACGTTTACGGATGAAGACAGCGAGCCGGTGGCATTCGGCACGCCAGGAAGACCGGTAGCGCCGGTAACGTCGCCCGGATAACCGAGGACACGGCAGCAGAAACCGGCAGTACGCTTCAGGCTGGCAACCGCCGAATCAACATTCGTGAAGAAGCTGATCGGGGTTCCATCAGAACCGTTGTCCTGATACTTGTTAACCAGGGCCTTGAAGAAGTACAGGGTATCATTCACGCCGAGGTCATACTGGCCGTAAATGGCTATGTTAAACAGGTCCATGAAAACCGAATCCGGGCTTTCGCTCGGATCCTCAAACGCGGTATAGCCGCCGCATCCGCCATCGAGCTTCTGCTGGAACAGCGAGTCATAGCGGAGGTGTCCGCCGGCCATGTAGGTCGACAGCTTCCAGGTGAAGGCACACTGCTGGTTGGCATTGAAGGCGTAACGGCTGAGAGTTCCGGAGATATCCGGGTCAACCTTGAACTGGCCGATAAAGGCCGAACCGCCGTAACGCTTGTTGGCGTCGGCGCAGTCGTTCTGACCTTCGCAATAAGTATCAGCCGCGGCAGTCTCCCAGCCCCACTGGAACATCAGCTTACGAGACGAGCTGAAGTTCGAACCGTTGTTAACCAACGAGTCGGACGGGATATCCCAGTCTTCGAACTGGCCAATCCAGAGGTCGTTAATCGGAGCACCGGAAATGTTATAAACCTTCAAGCCCTGACCGAAGAAGTTACCGCCATCGGCCTGGCCCTTAGGAGCATAAACCATGTTTTCCAAAGCGACGGTGGAGTCCGCATTGTAGAAGATACCGGAATAGGTGATCTGCTTGTACGGATGGGTACCGACAATGCTCTTCGGAGAAACCGTATTCTGAGGACGGAAGCCGTCTTTCAGTTTGCTAACCGGGTGCTCGGAGAGCCAGCTATGATTCTGGACGTAAGCCGAAACGAGAGTATCGGTTCCGTCATCCAGCATCAGGAACGGAGAAGCTTCGGCCAGGTACTTGCCGGCATCGTTATGCGGAGCGCGGAAGCAATCATCGCATTCGATATTGCCGTTGAAGTCCATCTGTCCGAGGGTATCTCCGATATGAGAGAGACCCAAACCACCGGCGTTGTTGATAACCAGCGAAATGGAGTTGGTGAGCAGGGTATCCATTTGCGGAATCTGTATCGTATCGGCCACGATAAAGTCAACCGGGAAAACGGTAGTCTTGGAGCCTTCCCAGGTAATGGTGGCATGGCCTTTGAGAACGGCCGGAGCCAGGCCGGCATTAATGACGCCGCCATTGTTGACGGTAACCGTGACATTACCGAAGTTATTCGGTACCTGTTCGGTAATCGAGGTCGGGAAGGATCCGATACCGAGCCATCCGGTCGTCGGACCTTCGGTTTCGGTCGCAACGATGCTGTTGATGGTCAGCGGAGAGTTACCGATGTTGAACAGGGTAACGTTATAAGGAACCGCTACGCCCGGCTTATTCCAGGCCGGCGTGAAGACGCCGAGCGGGTCGATGGCGAGAATCGGCTGGGCCACCGGTTCAACGCAGGGAACGCGGAACCACTTAAACGGGTTAACCGTCCAGCCGCCTTCGCCCTGAATGACACCACCGGGGTTAAGGTCGTCGACATAAGTGACATCAAGATAATAATCGGTAGAGGTATAGGTCCAGGAAGGATCCTGAACGACCACGGCATCGCTGAAATCATCCAGGCCGCCGGTTTCCATACCGTAACGGGCAGTAGAATGCCAGAAGTGCGAGTGGCACAGGATGGATCCGGTAGTATCGCAACGAGGGGTCGTCGCGGTCAGCGGACGAGCCGGATCCCAGTTCAAACCGCCGTTGTTCATGGTCGAAACCGAGAAGAACAGCAAGCCGTTGGCCGAAGCACTGGTGGCAAGCTGAGTGAAAGCACGATTGTGGCAGTTGTCCCAAACGCCGTTGTCAAGATCCTGGAACTGCGCAAATACAGTGTACAGCTTGTCGTCGCACTGAGTCAAAGACGGGTTGTTGAGGGCCATGGAATGCCAGGCACCGCCGATACAGATGGTATCGTCGGATTCGTCATCCGTGGTTTGCCAATCCCAGGTTCCGTCTTTCACGACCGTAATATAGTCTGTTGAGTTCGCGTCGTTGATATACTCGTCAGACCAGTGCAGAATACGGCTCGAGAACGGGAAACGCGGCCATTCCCAGTCGAGAGCGGAGGAACCGGTGGTTCCGGGGCTTAGCGGACCGGTCGGGGCCGCGGCCCAAACCACATGAAGACGACCATCAGTATCGATAAGGCCGCTCATGTCGCCGAGAATAACAAATCCGCCGACCGTGGAGTCGGTCTGCGAAATATTATGCACGTCATCCCAGGTTTCACCGGCATCGTCCGAAATCATACAGTAAACATCATTCTGCATCTGTTCGACCAGAAGCGAAAGTGCGCCGGGAGTGGTCGAAACCGGATCCCCGGGAACTGCCGGCCAGTGAGCCGCCCAGACAATCGCGGCTTTATCCGGATTGGGAGCGGTTGACGGAGCGATTTCTACCACATAGGAAATCGTGGCAATGGTGTCGATGGTGAAACCGGTCCAGGCCACGCTCGGATCGGCCGGATCAACCGGACCGACCCGGCGGAAATATCTGATCGGCGAGAATTCACGGTTGTCGTCGCTTTCACGAGCGACAATGTGGATCACGGTATCTTCGCCAGTGGTAATCTGGGCGCTGACATACGGCCAGATAAATTCACCGGTGGAACTACCGGCCAACAGAGCGGCCGGCGGGCTTTGCTTATAGGTAGCGAAGTTACCCAGACCGGGCGAGAAATCGGGCCAAATGGTCGGGAGATAATTCAGTTCGCCACCGGCGCCGCCGGTAAGGTCAAAGTGGTTGTAGACGATAGCGCGGCCAAGGCCACTGGCACCGGCCGGAAGAACGTCGATACCGGCATAACCGGAACGTTCGGTGGGAACGTGAACGTCCCTACCGCCGAGCAGGGACGTCGTGGACCACTTAAACGCGGCCGGCAGCACGTCGGTTTGCCACAGCTGATAAGCGGTCATACGGTAGGTTCCGGCACCTTCAACATTGTTGTTCTTCTTCATCCAGTCGAAATGGATGCGGTGGTCTCCGCGCCAAGCGACCATACGGGCCATGCGGGAGTTATGCTGATAGTCATACGTAGTGTAGCCCATCGCCAACCCGGGTTGCGCCTGCGGTACTATGGCCCCGCCGCGATTGGCGCCGTTAACGGCAAAATGAGTGCCTTCGAAATCATCGACATTGCCCTCTTCCCCGAGGACTTTCATCGAATATTCATCGGCGCCCATGATTTGGTTTTTGAGCATTGTGTATTTCAGATTGGCCATTTTCTGACTCAATTTTCTGTCATTGGTCAATCCGAACACGGACCCAGCGAGAAAGGCGAATAAAAACAAGGAGAGAAGCAAAGTCTCCGTAAGTTTCCTTGTCATTTCAGTGCTCCTTTCAAAGCTTTTTTTAAGTAAGTTCCCAACTTATTCCTTGAGAAAATTCTGAGAATCAGGTTAACGAGAAAAATTCACAGGATCAAATATTCAATTATTTGAACCAAACTAATCTGTCTGCTTTGGAATCGGCCAACCACCTCCTTTTTCATCCAAATACAATTTGATATCAGACACACGTTTACGATAAATTAAATAATACTTGATTTAATTAACTTCCGGCTGAAGCAAGTTCATTTTTAAATAGAATTTACCTGTTTTCGGTATTATTCAAACACATCTGCTTACAGGTGCGCCCGAATCTACAACAAGTGAGGTTTAATGCAAGACCTTTTGGGTCAAAAGCTTTGCTATTTTCCAAAAAACTCTGTAGCATCTTTAAAATATGAACTAAGCCTATTATTGTCAAGCTATTTTCAAATAGATTTCAACATTATTTTAAGTCGGCAATCCCGGGAAAAATTAAAGGCCGCCAACAACTTTTGGCGGCCTTTATCTTTGACTTATACGATCTTTGCCTGCCCGCTAATTGGATGGCGCGGCGGGCGGAGGCGGACCCTGTTTGAAGAAATATCCAATAAGATAGTCCGCATCCAAAATGTTGGTCCTGTAGTCGTAATTGGCATCCGCGGCCTCGTCGATTGTAGGGGGCGGGCCCTGCTTAAACAGGTAATTGATAATATACATTACATCCGACATATCCATCTGACCGTCCGTATTGGCGTCTCCACGGATAAAGGGAACCACGATATAGCGCATCATGGCTGTATCCGCCAGGCCGGCGGCATCGGTCGCTATATAGTGAACCTCATGGACAGTATAGAGCTCCGAGGATTGCCCGGTGGCGGTCATGGAAGCGGTGCTATTTCCGTTGTCGGTAAAGGAATAAGTGGTCAGCGGAGTATTGGTGGATTCCATGGTGAAAGTAACCGCTTCACCGTCGGGATCGGAAACGGACATGGTCGTCGTATATGGTTCGCCCACCATCAAAGCCTGTGCTGTGGGATAAACCGCTCCGGAAATCGAGGTAAACACCGGCGCCTGGTTGCCCGCTTCGAGGACCGTGATAGTGATATCGAGTGTGTCGGCAAGCCGGAAAGCCAGTCCGGTCGGAGGCAGGTCTAAAAGGGTAAACCGAACCATGTAAACACCCGCCTGAGTGTAATTGGGAGTGAAGCTGAATTGTCTGAGGGTCGGAGTTCCACTAAAGGTTGCATTGGCCGGCAAATTCTCCACGGCATAGTCAAGCCGGACATTGTTGATATCCGGATCGGAGTAGCTGAGCTGGAAGGTCATGGTTTGCCCTTCGGTCATGGAGGTATCAAGGCTGTTGGCCGTCGTGGAAATAACCGGCGGCCGGTTCTGGTCACGGACCGTAAAGGTAACTCCGCTGACCCCGGTGGTGGTGCTGATCGACTGGTCTTCGGAATCGAAGATACGGAAACCGATGGCAAAAGTCCGGAATCCGCCGGTCCCGTTCCCCTGAGTATAATCTGGAGAGAAGGTCAGCGTGGCGGACCCGTCACCGTTATCGACAAAGGTCATATTGGCCGAAAGTGCATACGCCGGCGAATCGATCCCGATAATCGGTATGGTGCCATCGGCGTCGGTCGCCAAAACCATAAAGTTTACGGTCTGGCCTTCAAACAGGGTGGTCGTCTGACCGGGTGGAATATAACCCAGCGGGGACTGATTGACATTGGTCACCGTAATGGATACGTCGATTTGGTCGGTTAACGAGCCATCCCTCGGATCGGTCGCAACGAAGGTGACCGTATAATCGCCTGCCGAAAAGTTATCGGCATTCCAAAGGAAAGTCCCGGTCCCATCGCCATTATCGGTATATGTCGCGCCGGTCGGAAGATTCTGCGCCGTCATAACAGCATAATCCGGGATATCGGTATCGGGATCGCTTGAAATCACATTAAAGCTTAAGGTCGCCATTTCATTAACCGATTGCGGATCGACAGGGGTCAAAACAGGAGGCTGGTTGCCGGCATCATCCACAACGATAGTCACGATGATGTCCACCTGTTGGACGCCGTCGTCGGCCGTTACAGTGATATCGTACGTACCGGCCTGAACGAAATCGGGATCGAAATTAATGGTGCCGGTGCCGTCGCCGTTATCCACGAAAGTCATGTTCTCCGGAATATTGGTCGCCGCTAAAGTCGGGGTGGTACCATCCGGGTCGGTTGCCGATATGGTATAACTCAAACTCGATCCTTCGGTAACGTTCTGCTGAGTTACCGGATTGAATTCCGGAGCCTGATTCCCGGCTTCAATTACCTGGATAATAATCGGGTCGGTCCTGGTTTCGGCGATGCCGTCATAGGCGGCGAAGATGGCCTGGACCAGACCCGCCTGAACGAAGCTGGGATTAAAGACAAAGGTCCCGCTGCCGTCGCCGTTATCCGTAAAGGTCGAATTCTGCGGCAGCTTTATGGCATACAGAACCGGGATATTCCCATCCGGGTCGGTTGCGGACACGGTCGTCGTTATCGTTTCCCCTTCGTTACCCATCAGGTATTGAGGATATTCTGCGAATACCGGTTTGCGGTTTTCCAGGACCACCACGATCGAAATCGGATAAATGGTGGTTAACGATCCCTGGTCGGTGGCGACGATATTTACGATATAATTTCCCAGTTGGGCGTCGGTAGGAGTCCAGGTGAAGGTTCCGGTATTATTGCCGTTGTCGACAAAGGAAGCGCCGGAAGGAACGCCGGTGGCGCCCAGAAATACCCTGGGATTAAGACTCGGGCTGGTGGAGTCAAAAGCTGTCACTGTAAAGGTCAGCAAATCGTCGGCCGCAACTCCGAACGGGCCGATGGAATCGACTACCGGCGGCTGATTGACATCCGTTATGGTAACGGCAACCGGCATGGAGGAGGTGGCCGGGACGGTGCTGTAATCGGTCGCAAAGAAGCTGACGCCGAAGTTACCGCTCGAATAATAATCGGTTCCCAGACTGAAGACTGCGGTTCCGTTGCCGCTATCGACGAATCTGTAATCGGTGGCCGGGAACGTGGTTGACATGGTGATGAAAACTTCCAAGCCCTCCGGGTCGGAAGCATTGACTACCAGAATCAGCGAATCGCCTTCTGCGGCTGTCGTATCGGAAATCACCGGGTCGAACACCGGAGCCTGGTTGCCGCTGTCATTAACGGTAATATCGGCGATTCCCTGGCCGGTTGCGGTTCCGTCGGAAGCTTCAAAGGTAACACTATAGGGGCCGGCCTGATCGAATCCCGGGGTCCAGTCGAAAGTCCCGGTACCATCGCCGTTGTCGACGAAAGTCGCACCGGTCGGCAGATTTAATGCCGACAGAGCAGGTATATCACCATCCGGGTCGGTAGCCGTAACGATGAAGTTAAGATTGGCGCCCTCGGTAACGATCTGAGGAACTATCGTGGCCACAACTGGTACCTGGTTGCCGCTTTCGCCAATGGTAATCTGAACGATTTCTTCATCGATATCGGTGCCGTCGCTGGCCCGGAAGGTAACGTCATAAATGCCGTCATCGGTAAATCCCGGGGTCCAGTCAAAGGTCCCGGTGCCGTCCGCATTATCGACAAAGGTCGCTCCCGTCGGGAGATTCAGCGCCGTCAGAGTCGGGATGACCCCGTCGCCGTCGGTGGCCGACACTCCAAACGTCAATTGAACGCCTTCGGTTCCGGCTTGCGGGCCGATGGGAGCCAGCACGGGCACCTGATTGGTATTGGTGACCGTAATCGGCACGATGATGGAATCAACCAGGGTGCCATCGAAAGCCTTGAAAATTACATTGTACGTTCCGGTCTGGTTGAAGGCCGGAGTAAAGTCGAAATCGGCGGTGTTATCGCCGTTATCTACAAAATTGGAATTGGCAGGTGCATCGGTGACAGTGAGAGAAAGCGGGTCGAGATCGGGATCGGTAGCCGTCACGACCAGGTTAAGCGTTCCGTTTTCGGCCACATTCTGAGGATTGATAGGCGCGACGGTCGGGGGCTGATTTCCGGCGTCGGCAATATTAATATCGACCGGGAGGTTAGTCGGTTCGATGCCATCAGTGGCCGTAATAGTAATTTGGTAAGAACCCGCCTGGGTATAGCCGGGAGTCCAGTTAAAAGTCCCCGTACCGTTGCCATTATCGACAAAGGTGGCTCCGGTCGGGAGATTCGCAGCACTCATAGCCGGGATCGTAAGATCCGGGTCGGTGGCTGATACGTTGAAATTAACGTTGACAGCTTCGGTGCCGGCAATCGGTCCCACGGGGGTAATAACGGGAGGATTATTTCCGTTGTAGGTAAATCCTCCGGTCAGAACATTGGATGATAATCCGGAAGCGCCATTGGTAACGGCGACATTCGCGGTGCCGACCGCTCCCGCCGGAGTAATACCGGTAATGGAAAACGGTGAGACTACCGTGACGGAGGTCATCGGAACGCCGCCAATGGTGACGCTGGCGCCGTTAGGGTCGAAATTGGCACCGGTAATCGTAACCGAAGTTCCGCCGATGTACGGCCCGTTGTTCGGATTAATGCTGGCAAGACCGGGAGCCGTAATTCCGGCCGAATTGACGGTCAGGATGTTCGAATGCATCGGCCCAAAGTTTCCAAGATTGTCCTGCGGAATCACCAGGTACTGGTATGAGGACACTCCATCGACGGTATTGTCGACGAAATACCTGGTGGTAACGCCCGGGTTGGTCAGTGAACCGCCGGGAGCATCGACACGGAAGAACGAACCGGTTGATGTCGATAATCGGCGGTACACATGGTAAGTCATATTGGGGGTGATATTCCAGCTTATCACCACGGTCGAAGCGGAAACCGCGGAACCGGTCAGTCCGGTAATGGGCACGGTATTTCCCGCATAGGGAGCAAGCGCGATATTTTGCTGCTGGAACGAGTTATTGGGAATCAAGCCGGAAAGAACCGCGTACTCACCATTTGCCGTATTATAGAAATGGAAATCGTACGGATTTCCGGCCGCTTCGGTCAGATAATTCTGGAAATCATCGAACCAGTTGCCGTTGTCGTAGCCCGCGCCTATCGAAGATTCGAGGCGGATTTCTTCGTCGGTATTATCCAGATAACCGAAAAAGATAACATCGCCGTTGGCGGGAACCGTGGCGTTGGAATTAGTGACCGACCCGAAGATCGATCCCTGCGCGAACGCCTGCGGCGCGCTGAAGAGCAACAGCAGAACGGGGATCAGTATCAGCCCTGAAATTGTTTGTCGAAACGCCTTTCTCTGCACTTCGGCACCTCCATTTATATCAAACATTCTATTCCTCACTGTCACACACCCTCCTCATCACGGTCCCGGGAAGACCGCGTTCTGGGCCGAATTGGCCTGATACGGCATCCCCGCTTTGACCTGGAAGTTCACCCCGAATCCGACCGCGAAGCGGGATTCATAACTCTGCGAAAGCGCATCGAAACGATTGAGGGTATTGAAACTTCCGGGAAGATTATTCAGAACATCCTGAGCCACGCTGAAATCTCCCTCGCGCTCGAACGGTATCGAAATAAAACTGAAGTCGGTCGTGGCGGTGGTGACGAGATTATAAATCACGGCACCCGGTGCCGGTATTTCGCCGACTACCGTGAAAGTCGTCGGAGCGGCGGCGTTGACCTGGTACACCCGGCCCACCACGATGTTGAAGTTGACTCCGAATCCGGCCGCGAAGCGGGATTCGAAGCTCTGCGAGAGAGGTTGATAGTTGTTAACGGTCAGGACATTGCTCTGTCCGATTGCGGCGATCAAGTCGATCGCGGTATTTATACCCGTATTCGCGAACGGGATACAAATCAGGTTAAAGTCGGTAGTGGAGGTGGTCACTATGCGGTAGTCGTACTCGCCCACCCGGTTAGATTCGACCGACCGATTATCGTAATCGTCGAGCACCGCCACGGTATAGAAGTACTGATGGTTTATATCTCCCACAACATCGGCTCCGTTCAGGTTGTTATCGGTGAAATTGAAGGTAAATTCATCGACAAAACCGATAGAATCGGCCGATTCCGGCGTGAAGTACGCCGTGGTGTCACGGTAAATTATATATCCGTTAACCTGGGTCACCAGACCGTCGGTATCGAGAGTGACTTCGCTCCAGCTTAAGTCGATGGCATCGCCGTTGCGGGCAATGGCCAGATCGGCGACGGCTTCCGGCGGAGCGGAGTTGATGACGTTGATTTCAACGGCATCGGCGGATGAGAACAGGTCGCCGTCATCGACAGTCAGTTCGAACTGATACAATCCAACCTGCACGGGAGTGAAAGTCGGCTGCGAAGCGGTCGGTTCGGAAAGGAACACGGTCGGCCCGCCGGTTTGTACCCAGTCATAGTTCAATAGTTCAAGATCGGGATCGGCTGAAGCGGTCCCATCGAGGGTCACCAGGGTGCCGACCCGAACGTCGAATTGATCGGCTCCGGCATCGGCGGTCGGAGCGCGGTTGATATTATTAACCGTAATGGTAACAAGTTCTTCGTCGGTCGTTATTTCGTCGTCGGCCACAAAGTTAATGTTGTAAATACCGGCCTGGAAGTAGTCGGGCATCCAGCTGAACGACCCGGTTCCGTCACCGTTATCGGTGAAGACGGCTCCGGACGGAAGCGGCGAAGCCGAAAGCGCCGGGAAGGTGGCGTCGAGATCGGAGGCCGACACATTGAAGGTCAAAAGGACATTTTCATCAACGGAACGCGGCCCGATCGGATTCAGCACCGGCGGCTGATTGCCGGCGTCGGTAACGGTTACGGTCACGATTTCAAAATCGGTGGCTAAGCTGTCATCGGTCGCCGTGAAGGTGATATCGTAATTTCCGTCTTGAGTGAAGTCCGGCGTCCAGTCGAAGGCACCAGTGCCATCTCCATTGTCAATAAAGGTGGCACCAGGAGGCAACGAGGTCGCGGTCAGGGTCGGGACCGATTCGATATCGGTGGCACTGATGGTGAAGTTCAAGTTCGCGCCTTCGCCGACCGATTGCGGACCAATCGCCGCGAGAATCGGCAACTGGTTGCCGGCGTCATTGACGCTTATCGTCACGACTTCTATGTCAGTAGCTAAGCTGTCATCGGTCGCCGTGAAGGTAACATCGTACGAACCGCTCTGGAGGAAATCCGGGGTCCAGTCAAAGGTGCCGGTCCCGTCGCCGTTGTCAGTGAAGGTCGCCCCGGTCGGCAATGAGGTCGCCGTAAGAGCCGGAATCGATTCGGCATCGGTCGCTGAAATCGCGAAGTTGAGGTTCACGTTTTCGGTGGTATTCCGGGCACCTATCGTTGCCAGAACCGGAAGCTGGTTGCCGGCGTCAATGACGCTTATCGTTACAACTTCAAAGTCGGTGGCGGTGCTGTCGTCGGTGGCCGTGAAGGTCACATCATAAACACCGCTCTGGAGGAAGCCCGGAGTCCAGCTGAAGGTTCCGGTGCCGTTTCCGTTATCGACGAAGTTTGCCCCTGCTGGGAGAGGCGCGGCACTCAGGGCCGGAGTAGATTCGATATCGGTCGCGCTAATTCCAAAGGTGAGCAGAACATTTTCAACTCCGCTCCGGGGCCCGATCGTGGCCAGAACCGGCAGTTGGTTGCCCGCCTCGATAACGGTAATCGTAACCAGTTCGAAATCGGTGGCGGTGCTGTCGTCGGTGGCAGTGAAGGTGACGTTATACGAACCGGACTGCAGGAAAGTCGGAGTCCAGTTGAAGGTTCCTGTACCATCGCCGTTATCGATGAAGCTCGCTCCGGTCGGAAGCGGCGCGGCAGTCAGGGTCGGGGTCGATTCGATATCGGTGGCGCTGATTCCGAAAGTAAGCAGAACATTTTCGGTAGTGCTCTGAGCACCGATCGTCGCCAGAATCGGAAGCCGGTTACCCGCTTCGGTGACCGTGATAGTAACAACTTCGAAATCGGTCGCAAGGGTATCATCGGTCGCCGTAAAGGTGACATTGTATGAGGTTCCGCCTTGCAGGAAGGTCGGGGTCCAGGTAAAGGTCCCGGTGCCATCGCCGTTATCGACGAAGCTCGCTCCGGTCGGAAGCGGTGCCGCCGATAGAGACGGAGTGTCTTCGATATCGGTCGCGCTGACTCCGAAAGTCAGCAATACATTTTCAGTAGTACTTTGCGGCCCGATCGTGGCCAGAACCGGCGGCTGGTTGCCGCTTTCGTTGACCGTGATGGTGACTACTTCAAAATCGGTCGCGGACTGGTCATCGGTCGCCGTGAAAGTAACATTGTAAATACCGCTCTGGAGGTAATCGGGAGTCCAGGAGAAAGTCCCGGTACCGTCGCCGTTGTCGATAAAGCTCGCTCCGGTCGGAAGCGGCGAAGCGGTTAGGGCCGGAATGGTCTCGATATCAGTGGCACTGACTCCGAAAGTCAACGGAACATTTTCAAGCGTCGAACGAGGACCGATTGCGGCCAGCACCGGGGCATCGTTAACCGGAGTAATGGTAAAGGTTGCGGCATCGTTGTCAGTGAGAAGGCCGGGGTCGGTGGCCGTGAAGGTAATCGTCTCGCTGCCGTTCCAGTCAGGGAACGGAGCAGTGATCGTCGCCACACGGTTGACATCGATACTGACCGTCAACGAGGTGTTTCCCTCGTAGGTCCAGCTGATATCTCCGTCAAGGTTATCTATATCCGTTACAAAATTGTCTAAGCTTATTGTAGCGAATGAGGCACCTTCCGCGATTGTCTGGTTCGGAATGTCACTCACCACCGGAGCATCGTTAACCGCCGTGACCGTGAAGGTCGCAGGATCGCTATCAGTCAGGAGTCCCGGGTCGGTGGCAGTAAATGTGATCGTTTCACTGCCATTCCAGTTAACGTTGGGAATCGTGATCGTCGCGACACGGTTGACATTAACCGAGATGGTCAACTGGGTATTGCCGACAAAACTCCAGCCGATTTCACTGTCGAGGTTATCAACATCGCTGACATAGCTGTCGAGATTTATAGTCGTGAAGGTTGCTCCTTCGGCGACCGTCTGGTCGGGAATATTCGCGACTACCGGTGCATCGTTCACGGCTGTAACCGTGAAGGTCGCAGCATTGAAGGCGCTCAGGCCACCCGGATCGGTCGCCGTGAACGTAATCGATTCCACTCCGCTCCAGTCGGCATTGGGAGTGCTCACTATGGCTACTCTATTGGTGATTGAAACCGATAACTGCACGTTTCCGGCGTAACTCCAGCTCATCTCCGAATCCTGGTTATCAACGTCGCTGACGTAGTCATCGAGGTTGATGGCCGTGAAGCTGGCCCCTTCGGAAATCGTCTGATTCGGAATATCCGAAACTACCGGCTGATCGTTAATCGCCGAGACCGTGAAGGTCGCCTGGTCGGAATTCGAAAGCAAACTCGGGTCGGTCGCCGTGAAGGTGATGTTTTCGCTGCCGAACCAGTTGACATTCGGTGTCGTGATGGTCGCGATCCGGTTGACATCGATACTGACGATCAGATCGACATTACCGGAGTAGCTCCAGGTGATTTCACTGTCGGTGTTGTCGACATCGGTCACATAATTATCAAGAGCGATCGTGGTGAAGGTTCCGCCCTCGGCAATCGTCTGGTTCGGGATATCCGAAACCACCGGAGCATTATTGACGGCGCTCACCGTAAAGGTGGCGGCATCGTTGTCGGTTAAGAGACCGGGGTCGATAACGGTGAAAGTAATCGTTTCAGAACCGTTCCAGTTGGGCGACGGAGTTGTAATCGTCGCCACTCTATTAATATCGATAACAACATTCAATTCGGTATTGCCGGCAAAACTCCAGCTGAGGGTATTGTCGGCGTTATCGACATCGGAAACATAATTATCTAGACTTATCGTCGCGAAAGTTGCACCTTCGGCAATGGTCTGGTTCGGGATATCCGTAACCACCGGAGCATCATTCACCGCCGTGACCGTGAAGGTCGCCGGATCGGAATCACTCAGCAAACCGGGATCGGTCGCCGTAAAGGTTATCGTTTCGCTGCCGTTCCAGTCGGCGTTTGGAATCGTAATGGTCGCAATGCGGCTGGCATCGATCGAAACCGTCAATTGAGTATTGCCGGAATAGGTCCAGTTCATCTCATCGGCGGTGTTGTCTATATCGGTAACATAGCTATCCAGAGTAATCGTGGTAAAGGTCCCCCCTTCACTGACCGTCTGATTCGGAATATTACTCACTACCGGTGCATTATTGACCGAAGTCACGGTGAAGGTCGCGGCGTCATTATCGGTCAACAGGCCGGGATCGGTCGCCGTGAAGGTGATCGTTTCGGAACCGTTCCAGTCGGAAGAAGGAGCCGTAATCGTCGCAACCCGGTTGCCGTCGATAACTACCGTAAGTTCGGTATTACCGGAGAAAGACCATGAGATTTCGCTGTCAAGGTTATCGACGTCCGCCACGAAATTGTCGAGACTGACGGTGACGAAGGCTGCTCCTTCGGCAATCGTTTGATCCGGGATATCCGATACCACCGGAGCATCGTTCACTCCGGTGACGGTAAAGGTTGCATCATCATTATCGGTTAACAGACCGGGATCGGTCGCCCGGAAGGTAATCGTTTCGGAGCCGTTCCAATCCGGCGAGGGAATCGTGATTGTCGCAACCCGGTTGACATTGATGCTGACCGTCAACTGGCTGTTACCCACGAAACTCCATTCCATCTCGCTGTCGAGGTTATCGGCGTCGGACACATAGCTGTCAAGATTGATAGTCGTGAAAGTCGCACCCTCGGCGATGGTCTGGTCGGGGATATCGGTCACGACCGGAGCGTCGTTTACCGCCGTCACCGTAAAAGTTGCGGCATTGAAAGAACTCAACCCGCCTGGATCGGTCGCGGTAAAAGTAATCGTTTCGGAGCCGTTCCAATTGACATTCGGGGTGCTCACGATCGCTACTCTATTGGTAATGGAAACGGTCAACTGCGTATTTCCGGCATAGGTCCATCCCATCTCGCTGTCGAGATTGTCGACGTCGCTGATGTAATCGTCGAGGTTGATCGCCGTGAAGTTCGCTCCCTCCGCAATCGTCTGGTTCGGGATATCGCTCACCACCGGGGCATCGTTCAGAGGGGTTACCGTGAAAGTTGCCTGATCGGAATTCGAAAGCAGGCTCGGATCGGTCGCCGTGAAAGTGATATTTTCGCTGCCGAACCAGTTGACATTCGGAGTCGTGATTGTCGCGATCCGGTTGGCACCGATACTGACGATCAGGTCGACATTACCCGAGTAACTCCAGCTGATTTCGCTGTCGAGGTTATCGACGTCGCTGACGTAACTATCGAGGTTGATCGTCGTGAACGTGCCGCCCTCGGAAATGGTCTGGTTCGGAATGTCAGATACCACCGGAGAATTATTAACAGCACTGACCGTGAAGGTCGCGACTTCGTTATCGCTAAGCAGCCCCGGGTCGGTCGCCGTGAAAGTTATCGTTTCGGAACCGTTCCAGGTAGGTGAGGGGGGCGTAATGGTCGCCACCCGGTTGATATCTATTGCAACGGTCAGTTCGGTATTACCGGAGTAACTCCAGGTAATTTGGTTATCGAGATTGTCAATGTCGGTCACATAATTATCGAGATTTATCGTCGCGAAGGCCGCCCCTTCGGCAATAGTCTGGTTCGGAATATCCGAAACCACCGGAGCATCATTGACACCTGTCACCGTAAAGGTCGCCGGATCGGAATCACTCAGAAGACCCGGATCGGTTGCCGTAAAGGTAATCGTTTCGCTGCCGTTCCAGTCGGCGTTCGGAATCGTGATTGTCGCTATCCGGTTGACGCCAATCGAAACCGTCAACTGAGTATTACCCGAATAACTCCAATCCATATCGCTATCGACGTTGTCGATGTCGGTGACAAAGTTATCAAGATTGATAGTCGCGAAGGTCGCTCCCTCCGCAATGGTCTGATCGGGAATATTCGACACTACCGGAGCATCATTGACCGCGCCAATCGTAAAGGTAGCCGGATCGGAATCGGTCAAAAGCCCCGGATCGGTCGCCGTAAAGGTGATCGATTCGGAACCGCTCCAATCGGCAGACGGGGCCGTGATGGTCGCGATCCGGCTGGCATTGATTGATACCGTCAACTGCGTATTTCCGGTATAGCTCCAGTTTATATCGCTGTCGAGGTTGTCAATGTCCGCAACATAATTATCGAGATTGATTGTTGCGAACGACTGCCCTTCATCGATGGTCTGATTGGGAATGTCCGACACCACCGGAGCGTCGTTCACCGCCGTGACCGTGAAAGTCGCCGGATCGGAATCGGCCAGAAGGCCGGGATCGGTCGCCGTGAAAGTAATAATCTCGCTGCCGTTCCAGTCGGCGTTCGGAATCGTGATTGTGGCGACGCGGCTGGGGCTGATTGATACTGTCAACTGGGTATTTCCGGAATAACTCCAGCTCATATCGCTGTCAACATTATCTATATCGCTGACATAGTTGTCGAGGGTTATCGTCGCAAACGTCCCGCCCTCGGAAATCGTCTGGTTCGGGATATCTGTAACCACCGGTGCATTATTCACGGCCGTAACCGTGAAGGTTGCGGCATCGTTGTCGGTGAGGAGGCCCGGGTCGGTGGCCGTGAAGGTAATCGTCTCGCTGCCGTTCCAGGTAGGTGAGGGGGTAGTAATGGTCGCCACGCGGTTGACATCGATACTGACCGTCAACGAGGTGTTTCCCTCGTAGGTCCAGCTGATGTCGCTGTCAAGGTTGTCTATATCAGTTACAAAATTGTCTAAATTTATCGTAGCGAATGAGGCACCTTCAGCGATTGTCTGGTTCGGAATGTCACTCACCACCGGTGCATCGTTAACCGCCGTGACCGTGAAGGTCGCAGGATCGCTGTCAGTCAAGAGCCCCGGGTCGGTCGCCGTGAAAGTAATCGTCTCGCTCCCATTCCAGTTAACATTGGGAATCGTGATCGTCGCAACGCGGTTGACATTAACCGAAATGGTCAACTGGGTATTACCTACGAAACTCCAGCCGATTTCACTGTCGAGGTTATCAACATCGCTGACATAGCTGTCGAGATTTATCGTTGTGAAGGTTGCCCCTTCAGCTACTGTCTGATCGGGAATATTTGTTACCACCGGAGCATCATTTACCGCCGTCACTGTGAAGGTCGCGGCATTGAAAGCACTCAGACCACCCGGATCGGTCGCCGTGAACGTAATCGATTCCACTCCGCTCCAGTCGGCATTGGGAGTGCTCACTATGG
>Ga0105093_10000082_pt1 | contig 34058 bp, 31 predicted proteins | sample PPLLak3March2015_2_FD_79111 | JGI IMG/M metagenome (GOLD analysis project Ga0105093, IMG submission 79111) | Freshwater sediment microbial communities from Prairie Pothole Lake near Jamestown, North Dakota, USA - PPLs Lake P8 Core (3) Depth... | ecosystem: Environmental > Aquatic > Freshwater >... | reverse complement strand
GGCTGCGGCGGCCAAATCCACGATCGTCTCGCGCCTGTTCAACGGCTCGCGAAGAGCCAGTGCCCAATAGGGCGATCGCGCAAAGGCTTGACGCGCATTTCACCCACCAGTCCGGAAGCCCCGCGCTCGGTTGAACGGGGCTTCCGGACAAGATCGATTTGATGTCATGACCCCCCAATTCCTATCTGAATACATAAACGGCGCAGACCCGCTCGAGAGCCAAAATCTGCTCACGATGCGGTTGAAAGCGCTTAAAATCAACGAGGCGCTCGGCAGCCGTTCGGGAATAGCGGGCGATTGCTGCCGTCTGGCGGAACTCTACCTGCTGAGCGGCGAGTTGGACTTGGCTGAAAAAATGCTCGCGCGGGCCATGGAAATCGAACGCACCCTGGACCCGAATGAACATTTTGCCAGACATTGCGCCGATCTCGGCGCCCTCTATCTGAGCCGCGGCGCGGTGGAAAAAGCGGAAGACTTTTTTAGAAAATCCGCCGGGATCAACAAGGCCCTCGGCAACCAGGCAGGGCTGGTGGAAAATCTCCAAACCCTGGTGTATATCGCCGAACAGCACAAGGATTTGGGAGCGGTCGCAGCCCTTCTGCTGGAAGCGCTGCAAATCGCGCGAAAACTCGGGAACCCCCAAACGATTGCCGATACACTGGGCAGAATCGGGGTAACCGACCTGCGCATGGGGCTGCCCCGGCCGGCGAAGCAGGCGCTGGAGGAGGCGCGCGAATTTTATCTAGCGATCAAAAGCGACTGCGGTATTGCCGACACGCTGGGGCACCTCGGTCTGGCGCATACCCTGCTCGACGATGGGGTGCTTGCAGAGGCGTTTCTGTTGCAGGCCATTGAGCTGAACGAAGACTTGCAGCGCAGGGGCCGCCTGGCGGACAATTGCGGCAACCTGGGGAATCTCTACTGGGGAAGCGGCCACCGGCAGGCAGCCCTGCCCTTCTATCGCCGGGCGCTGGCTCTTTTTATCGAGACCGGCAGCAGCGCAAAGGCGCACAAGACCCGCCGGCTGTTGGACGGGCTGCTCGCCACCTCTGAGCCATAACGTCAGCACGCTGGGTCACGCCTTGGGTGCGCGCAATTTCAGCACTCACGGGGTGATTTGCGCGCCAGCCACTACCGGATCCCCGCCCTCTGCGCGCGCGAAACTTGCCGCAGCGGGCAGCTGCGGTCCCTCCCCTTAAGCCGGCAGCAGATCGTAGAAATACATCATGACGTCCGAGCGGGTGACGATGCCGATCAGTTTACCCTGATCCAGATCCACCACCGGCAGCCGCCCGATATCGTGCTTGACCATTACGCGGGCGGCCTGCAGGGGGCTTTGCTCGGGCGTGATGGTGATCACCTGAGTGTTCATGAAGGCTTTGACCGGGGCCTTGAGCTGCTGGGCCTTGCGCACCTTGCGAAAATCCCGCCGCGAAATAACCCCCTGAATCTCGCCGCTGTCCACCACCGGCAAGCCCGTACAGCCCTTGCGGCGCAAAATCCCCGCCACCGCCGTCATCGGCGTGTCGGAGGTCACCGAGAAGACCGGGAAGGACATCAGATCGCCCACCTGCACCGAGGTCTGACGGTTGCCGGCCAGCAGGTCGCGCAGCATTTTTTCGACGGTCTTGGGGTTGACCCCTTTCAGCATGGCCGAGCCGGCCCGTGGGTGGCCGCCCCCGCCCAGGCTGCGCATCAGGCCGTCCACGGGCAGATCGTCCACCTGGCTGCGGCCGATCACCATGCAGCGCTGCCCGTCGGCGGTGTGGAAGATACCGAAGGCGGCGTCCACATTCAGGATTTCGCGGTACATCTGGACCACCACCGCCAGCCCGTCCACATGCCCGTCGACCTTCACCCGGGCGATGCTCACCTGAAACCCGTTGATCCGCTGGCGGCAGGCCGAGCGCAGCATCTCGAAGAGCACGTTTTTTTGTTTTTCGCCGTAAGCCGGGCGCAGAAAGGTCCCCAGGATATTGAGATCGGCCTTTTGCTCCAACAGAAAGGCGGCCGCCCGGGCGTCTGCAGGGGTTGTGGCCGGAAAGCTGAGGTTGCCGGTGTCTTCGTACAGGCCGATAAGAAAAAGGGTCGCCTGAATGGGGGACAAGTCTTTGCCAAGGCGCCGGATCTCGTCCACCAGCAGGGTTATGGAGGCGCCGGTCCGTTCCACGCAGCGCCAGCCGGCTTGAATATCCCCCTCGTCCGCGTGGTGGTCCCACAGCGTGATCGCGACATCGCGCCGCTGCGCCAGGGGCGCTAGGCCGTCCAGGCGGCTCCAACGGTTGGTATCCACCACCACCAGAGCGGTAACCGCGGCGAGGTTCACCTCGGCGGGGGTCAGGGTCGGAAAGAGGTCCTTGTGGATCGAGAGAAATGCCCGCACGTTGGGGTTCACCAGGCGGGGCAGGACCGCCACGGCTCCCGGATAAACCAGGGTGGCCGCAATCACCGAGGCCAGAGCGTCGAAATCGGTGGCCTTGTGAGTGCTGACGATCTGCATGCGCTTTCGCCCCAAGCGGGTCTGCAGGGCGGACCCGTGAAAAAGGACGCGGGGGGAAGGCTTCCGGTCGGATCAGTTCTCCGCCCGGGCGCTCCCGGTTTCCGTGTTTTGGCGGTCGGCCGCGCCGCCGTCGTCCGGCTCCGGCCAGGTGACCCGGGGGGTGGCCGCCGCCGCGCCGCCGGGGTCTTCGAGTTGCAGCAGCCCTCGACCCTGCTGGCCGAACTCCAGCTGCAGACGGTGTTTTTCGACTTCCGTGCGGCTTTCGATGCTTTTGCGGGCCAGCAGATACCGCAGGTAAACGATCCACAGCACCAGCCCGGCCAGGAAGGCCGCCATTGAAATAAAGACCCATTTGAAACGCACCAGCATGTCGATTCCCACCCGCCCCACGTGGGCGATCAGGTTGGGGATGACCCAGTAGGCGAAAACGGCCAGAAAAATCAGAAAACCGATGGTAAAGATGTTGAAGCGGCTCGCCCGCCCAAGGGCCTTTTCAAAGCCGCTCTGTTCCTCATCCACGGCCTGCGGGGCAGACGCGGCCCGGGCGGTTTCGCCGTAGAAGAGCGCTGCGCAGGCGCGCAGCACAAAGGCCAGCAGCAGCACCACGCCCACCGGAAGCCCGACGGCGGCGACAAACCAGGCGCGGAAAGGAAACGGCACGTCTTGGGACGCCAGCCGGACCTCATAATTCTGAAAGGGGCCAAAGGTTTTTTCGAAATAATAGCGGTTGAAGTCGCTCAGGTTGTTGCCGTCGGCTTCGTGAATGACGTTGCCCTTGGCATCGATCACCTGCAGCCACGACTTGCGGCCCGACTTCATGGCGGCCACAGCGAAAATCTCCAGTTCGATCAAAAATAGGGCGACGGCCAAGATGATGATTAGCTTCTTGTTTTCTCGAAGCAAAGATGCCATATTTCTTGGTTCATTCATCAAAAAACCTCACGCTTCAACAAAGTATCGATCGGCGCTGCCGCTATTTTTTAACACAAGCGGGGGCGGTTGTACAAGGCGCGCGCCGTCGAAATCTGCCGCGCACCCGCCGGCGCAACCCGATTCGGGAGAGGAAAAGCAAAATATGCAGGAAATTCGTCAAAAGGCCAGGGAGCGCATGAAGGGTTTCTGCCGGGTGTGCCCCATTTGTGACGGCCGCGCCTGTGCCGGGGAGGTGCCCGGGATGGGGGGGCTCGGCACCGGGGCCGCCTTTCAGGCCAACGTCAAGGCCCTGGCGGCCTGGCGCTTCAATATGCGGCTGATCCACGACGCCGCCGAGCCCGACACCCGAACCGAACTGCTGGGCCGCCCGCTTTCGATGCCGGTCCTGGCCGCGCCCATCGGCGGGGTTTCGTTCAACATGGGCGGCAAGGTCTCCGAAGCCGATTACGTCCGGGCGGTGTTGGCCGGGTGCCACGCCGAAGGCCTGCTCGGCTGCAGCGGCGACGGGATTCCGCCTTTCATCCACGAAACCGGTTTCAGCGTCATCCGGCAGCTGGGCGGTGCCGGCATTCCTTTTGTCAAACCCTGGGAAGACGTCGAGCTTTTTGAAAAACTGGAAAAGGCGGCCGACACCGGGGCCACCATCGTCGGCATGGACATCGACGCCGCCGGGCTCCTGACCCTCAAGCTGATGGGCCGCCCGGTATCGCCCAAGTCCCCGGCCAAGCTCGCCCGGATCATCGAACGCACCCCGCTGAAGTTCATCCTCAAGGGGATCATGACCCCCGATGACGCCCGCCTGGCCGTGGACGTCGGCGCAGATGCGATCGTGGTCTCCAACCACGGCGGACGGGTGCTGGACCACACCCCGGGCGTGGCCGAGGTCCTCGCCGATGTAGCCGGGGCCGTCCGCGGCCGGATTGCGGTCCTGGCCGACGGCGGGGTCCGCTCGGGGGCGGATGTTCTCAAAATGCTCGCCCTGGGCGCCGACGTCGTGATGATCGGCCGCCCGTTTTCAGTGGCCGCGATGGGGGGGCTGCAGGAGGGTGTGCAGGCCTACATCGCCAAGATCCGCTCGGAGCTCTGCCAGGCCATGGTCCTGACCGGCTGCGCGACCCTGGCCGCGGTGGACCGTTCGATTCTCTTTGAAAAACAGGAGCCGCGCTCATGACCAAGGTGATTATTTCAGTTCTCGGCAAAGACCGCCCCGGCATCGTGGCGGCCGTCTCAAGGGTATTGTTCGAGTGCGACTGCAACATCGAAAATGTCAGCCAGACGATCCTGCAAACGGAATTTGCCGGGATTTTTATCGCCGCCATCCCGGCGGGGGTGACCCCCGAGGGGTTGCGCGAGGGGCTGGCAGCGCGCCTTGAAGCCTTCAAAATGTACGTTCAGGTCAAGCCCCTGGCCGCCAACGGCAGCCCCGCGCCGCCGCCAGCGGCCGAGCCGTTTGTGATCACCACCATCGGGCCGGACGCCAAAGGCCTGGTGGCGCGCATCACCGCGGTGATCGCCGGCTACCAGGTCAACGTCACCAACCTGCTGGCGGTCTTCAAGGGCGGCAACGAGCCGGGCGACAACATCATGATCTACGAGGTCGACGTGCCCACCGACATCGATCAGCAGGCCTTCCGCAGAGACCTCCAGAATCAGGCCACCGCCCTGGGGCTGCGTCTGACGATCCAGCACCGCAATATTTTCAGCGCCATGAACCGCATCTGACGTCGACCGCCGGCCGCGGCGGCGCATCGCCAAACCCTCACCAGCAGAAGGCAGCCATGTTAAGCTACCAGGAAATCATCTCGACCCTCGAGATGCTCAAGAACGAGCATCTCGACGTCCGCACCGTCACCCTCGGCATCAACCTCTTTGATTGCGCCAGCCACGATCTCGGCATGCTCAAAACCCGCATCCGCGACAAGATCGGCCGCATCGCGGAGGCCCTCGTGCCGGTCTGCGACCAGGTCGGCGACAAATACGGCATCCCGATCGTCAACAAACGCATCGCGGTCAGCCCGATCGCCGTGGTCTGCGCCCCCCTGGGACCCGACGGGATGCTGGAAATCGCCCGCACCCTGGACGAATGCGCCCGCTCGATGAACGTGGATTTCATCGGCGGCTTTTCGGCCCTGGTGGAAAAGGGCATCGCCGCCGGCGACCGCGCGCTGATCGCCGCGATTCCCGAGGCCCTGACCGAAACCGAGCGCGTCTGTGCATCGGTCAACGTGGCCTCCACCAAAGCCGGCATCAACATGGATGCGGTCCTCCTGATGGGCCGGGCCATCAAGACGGCCGCCGAGCGCACCGCCGAGCGCGACGGCCTGGCCTGCGCCAAGCTCTGCGTGTTTGCCAACATTCCCCAGGACGTGCCCTTCATGGCCGGAGCCTACCTCGGCATCGGCGAGCCCGACTCCGTAATCAACGTGGGGGTCAGCGGGCCGGGGGTGGTCAGAAAAGCCGTGGACCGCGCCCTCGCCGCCCACCCCGACCTGGACCTGGGCCAGCTCTCGGACCTCATCAAGCGTACCGCCTGCAAGGTCACCCGCGTGGGGGAACTCATCGGCCGCGAGGTGGCCGAGCTCCTCAAGATCCGCTTCGGGGTGGTGGATCTCTCACTGGCCCCGACCCCCAACGTGGGCGACAGCGTGGGGGAGATTTTCCAGAGCCTGGGGCTGCTGGCCATCGGCGTTCCCGGCACCACCGCCGCCCTGGCGCTGCTCAACGACGCGGTCAAAAAGGGCGGCGCCTTTGCCAGCTCGCACGTGGGTGGGCTGAGCGGCGCCTTCATCCCGGTCAGCGAAGACCTCAACATCTCGGATGCGGTCGCCGCGGGCCACTTGTCGCTTGAAAAACTGGAGGCCATCACCAGCGTCTGCTCGGTGGGCCTCGACATGGTGGCGCTTCCCGGGGATACCTCGGCCGAAACCCTGTCGGCCATCATCGCCGACGAGATGGCCATCGGGGTCATCAACAAAAAGACCACCGCGACCCGCCTGATCCCGGTTCCCGGCAAGAAGGCCGGCGACCGGGCCTACTTCGGCGGGCTGCTGGGCGAGTCGGTGATCATGGCGGTCAACAACGGCGCAGGCCCCAATCTGTTCATCCGCCACGGCGGCCTGATCCCCGCGCCGATTCAGAGCCTCACCAACTGACGGTCGGCAGCAAGCTCCCGGAGGGCCCATGGAAATCCAGATCATCACCACCGGCGGCACGATCGACAAGCTCTATTTCGACGCCCAAAGCGAGTTTCAGATCGGTGATCCCCAGGTCATCGAGGTGCTGCGCGAGGCCCACGTCACCATCCCCTACACGGTCCAGCAGCTGATGCGCAAGGACAGCCTGGATCTGACCGACGCGGACCGCCGCCTGATCCGGGACACGATCGCGGCCGCCCCCCACCGGCATTTCGTCGTGACCCATGGCACCGACACGATGCTCGCTACGGCGCAGGCGCTGCACGTGCTCCGCGACAGGGTGATCGTCCTCACCGGCGCCATGCAGCCGGCGCGCTTCCGCTTCACCGATGCGGTTTTCAACATCGGCTGCGCCGTGATGGCGGTGCAGCTGCTGCCCCCGGGGGTTTACGTGGCGATGAACGGCCGCATTTTCGACCCCCGCACAGCCGTCAAAAACCGCGCGCAGAACCGCTTCGAGACACCGGCCTGAAGAAAACCGCGCCGCAGGCCGGCTGGTGCTTGGGGAGCGCGCGCCATGCAAGGCACAAAAAAACCCGCTGATCCCCTTGCAGGGGGAGCGGGTTTGACCAAAACGCCGCGGGCCGGCAGCGGTCTACTTGACGGTCACCACCGGACAGTTGGCTTCCATGATCACATAGCGGGCATTGGAGCCGAAAACCAGCTTGCCGACATTGGAGCGGCGCTTGACGCCGACGATGATTTCATCGATTTCGTTTTCGTTGGCGAACTGAATCAGGTCCTCCCCGGGGCTCAGCCCGCGGATCAAGAGGTGGGTTTCACAGGGGATGTTGTCCTTTTCCAAAAAGCTCTTGGCATATTCCAAATCGCGCTCGGCCTGGTCAATCTTGGGCAGCTGGTCTTCGTTGCCTCTCTCCAGCGAAGAAATCACAAAAACCTTGGCTTCAAAGGCCTTGGCATGCTTCTTGGCCAATGCGAGCGCGTCTTTGGCTGCATTCGATCCGTCATAGCCTACCATAATTCGCATGTCATGCTCCTATCATCGCCCGCTGGCGGCCATCGCCCCGTGGGTCCGGCGGTAGCCCTCGGACCCAAACCGCCAATCGTGAGGGCAGCAAATTTAATGGGTGTTTTCGTCCGCTCTTTTACACCAGGTCCGACAAAAGATCAATGCTTATCCGGCCGTTTTCGACCGTTTGCCGCAGGCAAAACCGGGCGCAGCGGTCCCTTTCGATCTTGCTAAGCCCCACCGAAGAGCATTTCACGCGGCCGGGCGAACACCGCCGCACGGTCCTGCCGTAAACCGGGGCCGCAATGGTGGGTCGGACCCAACCCTCTGACGGCATCTCGCCTGGCCCCTTCAAATTAAAATTCCCGCCCGCCCACGAACACCCGGGCAATACGGATCGCCGCGATTTGATCGGTCGGAACCGCGAAGGGGTCGCGCTCCAGGACCACCAGGTCGGCCAGCTTGCCCGGCGCCAGGGATCCCTTTTGCGCCTCCTCGAAGGCGCTCCAGGCCGCCGTGGCGGTGAACATTTCCAGCGCCGCATGGAGCGAAATGCGCTCTTCGCGGTTGGGGTGCAGGACCGCCGCCTGGACGCCGGCAAGGGGACCGTAAGGCGTCACCGGGCTGTCGGAACCGCCGCAGACCGGGATGCCGTGGTCGCGCAGGGTCCGGTAGGGATGCAAGCGCCGAAGCCGGGTCGTCCCCAGCAGGGGGGCATAGCCCTGCATGCCCTCGCCGCCGATGAAGGCCGGGATAAAAGCGGGCTGCATGGACGCCATGATGCCGGCGGCGGCCATGCGCGCGATCTGGTTGAATGTGGGCAGCTCGAGGTGTTCGATGCGGTGGCGGTGGTCTGAACGCGGATGGGCGCGCAGCGCCTTTTCCATCGCTGCCAGGACCTGCTCGATGGCGCGCTCCGATTCACAGTGGACCGCGATCTGCAGCCCTTCGCGGTGGGCCGCGAGCACAAAGCGGTCCATGACCTCCTGGCTGTATGTCAGGGCGCCGTAATTGCCGGGCTCGTCGGCGTAGGGCTCGAAAAGCGCGGCGGTGTGCGTCTCGAAAGCGCCGTCGGCGCAAATGCAGCCGCCGACCCGCGGCAGCCCCAGCCGGCGGACCTCCCCCAGATCCATGTTTTGGTTGTAGCACACGACGCGCACCGGGAGCCGCTCCTGGTGGGTCAGAATTATTTGGGTCTCCCCCGGCCCGAGGTGCCCGCCGTCAAGGGCGTGCAGGGTGGTGATACCTTTTTCAAGGGCCATGCGGCCCGCCACTCCCATGGCCGCCACCTTGACCTCCTCGGGGATCAGTCCGGCCATGACCGGATGCACGTGGGTCAGGATCCCCGGGGCGCGTACAACGCCGGTGGGCCGACCGCCTTCGCGGTCAACGCCCTGCAGATGGTCGGGGAGCTGCAGCAATTCGATGCCGCGGGTATTGAACGCGCACGTGTGGGCGGTGGTATGCAATACGAAAACCGGCCGATCGGGACACGCGCGGTCGAGCTCCTGCCGGGTGGGCATGCGTTTTTCGCGCAGACGCCGCTCGTTGAGGCGGCCGGCGCGCACCCAGGCCCCCGGCGGCGCCTCCCGGCTGCCGGCGGCCACCCGCTCCAGAACCTCATCCAGCGAGGCGGCGTCATTTAGGGCAATCGCGGTTGCCAGCAGGCCGGTCAGCATCAGGTGCTGATGGGTGTCGATAAACCCGGGCAGAACGGTCCGGTTTTGAAGATCCAGCACCGGCCAGCCCTGCTGGATGAGGTCCGCCACGGCCTCCCGGGCGCCTACGCGGAGGATGCGCCCGCCCTCGATCGCGAGCGCCTCGGCGCGGGCCTGTTCGGCCGCCATGGTGACCACATTGGCGCCGGTGAGGATCAGTCGGTGGGTCATGCAAGGCTCCTTGAGGTATCGACGGGGCGGCGGTTTTTTGGGGAGGGTATGCGGGCGGGTTTGCAGCCGGGCGCCCCGTCACCCGGAGCTGGCCTGAAAACACCCCACTCCCTTTTGGCCGGCATCGTCCTGGAAGACCTGCAGATAACACCCCGCGGTGACCTCCGGCACGTGGATGACGTGCACAACCCCCTCGTATGGCGCCAGCTCCGGGGCCAGCGATTTCAGCCGGTTGGGGGCCCGGTGCAGAAACGGTTCATTGAAAACCGTGCCCTGCTGGTCCGGAAAAATGGCGATCGAAAGGATTCCGGCCTCCACCAGATCGTTGAAGAAATGGGTGCCGTAGGACACCTCCGGCGTACTGCCGTCCTCCGCGAACGCGACCTCGCCCAGCACCAGGGTGTGGTTGATGTCACCGTAGCCCACGCGCACCCCGAGGGTGATGTCGTTGCTGCCCCAGCGCCCCGGACCGAAAAGGGCGAAGCGCTTGTCCTGCAAAAGGTGGTTGAGGCGGCTGACCGCCCGGCCGATGGCGAGCTTCTCCGAATGGCTGGCAAGTTGAGCGTAGGCCTTGGGATCGACGTAGACGATATACTCTATATTGGCGGCAAGCCCGCTGTACATGACCCGGTCGTTGGTGAAGAGCACCCGGTCCGGCGGAAGATCCTGGGGCAGTGCCACCACGCCCATTTCCTTGTGCAGCGCCAGCGACCGGCACTGGACGATGTACAGCAGCCCGCCCTCCCAGACGAATTCGACATCCACGGGGCGGCCGTAGGCCTCCTGGAGCTTGCGCAAAACCTTGCGCATCAGGGGGCAGAACTCCGTTTTGGCCAGGAGATTGTCGAAGGTCAGGCACGCCCGCTGCGGGGGTATCGCCTGCCCCCTGAACATCGGGGCCGCCAAGTGCCCCTCCTGGTCGACCGAAACCGCGAAAAAAAGATCCGGGTGAGTGACCTCCCTGGCCAGCTGTTGAAAGGGAACCGATTGCAGCCGGCCGGTTTTAAGGTTGAGGACATCCACGATTTTCTGGGAGTACTTGAGGATCTGGGACGCCTCCACCTCGGGCCGCAGCTGGGGGTGGCTGAGATGCACCATGCGGGGGTACCCGCCCCCCACCCGGTCCACCGCCTGGGTGGCCAGGCCGTGCACCAGCCGGATCATGCCGTCCTCCTTGCGAATCCGCGGTGACCAGCTGTAGGCGCCGAAGGAGAAGGCCACGCCGGCGGCAAACGGAAAAAAATAATCCCCAAAGCGGCGGCCCACCACCTTCTGCACCAGGACGCTCATCTTTTCGTCGAAATCCAGCAGGTTGTTGTCCCGGCGGTAGATGATCGGTGCAGGATTGTAGGTGCTCATGTGGACATGCTTGAGGCCCCAGATGAATTCCTTCAGACGCGTCTCGAGGTCGCCCTGATTGGCGATAAAGAACGAATCGTACTTGCCCGAAAAGGCGTAGCCGAAGTTGTCCTCCAGCAGACTGGAGGAACGCAGGATCAGGGGATGCTCGCCGACCTTCTGGAGCAGCTCGCGAAAGTCGGCGACCACATCGGGGGAAAACTGGGCGTTTTGAAAAAGAGCTGCGATCTGCTGGCAGCCCTCTTCGAGTTCTTCGCGGGATTTGTATTTCTGGGTGTGGAACTGGTAAAGTTCGTTGGAGTCGATGAAGTCGCTGAAATTGCCCGTATTGATGTAATAGCTCTCGGGGATCCGGACAAGCTTTTCGATCTCCGGGTCGCTTTGGGTGAGTTTGGGAACGAGAATCTTGTAGGCCAGAAACATCCCCGCCGACTTGCCGCCGATTTTACCGGGCCGGCGCCGGTTCCAGATGATGCGATCCGCCAGTTCCCCAATATCCCGGATGGTGATGTGGTGCTTGGCGATGCCGATAAAGGGCAGCTGGTTGGAGATGAAATGGTTGACCAGGGCGACCCGCACCCCCTCGGCCTCGCTGGGCGAGATGTAGAGATCGCCCATGGGGATTTCGCAGAATTCCTTGAGCGCCTTTTTGATTTTGCGGGTCGTCGTGCCCTCCATGTTGACGACCTTGTTGAGGTTTTGAAACCGGTCCTGCTTGCGGGCGAGGTTGATGTAGTCTTCAATTTCCTGCTCGTTGAACGCCTGGGCAAAGGCCGTACAGATCAGCAGATCGGTGTATTCCCGGATGTTGGCCTCGGTGGGTTCAAAGCCTTCGGCGGCGAGCCGGGCACAGGCCTCCTGCCGCAGGCCTTCGGGGGCCGCGATCCCCTTGGCCGCAAGGGCCTTGAGAAAGATCTCGCGCAGGGTCTCGACCAGATCGGGATAGCGCATGATCTTGCGCAGCAACCGGTAGACCGGCAGCATGCTGATGGGTTCGGCGGGCACGATCGGGTTCTCTCCCCCTTTAGCGGGCGGCGGCCGGCCGCCGCCGCGATTTACGCCGTTTGCCTCCGCGCCGGCGCGCGGCCTCACACCCAGCCGCGCAGCTTGCAGGCTTCGGCCACGCGGGCGACCGACACCAGGTAGGCGGCCTTGCGCATGTTGACCTGCTCGCGCTGGTGCATCTCGAAGACCCCCCTGAAGGCCTGGGTCATCTGCTCGTCCAGACGGGTCTGGACTTCCTTCAGCGTCCAGTAAAAGTTGTAGGCGTTCTGGACCTGCTCGAAATACGAAACGGTGACCCCGCCGGCATTCGCCAAAAAGTCGGGGATGACCGCGATGCCCTTTTCCTCGAGGATCTGATCCGCTTCCGGGGTGCTCGGCCCGTTTGCCAGCTCAAGGCAGAGCTTGCATCTGAGCCTGTCCGCATTTTTTTCCGTAATCACATTTTCCAGCGCCGCAGGCACCAGCACGGTGGCCTCGACCGCGAAAAGCTCCTCGTTGGTGAGCGCATCGCCATCCCCAAAGCCGGCCACCCCCCCATGCATCGCCACGTGATCCACCAGCTTTTGCGCCTCCAGGCCCTTGGGGTTGTAAACCCCGCCGGTTTCATCGGCGGCGGCGATGATTTTCAGCCCCAGGATCGATTCGGCCAGGAGCGCGCCATACTTGCCCACATTGCCAAGCCCCTGGATCGCCATGGTGGCGCCGTTCAGATCGATGTTGAAGGCCTTGGCGGCCTCCCGCAGGACATAGACCCCGCCTCGGCCGGTGGCATCCTCCCGCCCGGGCGAGCCGCCCAGCGGCAGCGGCTTGCCGGTGATGACCCCGGGCTGTTTTGCCCCCGTGAGGGTTTCATACTCGTCCAGCATCCAGGCCATGATCTGGGGGGTGGTGTAGACATCGGGCGCCGGCACGTCCCGGGCGCTGCCCAGCACCCGCACCACGGCCCGCATGTATGCCCGCGCCAGGCGTTCCTTCTCCGCCATCGAAAGCGCCTTGGGGTTGCAGATCACCCCGCCCTTGCCGCCGCCCAGGGGCAGGTCCACCACCGCGGTTTTCCAGGTCATCCAGGTCGCCAGGGCGCGGACGGTGTCGAGGGTCTCGTCCGGATGCCAGCGCAGGCCGCCCTTGGCCGGTCCGCGGGCCGTGTTGTGGGCCACCCTGAAACCGTGAAAAATCCGGGTCGACCCGTCATCCATTTTGACCGGCATGGTCACCTTCAGCTCCTGCATCGGCCAGCGCAGCAGCTCATGGGTGGCTGCATCCAGGCCAAGCTTCGCGGCGGCGCTGTCGAGCTGCTGCTGGGCGTTGCTGAAAGGGTTCAGAGATTCGCTCATGGTAGGGTGCTCCTTGTCGGTTGGGGTGAGGATCACCTGCGTCCACCGGTTGCGACGCGTTCAAAAAAAGATCGGTCTTGGCATCAACGGTCCGATACCGCCGGGCCTCACCCTCCAAAAATCGGTTGAAAGATGCGGACCCGTGCCCCATCGTGCAACGGGGCGTCGCCCGTGACCAGCCGGCCATCGACGGAAATAAACCCCAGACGGACTTGCCCGAGCCCCAGGCGGGCGAGAAGGGCTTGCACCCCGTCGCCCTCCCGGAGCACAATCATCAGGCCGTTTTCAGCGTCATAGGCCGCCACGCGCTTGTGCAGGGTCCCGTAAAGCGTGACCCGGACCAGAATCTCGCCCATCACCGGCAATCAGAAATCAAAGGTCTGGTCCATCTGCTCGACGCTCACCACCACGACCTTGTTGTGGGGCGGCAGCGGTTCGGTGTAGAACATTTTCGGCAGACGGTCGTCCTCGCGGGTGAAGCCGGCCCTGCGGTTGAAATCCCGCTCGGCCGTGAGCACCCGGCGGCCCAGGCCCCGCCAGTCGGCCTTGGTGAACGGCTGACCGAGCTTGGCGCTGATCATCGTCAGAAAATGATCGAATCCCCCCTTGGCGGCCAGACCGGATTGGGCGAAATCACAGAGGCCCATGGTGTCGACCGCAGCCATGTGGATCTGGGTGTCGCGCGAGGCTTCCACCTGCCCCTCGGCCGAAAAGCGGTCCAGGGTGCCGCCGAAGGCCTCCAGGTTCTTGTCGACGACCCATCCGGCGGTGTGGTCGCCGCCCATCGGGCTGGTGGCGTAGGTGACCGCCATGCCCTGCAGGGCACGAGGGTCGTAGGCCGCCATGCTCTGGTTTTTCATGACGGGAACACGCTGGTGGTTGAAGTGCTTGCCGACCGCCGCCGGGCCGCTGCCGAGCACTTTGCCGAACTCGGTCCCCCGGCCGATCTCCGCGACCATCGCGATCGCGCTCGGGGCGTCGCCGAAAGGCCGGTAGCCGGCATCCATGGCCACACCGATGGCCACACCGGTGCTGATGGTGTCCAGCCCGATGTCGTCGCAGAGGAAATCCAGCCGGGCGATGGCGTCGAGATCGTCGTTGCCGATCATGGCCCCCATGGACCAGATGGTCTCGTATTCCAGCGAGGAGGTCACGTAACCGCCGTCTTGGTCCACGTATTCGTTGGAACAGTTGATGATGCAGTTGGCGCAGCCCTTGTGGGTGGTCTTGCCGCCCCGGGCTTTGATGGTACTGGCCAGGGTTTCGCCGCTGATCTTGTCGGCGCCCGCAAACTGGCCCTGGGTGGCGTTGCAGGTGGGCAGGGCACCGGCCTCGTTGATGGGGCCCACCAGCGCGGCCGTTCCCAACTCCGGCAGGATCTCACCGCTGAACTGATCGGCCTTGACCGCCTGGGCGTAAGCCTTGGCGGAGGCCTTGAAGGCCTCGGGATCCACCAGGGTATCCGGGTTTTTACCGCCCTGGTCCACCACCAGCGCCTTGAGTCCCTTGGCGCCCATCACCGCCCCCACCCCGCCGCGGCCGGCGGCGCGGCAGGACCGCCCGTCAAAATCCGAGGTTTGGATGGAGGCGATCGCCATCTGGAACTCGCCGGCGGGTCCGATACAGGTCACGCTGTTTTTCTCCCCGAAGACCGCCTTGAGCTTCTTTACCAGACCGTAGGTGCGCATACCCTTGTAAGCGGCGGCGTCGATCAACTGCGCTTTTGCGGCCGCGTCGATCTTCAGCAGGTAGCACTCCCCGGCCGGGGCCTGGCCTTCAACGACCACTGCCGTGATTCCCAACCTGGCCAGATCGGCGGCCACCGTCCCGCCCACGTTGCTCTCCTTGATGCCGCCGGTCAGCGGGCTTTTGGCGCCCACCGAAAGCCGGCTGGTATTGATCAGCGTGGTCCCGCTGAGATATCCGGGGGCGAATATCAACCTGTTTTCCGGCCCCAGGGGGTCGCAGGTGGCCGGCACCTCAACGTTGATCAGGGTGGAGGTCAGTCCACGGCCGCCCAGACCGGTGTATTCGGCCGGCAGCGCCTCTTCGGCGATCGTTTTGGTGGTCATGTCAACTCGAATAACCTTCATCACGGCCTCCTTTATGGGGCAAAGGGGTTGAAAAGGGAAAAGTGGCTATGGTGTTTTTCAGGCGATGCTTTTGAAGGTGTCCTCCAACCGGTTGAGCACCTCATCCAGGATTTTGTAAGGTATGTTCAAGGCCGGTTCAATCCGGATGTTCTTGGCATTCGTCAGGGTCCCGGCGGTGATGACCTTGCGGCTGAAAAGCCCTGAAGCCACCTGGTAACCGGTTTGGTCGGTGGGAAATTCCATCCCGATCAACAGCCCCTTGCCGCGCACCTGTTGCAGGATGTGGGGGTAGCGCTCCTGCAGTTCCCGGAGCTTTACCAGCACGTACGCGCCCTTTTCGGCCGCCTGGCGCGGCAAGTCCTCCTCCAGCATGACTTCGATGTGGGCCAGGGCCGCGGCGCACGCCAGCGGGTTGCCGCCGGTGGTGGTGGTGTGCATGAACGGGTTGGGCTCCAGGCAAGCCCAGATCTTGGGCGTCGAGAGAAAGGCCGACATCGGCACCACACCGCCGCCCATGGCTTTCCCGAGGCACATGATGTCCGGCGTGACATCCCAGTGGTCCACCCCGAAAATCTTGCCCGTGCGCCCCAGACCGGTCTGCACCTCGTCGGCGATCAGCAGAACCGCGTAGTGGTCGCAGATCTCACGCAGCCGCGGCCAGAAATCGTCGGGCGGCACGATCGCGCCGGCTTCGCCCTGAATCGGCTCGGCCACCACGGCGGCGATGTCGTCGCCCACCGCCTTGGCAGCCGCCAGCTGCTGTTCAACGGCATCGGCATCACCGAACGGCACATGCCGCACGCCACCCAACAAGGGCAGCAGGGGGGCGCGAAAAACAGACTTGCCCATCAGCGACAGCGCCCCGAGGGTTTTGCCGTGAAACCCCTTGAGCATCGCAATGAAGCCGTTTTTACCGGTGTGAAGCTTGGCCAGCTTCATGGCGCCTTCGACCGCCTCGGTGCCGCTGTTGGCAAAAAAGCCATACTGAATATCCCCCGGAGTCAGAAAGGCCAGCACTTTGGCAAGGTGCGCACGCAGGGGATCGAGCATCTCCTGGCTGTACTGGGGGCTGCGGTCCAACTGGGCCTTGACGGCGGCGACAATCTTGGGGTGCCGGATGCCGGGCGAATAAATGCCATAGCCGCCCAGGATATCGATGTACTCACGGCCGAGGATGTCCCGCAGGATCGAGCCTTCGCAGACCCATTCGGTCACCGCGAAATCATTGGCCTCCGTCACCGATTTGCGGTATTCAAGAAACCCCTTGTTGATGTGGTTGGCAAAGTTTTCGCGCGTTTCCCGGGCAATCCGCTGGCAGTCCTCCCGACAGAGGTTCTCGCAGGGGGTGGTGATGATGTCCACCATGCAGTGGGCTTCCTGCAGCGCGTAGCAGGTGTCTCGCGCCATTTTTTCCTCCTCGTGTGGGTTCCTCCAGGCGTTCCGGTGGTGCAGCGCCCAGGAAAACCGACATCTCCGGCCACTGGTCGACATTCGCCGCCGCGTGGGTCTGACTGGGTCAGCCTCACCGGCGTGAAAACGAAAAATAGAACTTTAATTCAAATAATTTTCTATTTTTCGAAAAAAATATTATATCATTTTTCGAATGTCAACACCCTCTTGGTGGCACCCTGCCATGCGGCCGATAAGGCCTTACCCGCAGGACTTGAAAAGGAAAAATCCGAGGGCGCGGGACAGGAACGAGAAGCCCGCGAGGAGGATCGCATGCCGCGATCGATTGATAAAATCGATTCTAAAATTATCTGTCTGCTGCAGAAGGACGGCCGCATGGCCAATACGGAAATCGCCAAGCGGGTGGGCATCACCGAGGCGACCGTCAGAAACCGCATCAACCGCCTGATCGAGGATGACATCATCCAGATCGTGGCGGTCAGCGACCCGTTCAAGCTCGGATTCGAAATCACGGGCAACATCAAGATCACCATTCGCTTTGAAAAGGCCGATCACGTCATCAGCGAACTCAAAAAGCTCGATGCGCTGTGGTATATTTCCCTGACGACCGGGATTTCCGACCTCGATGTCGAGTTCCACGCCAAGTCGATGCAGGATCTCAGGGTCCTGATCTACGACAAGATCAACAAGATCGACGGGGTGGTCCGCACCGATACGGCTTTCCACCTGGAACTCATCAAAAACCGCCTCGACTGGGGAACGGCCCTCGAAGACGGCGACTGATGGCCCGTCCTCCGGGTGCTCTGCCGACGCCTCAATCGGTTTCGGGCGGACGGCCCTCCGGGCTCCAACCGCGCAGGCGATAGTAGTCTTGAACCAGGCGGTCCAACTCCTCGGCCGTGATCCCGTCGCCGGAGGCGAGCTTGTCGGTCACCAGCCGCCGGGGCAGACGGTCGTCGGCCGCGGTCAGTCCCTCCCGCAGGTTGAAGCGCCGGGTGTTGTTGGTGACCCGGGCGGCCACGGCCTTCAGGCCATCCTGGTCCAGGTGAAGGCCGGTGGTCAGCGCGATTGCTTCGGAGAGGGCCTCCCAGAGGTAAAAATCACGGTAGAAGCGGCAGAGAATCAGGCAGTCAAACAGGGTGCAGCGGTCTTCAAAATCCAGAAACAGTTCGGCCTTGCCGCTGATCTGGCCAGGCGGGATGACGCCCGTCAACTCCGGTTTGTAGAACGTGCTGCGCAGGTGACAGGCCCCGCGGTCGCTGACGGCATAGGCCAGTCCCATGCCTTTGAGAACCCGGGGGTCGTATCCGGCCGGCTCCATCCCCTTGACGTGCACGGCCAGGTCCTCCAGGCCCAGCTCCTCGCTGGCCGACTTGATCCCCTCGGCCAGCAGGCCGCCGAGCCCCTCGCGCTTGACCATCTTGCGCACCAGCTCCGCCACCGTCTCCGGATCCCCGTAATTCAAATCATCTGAAATCCGCCCGCGTCGGGAAGCTTCGATCGCAAAGGCCGCCAGGTTGCCGGCCGAAATGGTGTCCACGCCCAGCCGGTCGCAGAGGTCATTGAGATAGGCGATCTCATCGATGCGGTCGATCAGGCAAAGCCCGCCGAAGGAATAGATCGTTTCGTACTCCGGGCCCTCCAGCCGCAAACCCCGGTGACGCCCCTCCCGGACTTCGATGTGCTTGCCGCAGGCCATAAAGCAGGTGCGGCAGGCCTTGGGGCTGACCTTGAGTTGGGCCTGCATGCTGTCGGCATTGATTTTTTCAAACTGTGCGAAGCGCCCCTCGGACCAGTAGCGGGTGGGAAAGGCGCCGGCCTTGTTGAGAATGTTGACCATCATGGGGGTGCCGAGCGTGCGGTAGGCCTGGGTGGCCGCATGGTCCTTGAGCCGCGCCAGCATATCCCGGGCATGCTGCTTGAGTGCCGCGGGTTCCGCAACGGGCCGGCGGCGGCTGCCGTGAAAGGCGACGGCCTTGAGGTTTTTGGACCCGAAGACGGCCCCCATGCCGCCGCGCCCGGCCACGCGCCAGCCGTCGTTCTTGACCACCGCGATGCGCACGCGGTTCTCACCGGCCGGGCCGATCACCATGATGCCCGGCTTTTCGGCCGCCGCGCGCTTGCGGATCTCGGCCTCGGTGTCAAAGGTGTCGCGCCCCCAGAGATCGGCGGCATCGTGAAACCTCACGGCCAGATCGGAAATTTCGAGCCACAGCGGCCGGTCGGCGGCACCGGCGATGACGATGGCGTCATAGCCCGTGCGGCTCATGGGGATCGCCAGGCTGCCGCCCGAATAGGACTCGGCATACAGCCCGGTCAGCGGCGATTTGGAAAAAATGCCGTGCCGACACGACCCGTAGAGCGGGGTGTCGGAGGCCGGCCCCAGCGCCAGCACGATATGGTTTTCCGGGGCAAAGGGATCCACCCCGGCGGGGTTCTTCGCGAGCAGGAGGTGGGTGGCAAGCCCCTTGCCACCCAGATAGCGGCTCAGCACCGCCTCATCCAGGGCCTCCTCCCGGCTTGAACGGCTTGTCAGGTCAACCAGCAAGATGCGCTGAAAAAATCCCTTCATGGCGGTGCCTCCTGTCCTTTACCGGCCCGACTCAGGCCTTCTCGATTTCGTGCAGCGCCTCCTCCAGAATCGCCAAACCGCGCTCCAGTTGTTCATCGGTGATCACAAAGGGCATCAGGGTCCGGATGACGTTGCTGAAGTTGCCGCACGAAAGCAGCACCAGCCCCTTGTCATAGCAGCGCTGCACCAGTTTCTTGGCCTCGTCGGTGGCGGGCTTTTTGGTTTCGCGGTCCTTGACCAGTTCGAGGGCCAGCATGGGCCCCTTGCCGCGCACATCACCGATAATTTCGTGCCTTTGCTGGAGGTCGCTGAAGCGGGCCTGGAGGATGTCCCCGAGACGCCGGGCACGTTCCAGCAGCCCGTCCGCGAGCAGGATTTCCAGTACGGCCAGCGCCGCCCGGCAGGAAATCGGGTTGCCGGCATAAGTGCCGCCAAGCCCACCGACATGCGGCGCGTTGATGATTTCCTGGCGACCGATGACCGCGCTCAAGGGCATCCCGGCTGCAAGGCTCTTGGCGCAGGTGATCAGGTCCGGCGCAACCCCCCAGTGCTCGATGGCAAAAAACTTGCCAGTCCGGCCGGCGCCGGACTGCACCTCGTCAGCGATCAGGGCGATATCGTATTTCTGACAGATTTTCTGCAGCTTGGTGAAGTATTCGGGCGGCGGGGTGATAAACCCGCCCTCGCCCTGAATCGGCTCGACGATCAGAGCTGCGGTGCTTTCGGCGGCGACGTTGCTGATGAAGAAATCCTCGAGATAGTCGGCGCAGGCCACCTCGCAGGCGGGGTACTTGAGACCGAACGGACAGCGGTAGCAATAGGCGAAGGGCATGCGGTAGACTTCGGGTGCAAACGGCCCGAACCCCAGTTTGTAAGGTTTGACCTTGCTGGTCAGGGTCATGGTCAGCAGGGTCCGGCCGTGAAAGGCGTTTTCAAAGGCGATTACGGCCGGCCGTTGCTTGGCATAGCGCGCGGCCTTGACCGCGTTTTCAACCGCCTCGGCCCCACTGTTGGCGAACATCGTCATTTTGGGAAAGTCACCCGGTGCGAGTCCGTTGAGCCGGCTGGCCAACTCCACATAGGGGTCGTACATGACCACGTGAAAGCAGGTGTGAATGTACTTTTCGGCCTGATCCTTGATGGCGGCCACCACCTTGGGATGACAATGGCCTACGTTGAGCACACCGATCCCACCGGCGAAATCGATCAACTCACGGCCGTTGACATCGATCATGATCGCCCCCCTGGCCTCTCGGATGAAGGCGGGGGTAATGTTGAAGGGGCCTTGCGGGACGTGCTGCTTGCGCTTTTGCAACAGATCGTCTTGGGGGGTTGACATCTCGGATCCTCCTTGTGCGGGTAAAAACAAGGGTTAATTGGAAAGGGCGGTTTCGTAAAGCGCCCGAATGGCGAGGCCGCATCCAGGGGTCGCGGCAGCCTGGGTCAGCCGCGGGCCATTTGCCGGGGCGCCGCAGGGTCGTGCTTTCGATAAGGACATTCTGAATCCGAGCTTTCCGGGTTTTGATGGGCTTCGGCCGACGCCAAAAGCAGGGCGCGCTGGGGGTGACACTCCTAAGACACTTAAAACAAGGATCGTGCCAGCTCGCCGCACCGTCGCCGCTGTCGTCGAAAGACCTGCAAACCACATGATATTGCACTCTTTCTATACAGATTATGAATTTTACGAGGCGCCGTTCTCGGCAAGAACGGGCAGCCGGCAGGACACTGAAAATGCGCTGTTGCATATAAGATGCCGTTATGCATATATGGCAGATGATGGTCTCCCGCACCCCCCTCTAAGGACACCGCATGCCAACCGATCTCCATTCCCGCCTGCCCCGGTCAGATCTCAAAGGCGCCGGCGGCCTTGACTGGAAAACCTTCAGCCGTGAGCTCCTCAACGCCACCCGCCATGCGGTCTTCGTGGTTGAGCCGGGCGGCACGGTGGTCATCTCCAACCGTGTTGTCCAGCGCAGCCTGGGACTTTTTCCAGGAACCCTGGTTTCAGCCACCCTGCCCGACTTCTGGCCCGAGATCACCCACAGCCTGAGCACCCAGACCTATCGCCGCGACATTCCGGTCTCCCACAACGACGCCGCGCTGCTGGCGGAAATCAGCCCCATCCGCTGGAAGTCGGGGGTTATCGGCGTCCTCTGCGCCCTGGAGGATGTGAGCAATCTTCATAAGGTCACCCGCCAGATGGTCACCTTCCAGGAGCTGAACCGCGAGCTGGACACCATTATCGACTCCAGTCACGACGGCTTGTGGATCTGCGACGGCAATGCCCGGGTGGTGCGCATCAACCCCGCCTCGGCACGGATCAATCAGGTCCGCGCCGAAGAGGTGCTCGGCCGCAATATGCGGGACCTGGTCACGGAAGGCTTCATCAACCAATCGGTCACCCTGCGGGTCCTGGAAACCCGCCGCCAGGTCAATTTGCTGCAGCAAACCCGCGAGGGACGAAAGCTGATGCTGACCGGCAACCCGGTTTTCGACCAGGACGAGCGCCTGATCCGGGTCGTGGTCAATGAGCGCGACGTCACCGAAATCGACAGCCTGCAGCGCGAGCTGGAGAACCAGGAAGCGATCAAAAACCAGTTTCGCCACCAGATATTGGAGATGCAGCTGGCGGAGGTCGAAGCAAACCGGATCATTGCCCGCAGCCCCTGCTTCCTGAACGTTCTCAAACAGGCCCTCAAGGTCAGCAGCGTCGAATCGACGGTCCTGATCCAGGGCGAATCCGGCAGCGGCAAAGGCGTGATCGCGGACCTGATCCACAAGTATTCCAACCGCAGCGACCACCCCATGATCAAGATCAACTGCGGCGCGATCCCCGAAACCCTGGTGGAGTCGGAACTCTTCGGTTATGACAGCGGGGCGTTTACCGGCGCCCGCCGCCAGGGTAAAGCGGGGTATTTCGAGGTTGCCGACGGCGGCATTCTCTTTCTGGATGAAATTGCCGAACTGCCGCTCTCTTCCCAGGTCAAACTGCTGAATTTTTTAGAAGACGGCTGTATCAGCCGGGTCGGCTCAACCGCCAAACGCCGGCTCAACGTCCGCATTCTGGCGGCGACCAACCAGGACCTGAAGGCCATGGTGGCCGCCAAACGCTTCCGCGCCGACCTTTATTTCAGGCTGCACGTGATCCCCCTCACCGTGCCGCCCCTCAGAGAGCGCCGGGAATGCCTGCTGGCCTTGATCCGGCACTTCAGCGCACATTTCGCCCGCAAGCTGGCGGACGCCCCCCCGCCGCGACTCTCCCAGGCGGCCATCGAGCGTCTCTTGGCCTACGGCTACCCCGGCAATGTCCGCGAATTGATGAACATCTGCGAACGCCTGGTGGTGCTGGCCGAGGGCAGCCGCATCGAGGCCGAGGATTTGCCGTCAAGCCTCACCGCCGCCGCCTGCGACCCCACAACCGACAGCAGCCGCTGGACGGAAGGCCAAGGCCTGCAAGAGATCCTTGAAAACGTTGAGCGCGAAGTCCTCGAAAAAGCCCGCATGCGCTTTGGCAAACAGGCGGCGATTGCCGAAGCGCTCCACATCAACCAGTCAACGGTGGCCCGCAAGCTTCAAAAATACGGGTTGCAGGCGGAGCGGACCGCCAGCCAACACCCCCGCGCTGGCTGTGAAAATCGCGAGCCCCGCCGCTGATATGCAGGCATGCATATCGGCGGGCGTCGGGATCCGAAAAATCTCCAGAATGGCAGCCCGGTCGGCCTTGCTTACCGTTCAGATCCATTTTGCAGCTCCCGATCACCCGCCCCATCCAAAATATTTTGTTTAATTTTCAATCACTTTGAAATATCATGCACAATCGGTTTTTTATAATGGCACCACAGTTGCTATGAACACCCCTACCCACCCGATGGACTGCCGACGTGCCCCCACGGCGGCACGTGAGTTTACCCAAGGACTGAGCGGTCACCCACAAATGATCACCCCCCAAAATCACAGAAGGAGGCATTCATGACAAAACGGTTTATTATCGGTTTTCTGGCGTTGGCGGTTCTGGTGAGCCCGGTATGGGCTCAAAGCGAACGGGATTTCTTCAAGATCGGCGTCATCACGTCGCTTTCCGGGGACCTGGCCACCGGCGGCAACGTCACCAAGCGCGGTTATGACCTGTGGGCCCAGGCTGTCAACGAGGCCGGCGGGATCGAAATCAAGGGGAAAAAATACCCGGTCAAGCTGTTTTATGCCGACGCCCAGTCCGAACCGTCCCAGGGGGCTTCCGCGGCTGAACGCCTCGCCACCCAGGAAAAGGTCGACATGGTGCTGGGGCCCTATTCATCCGGCGTCACCCTGGCGGTCGCACCGGTGCTCGAAAAGTACAAGATTCCGATGATAACGGGTTCGGCCGAGTCCCCCATGATCTGGAAACAAAAATTTTTCTACACCTTCGGCACCATTCCACCGGTCAACTTCACCGGCGCCACCCCCATCGAGACCCTCAAGAGTCTTGACCCGGCCCCCGAGACAGCCGTTATCTTAGGGTCCAACGACACCTTTTCCAAGGCCACCGCCGAAGCGTTCAACACGGCGGCCGAAGCAGCCGGCATCAAGGTTCGCAAATTCAACATCGTGCCCTCCGGCCAGGACCTCACACCGTTCATGTCCGCCATCAAGGTACTGCGCCCCGATCTGGTGGCCTTCGGCGGCCATGACGAAGAGTTGATCAACCTGGTGAAATCCCTGCGGCAGATCGATTACACGCCCAAGGCGCTGCTGATGCACTATGGGGTGACCGAACCGGCCTTCGTCGAAGCCCTCGGCAAATATGCCGAAGGTGTGCTCGGCGCTTCGGTCTGGACGGAAACGGTCCACACCCAGAGTGACCTTCTCTGGAAAGACGCCGCCACCTATGCCCAGGCCGCCGAGAAAATGTTCGGCGTCCCGGCCGACTACACCCAGGCCGGCTCATCCACCGCCGGCATCGCTTTTCAGGCCGCCCTGCAGGTTGTCGGCGCCGCTCCGCCTCTCAGTGAAAGCGATCGCGAAGCCCTGGTCAAAGCCCTCGAGACGCTGGACATCCAGACCTTTTACGGCCGGCTGAAATTCGCCGAAGAAGGCGATTACTACCACGCCAACATCGGTCTCAGGCCCCTTACGGTCCAAATCCAGAACGGTGAGACCGTCATCGTCGGTCCCGAGGCAGACGCCCAGGCAAAACTGCAGTTCCCCATGGTCCCCTGGCAAGAGCGCTAAGCGGCCCGTTGATGCCCCGCCAGCCTCCGGCAGCCGTGGCTCTTCGCCCGGCTGCCGGCCCAACCGAGCATTGACGCGCCGGGCGGCCGCGCTTGATTGCAGCGACCGTCCGGCCTCATATCCAGCGGGAGACACGCCATGTTTCTTTTACTGCCGCAGGCGCTGGTAGACGGATTTCTCATCGGCGGCATCTACGTGACGATCGCCATCGGATTTTCACTGGCCTACGGTGTGATGCACATCATCGATTTCGCCGTCGGCGAATGGATCATGCTGGGCGCCTTTCTCGGCTTTTACCTCACCAGATGGCTGCAGATCGAACCGCTGCTGTTTCTGCCGCTGGTCTTCATCGTTTTCGCGGCCATCGGCTATCTTTTCCAGCCGGTGATCCACCGGGTGTTGAGCGGCAAAAAGGGAAACCCGCTTCTGATGGCGCTCGTTTTTACCTTCGGCCTGGCGCTGATGATCAAAGGGCTGGGTCTCACGGTCTTCGGATTTTACAGCCACTCCATCCCCTCGGCCCTTTCGGCCGGTTCCTTTTCCCTGGAAATCGGATCCCTCTTCGTCACCGTTCCCGTGATCCGTCTTACGGGCCTGATCTATGCCCTGGCCATCACCCTGGCGCTTCACTACCTGTTGAAAAAAACCGATTTCGGTCTGGCGGTCCGGGCCCTCTCCCAGAACAAGGACGCCGCGGGCCTGATGGGCATCAATGCCAAGCGCACCAGTTCATATGTATACGGCATCTATGTCGGTATCAGCGCCATGTCCGGGGTGCTGATCGGCTGCATCTTCTCCATCAGCGCCCAGATGGGCTCTCAGTACACCGTCTTTTCTTTTTTCGTCGTGGTCCTGGCCGGTATGGGGTACCTCTCCGGGGTGCCCTGGGCCGCATTTCTGCTGGGGGTGGTGCAGTCCTTTTTCCTGATCTACTTCAACCCGGGCTGGACCCTGCTGGCGGTCTTCGGAATTCTGTATGCCGTGCTGTTGGTGTCGCCTAAAGGACTTTTCGGGAAAGGGGTGTGACGATGCGCTGGCGCAATTTGCTCTGGATCGGCATATCGATAGCGGGCCTGCTGCTGCTGCCGAAATTCTTTCCCGACCCGTTTTTTCTGCGGATCGTAACCGAGGTTTTCATGTGGGTCGGGCTGGCCATCACCTGGGACGTCATGGCCGGCTACACCGGTTATCTCAATTTCGGGCACGGCGCCTTTTTCGGCATCGGCGCCTACGTAACCGCCATCCTGATGATGCGCTCGGGCTGGCCTTTCGCCGCCACCCTGCCGGTGGCCGGGCTGGTGGCCGGGGCAGCGGCCCTGATCGCCGGCCTGCCCACCCTGCGCCTCAAAGGGGCCTATTTTGCCATCGCCACGTGGGCCCTGGCCCTGGCGGTGCAGCAGATGGCGCTGGTGCTCGACATCACCGGCGGACCGGACGGAATGCGGCTGCCGCCCTTTTTACACCCGCAGTTCTTCTTCTACCTGATGTTCGCCCTGGTGGCCGCCACCTTTGCCCTGCTCTGGTTTCTGCTGGAAAAGGCTCCATTTGGCCTCAAGGTCAAAGCCATTCGCGAGGATGAGCTGGGCGCCATGGCCCTGGGGATCAACCCCACCACCATCAAGATGCAGGCCTTTATCCTTTCGGCGATTCCCGCCGGGGTTCTGGGCGGAATCTACGCCTACTGGATCACCTTTATCGATCCGGCCTCGGTATTGGCGGACATCATCACCGACCAGGCCATGGTGATGGCGGTCTTCGGCGGGCTTGGGACCCTGATCGGCCCGCTGATCGGCGCCGTCCTGATCTTCGCCTTCAAGACCTATTTTTGGGCCTATCTGGCCGACTATCAGGTGCTCTACCTGATCATCCTGGGGGGGGTCATCGCCCTCACGGTGGTGTTTCTGCCCAACGGGCTATGGGGGACCATTACCGGCTACACGGGTGGCCGTCGCATCCTGCGAAAGGCCTTGAGGGTCCGTCAGCCGGCCGAGCGGCCCCAAGGCAGCGGAGAAAAAGAGACATGACCAAGCCGCTTCTCAGTGTTGAAGACCTGACCAAAACATTTGGCGGCCTGCATGCCGTCGAGGAGGTCTCTTTCCAGATCCAGCAGGGGGAAATCATCGGCCTGATCGGCCCCAACGGTGCGGGCAAAACCACTATTTTTAACCTGATCAGCGGCTACCATCCCCCCACGCGCGGGCGGATCGCCTTCAACGGCCGGGACATCACCGGCCGCCGCCCTTACGAACTGGCCCGTCTGGGCATCGGACGGACCTTCCAGGTGGTCAAACCCTTCCCCGGGCTGACGGTACTTGAAAACGTCGTCATCGCCGCCTTTGCGCGGCACCCCAAACGGGCCGATGCCGAACGGCATGCCTGGCAGATTCTGGAAAGCACCGGTCTGGCCGACCGGGCCGACCTTTCGGCCGCGAGCCTGACCCTGGCGGGCCGCAAGCGGCTCGAAATCAGCAAGGCCCTGGCGCTGGAACCGCAGCTGTTGCTGCTGGATGAAGTGGTGGCGGGGCTGAACCCCACCGAGGCCGACCAGACCATCAAACTGATCCTGCAGCTGCGCGACAGCGGCATCAGCATCCTGGTCGTGGAACACATCATGCGGGTGATCATGAACATCAGCGACAGCATCCTGGTTCTGAACTTCGGCCGCAAGATCGCCATGGGGAAACCTGCGGAAGTGACCCGAAACCCCGAGGTGGTCAAGGCCTACCTGGGAGAGGAGGCGGCATGCAAGCCCTAACCGTTGAAGAGCTGTCGGTGTTCTACGGCGACACCCAGGCCCTCTGGAACGTTTCCTTCAGCGTTCAATCCGGGCAGCTGGTGGCCCTGCTGGGGGCCAACGGCGCCGGCAAGACCACCACCCTCAAGGCCATCTGCGGCCTGTTGACAGCCGCCTCCGGCAAGATCACCTACGAGGGCCGCACCACCAGCGAGCTGCTGGTGCATGAAACCGCCAACCTGGGCATTACCCTGGTGCCCGAAGGCCGGCAGCTCTTTCCCAAGATGAACGTCGAGGAAAACCTCATCGTCGGCTCCTATCTCAAACGCGCCAAGGAAAATCGCTACCGCAACCTCGAGCGGGTTTACACCCTTTTCCCCCGGCTAGCCGAGCGACGCAACCAGGCTGCGGAAACCCTTTCGGGCGGCGAGCAGCAGATGGTCGCCATCGGCCGGGGGCTGATGCAAAACCCGCGGTTGATCATGTTCGACGAACCCAGCCTGGGCCTGGCGCCCATCCTGGTTCAGGAAATGTTCGCCGTCATTCAGGAGCTCCACGGCCAGGGGCTGACTATCTTCCTGGTGGAGCAGAACGTCAAACAGACCCTCAAGATCGCCGATTACTGCTACGTGATCGAAAACGGCCGCATCGTCCAGGAGGGCACCGGCCGTGAGATGGAAGAAAACCCGAGGGTGCGGGAGGCCTATTTGGGGTTTTGACCGCCGGCGGGCAGCGCTGGTGACGGCGACTTCAGGGCGCCGATGACCGCCCGCATGAAGGCCGGCAGGTCCTCAGGGGTTCGGCTGGTGACAAGATTGCCGTCCACCACGACCTCCCGATCCACCCAGCGCGCACCGGCATGCACCAGATCGTCCCTGATTGAGAAAAACGAGGTCAGGGTGCGTCCCGCGACGATTTCAGCCGAGGCCAGCATCCACCCGGCGTGGCAAATAGCCGCCACCAGTTTGCCCGCTGCGGCGCAGGTCTTGACCAGCCCAACCATCGCCGCGTGCCGCCGCATGATGTCGGGCGCATAGCCACCGGGAATGATCACGCCGTCGTATTCCGCCGCCACGACGTTTTCGGCCGCGGTGTCCACTGTCACCGGCAAACCGTTTTTACTGGTGTAGACCCGGGCACTCCCCGAGCCCACGACCGTCACCCCGGCACCGGCCTCCTTGAGGCGGTAATACGGGTACCAGAACTCAAACTCGTTGTACAGCTGCTCGACCAGAATCAGGACTTTTTTGCCTGCAAGCTCCATTGGGAGTTCCTCCTTGCGCGAAAGTCGTCACTCTACCATGGCTCAACCCTCCCACGGGGTTGGCCACCCGGTCAAGCGGTTTTTTTGTCGGTAAAGCAAACGGAGCCCTATCTTCCGCTCGGACTCACCGCCTTCCCGTTTCCCTGATGATCGCAGGTGTTGACGTCCATGGCGGCGGCGGTCGGGAGGATTGCACAGCGCCCGCCGCCGCTCACCGCACCCGGAACACCGGAGGGCGGCGGGTCAGACGGCGGGTGCTGCGCCGCTGGACAAAAAACCAAGGCGGGAAGACGGGGCGAAGCGGGTGGGGAATCAGAAGCGGCTTCAATCGCGTTCGGGGCTGTGCGTCAGCGGGCGCCGCAGAGGGTGTTGAGTTCGCTCCTGAGCGCGTCGAATTCAGCGCGGATGACCTGCGTCACCTCCGAAACCAGGAAGGCCAGATCCGCCCGCGAGAGAGCGACCGTTTGCGCGCCGGCGCCGATCGTCCTCGGTGGCGACAGGGCGTTGGCAGCGCCCTGGGGCGTTTTCCTGCCATGATGAGCGGCAATCTGCTCCTTGAGTTCTTTGAAACGCACGACCTCCGCCATCAGGATCTTTTTTTTCTGCTCACGGGGCATGGCATCGGCGCTGGCGACCTTTTCAAAGTTGGTGTAGACCGAGTTCAGCAGCTGAATGGCCTCCGGCAGACACCTGCCCTTGTTGGCCTTGATGTATTTCCCCAACGGCCGCAACAACTGCAGGAAAGCTAACAACAGCCGGTCCTCCTGGTAGCTCGGCCTGAGGCGATCGACCTGGTCGATGAAGCGCGTCATGGCTTCATCGGTTATCTCCCAGTCGATGGACAAGACGATCGCCCGCAGTTCTCTGAGGGGCGAATCTTCCAGGCTCCTGCCCGCCTCCACCCCCTCGAGCGAACCGTCGTTATCGTCAAACAACTCATCGAGGCGAGTTTCAACCTCTTCAGCCAAATTGTCGTGTCTGGATAGCGCCAAGGAAACCTCCTATACGAGCTCTTTCTGCAGGGAAGCGATGGTTAGTGAAACGATTTTTTTGAGTGTCTGAGCCACATTTTTACCCGTCAACGCACTGGCTTCAAAGGAGGGCACCTTGAGCTGCGCGTTGAGGCTGCGTTCGAGGGCATCATAGGAGAGCAGCGGAATGCCCTGCGCCGCCAAATCCATCTTGTTGTACTGAAAGACCATGGGGATGGTGAAAATGTTTTTCTTGTGGGCAGCCAGGTTGTCCTGCAGGTTTTTCAAGGCTACAATGTTTTTGTCCTTGCGGACCACCATGGCGTCGGCGACAAACACAACCCCGTCCACGCCTCGCAGCACCAGCTGGCGGGTGGCATTGTACTTGACCTGCCCCGGGACGGTGTAGAGCTGGATCTTGACGTCGTAGCCCTTGATCTTGCCAATGTCGAACGGCAGAAAATCAAAAAAGAGGGTCCGATCCCCGTGGGTTTTGATGGCCACCATTTCGGTTTTGATGCGATGGTTGAACTTGCTGTAGATATACTCGAGGTTGGTTGTCTTGCCTCCTCGACCGGGTCCGTAGTAGACGACCTTGACTTGGACTTCCTTCTTTTTGAGATTGACAAACGCCATGTGCGGATACCTCTGACGGGACCACGTGCTCAGCAGAAAACAAAAGTGGTGCCGGCCGTCAAGATCACCTAAAGCAGTTTATTGATTTTCTCGATGGCCTCGGCCACTTTGAGCCTCAGAAAACCGAGGGAAACTTCTTTGCCGAAAATCGACACCAGCAGAAAATCGGAGGTCACCTTGCTGAAGTGGATGCTTTCCTTTTCCCCTTTATGGAAGAGAAGCGAAAATTCATCTTCCCCGATGATTTTCGCCATGGTGCTGACGGCACCGAAATTTCCGGCGGCAAGCGCGGCCAGCGAGTAAATATCATGTTCCATCGTGCCGTTGTCCAGGTTGGCGATAATGTTGCCCGCCATATCGATCAAGACGACACAGTGAACGCCAAGCGCGACCAGATCTTCCTGAAGGATTTCCTCGATTCCGTCCAGCTGTTTCTGACTGAATGTGTGCGACAATTCTTATTCCTCCGACGATTTCCGATTTGTGAACCCATGGGCATTATCTACCGCTACCGCTCGGAAGATCCGCCTGCGTCTCCCCTATAATCGGACGGCAGAATTAATTTCTGTATGCTTTAATTCAAATTTCCTACCGAAGAACACGGAAAAGACAGGGCGGAGAGCAAAGGCCGGGGGGGATGTTCTTTGGGGCCTCGCGGTGGCACCCGAGACGGTCGGCAGAGGGCAACTACTGCCGCGGACCGGCGGGCGCCCGTGGTTTCCAGGGTTGAATCAGCGCGCCACCGCCGTGAATGCCATTTCGGAAAGAACCGGAAGAAATACACCGCTCAGTAGTTTTTACGGGGAACCATGCGGGTGCAGCCGCAGCCGCCCAGAATCTGGAGGGCATCTTTTCCCGCTGGCAGGGCGGCTCCGGTGGCGCAGACCATCACCTTCAGGACTGGCGGCGCTGGAAGGCCAGGCGCTCGGCATCCAGCTCCTCCAGCAGGGATTGAATCGTCCACGCTTCAGAGGTCGGCGTGAGGGTGGCCCACAGCTGTGCCGTAAAGCCTGTCTGCCGATAACCGCCAATGAGAGCGTGCAATTCACGTTCGGTCAGGCCCGACATGATTACCGCCCGCCGCAGGCTGGAATCCCGCTCCCGCCCGCTGCGATCCGGCTGCGCCAGGAGGGTTTTGAGCGTGCTCTGGGCATCGGTTTCAGGCACAAAAACAACGGGCAACTCTCCCAACCCGCACCCGTCAAGAAACTCCAAAAAGGAGAGCTGCTCCGACTGCGGATAGCCGCAGACCAGCAGTTTTCGGGGACCATACATTCTCCGGTCGGTCTGGCTGACCTTTTGAAAGCCGTTTTTTTGCATGTCGTCCTCTCCGTTCTGAAAAGCAACCCCAAATGCGGGCGCGCGGTGATATGGGTATAGTGCTGGTGGCCTTCAAATGAGTTGCGCGGCTGAAAATGGCCGTCGCCAGCCGATGGTTGGCTTTAGGCGTGAACACGGGTATAGTGGATCGTAAAAAACAACCCGGTTGAAAAATCAAAAGCAGCCCCCCGTCTGAAACAATTGGAAGCAACCCCGTTTTTGGCTCTTGAGCAAAGGAGACGCGCCATGCAGCAGCGACAACTGGGAAGGTCCGGCATTTCCATCAGCGCCGTGATCATGGGAACCTGGCAGGCCGGCAAGGCCATGTGGGTCGGCATCGAGGATGCCAAAAGCGAGGCAGCCGTGCGCGCCGCCCTCGACGCCGGCATCACCACCTTTGACACCGCGGAGGCTTACGGCAATGGTCACTCGGAGCGAATACTGGGGAGGGCCTTGGCGGCTGTGCGCGGCCAGGTGGTCTTGGCCAGCAAGGTTTTCGCCAACCATCTCAAGTATGATCAGGTGATCCAGGCCTGCAACCGTTCCCTCAAAAATCTGGGGACCGACACTCTCGACCTCTACCAGATTCACTGGCCGTCGGGCAGTTTTGGAAGCCCCCAGGTGCCTGTCGCCGAAACCATGGGCGCGCTCAACGACCTCAAGGCGCAAGGCAAGATTCGGGCGATCGGGGTGTCCAATTTTTCGGCCGCCCAGCTCGAAGAGGCGGCTCAATACGGCCGCATCGAGAGCCTGCAGCCCCCCTATTCACTTTTCTGGCGGCACCTGGAAGCGGATGCCATGGCTTACTGCCAGGCCAACGCGATCACCATCCTGGCCTATTCCCCCATGGCCCAGGGCCTGCTGACGGGCAAATTCGGCCCCGACCACCAATTTGAAAAAGGGGATCACCGGGCCAAAAGCAAACTGTTCACGCCCCAAAACTTCCAAAAGGTGCAGGCGGCCCTGACGGCCCTTCGCCCGATTGCGGCGCGCAAGGGGGTGAGTTTAGGTCAACTGGCACTCGCCTGGGTGCTGTCGCACCCGAACACCTGTGCCATCGCCGGCGCCCGCGCGGCCGAGCAGATCAGCGAAAGCGCCGCGGCGGCCGACGTGGCGCTGGCTGCGGCGGATCTGGCCGAAATGGATCGTATCAGCCGGATTGTCACCGAAGGCCTGGATCCCGATCCTGTTCTCTGGAATTTTTGAGACCCCGAGGCCTGATCGCCCCCTGCAGCGTCACGGGATCATTTCAGAGGCTGTGGGGTTTAACCGTGGCCGCCGCGCTCGCCGTCCACCCGGTTTGAAGCCCCAGGAAGCCCAAGCAGTGGATTCTGCGCGCTGGCCTATTCCTTTCAAGCCGCCGGCGATGACGTCAAAGGGTTTCCCGGTCAAGCTTGGCCTCGACCGAGCGCACCTTTTCCTCCAGCCGCCCGGCCGGGCCCTTGCGGTAATCCGCCTTGAGGGTCAGATAGACGCGCCCGCTGTCCGCCGCCAGGGCCTTGAAGCAGCGGGTCACGACCGCCATCACCGCATCCCACTCGCCTTCGATGCAGGTCCCCATGGCGCCGAGTTGAAACGGCAGTCCGCTGTCGCGCACAATGCGCACCGCACGCGCCACGTATGGGCTGACGCTGCTGCCTTTGTCAGTCGGAAAAAGCGCCAGCTCGACGATGACACTCATACCCGCCTCCTTCCCCTTCACCCGCTGTAAGCATCGCGGCTGCCGTATGCTTCAGATCCGAACGAAATCCACATATTCGCCGTGCGTCAGGCAGTGCGCCCATATCCGCAGGGTATCGCCCCGCGAGACGCCCCGCGGCAGGGCCGCAAGATAGATGGTATAGACACCGGCCTCATCCGTCAGTCGATGACGGCCCAGGATCGCGAAGCGCCCGCTGTCATCGGGAGAAGGCTGCGGCCAGCCCGAATAGGTACTGACTGCCGTTTCCTGCCAGTTCCCGGAGGATTTCCGGATGCGGATCCAGTTGTACCAGTGGCCCTCGTAGTTATTGGAAGGGTCAGGGGGCGCATTGGGGTGCCGGACATAGCCCTTGGCCGGGTCGCCCCACATTAGGGCAATATGGCCTTTCGGGATGCCGGCCGGATCGACTGCCGGCAAAAACGGCAGATGTTTTCCCAGGTGCGCCCTTTCCCCTTCAGGTCCGTTGATGTCCGGGAGGTAGGCGGGCGGGATGGCCCCCGCATTGCCCCTTTCGCGGTTAAACCCGATCGGGTCCCAGCCGGACGGTTTGACCAGCGGCAGCACAAGGCGCTGCTCCCCTTCCCCCCCAATCCGGGCGGTGGACCGGGTTTCAGGCAGCGCATCACGCGACCGTTCGGAGGCTGTCACCAGTGGGTAGAGCAGGACGCTTCCCGAGAGAATTGCCGTTTTCCCCAAAAACTCTCGCCGGCTCTGGGGTTTCATAGCACCTCCTTTCCCGCAGGCTGCGGGACCGTTGTCGTAGGTGATCGAAGGCCTTGGAGCCGCAGGCGGCGGCCACGATCCGGGTTACCGAAATTCGCTTTCAGGCGGCCATCAGTTTTTGCGTTTTTTTCTCTTTTTGCGGGCCCGCTGTTTTAAGGCCCTTTTTTCAATTTTTTCCGCAATCTTGGCGCGCAGGCCTTGCTGGTACTTGAGCACCGACTGGTAGGCAAAATAATAGCCG
>Ga0105093_10000080_pt1 | contig 34446 bp, 60 predicted proteins | sample PPLLak3March2015_2_FD_79111 | JGI IMG/M metagenome (GOLD analysis project Ga0105093, IMG submission 79111) | Freshwater sediment microbial communities from Prairie Pothole Lake near Jamestown, North Dakota, USA - PPLs Lake P8 Core (3) Depth... | ecosystem: Environmental > Aquatic > Freshwater >... | reverse complement strand
TCAGCTTTCTTGCTATCTCTCACTTGTTCGTATATCTCTTGTTGTTTTGCAGTCAAAGGTTCAAAGTATAAGTATCCTACGAAGGTAGTATATTTATGGTAAGGGATTCTGAAGTTAGGATTCTTCATAGTATTAGATGACCACTTCTCCTCAAGCTTTGCATTAACTCTGGTATCCCAGGGATCATCAGTATATCTTCTACCTTGTCTTCTCATATGGATTACAGCCACACCACGACGAATAACATCAATGTTGATAGCAAACTGTTTAAGCATTTCTTTATCAAGAGTAAAGAATACCGGCAATGCTCCGCAGAAAACATTAAAGTTACATCTGTATTGAGTTAGTGTTTCTATCAAGTCAATTTGTTCAACATCATAATGAGTTCTTTTAAAACCGGAACTAATTAATTCATCAGCCCAACAGAAGGACTTCTTTTGATTAGAAAGTAAATCTATAATATCATTACGAGCATATACTTGATGCTTCTTTTGATTGAACCCATCAAATCGTAAAAGTATTTTATTAATTAGGCTCGATTTTCCAAGTCCCGTGCCTCCTGTTACAAGTACGTTGCTATCAAATTGATTTTCTATTCTTGCTGTTATCATTTCAACAAGTTCTTTAATAGTCCAAACTATTTGCATTTTACATTCCCTCTTTAAAAGAATCAATTACTTTTTTCTTATACTCAACAGGATCAAAAGATTCTTTGTGCATGAATATCAAATCAGCTTCTTTCATAGGGGCCCTCATAGTCATATCAATCTTCTCAACTTCTCTGAATACAAGTTTAAACATATCTTCATCAATAGAATTAGTACTCTTCATTCCACTTTGAACTTTAACTATAATGTTACCCAAAGATTCATCCTCAAGTGCTTGTAATTCTTTATGATAGTCTAAGAACTTTTCTTTTTGCGTGGAACTATTCATAGCAAACCAAGAATACATTATAATCTTTTTTAATTTGAATATATATTTTTCTAAACCTCTATATCTTAAAATAACTTTATCCACATCTTTTGTTTGTAAATCCATTATTATATCAGTAAAACCATATTGGGCAATTTCATTATAAGCATCAGCTTCAATAAATAGTTTAGCAAGATGTTCTACATAAGGCGAACTTAAATTCCAGTTACCAGTATCAGAATGTTCATAATCTGCCATATTAATCAATGTTAATCTATGTTTATAAATCTTATCTTATAGTAAAAATATATAAATAACCATTCCATCTATTATTAATCAATGTTAATCTATGTTTATAAATCTTACCTTATAGTAAAAATATATAAATAACCATTCCATCTATTATTAATGGCTAATGAACAAAGATTCGGAGGAATAAAAGCTACTGCTGTAGCTACCTCCAAGCCAGAGTATGCAATGACTGCTGAGGGACAAATACAAAAAGCCGAAGCAGAAAAAGCAAAGTTGCAAGAGTTTACTAAAAAAGGCATACCTCAAAGAAGATTTGGTTCAAGTGTAACTAAACAATCACAACAACAATTCTTTCAAGCTAAAGAAGCAATATCGGAATATGATAAGTATATTAAAGAGATGAATAAAGCCGAAGCAGAAAGAAAAGCAGCAGAAGAAGCAAGGAATCAATATAACATTGCTTTAGATTCAGTAACAAGAGCCGCAAGAGATGGTCCTTATGCTTTAGCATTAATTGCATTATATGGTGAAGGTTTAGAAAGAACATTAGCAAGACAAATGTTAGGTGGACAAAGTTTAGATGAAATAAGACAAAGTATTGCTGAACAACTTGCAAAGCCAGGAGAAGTATCTTGGAATCAAATTACTACTCCATCTTCAACATATCAAACTTTTAAAACATTAAAATCTGCAGGAATAATAACAGTAACTCCAAAAGGCACAATTCTTGATGCAAGTGGAAAACCCACCACTATTTCTAAAGCAACTGATGAATATCAAAGAAGAGCAGAAGAACAAAGATTGGCTGAGGAGAATGTATTAAGAGTAGAAGTTGATGATGAAACAGCAAGACAAATAGAATCTGTTCAAACAGAAAATGTTCAAACCTTTGCAAATGAATCTGAATATAGAGCTTATCTCTTTGAACAAGGGATTGATCCTGATACGATGAAACCGATATTAAAATTAGAAGAGAATATTCAAACACCGACACAATCATTAATAACTAAATTTGAATCTAAAGATTTTGCATTATCTAAAATTCCAGGATTATTATATACTTTTGTTGCAGATGAAGTTAAGGGTTTTGGAACTTCTATTTCAGAATGGATTGAAGCAGAAAAATTAACATGGAAATATCCAAGTTATTATTATAGTAAAGATATAATGGAAGGTGATTTAAAAATTAGTGCTTTAGAAGAAGGAAGATATATTTATTCTTTAGAAGGAGAGGAAAAATTAGATTTACTTAAATTAAATAAACTATCTATGCCTTCTGATGAAGAATATAAGAAGATTCAAAATACTGCTATGACTGGAGAAGCAATTATTTTAGCATCAGCTATATCTCTTCCTTATCTTGCTTCTATTCCGGTTAAATCTGCAATAGGAAAAGTAGCACAGGTAGTTTTAGCAGAACCAATAACAACAGTTTCAACAAAAGCTTTGGATTCAGTAGTTCCTCCAGCAAATACTGGTTTTGCATTTGAAGGTTTGCCTCAACAATTATTAAGAGCAGCAATATTTCTAAAGTCTATGCCTTATGTTGGTTTAGCATATGGTACTGAAATTACTAAAAGCCTTATGCTAGATACTTCAGGTACAGTTTCAGGCATGTATGAATATACTATTAAAAATCCTTATGAAATTGGATTAGTTATGGGTAAGGGCGGATATGAATCATTAAAAAGAATAGAATTACCTGATTGGATTAAAACTTCTAAACCGTTTACTATAATTTCTGGATATGCTAAAAATGTTAAGGGCGATCCCGCTATAAAGAATGTTTTGTACTCTGATGATATTTGGAAACAATATGGTAAGCCAGGTAATATTTACACTGATGTTTTTAGAGGATATGAAATATTTATGGAAGAAAAGGTTACTTTAAGTCCAGAACTATCTCAAAGACTTATTCAAGGAATAAAATCTGAAAGTAAAAGGGCGGAATTATATAATCAATTAGGAATAAAGGATGTACGAGATATACCCTTATCTTTATTTGAAGAAGATGTAAGGGCAACACAATTAAAAATATTAGAATCTACAGAAGGTGGAAAAGTAGTTGCTAAGGGTTCTTTAGATGTATTTTCAAGAGAGATAGTAAGAAAAGCGTATAAAGAACTATTTAATGAAGAAAGAGTTATTGGTGATGTTGATTTAGGTGTAAAGAGTTATGTAGCAAAGAATGAACAAGTAAATATATTAAAAGACGAAAGTATAGGAACCTTAAAAGCAAAAGCAAACCTTTTAGGAGAAAAAGAATTAGCAAAGTTAACGGATGTAGATAAAATTAAATATTATCAAAAGAATTTAGTAGATACAAAATTTGATATTGAACAATTAGGCATAACTGATTTACAAAGAGATGTATTTAAAATTGCTCAGAAATTAAATCTTAAACTCGTTGGAACTCCTGCAGAAAGAATATTTGTTGAATTAGCATTTAAAAATAAATTAATTGATGAAATATTGTATAAAGATTTACTATTTGAAAAGAGCAAAACTTCTGGAGAACTTATTAAAAAAACATTACAAGATAAAGATTTAGATTTTAGAGCAAGAACAAGAAAGCAGTATAATCAATTTCAAAGAGAAGTTTTAGAATTAGTCCAAGAAAAATATCCTGAAAAGTATTCTTTAGTTGAAAGAAAGATAAGGGAATTAGATAAAGGAAGGCCGTTAGCGGAGGAAGGACAACTTGGTGCTTTTAAAGAACCAGATACCCTTTCATTAGAAACTGGAGAAGTGGTATTGGGTAAAACCAGAACTTATGGTGAAGCAGTAGAAATAACTTCAAGAGAAATAGGATTGGTTGGTGGAAAGATAGTTGAAGTAGAAAGAATAAAAGTAGAAAGTGAACCCCAAAAAGGTGGTATGCTTGGAGATATAGAAAAAACAGAAGCATTTAAAGAACAATTCCCGAAAACCAAAAAGGGGGGGTTTGATTTATTAAGAGTTAAAGAATTAACTGATACAACTGGAGAACCTTATAAGATTGATGTATCTTATGGATTTCTTAAAGAAAAGATAATAGACAAGTTAAGACCTGGTAAAGATTTAACTATTTTGGATACTACTGGAAAAGAACTTTTTGATTTACAGAAAAAATCAAGTAATATATTTGATGTAGAGGATAGACTATTAAATGCACCAGATTTAAAGAAATTACAGAAAGCAGGAGGAAAAGAAATAGATTTAGTTAAATTAGGTTTTAAAAAGGAAACATTTGGAAAAGTTACAGCTAAAGACTCTGAGGCCTTGATGGCTGAAAAGATTTTAGAGTTAGCAGATGAAAAAGTTAGAATCTTATCTCCAGAAGAACAATTAAAATATAAATCTGATATGTATGACGTTGTAGGTATAGTTGAATCCAATAAAGAAAGCTTATTATTATATAAAGATGGAGTAAGAAGCGTTATAGTTAAAAAGCCAAAGGTAGAAGGAGGAAAAGAATTAAAAATATCTGAAGCGTATAATGTTAAAGACTTTTCAGACCTAATACCGAGTAAAACTGAAATAATAGAAGTGGAAGGAAAGAAATTAACATTTCAAGGAAGATTAAGTTCAAATATCGGAAAAGTTCAAGCAGAAATAGTAAGAGGTAGATTTGGAGAGATAGATTTTCTTAGCGATAAGGATTTTAAAGATATAAGTGCAGTTAAGAAAGCAGAGTTTGATTTATTAAAAACAGAAATACAAAAGAAGTCAGGAATACAAAGAGAAATTTTAATAGAAAGATATAATCGTGCCGTTCAACTTGCATACGAATATGAAGGTGCTTTACCTGTAAGTTCAAAGGGAGATATAAGAGCAGAATATCTTAAAAGTAAGTTAATACCTACTGAAGAGTTATTAAGTAAAGCAAACCAAATAATTGCCGAAAAATCTATTAATAAAGAATTAATGGAATATAAACCACAAGCAATAGAAAGTAAGCTTAAAGTAGATATTGAAAATGATATAAGTTTTGAACAATTAAAAAATAAAATATATAAAGAAGTTGGATATAAAACGTCACCAACCGAAGTTTCAAAAATAAAAATAAAATTGGCTGAAAAATTAGAGAAACTTAATAAAAAAGATACACTCAATAAACAAGAAGCTCAAAATATTGCTGATAATCTATTTAAAGAAATAGAAAACGATGTTAAGGAAGCTAATAAAAAATCTGCAAAACAATTACAAAAAGAATATGAATCTGGAGAATATTTTAAAGATTATAATATAAAGAAACCAGTACCCTATGTAACTTATACCAAATATACAGACTATTCTAAATATTCTGTTTATGATGAGTATTATAAGTATGAAAAGTATGCTGAATATGGAAAGTATGCTGATTATCCAAAGTATCCAAAAGAAAAATATGGTAAGTATAATAAATATCCAGGGTATGCTGAGCTTGAATATGGAAAGTATGCCGAATATCCTAAATATCCAACCTATGCAAAGTATCCTGAATATAAACAACCTCCATATGAACCTAAAAAAGATTTAATAATATTTCCAATAGAATTAGATCTCCCATCAGCCTTCAAACCAAAACCACAACCCGGCTTCAATGTCTATGCCAAAGAAGTAAAGTTAGGTAAGGATAAACAAGCAAGAGTAATACAAATCAATACGCAACCAGTTACAAAGAAGGATGCTATGAACCTTGGAGCCTATGCAGTAGATGAATCGTTAGGCAGAACCTTTACTATCAAGCCAACTAAACAAAAGGCTATGCCTAAGTCTTTCGGTATACCGAGTAACTATTATGATTCAACAATGAGTAAGTTTAGAGAGTTTAGAGTTCAGAAAGGCCAAAAGAAACAATTATCAAACACTTTCATAGAGAAAGCCAGTTACATGATTGATACAGAAGGAGAGAGGAAGAAAATATCTGTAGCCCAAAGGGTTGCAGAGATAAAGAAGGTAGGTAGAACTCCTTATAAGTCAGATATTGAGTTTGCTAGTAGTTTATTGGATTAGTAACATTTATAAACATTAATTAACATAGATTAATATGAAAGTAACATTCAAATCAATAGGATTATGTTTATTGATATTTATTTGTATAGTAAATATTTTTGTTCAATTAAATATTTCTTTAATGTATATCACAAGCGATTTTGCTTCTGATTTAATTAGAATCCCATTATTTGTAATTGGATATTTCTTTGTCCCAGTATTATTTTGTTATTTGAGCTATAAAGGTATTCGTTATAGTTTGAACGAACTTAAAACCGAGTAACAAAGTTTATAAACATTAAAACAATGATAATATATGAGGTGCAATAATAATTCTAATTAAAAATGGATGCTGAAGAGCGATTACAATTTATGAATCAACAGGCTAGATTGATAGAGGCACAAAAGAATCAAAGCATAGCCCAACAAGCAGTAAGTATGTTTCAGAATGATAATGAAGAAAGAGTTAATGTTATAGAACAAATACTTAATTCAGATAAGATATTGGCAAGGATAGAAACATTTTTAAGACAATTAACTCCACAGAAAACAGATAAGGGTTATATTATGGTTGAACCTAAAAAAGAAGATAGAGTTCTTAATGATACAGGCATACATGAAATAATGAGCCAGTTGGCTTGGTATATTAATCCAAATGTTATTCTTTCCAATTATACTGAAGATGAAGTAAGAACTATTGTTTTACAATTTGGAATAGAATTTTCAGACTTCCTACATATTAATATGGAAAGATTTGGAATGAATACAAGAACTAAACAAAGATATTATAATATGATATGTTTAAATGTTACTAATGAAATTGATTGTGTATATCATCGTAGTATCGGGGGAAAAGCATTAGAGTCATTAAACAAATCTATTATGATTACGCAATCAGAACCAATAGGTCCAAACAACTTTAATCTTAATCAAAAAAGAGGTTTTAGTCTAATGAAACCATCTACTTGGAAGGGATAAAATGCCAACAGGAATATCCCTATCAGGAATTAATAAAGGATGGTTCAAAAAAGGAACAAAACCTAAAAATACTTTTAAAAAAGGAGTTAATCAAGGATATGGATTTAAAAAAGGTAATATTCCATGGAATAAAGGATTAACAAAAGAAACAAATGAAAAAGTTAAATCAATAAGTGATAAGTTAACAGGAAAACCTTTATCAGAATCTCATAAAGAAAGTCTTAGAAAAAATCTTAAAAAAGTTAATGCTAAATATCCACGAGGACAATGGATAGGGAAAAAAAGATTAGATATGATTGGTAATAACTTTCATAAAGGACAAATTCCATGGAATAAAGGACTTCATCATTCTGAAGAACAAAAAATAAAACTTAAAATAGCCAGAACAAGACAAATTACTCCAAAATATGATACAACAATAGAAGTAAAGATACAAAACTTCTTAAAAGAATTAGGTTATGAATTTTTCACGCATCAATATCTTAAAATTGAACATGGTTATCAATGCGATATTCTTATTCCAAGTATAAATTTAGTTATTGAATGCGATGGAAACTATTGGCATAATTATCCCATAGGTACAGATATAGATCATATAAGAACTAAAGAATTAATAGAAAAAGGATTTAAAGTTCTTAGGTTATGGGAAGTTGAGATTAAAACCATGACTAAAGAAGATTTAAATAATAAATTACTTAATTTTTCAACATGGAAGGGATAAAATATTTTTTTTTATTAACATTAGTTCTTTCTATAGGTTTTGTTAATGCAGAATATGGATTCTGCAATCCAAATCTTCCTGGTGGAGAAAATTGTATTACTACAACAAAAGTAACAACAATATTTAATAATAATACTGGTTCTGTTAATGATTCTGTATTCTGGGGAGGATATACTCCAGCAAGTTACAATACAACTTTAGGTAATACATACATCCCATACACAGGTGCAAATCAAAATATAGATTTAGGGAATAATAATTTAAAAGTAAGTGGTTCTACTTTATTTGTTAATGCTACATCTGGAAACGTCGGCATCGGGACAACAACTCCAGGTGCAAAATTGCATATATTTGATGGGATAAGTAGTGCTACCGCACATAGTTATGCGAGAATGATAATGGAAGACAATATAGAGGTTGCATTAAATTTTTTAACCCCAAACACACGAACACAATATATTATGTTCGGCGACCCAGAGGATGATAATATCGGTCAAATAGGTTATGTGCATTCAGATAACACAATGAGGTTCAAATCCAATGCTGTAGAAACATTAGTATTGGATGATGGTAAGGTAGGAATAGGAACAGACACTCCAACAAAAAAATTAGATATAATCGATACCTCAAATGCAAATCTTATTTATGCTTTAAAATTGCAGAATTTAGGCACAGCTGTTAATTCTTCAACAGGAATTTTATTTAATGCTGGACACGCTGACACTGCAAGAGGAAAGGGTGCTTTAATTTATAACTATGATAGCACTTGGAATAGGGGAACATTTTATTTTCTACAAAATTCAGCAGGAAGCACAGCAAATCCAACTCTTAGTGATGCAGTAATGAGTATTACAAATGCTGGAAATGTAGGCATCGGGACGACGGGGCCTGCAGAACCACTACATATAAAAACTAATGAAACTGGTGCGGGAACTTCACTTTTTAGATTAGACAATAGTGGGACGGCAAGTAATGAAGTTGGAATGGATTTTTATTCTTCGGTTTCAGATGGCACAGGAGCAAACAGAGTTGGAAGAATGTACGGGAAATTTGATGGAGCTTCTTTTGTGGATGCAAGATTGAGTTTGCAATCAATGACAACAGGTGGTGTTCTGGTTGATACGTTACATTTAAAGAAAGGCAACGTCGGCATCGGGACGACGGCACCAACAGCAACTTTAGAAGTTAATGGAACATTTTCAGTTAAAAATACAACAGGAACACAAGGGTTATATCAAGATGCGAGTGGAAATGTAGGCATCGGGACAACATCCCCCGCAAAAACTCTTGAGGTTAAAGGGGATGGTATAATATACTCAAACCTTTCAGGAACAAATTATTTAACTATTGAAGAAGGTGCAACATCTTCTGTCGTAGCCTTAAAAACAGCACAGAGCACAATGGACTTTTACCCTGCTAATACTCGTGCTATCACTATGAGTTCAACAGCATTAACTATACGAGATACACGTTCTTTATTCTTTAGAGATACTAATGCTCGTATTCAAAATAATGCCTCTGGTGGAGGAGAAATGCAAATTTATAGTTCAGTAAGCACATCTATACTCGGAGGAAATGTCGGCATCGGGACGACGGCACCAGTACAAAAATTACATGTGCATAATTCAGGAACAGGAACAGGCGACCATTCAAGAATACATTTAACCACGGGAGATAGTGGTGCTTTAGCTGCAGATGGAATGGATATAGGATATGACGCAGATAAATGGTCAAGAATAATAAACAGAGATGGAGATGCTTTAGAATTATCAAGTATAGGAGTTACCCCTATTTACTTAACCACTAATTCAGTATATAGAATGATTGTTGATGGAAATGGAAATGTAGGAATAGGAACAGCATCTCCAACAGCAAAATTAGATGTTAATGGAACAATGAACATAACAGGAGATATAAAACCAACAACAACAGCCTTATATTCTTTAGGCAGTTCAACTCTTAGATGGCTTAAAGGTTGGTTTGTTGATTTAGATGTAAGTGGCAATTTAAATGTAACTGGCAACATTTCCGTTCAAAATACCCTCGGTATAAATGGTGCTTATAATTGCACAAGTTTCCCAAATGTAACAATTAAATCAGGAATTATAACTTCATGGAGTTGCTAATGAGAACTCTACAAACTTTAGGTTTATGTGCAATATTATTAAGTGGATGTAAAACTTATCCAATAAGAGAAGGAGAAACAAGTTTTAAATATTGCTTTGCAGACTTTGACGAAATAAATAACAAATGGAAAGCAGAAGGGAATAAGGGTTGTGTAAGAGGATTTTATTCTCCGTTTGAGAATAAAGTTTATGTTAGTTGGAGTGATGAGCTTGATGACTACGGAAAACCTAAACCTGATTTCAATACATTAGGACACGAGGTTTATCATTCTATCGCTGATAACTTTCATAAGGGGAAGATTGGGAAATAGTAAAAGTATTTAAACTATGATTTCCTTTAGGTTACTGAGGTGACTATATGAATTTAAAACAATTCGCAATTTTATTTCTATTAATTTTAGTAATACCTCTTTCTTTAGCACAAACAAGTTTAACACCAGTTAAGATAGATCAATGTTCTAATATTTTACAGACGATAGGTAATGCTACTGAATGCCAATTAACTTTATACTATCCTAATCAATCTATTGGTTTAGATAATGTTTCAATGACTAAGATTGGTGATATTTATAATTATTCTTTTTGCTCTAATATTGTTTCAGGACAATATGTTTATATAACTCAATGTAATCCAAATGGAGAACTAGGAAGTCCAATTCCATCAGATTATATGGTTAATGGTTATGGAACTGATGTAACAGGTAGTCAAATTGCAGGATATGCTATACTTTTATTCCTTAGTTTATTAGTATTAGCATTAACAATCTATGGTTCATTTGCTATTCCTTTTAATAATAATCGAGATGAAGAAGGAAAAGTCATAAGTATTAATGATTTAAAATATTTAAGAGTTGTTGGATTAATCTTTGCTTATTTAGAGTTACTTTTTATAATAAGTATCGCTAAGAATATGGCATTAGGTTTTCTTCTTAATGATGGAATATATGAATTATTTAATATCATCTATACCTTTATGTTGGCAGGGATGCTTGTTTTCTTCCCATTATTAATCTTCTTTACAATAGTAGTATGGATGAATGATAAAAAGACACAAAAAGCAATAGCAAGAGGTATAGAACAATGGTAACTAATAAACCAAATAAACAAATTAAAGTAGATCCTACTTTTGCAAAAGAGTTAGATGATATTGCTACTAAAAGAATAAAGAATGATAAAGATGAAAAACTTGCAGGAGATAGATTACTTACTAAAAAGATTACTAAATCTAAATTTTGGCCATCAATGAAGGAGGAATTAATCAAAAATGATTTCATTCCAGAATAAAAAGTCACAATCGTTCTTATTATTTACATTTATTGTAGCTGGGCTTATAATTGCAGTATTCTTCGGCGCCTGGATATATATGTTCGATAAGATGACTACGGTTCTTCAAGCAGTAAATATTGATAATAATGTTGTTAATTTTAGTTCTGCCGTTGCTAATACTATTGCACCAGTTAATAATTCTATGAGTGGATTGAATAGTATAGGTATGGCTATATTGATTGGTTTGATCCTTGCATCATTTGTAGAAGCTTATTTTGTTAGAAAGCATCCAATAATGTTTGTAATACACTTCTTTATAGTATCATTAGCAATAACAGCAAGCATTTATATCTCAAATGAGTATGAATCATTAATGAGTAATTCATTATTAGGTAGTATCATAACTGGAAATACTGCGTTAAGTTTTGTAATGTTAAATCTTCCAGCTATTACAACAGTTGTAGGATTCTTTGGATTAATTTTAATGTTTATAAGAATTTCAAGAGATACGGAAGACGGGAGAGGTATTTAAAATGAATAAAATATTCCTATCATTAATCCTATGTATGTTCTTAATAAGTTCAGTTTCTGCTTTAGAGTTTGATAATGTTAAATCTTATGATGAAGTTAAAAATGAAATAACTTTTAAGAACTCAATATTAGGTATTCCATTTTTAGAGTTAGATACTATTGCTGTTGCTAAACTTGATACACCACAAGTTAATTATGTTATGGAGGGAAAAGATAGAAGGGTAGCAGAAATAACTATTAATTCTTATGAGAATTATGAAACATTTATTAAAGGAATGGAACTTATTAATTTGAATACTGGAAAACCAATTACAAGAGAAGTTAATTATAAATATAGAGAAACTTATTTTGTTGATGTAAATGATTATCAAGAAGTTTGCGAATTATTAACTGATATAAACGGAACAAAATATGATTCTTGTAAGAAAAGCATAATAGGGACTCATAAAGAGGAAAGATATAACTGGATACCCTTAGAGAAATTAGATTTAAAAATTGAAAATTTAACTATTGGTATTTATACTGATGTTTATTCAGGAGATAATATTGAATGGTATCCAACTTTATTTGGGTTAAAAATAACAGAATGGGCTACTTGGACTGCAAGTTTTAATGTTGGACTTCTTCACGGTTTTCAAATGGATAATATAACAAATTGTATTTTAACTAATTCCGTAAATATTTCAGCAGATTCTAGTATTCATTGTGGAGCTAATTTTAATACTTCAACTGGAATGATAATTAATGGAACAGAATTTCAACAACATCCTGGTGATGCTTCATGGAATAATAGTAGAGCTTTAATGCCTACTGGAAATAATAGTTGGTCAGTTAGTTTTTGGATAAGAGAAACTTCTTTTGCCACTAGTTTACATATTATGGATTGGGGACAACCACATTATTATGCTGGATTAAATGGTATAATGATAGGACATAGAGTAGCTGACCATATGGGAGTAATTGTATCTACAGGAACTACACCAGCAGAATATGATAGTTTTTTAACAGCTAACGTTTGGGAAATGTATTCTATGACTTATAATGGGACTCATATTAATCTTTATAGAAATGGAACATGGGAAAAGAATAGTTCTGTTTTAAATTTAAATATAAGCAATTATGCTAATGGATATGGTAATATTACTTTTAATGGAAAAGTAGTAAGTAGTAATTTAGAAGGTTTTAGGGGGGCTTTAGATGAAGTTTATTTTTGGAATAGAGCATTAACTTCGACCGAAGTAACTGATTTATGGAATGATGGTGCTGGAATTAGTTATATAAATTCTTTTGCAACAGCACCAACAATAAATATGACATACCCACTAAATCAAAGTTATAATGAAATTATAACTGCTATGAATTATACCTTTACTAATGATACGGATTCAACCTGTAAGTATTCATTAAATTCAGGAGCAAATACAACAATAAATTGTGGAACAAATGTAACTGGATTAAGTTCTAATGCTGGTAGTAATGAATGGTGTGTAAGTATTAATAACACAAGCGGAAATGCTACAAGTTGTGTTATGTTCTATAGTAATATTGGAATAACAATAAAACAATCTTCTCCGATTGATTATTATAATACTACTGATGATACTTTGGATATTGTTTGTAATTTTACAAGTATTGGAGAAAATATAGATAGTGTTGAATTAAAAGTTTATGACTCTTTAAATAATCTTGATTATACTAATACTGAAAGTGGATTAAGTGTTGATACTTATAATAAAACTTGGACAACTACGGCACTTGTAGATGGAATTTATAATTGGAGTTGTTATGGATATGGTAGTGCTGGAGTAGATGCATTAACTGGAAATAGAACCTTTACAATAGACAAAACAAAACCAGTAGTAAGTATAGTTTATCCCACTGCCACAAGTTATACAACTAATATAAGCGAGTTAAATTTTACCGCAACAGATACTAATCCTGGAAGTTGTTGGTATTCAACAAATTTAGGCGTAACTAATAGTTCTGAAATAGGTAATTTTACTGCAAATTTTACAACAATAACAAGTGTTGAGGGTTCTAATACTTGGATTTTATATTGTAATGATACAGTTGGAAATTTAGATAATTCCAGTGTAGTATTTACTAAGGATAGCATAAAACCAACAATAGATTTTGTTACTCCAACAATAGCAAATAATACAAATTTAACTAGAAGGAATATTATTATTAATGTTACTTCAACAGATACTAACTTAGCTAATATAACAATAAATCTGTATAATATTAGTAGAAATTTAATAAATAGTTCATATAGCACAACATCTCCAAAATATATTAATTTCTCTGTAACTAGCGATGGAACTTATTATTTTAATGCTACGGCTTATGATACTTATATGAATATTAATTCTACTGTTACTTATAATATAACTGTTGATACTATAGCCCCAAATATTAGTATAGTAAACCCAATAGCAAATTTAGGATATATTATTCTGCCTTATAATTTAACAATAAACTATATTGCTACTGATTTATCTGGTTTAGATACTTGTTGGTACAATATTGATAATGGTGCTAATGTAACATTTACTTCTTGCAGGAATAGTTCTAAAGTATTATCTACAATAGGAACAACTAATACAATTAATATTTTTGCTAATGATACTTTAAATAATATTGGGAATGCTTCTAAGATATTTACTTATACTTATGCACAAAACAACATAACATATAATGCTAATACTGTTAGTGGTACGCAAGAAACATTTAAAATTAATCTTAACTCTGTAAATTATCCTAGTTTACCTTATCTTAATTATAATGGAACATTACACTTAGGTACTATTACTTCTTTAGGAGGAACTAACTATTTATTAACTTCTACTTTTAATGTACCTATAGTTGGTGCTAATACAACATTTACTTTCTATTGGAATGTAACAAATAGTGTTGGAGTTAGTTTATTAACAAATGCAACAAATCAAACCGTTGAAGAATTTAAAGTAGATGATTGTTCTGTAAACGATAATGAAATATTTAACTTTACTCTATATGATGAAGATACTCAAATTCAAATAAGTGAAACTAATGATAATACCACAATAAAATTGAACTTTGGAATATATTCAAATAATGGTTCTAATTTAATTATGTCTTATAATGATTCTTTTGTAAATAGATCAAGTGTAAGAATATGTATGAGTCCTAATTCAACGTCCCATTATATTAAAGGATTAGTAGAATTTGAATCTGAAAATTATATCCATGAATTTTATTACTTATCTAATTATTCTTTAGAAAACGCGCCGTTTAAAGTTAAATTATATGACTTATTAGTAACTGAAAGTCAAGAATTTTTATTAACTTATAAGGATTCTAACTTCTTACCTGCACCAAATATTTTAGTTTTAGTAACAAGGAATTACATTGATGAAGATATGTTTAAAACGGTTGAAATATTAAAAACAGATACTAACGGACAAGTATTACCTCATTTAGTATTAGGTGATGTTATTTATACTTTTATCTTTATGGATTATACTACAAATGAAGTTTTATCTACATTAACTAATTATGTTCCTTTCTGTGATAATGTTGCATCTGGACAATGTTATATCTATGCCAATGCCTTACAATCAAGAGCAACATTAACAGATTATGAAACATTAGGTGGGGTTTACTTTGGGCAATCATTTAATTCTACAAATAGAAGTATTACAACAACTTTTACATCCTTATCTGGAACAAGTAATGTTCAAGTTAATGTTACCAAGTATGATCGGTTCGGAAATAATACAATTTGTTCAGATACTTTGAATAGTCCTAGTGGAAGTATGACTTGTAATATTCCTGTTACTTATGGGGATGTTATACTTGAAACAACAACATATTCTAATGGAGTTTTAATTTCTACAACCGCTTATGCATTAACAGATGATCCATCTACTATTTATCAAGGATATACTGGAATATTATTCACAATATTAATAATTATAACTATTACTATGATATTTGTATCTTCTCCAATGGGGATTGTTGTTGCAGCCGTTGTAGGATTAATCATATCTGGATTATTAGGATTATTAGTAATGGGCCCACTGTTTGGCATTGGTTCTATTTTAATATGGGCTATTGTTGCTGGAGCATTCTTAATATATAAAGTAAATAAGGTGGAGAGCCAATAATGTCTGGATGGTTTAAATATTTATCAATTTTTGTAATAACTGCTTTATTCTCAATAAGTTTAATGGCATTCATATTTAATATTGAAGTAGCCAATAATGCTCCAACAAACTTAATGAATGATCCAAGTCTTTCTAATTTAAATAAATCTATGCAAGGATTTTTATCTAATTTTTCTACAGCTAGTGATGCACAATATAACGCAAGTGCTTCTGAAACTACTGTTGTACCTACTGGTGCATTCGTATTGTTTAGTATATTAAGTTCAATAGGAAGATTCTTAGCATTGCCTTTCACATTAATTGGAGATTTATTTAGTGCTTTATCATCGGTCTTGGGGGTAGATCCTGGAATACTTGGAATTATTACTATGTTAATATTACTTGCTGGAATATTTTTATGGTACAAATTTACTAAAATTGCGGACTGATTTTAAAATGGTATTTAAAAAAAATTATAAAATGAGTGAAGAGCATAAAAGAAAAATAGGGGAAAGTAATAAAATTGCTTTAAAAAAGTTTTATAATGAAAATCCTACATACAAATCTCCTGGTGGATTTAAAAAGGGGCATATTCCTCCTTTCAAAAATAAAAAAATGTGTAAAGAATCAAGAATAAAAATGAGTATTGCAAGAAAGGGTAAAACTTATGAAGAATTTTATGGAGAAGTATTAGGAAAAATAATGAAAGAAAAAAGAGTTTTACAACTTAAACAAAGAAAACATTCACAGGAAACAAAGAATAAAATAAGAAATTCTCATATAGGTTTACCTTCGGCAAGAAGAGGGCAAAAATTACCTTTAGAACATATACAAAAGATTAAAGAAGCCAGAAAATATCAGATATTACCTATGAAAGATACATCTATAGAAATAAAGATACAAAATTATCTTAAAGAATTAGGCATAACTTTCTTTACACATCAATATATTAAAGAAATAAAACATGGTTATCAATGCGATATTCTTATTCCTTCTATGAATTTAGTTATTGAGTGTGATGGTAATCATTGGCATAATTATCCTATGGATAATGAATTAGACATTATTAGAAATAAAGAATTAAGAGAAAAAGGTTATAAAATATTAAGATTTTGGGAGAATGAAATAAAAGTAATGAAAATAGAATATTTTAAAAATAAATTGGTGCAAATGAGGTTATTATAATAAAAAATGTATAAAACTTTATCAGATTTAAATGCAACAGGATTAGTTGGGGTACTTACTACAAACTCAGATGCAACAATTTTATTCCCAGCAATGATAATCACTTCAATATGGATTATCTTAGCACTTGGAAGCTTTTATGCAACAACCAGAAGGTATAGTAAGGGCGACTTCATGGCAAGTCTTACTGTTGGGGGATTTGTTGCGAGCATTATTGCTGGAATAATGTTAATTATTCCAAATTTTATGCCTTTAAGAGTATTAGTAATCACAGTAATCCTTGAAATACTTTGCTTCTTATTACTTATTTCTCAAGACAATATGAAAAATCAATAATTGGGTGACTTGGTACACCGAGTAACAAGTAAGTATATAAAGTATTTTTTCTTATAGAATTTATGGGTTCTGAATTAACCTATTTGAAAGGAGGTCAAAATATAATGAAACTTAGAAGCTTAACAAAAAAATCCATTCTTGGATTGAATACTGTAAAAGCTTTCATCGTTGTTCTTTTATCTCTTGCGATTATAGGTATAGTTACCTTAGTAGTTCTTGGAGCAATCCAGAATGCTAATATCCAGACAGCTGGATCACAAGGTGCTAATTGGACAACTGGAATCATTAACAATGTATCAAGTGGTATCTCTTCTTTCTTCGGAAATGCAGGAACATACTTCGCTCTATTAGGAGTTGTTGTTATCATATTGATAATCAGCTTAGTAGTAGTTGTTGTTAACAGATTCGGTGGTGAAGGCCAAGCATCAACTGGATCTATGTAAATAGGTTTAGCAGTTCGGAGTAACTTGTAACTCTCTCTCTCAACAAGCAGGGTAAGCCCTTTACAGCTGTTTATTATAAATCCTATTTGAAAGGAGGTAAATTTAATGATACAAAATAAAAAATCCATACTCGGATTAAACACAGTAAAAGCATTTATTGTAGTCTTACTTTCATTAGCAATTATCGGTATTGTAACTCTTGTTGTTATGAGTTCATTAAATACTGATAGTGTTAGAACAGCTGGGGCGTTAACAGTTACTACTTTAATAACAAATGAAACCGTTACGGCAGTTGATAGTGGTGTTGCTAAAACTCTAGCTTACGGAACAAATCCAGATTATACTAATGTTGTTTGTACGATTATATCGGCAAATAATAAAACTTCTGCGCATTTGGTTAATTCAACAGAAAGAACAAATACTAATTGTGCAATAAAATCTGCTGGAACATATTTTTATAATAATACTGATTGGTATGTAACTTATACCGCGACTTATAAAGATGGTTCAAAAGTATCTGGTATTGCAAATAATGTAAGTAGTGGAATTTCAAGTTTCTTCGGAAATGCAGGAACATACTTCGCTCTATTAGGAGTTGTTGTTATCATATTGATAATCAGCTTAGTAGTAGTTGTTGTTAACAGATTCGGTGGTGAAGGTGAAAATGCAAATACTGGCGGAGCAACAATGTAAGTAGTTACATCAATTAACTTAATTTTTTAAGTTGCCTTTTATTTTTTGAGGGCAACAAAATATATAAACAATCAAACTTATGTATAAGGGAGGACAAAATATAATGGGATACAAAACAATCAAGGAAGATTTTCCAGAATATGCAAAGAAGCATGAAGGACACATGTGTGAACTTAGAGAGAAACATAAAGAAAATGAGAAGAAGATGACTGCTAAACTAATGGGTTCAAAGGAAGATAAAAAAATGGAGATAGACTATGACTAAAGATTTAGATCTCGGAGAGTATGAGGATATAGACAAAGCTATTTCTAAACATATCAAGGATAATCCTGATATTGATTTAATCGGTGATGAACACGATTGGGATAGTGACTAATGCCAGATAATTTTTTGAATGATTATCCAACAAGGGCCGAACAGGTTGCAGATAAAGCTGAAAAGTTAAGAATTACAGCTCAAGCAAAGAAATTAGTTGAAAGAGAAACAAAATCTGAAGAGAATAAAAGAAAATTAAATGCTTATAGGAAATATTTACAAACACACCAAGTATCTACAACTATTGCCGATATAAAAAATTTACAAAACCAATCTACAAAAAGACAGGGTGTTATTCGTTATGTAATGGGTAAGGCAGAAAGAATGGAGCAGAGGTTTGCTTCTGCAGATGAAGTCCCATTTCTCCGCAACCTAGAGTCTGCCAGAGCAGAAGTTCTTACTGTATCAAATAAATGGTTAGAGAATCAGGAAAAAAGTGTTACTGATTCTTTTCCACAATAGGAGGTAATATGGTATCAAATATAAATAAAAAAATATTGAAAGATTGGGATAAAGATTTAGATTATGAATTTATCGCAAGTAAATATAGAGTTTCAGAGAAAAAAGTTTTAGATGTAGTTCAAACAAGAAAAGATTATCCAAAATCATATAAAGATAAACTTTTAATATGAAAACTTGTCCATTTAAAAAAGAATTAGAAATTGGTAGATTAGTAGAGATGGAACATAATATGGGTAAAAAGACGGCTACAAAAATTGCAAAGGATCATATTGCAGAAAATTCTTGTTATTATTCAAAGTTTCTTATTCCGATGGAAAATAAGATGAAGAAGTCTTAAAACTTTCTAATTCTTGCTTAACATGATTCTCTACCCAATATTCTTCATAGATTAAACAAAATAACATAAAGATAAACAATGCTAAATCTATCCATCTAAAGAATGGAATAAAGAAGGTTATAGCAATACAACCTAATAAGTACATCTGTGAAGATTGAAATAACCATTCTAATGTCTGACCAAACGGGCTAGAGGAAAACAACAAATGTGCCTCTTCATGTAGTTGTTCTTTGGGAGATTGAACTCCCGTTATAAGTTTCTTTTCAATATCGACTATTGCAATCTTTTCTAATGTTTCTTTTATACCCATTTAATCAAGACTATTCAAAGCATCATTTACTTCATCTCTTTTAGGTTTTACCTTATTTAAACTTTCTTGTTTTTGTGCTTCAGAGATATACTTATCACTTTTTTCTAATCCGGATGCAGCTTTTCTTATTGTATGACCTATTCCAGAGAACATTCCACTTATGCCTTTACTCATTCTTTGACTAAAGGTATAAAGTTTAGCATGATCCTTTCTAAATTGTTGTTGTTTTATTTCGACTTTTAATCTTGCAATTTGAGTTTTAAGACTTTCTTTCTCTTGATTTTCAGATTGTTCTTTCTTAATCATTTCAAGTTCTTTCTTTAATTGTTCTATTTCATTCATGTTTTTACCTCCTTTTTCATTTGAATGCACTCCTTAAAGAATAATATAATATAATTAATATTCCAATAGTTAATCCACCAAAGCAAATACATGCTAAACCAATTAATATTTTATCTATCATATTTTTTTAAGTAACCCCGATAGCCCGATATTCCCTTTATCTATTCTTTTCATACTTGTTTCATCTATTGCTCCAACACCTAAAAAATCTCTTTCTTTGAGCCTTTTTTGTATCTGCTTATCAATCTCAATCATAATTTTTCTTTTCATCAGACAATAGCTTGAAACTTCTTCACATATATCTGAATCTTTCATATAATGATTACATTGAGTATTGTATTCACAGGTTGTCATTGTATATCACTACAACATGGAAACAATTTAATTAACCACCATAAAAAACTTATTAATCCAATCCCTGCAAATATAATAGTAATTAACCACACAATAGTAAATGGTTTTGTTACGGTGAATAAATAATCAGGAATGTTTATTGTTATGTTCATTTTACTTTACCTTCGTTATTTTCTTGCTTTCTGCACTTTTTAACATATTGTCTTTTGTATATCCAAAAACTTAAATTATCTATTCTTTTATGCTGAACTTCATAATATTCTTGACAGTCTAAACATATTATAAAACTATCATCTGTTTTAAACAAATTCTTGCTTTTACAATTCCAACATTCATTTATTTCAAAGTTCATGTTTTTATCTCTTCGACAGAGTCTACGACTTTATCTATAAGTTTATTTATTGTTTTCTTAGTCAACCAATTTTCGTCAAGACCTTCAAAGGTATTATCAATATCTTGCCTTAATGTATTGAATCTTTTTTTAATATCTTCATCACTCCATCTAAACTGTTTTTCTATTGGTGTTCCCATTATGCTTTCTCCTTCTGTTCGCTCGGGACAGAGTCTACGAAATTCTTAGCTTCTTCCCAAGTTAAGTATTCTGTTTCTATAAACAAGTCCCAAACACATTTAATTATATAATTCCCACCATCTAAACATCCAAAAGATATATGATTTCTTTGTTCTTGTTGATAAGAATCCAATAATTCATAAGTTCTTTTATCAAACTTCTTCTTTAAGTCTTTATCTTTTTCTAATTTTCTAATAAATTCAAATTGACCCCAGTCTCCAAAATCTCCACAATAGTCTTTTTCAGGTTTATATGTTTCTCTTAATTCTAAAATAGTCTTACCACTCATAGTAATTAGAGAATAATTTACTCTCAATAAACTAACCTTCTTATAATTTCCAGTTAAATATTTCCACCAATTCATTTTATCAAAACCCACCTCATAGTAAATCCAAGCCATAAACCAAAGATAAAACCAACACAAGCAAAGCCAAAATAAGATTTATGCCATAAGTTGAATGCTAACATCAATACAAAAACACAAAGCATCGCTATTGAATAATTCTTCGGTGTCCGAACTGCCTTTTCCATTGATTCTTGTATCATTATGCTTTCTCCTTCTGTTCACTCGGGACAGAGCTTACGAATAAACTTTTATACTTTGGATAAGAACAAACCTCAGCCCATATTTCATCACATTCTATTTGAAGGTCTTTATTCCAACAATTATCATAATCATCTTCAAGCCAATTTCTCATATCAATTACTATATCTGCCCAGCCTTTAAGCATCGCAACAGTTTCTTTTGAACTGGTGATAGTTCCTATTGGAATAACATCATATTCTAATTTATCAATTCTATTCTTTCCATGTCTTTGTAATCCATTAAGATAACATTTCATTCCAACACTTCTAATTTGTCCATAATCGCAAATTGTTAAAACTTTAATTGTCATTTTGATACCTCTTCTCCTAAGTCGTGGATTGCGAATTTAACTATCATCTATTAACCTCTTAGCTATAAGTTTAGCACATTCATTACAAATCTTAAAAACATTTGATTTAATTGTTACTGCTATTGCTCCTGTTGAATTAAAGTCCAGTTCATACTTACAAATTGTATCTCCACAAATAAAACAATAGACTTCCATTATTTTGATACCTCTTTGACAGATAAAGCGTATTTATCTTCTATTAATAACTTTTCAGCATTGGTCAAATCATTGTAATCGCTTAGTATCTCCTTATTTAATTCTTGCTTTGTTGAATGAGTGTCAGCAGTCAAAGTTGGTTCCTCAGTCTTTAACCCACCACTATTAGAATCCTTTTGCAAACTCACCGAAGGCTTAGTGCTGTGTTGCTGACTTTGATTGTTCTCTTCATAATTCTCTAATATAAATTTTATAGTATTATAAGCATGAACAAATCTTCCGTCTTCCATGTCCATCATAACATCATCTAAGTAATATTTTATTGTTTCTTTATTCATTGTGCGTTTTCTCCTCGCTTTGCGTTTCCATTAGTCAATAATTCCAGTATATTTAATTTTCATATAAATTCCCAATATTGCACATAATCCTGAAAGTATCTTTACTTTAATATCTATATAAAAAATAGTGAATAACAAACAGAAAACAATAAATAATATAGGAATGAATTGATGTCTTGTGAAAAAGCTATACAAGTTATCTTCAAAGGTTATCTTCTCATATCTCAAAAACTTACTTCTTCCAGTTTTCATATCCATTTCCATTACTTTATAATATCCTTCTTTGTCTTTCATTTTTTCTCCTTCATAAATTTTAAATCATCAAATTTATCTTTTCCTTGTTTAATCGCTTCTTTAATCTGTTTTTCGGTAAATGCGTATCTTTCTTCATCGAAGTCAATTTTATCTTGCATCCTTTTTAATCTTTGTTTTTGCTGTTCTATGTATATTCTTGTATTCCTTTGTCCTTCTTGATACCATTCTATTTTTTGAAATGTCATTGTTTCTTCTCCTGCTTTTGCGACTTTTTAAAATCTTCTTCTAAAAACTTATTATACTCTACATTCATTTCTTTTATTCCAAATTGTTTATCTAAACATTCTAAAATCTCCCATGGGTTATAATAATTCCTTAATAAAATATATCTTCTTTCATCCTTATACCAAAATGAGATTTTCATTATGCTTTTTGCTCCAGAGATTTAATTTTATTCTTAATCTTTCTTATCTCTATACAAATAATAGACTCAATAATAACTGATAAAAACAATATCAAAAAATCTATTAATGTTGGGTCTGCAAAAAACAAATTCCAATTTATCATTTTAATTCTCCAATTTTTTGTTTTATTTCATCTCTAATTGTTCCAACTGCCCAATAAGACATATAATTCTTATCAACAGGTATTTCTTTTATAACTTCATCAATAATCTTTCTAACTTCTTTAAGGATTTCTTTTCTGCCTTGCTCTATCCCTTTCCAAATACCTTGTCTAAAACTCTCTTTTCTAATTTCATCTAACTCTATTTTCTGTCTTTTGAAAGTGTTTGTTTCAATCCTTTGTTCTTTTGTTTGTTTTTCCATTATGATTTTTGCTCCACCAATTTATCTCCGAAGTGTTTATCTGTTGTAAAAATTAATAAAACTATGCCTATTGTCCCAAATGCAGAAAAGAATATCCTATAAAATATGCTGCTTGGTAAAACAAAGAAAAAGTAAACATCTAATAGGATTATTAATGTTGATAAAAGTAGATATAATATTTTCATTGCTTTCTTTTGTTTTTCCATTATGCTTTTTGCTCCACTAATTTATCTCCGAAGATTTTATCTATAATTTCACTAAACTCGTATCTTAAATTACCTTTATAATTAGCCATAATTTCTTTCAGTTTCTTTATGAAGTCTTTGACATCTGAAACTCTAATCATTTGTACTTCTATTTCCAATTTATTTATTTTATCGCTTAGTGTTTGTTTTTCCATTATTTTAATCTCTCTCCTGCAAGTCTAGGCAAATCTTCATTTATGAATTTGAGCAAATGAGCATAAACATCTACATCTTCAGGCAAGGAATAAATCCCACATAATTCTTCTTTCAGTTTCTTTATGAAGTCTTTGACATCTTCTTTTGAAAGAATATCTATGCCCATAGTTGTATTATGTAGTTTATTGCTTAGTGTTTGTTTTTTCATTATGCTTTTTGCTCCAGAGATTTAAGTAATTCTCTTAATATCTTAATAGTAAATTCATCTTCTACTAAACCAACTTCAATTATCTTTTCCTCAATCTTCTCTTTAAACTCTGAGATGGCTTGGGTTCTGCCTCTTCTATATTCTGATACAGCTATCTTTGTCATTTCTTCGTGAGAATATTTGGGTTTCATTTCTATTCTTGCATCTCTGTCTGCTAAGTCACATCTTCTCATTTTCTCTGCGTGTGTTAGTTCTTTTGTTATCATTTGGTTATCTCCTGTGCTGTTTTGTCTATAATTCCTATAAGTTCTTCATCCAAAACTATATTTGGACTTTTGATAATCTTCTCTTTCAGTTTCTCTGCAAACTCAGAGATGGCTTGAGTTCTGCCTTCTTGAATACCTTTATTAAAAACATCATCTCTAATTAATTTATTAAAATTATCTATATCTGCTTGTGTTACCATAGCTTTTCCTTCTTTTATGCCTTTGTCATATCCTTCTAACTTTATAGTAAACTTAAACCCGCACTTCATACAAGCAACATTTATTTCATCTGCATAATCATCTTCAAATATACTAACTAAAACAGTTTTCCTATTCTTGCATTTGTTACACTCTATAGAAAAATGTTTAGTCAAATAATCTTTTTCAAGTTCTTGTTCTTTTGTTTGTTTTTCCATTATGCTTTTTGCTCCACTAATTTATCTCTGAAGATTTTATCTGTTGTAAAAATTAATAACACTATGCCTATTGTCCCAAATGCAGAAAAGAATATTCTATAAAATATGTTGCTTGGAAAAACAAAGAAAAAGTAAACATCTAATAGGATTATTAATGTTGATAAAAGTAGATATAATATTTTCATTGCTTTCTTTTGTTTTTCCATTATGCAATCAGCTTTATCAAGAGAGCATTTCGGCTCGGAAGATTTCGCTATAGACGAAGTCTTTCTTAAAGTATTTTTTCCTTGTTTATGCTGATTTTGTTTTTTTGTTTTCATTTTGTTTGTTGATTATAAATGAGCAGAATCAGTCTGCTCGGCTGCCCAGTCGTAAAGACTCTGGGGAAACGATAAATTGGGATAATCTTTGGTTATCCTAAAGGGATTACTTGATACCTTGTATCATCAATAGTTGTTCCTGATTTCTTAACCTTGAACTTTTTACATTCAGGGTTATCTTCCAAGATAACTTTTAGCTGTGCAATTACTGAAGCTGGAACTCTATACTTGTCATTACCTACTACGATTACTTTTTGCTTTACTGTCTTTACTTGTTTAGTTGCTTTATCAGTAACTTCAAATTCATCATCTTCTAATTCAATATCAGTTGAGACTTCCTTTAAATCAGCGATGTTCTTTGTTTTTGATGTTGGCTCATAGTCCTTTGCGTATGCGTTTAGTTTTGTCATTTTTTCCTCCTTTGTATGATTTATTTGCTCTTGAGTTAATTCTTCTTCATCCCATTGGGTTCTTACTTCTTCTGGAATTTGGGTTAACATATTACTACTTCCTCTTGATTAAATTGTATATCTGCTTTGATAGATATGCCTAATTCTTCTTTAGAGCCATTCCCGCGATAAATATTGCCTGGTGCGGTGTTATCTACTAATTGAGCAGCAGATGGGCTTTTTTTGGTTATTTTGAGTTTCATTGCACATCTCCCAACCTTAATGGTTGTTTTTTAAAGCAGCAAGATTCACATAAGCCATTATAGGCCACTTCTACAACTGCACCACAACCAGCACATTTAAGTTTTGCGATTGGGATGAAACCATTAAGTTCTTTGTTGCTTATTTTTGAGGGGTTATTTTTGTACATTTTGTTTATTTTTTTATCATATATCTCATTACCTCTAATAATTTTATTTTATTATAATCCCCATAGACTATAAGGTTGTGGAATTCTCGCAATGCATCATTAAATCCTCGAGCATACGAAATATATTCCTTATCATTTGTTAATTCAAGATATGTTTTTCTTGGTTTGATTTTTTTGTATGTCATAATAAAATTCCCCCAATTACTATTCCCATAAATAAAGCTAACAAAGATAATACATTTCTTTGTAATTTTAAAAGGTATTCATGATAAAGATGATACTTTTCGCTAATTAGAAAAGCCCTTATTAGTTCTAATTCATTTAAAGAAACTTCTTTATTTTTGTACATTTTTTATCTCCTTTGAAATTTTTATTAAACTTAATACTACTTCATTCATGCTCTCATATCCAAGAGCATATTTAATTTTAACAAGTTCATTTCTTGTCTTCTCGTCGATTGTTATTGTTGTGTCTGTCATCTTATAATTATTTAATGATTTAATACTTTAAATATCTTTCGGTTGTTGTGTTACCCCTTTTAATAACAACGCCCAACAATCATTGCAGAACCATATACCGCCTGTATTAGTTCCTGCAAAATATACACCATCATCGCTTACTAATTTTGTGAACATTTTAGTCCTGTCCATAAGATTTCTGCTTGGCTTGTATCTGCCACCTCGCCCTATGCTTTCTGTATAGCAGGGAACAGGGCTGTTACAGACTTCACAATGATGTAGGACATTACTTGTCATAGCTTCTCCGGCTGCAGTTTAAACATACTTTGCCCTTTCTTGCACTTGTTCGGTATGCCGAATTACACCTGTGGCATATTCTTTGGTATGATTTTACTTTGGGTGTGTAGAGTATCATTTTGTATGTTCCTTATCAAATTTCCTGGACATCTTAACTGAATATCGGGCCAGAGGTATGATTCTGCCATTTGATAGCCTAACTTTGATGGTGATTGGCTTTCTGGGTTTGGACTTTTTGTGTTTAATATTGTTTTTGGTAGTCATTTTGTTGTTTTTGGTGAGTTATTCGGCATAACGTGGATAAATGGATACCCTTTTCTTAAGTGCTTTTTCACGAGAAAAGTTAGTTGAAAAATAGGTATCCATTCGTCCATTATCCATTTGGCTTATCCATGAGTTTAATTCCATAAATACAGGTAATATGGGTATCTTCTTCTATATTTGTTCCTCTATTTTGGATTATGTGCTTACTTTTAATATCATAACCTTCCATCTTTAATGCTTTTGATGTTTGGATGGAACTCATTGGCCTCAATCTATTATCCTTTAGATAATCCTGGAATCTCTTTAGGAATGTTGAATATGCTTGGTATTCGTTTGGAGATTCAACACAATTAACTTGGATGAAGTGAACAATAGGATTACTTCTTTCCTCAAATCTTACCTTTCTATCTTCAATAGTTCCCCCATTAGTAAAAGTTCCTCTTTCATGCAGTTCTTTTAAAATCCTTAATGACTTACAAGCAAAGTTCTGATATTCAACATCAGGTATATCTCCAACAATATCCTTTCCAACAGAAAATACATTAGGGAAATCTATAATAAGATTTCTTCTATAGAAACCATTACTTCTATCAGGAGTTACAGGTAAGGAGTTTGTAGCAATAAAACAAGTAGTTGTAGACTTTTGACTGAATGGTGTTTTTCCTTTAAACTCATATCTAATCAAATCTTCTCCAGATAATTGTTTTAGAAGATTGGTATTAGTCAAATCATAAGTATCAACTTCCCCCATTATTACGGCTTTCTTTTTATAAAGTGCGGATGTTTCAAAGTTTCTTGTAACTAAAGTTTTTAACTCACTTGAACAAATATTATTTATTCCTAAAAACTTCATTATAAAATTAAGATAACTTCCTTTACCATTACAACCACTTCCACATAACCAAATTATAGTTTGCATGAAGGCAGAATCTTCAGCAGAGTATGCGGTTACTTCTTGTAATGTTTTAACATAACTTTCATCTTGAATCCTTTCTTTAACAACCCATTCATTAAATAATTTATCAATCATTGGTGTTTCCTCTGATTGACCTATATCCCAAGGTATAGGTGAAGTAAAAAAATATTTAGGGTCAGCATCAAAAGTTTTTCCAGTTTTAATATCTACGACTGTTTGTTTAAATTGAATCCAATTTGGAGGTAAGTCTAATGGTAAATTTTCTCTGCCTACTTGTTCTAATGAGGCTATAATTTCATTCCTAGATTTACTATCAATAGTATCAACTTGTAAAACATTTCTTATATTATTTAGAACATCCGTTTTATCCGATTGTTTGTAACACTTCGCTTCATCATCCCATATCCAGAATATTCCTGCCTTATCATAAGCATAAGGATTTCTTTTATGAAACTCTCTTGCTTGTCCAAGTTTACCAAATATTGCTTCTGATGCTTCTTTCTTTTTGTATTCTTTAATGAGTTTTAATTTAACGGCTTCTTGGTATGCTGCTTCTAATGCAAGTTTATCTCCTCTGATTTTGCTTATACCTCTACCCTTATGTGGAGTTCCTGCATCAACACAAGAAACATATCCTGCCTTTATACATAAATATTGAACAGCATTAAGACTTACAAGATGTCGCCAACAATGACCTAAAGTTCCATCCTTACTCATACTAAAATTAGCATCAGTATCACTTTCATGTAATGGATGTCCATGTCTTTCATTAGCAGGTATTAATCCAACTATATCTGAAACTTTTAATTTAAATAATTCAGAATATTTTCCATCAGAATATTCTCTTGATTCTTCTCTTTGTTTTACTGTTGCTTCTGCTTCTATGTTTTCTTTTTGTTTGTCATGAAAGAACTTAGGCACATCAACAAATGCTATTTCTCTTGGTGCAATTTCATCTTTTAAAGTATAATATCCAATAAGATTATCTTGCTTAATTTCTTCTGGAAGTTTCTCATATGCTTCTTTATCTTTCTTTTCTTCAATATTAAATGGAACATAACTACCACAAGCTAAAACATATTGATTATCACTTCTTAATTCTCCAGTATCTGTAGGAAGATTAATTTTCGCAGAACCATCTTTATTCCATCCAAAAAAATGAGCCCCTATTCTTTTTCTGCTTGTAGCTGTTAAAGTACCTTTTGGTAATTGTTCTAATAAATGTTTTTCATCAATATCTCCAATTATTAAGGGGTCATCTTTTCTTGCACTTATCCCAATATTATATCCTTGTTGTATTGCCTCAATACATTCCATCTTTGTTAATCTTGCTCTTTCATCATGCCAACTTAAACCTAATAATGGATTCTTTCCATTCTTTTCACATCTAAAGAACCAAGGAGTATATCCTTCTGGAGCATTGCTCATTAAAAGATTATAGAACTTGTTAAATTGTTCTATTCTAAAATTATTATCAACACCTCCTTTTTGTATCATATTTTAATATATCTCTGCCCCCATTTCGGTTTAGTAAGTAAATAATCAATATAAGTTATAACAAACATATAAGGAGATTTGCCACTCCAGAAATCGGATGTTAAAATACCCAATGATGGTTTTATAGTTAATTCATTTTTCTTTCTAAATCTTGAAAATGAAGCAACTAAATCTCTAAAGAATTGTCTTGTTCTTTCATATTCCATTGAAGGAAGTATTCCCATTTCAGCTAATGTTTTTGTTTCAGGTTTATATTCTAAATTATTTACTATTGAACTTTCATTATTAAATAAATGTCCAATAATTGATTTTTCAGTTGCAACAAGAAAATACTTTATTTTTATTTCTTCGCATCTTATATAATATTTTGTTAGTCCCTTTACATAATCCAAATAATAATCTAATATCTTTCCAGAATCTAATACATTTCTGTCATTATCTGATGTCTTGACTTCAATAGCTATATATTCTTCTCCATAACCTCTATCTACCCTTAAAACTAAATCAGGTTTATCTGCTTTACCTCTTGTAGAGAAAGTTCCATAATCCAAATCATTTTTACTATTAAAATAAATCTCTTTGATAAAAGTAGCATTAGTTTTAATCCAATTACTTAATATTATTTCTACTGCTCTTTCTTTTCTCATTCTTTCTCCTCCCACTTTAAAAAACTCGAATTAGTAATCTTATCAATAGAAATAGTCCAAGATTTATAATCTCCTTGGATCATTAACATTCCTTCATCAGTAACAGCAACTAATTTTCCCTTAGCTGTTTTAGTATAATATCCTTCTGTTGAATAATCTACATTAGAAAACTTACCTATCTGTTCTTTGTAAAATTTTATTTGTTCTGTGTTCATTTTGTTCTGTATACAATTATTACTCTTTCTATTCTTTATAAACTTTACTAAATCATCGTCGATGTTTGTAGTAATTTTATTGTAGTAACAAGAAAAACAAGAAAAATGTCTACATTTGTCTACAAGATAACATTTATAAACACTACTTAACACTAATTAATATGAAAGAGTTGAAGTGTGAAACCCAGATATGGATAACCCAAGATCAAAAAGATTTCTTAGATTCTTTAAGGTTAAGTAAAAATCAACCTTATTATGAAGTTCTTGAAAATGTTATTGGTGACTTTAAAATATATAAAAAGAATGAGGTTGAAAAGAAATAATGGATGTAATGGGTACAATAGGTGGATACCTTCCAAAGATTGATGCACAAGCAGCAACAAGTTTTATTATGATTGCTATTGTAACACTTTTAGTTGTTATAGTTGTTGGTTGTGGTTTTGCATGGTGGGCATATTCTTATATTCAGAAAAAGAAGTTTAATATAACTATTCAACTTTTTGAAAAGATTAATGGTAAATATAAGCCTACAAAAATCTATAAGGCTATGGAGTTAAATTATTCTGATTCTGGAGAAAAAGCAATATTCATAGACGGATTAAAAAGATATAGGGCAAAACCAACTTGTCAAATGGGGGATAATAAGTATTGGTTAGCTATAGATGAAGAAGGAAGCTTAATTAATATTGATATGGAAGATGTTGATTTCTTATTAAGAGAAATGCGAGTAGAAACAACAGAAACAGAATCAAGAGCAAACAGAATAGCCTTCCAAAAAGCATTAGGTGATAGATTAAAAGATAAAGAAGGTTTCTGGGCCAAATATGGAGAAACAATTATGAAAATTGTTTATATTGTCCTTATTTCTATTGCAATTGTATTCATTCTTTCAAAAGTAGGTAATATTGTTAGTGCGATAGCCGGACTTATTGATAAGATGTCCGCATTACAAGACGGACAAGCTAATATTTTAACAGGTATGGATAATATTGTAAATGCCTTAAAAACTTGTAAGGCAACGGTGTAAAATGAATGAAACTCAATTTATAAGTTTAATTGGAACATTACTTTATGGATTATTAAGTTCTGTAATAGGTATTTTGGTAGGAATTATTATTGAACGAGAAAGGGAGAATAAAAGAAAATGATAGAATATATTTTTGGAATAATAGTTGGAATATTATTGGGAGCATGGTTTGGTTGGATGATTGCTAAGAAGAAAATGAAGATGAGAGAAAAGAAATTATTATTAAATTGTCCAATTACTGAAGAACAAATAAAAGCAGAAAGATTAAATGATGAAGTTTTTTATAAAATGAAAAAGGAGGTTAATGATGGAAGAAAAAGCAGATATAAAACAGTTAAACGCCAATCAACTTGTCCAGAACCTATCAGAGGAGAATCAGATACTACAAGAGAAAGTGAACCAGTTAGAAGCAATACAAGTAGTCCAGAACGAGAGCCAGTACAAGTTAATGATGTTGAGCAGTCTGAACAAACAGACACAACAGTTGAACTCGATCGCCCAACAAATCTATAGCCTTAATCAGATATTGGCTAAAGCAAAAGGGTTGGATGTTAAAGAAAAAGAGGTGAAAGAATGAAAATAACCGAAGAAAATTTAAAGAATTTGAAGCAATTAGATAGAATTGAATTTAGACAAAGATATCAAATTTTGCAGGAAAATAAACCTGAAATTGGTGCACCAGATTTTCTTTTTAAAATGTCCGGAATTATGGGCTTTGTATTTTTAACGGGCCTGATAATTATGCTTATAAATAAAGAAGCGGGGGCAACAATCTTATCTATTCTTCCACCTTTAGTAGGGGTATCTTTTATAGTTTTTTTTGCCTTAATATTTTTAACTATAGCCTTTGAGTTTATACAATATAAGCTATATAAAAAATTAATTGGTGAATATTTTAAAGAAGAAATTAAGGTGAAGAAATGATTATCAAACCCTTTTTTGAATTTATCGGAAGATTCATTATTTGGGAAAGTTTACAACTTATAGGTTCTAAAACCTTTGATTTGTCCTATAATTGGTTATATTTTTTTATGGCAATTGGTGGTTTAATATGGGTGATTCTACCCTTATTTTCTGGAGGTAAAAGATGCAGTTCAGTAGTAAAATAGAAATAGGTGTTATGCTTTTATTAATTGTTACTCTCATAACTTTTATAGCTATAACACAAAACCAAGGTGCAAAATGTATGGCTGCACCATTAAAGTATGCTATGGTGGATATGTCCAAGTCTAACAAGGTGGATATAAGTTGTTATTGTGGTGCGAATGATGTAAGATTTGTTCCTATGATCGCAAATAAATCAGGAATATTTTTTCAAGATGATATTAGCTCTCCTAACATTATTAGTTATCCTTAGTTCTGTAGGCCTCATAATTTGGGTATTAAAACAACTCAAATTAGCAGGGTAATCATAATCGAAAGGATTATGTGTGAGGTCAATTTCTTATTAACCCACCTCATCATTAAGGCAGATAGAGAAGGTTATCTTTTTCCCTTCTCTTCTTCCTTGCTAAGAATTATTTGATCCCAAACTCTCTAAAGAGTTTCTAACATCTTCTTCTTTAATATGGGCATATTTTTGAGTACTTCCAATATCAGAATGTCCTAAAAAGTTCTTAACTATCTCGATGGGCATATGTTCATTCAATAATAAATCTGTAGCCCTACCATGTCTAAGGGAGTGAGTATTATAAGATTCCCCTAATACTTTTTCAGTCCATTTACTTAATAAAGAAGAGTATCTTCTTTGTTTTATATTCTTACCTTCCAATTTCCATATTGGTTCTTCTTTGCTAAAAGGATATTCTGAATTGGAAGCTTTTACTTTTACCCATTTTAATAGTCTAACATAAAATTCAGTAGGTAAGTATGCAATTCTTTCTTGCCCAAATTTAGCTGAATCAGAACTAATTGTTATTGTTTGGAATTTCATTTCAGGTTTATATCCATCTTTATTCAAATCATTATAACTAAGCCCTAATAATTCACTAACTCTTAGAGCCGAATAGAATTGTACACCTATCATAAGTTTAAGTCTTTCTGCCTTAGTAGGATTATTATCATCATGTATTCCAACATCTAATCTATCAATATCACTTCTCTTAATGAACTTAGCAATCGCTTTATCTTTCTTACCTGTCTGTTTAAGTATATCTAAGGAAACTAATTCTGCTTTAAGTTCTCTTGGAATATCTGATCTAATCAAAGCACTTATGAGATTTTTGATTGTTGCCTTAGCCGGTGATGATGTATTATCCTTCAAGAAAGAATCTATATTGGCTTGGTTAATTTCCAAATACTTATCTACATATTTATTATAGAACTCCAAATATTTGCTTATAGATTTAGCATCTAACTTTTTGTTTGCTAAATATGTTTTGAAAAAGCTTTCAAAGTTTGGTTGGATTTGCATACTAATATAATAGGTTCTGGGGTTTAAATATCTTTCGCCAGTAACACTCCTTACCAGCAACTGCCTTTGTTTCTTATCATTGGATAGTTAATTATAACACAAGTAATATTATACTAAAGTTATCTAAGGTTAGAAGTTATTCGGTGAGCCGATTTATTAAATATCTTTTAATTGTTCCAGTATATCTTGATTAACATTATCTACATCCTTATACTTATTCGGTACAACGAGCAAGTCTTTTAATCTTTCCTTTCCACCTCTACTCTTAATCAGTTGATTAAGTCTATTCCTTGTAGCCGTAACATCCTTACCATTAACTAAACATATCTGATCCAAACCCTCTTGTGTAAGTTCTTTCTTAAAGAGTATATCCAGTAGCCTATCATAGAAACCTCCAAGTTGCTCAGGCTCTTTAGCATTCCTTAGTTCAGCTTTCTTGCTATCTCTCACTTGTTCGTATATCTCTTGTTGTTTTGCAGTCAAAGGTTCAAAGTATAAGTATCCTACGAAGGTAGTATATTTATGGTAAGGGATTCTGAAGTTAGGATTC
>Ga0105093_10000078_pt1 | contig 34729 bp, 24 predicted proteins | sample PPLLak3March2015_2_FD_79111 | JGI IMG/M metagenome (GOLD analysis project Ga0105093, IMG submission 79111) | Freshwater sediment microbial communities from Prairie Pothole Lake near Jamestown, North Dakota, USA - PPLs Lake P8 Core (3) Depth... | ecosystem: Environmental > Aquatic > Freshwater >... | reverse complement strand
GGCGCGGGATACGGATGTCAATGGCGATCCTCGCGGGATCAAGCCTCCCCATTCCAGCAGATTGCTTGACTTGAAAACGGATTGGCTGGAGTGTATGGTTTTTAAAATTTGGTTCGACCGAAAACGCCGCGATTCTTAACGACGAACAAATCCTTCGACCGGGAGATAAACACCTCATGGGTGACGACCCTTTACTGGATCAGGATGCTTGCTGCAAAACGAAACAGGGCTCTAAACCCGGAGGCCTCATGACGCGAACGATCGGATCTTTTCGGCCACGCGAAATGATGCGCTGGGGCGGCATGTTCGGTGAGATGGGCTACCGGCTGGGCGTGCCCTATCGCACCATCGCGCGCAACAACCTGCAATTCGCATTTCCCTCCTGGAAAGAGCATCAGATCGCGGAGGTCTCCCGGCGAGTCTTCCATAATTTTGGAATGACGCTGACGGAGATGGTACAATGCGCACAACTATCGCCCGGCGACATCCTTTCCCGTTGCCGGCTGAGTGGTGAAGACCATTTTATGCGCGCCCTGGAGGCCAGACGGGGCATTATTCTCGTGTCCGCCCATCTGGGCAACTGGGAAATCGGGCTTCAGTACCTGGCCAGCCATTTTGGCAAGCGGGTTCACATCGTGGTGCGTCCGCTGGTCCCCCGCTGGCTGGATCGTTGGATGAACCATGCCAGGACCCGCTTCGGGAACCAGCTCATTTCCAAGCGAAAGGCGTTTCCCAGAATGCTGAAAGCCATCCGGGAAGACGGTATCGTCGCCCTGATGGTCGATTTGAGTTCCCGCAAGCAGAGTGTGGCCGTCGATTATTTCGGCCACCGCACGCGCGTCAGTCCGGCGGCCGCCATGCTCGCCGCTCGCTGTGCCGCACCGATCATCGCTGCGTTCACCCTTCGCAACCCGGACGGCTCATTCACGATCGAGATTTCCGCACCCGTGGCGGTCCAGCGCTCGGGCAGCTTAAAAAACGATCTGAAGTGCAACAGCCAACGGATCACGGATATCGTGGAAAAAGCCGTTCGAAAACATCCGGATCAATATTTATGGATGCAGAAGCGCTGGAAGGATTATTACCCGCATCTGTATCCAGGATACCGCCCGCGGCCTCAACCCCTTGAAGAATAACTGCCGTTTGAGGAACCGCGACGGTGCAACGCACGGCGGAACGCACGCGGCGGGTGCGCCTTCAGAAGGCGCGTCTGAGAAGCCTGAGGGCGATGATCAGGATGAAACCGACCGGCAGCAGCGTCGTCAGGATCGGCGGAATATTGAGAATCAGCCCCATATGCCCGAAAATCTGGTTGGCCAAATGGAAGACCACTCCGGTGAGCATCCCCATAAAAATCCGTTGGCTCGCATTGCGGGTGCGGGTCGATCCGAAAATAAAGGTGAGCGACAGCAGTACCATGACGCCGGTGGTGACCGGCAGACAGACTTTCTGCCAGAACGCCAGCGCATAGGCCTTGGAATTCTGGGCGCGCGCGTCGAGGCTGCGAATATAACTCCACAGGTCCGAAAGCGAAAGGCTGTCGGGCGGAAGCTGAAGCAATGCCACTTGAGCGGGAGTCAGAAAAGAGTTCAAGCGGTATTCGTCCATGGGCCGGACCTCCACGGAATCCCCGCTGAAGGTTTTCGCCTGAATCCCCTTGAGCAGCCAATCTTGACGATCACCGATGATCGCTTCCGCGGCCGCAATGAACTGCCGCAGGCGGCCCGTTTCGTCCAGTTCATAAACCTCGATATCGGCAGCCCTCTCTCCGGACAGCGTGCGGCCCACATGCACGAAGGCGTTGCCGTGCCGCACCCAGAACCCTTCCTTGGACATCATCACCGCCTTGCCGTAGATGGCCCGAGACCGTTGAATGCGGGCGGCCTGATCAAGGGGCGGTGCGACGAACTCCGCCATGAGAACGGCGGTCAGCATGAGTACAATGCTCGTCCCCAAAACGGAGAACGCGATGCGCTGCACCGAAATACCGGCTGCTTGCATGGCCGTGAGTTCCTGGTGATCGGCGAGCAGACCCAGGGCGACGATGCTTCCAAGCAGCGCCGCCACCGGCATGAGGTCGACCATGCGTTTGGGAATCGTTAAAACGACGAAACCAAACGCATCCGGCATTTGGAAGCCGCCTTTGCCGATGTCTTTGACCTGGACGAGAAGTTCCATGAAGCTTAAGAGCACCACTAGGACGGACAGCACCAGGAAAAACCCCTGCAGGGTATTGCGGCCGATGTAGCGGTCGATGATTTTGATGGGGTCGTTCATGCCGGGCGCCGAAGAAAGACCTCTCCCGTCCGCCATAACAGCCAAACGGCCAGCACCGCCATCAGAAACGGCACCCACCATATCCCCACCCAAGGGATGACCACCGCCTTTTCCACCCAGGTTTTGGCGATGACAAACAACTGATAATAAGTGGCAAAAATGATGATCGCCAGTCCGATCTTGGCATATTTTCCCCGACGCGGATTGCTTTTGCTGAGCGGCACGCCGACCAGTGCCAGCAGCACGGTGGACAAAGGTGTGGACAGCCGCCACTGCAGTTCGGCAATGTCTTCAAGCCTCGAGGACTTCAGAAGCTCCTGGCTATCGGCCGCCTTGCGCCGGTAGCGCGACCCGGCAGCCGCGTCGTCCGGCAGGGGATACTCCGCCTGGTCGAAATGCGAGATGGCCCCCTGGGATCCCTGCACCGGAAACTCATAAAATGCCCCGTTGCGGAAAACCAGCACCCGCTGGCCCTTGGCGCTGTCCGTGCCCTGAATCATTCGCTGCGCCTGAATCACCTGACGTTTGTCGCCCTCGGCCACACGGATGAAAACCCGCTGGGCTCCATGCGGCGAGTGGCCCACTTCTTCGGCAAAAAACACATACTTACCTTTTCCGATCTCCAGAAAGTGATCGGCTTCCAGCCTTGAAATGTCGAATTCGGCCTGCGCCTGGTCCATGACGCGATAAATTTTTTCGTAGGATTCCGGTCGAATATAAAGCGAGGCACAGCCCGCCAGCACCGCGACGGGAAGGGACAACAGGAAAACCGGCCGCACCACGCCCAGGATCCCCACCCCGCATGCCGACAAAGCCGTCATCTCCGAATCCTTGTAAAGTCGCCCCAGAGCAATGACGACCGAAAGGTAGAAGGTCGTCGGCAGCAGAACTTCCAGCGACATGCCGATCCGGAGCAGGATGAGCAGCCCCACGGTGCTTGGCGGGAGCGACCCGGCGACGGCTTGAGCCAAGTAGGTGATCGCGGAGTAACTGGCCAGGATAATCACCAGCACGATGAGAATCGCTGCCGCGGGCTTGAGGATTTCCGTAATGATGTAACGTTGCAGAATCAACGCGTCGCCTTGCCTCGCAAATCACAGCTGGTGTTCTGAACGGGAGGCGATGCCCCGGGCAATGTTCCAATCTCCGGGGGAGTCGACATCCACGGCCGCTTCCGGAAATGGCATGATCACGACGCCCGCCCGCAGCTCCATCCGGCGGGAAATATGCTGCAGCGCAGCCTCTAACGATAGCCGCCCCAGGAGATAGCGCAGGACCACGAGCCACCCCAATTCTCGCAACATCTTGACGGGTCGTTTGCGCTCGTTCTCAACCCGTCGCCAAAAATTCGCTGCCGAATGGCTTGCCGGCGTCAAGAAGGCGAAAAGGTTGCAGCCGCAGAAATCCCCGTTTCTCAAACGGGTGCGGGTCCGCCGCATTCCCGGGTATTTGGCCATGATCTGCTGATAGGACGCCAAGGCGGCCACGACGTCGCAGCCGGCGGCGAGCGCTTGGCGGCAGAAATACTCAACCATCTTTGGCTGCAACAGGGCGTGATCCGCCGTAGTCACGAGCACCGGCGTTCCGCGAGGAACGGCGGACAGCGCCGCGACGACACTGGTGCTGGGGGTGGCACGCGGCGGCAGCCAACTCAAGGCGGGCAAAGCCAGGCGTTCTTGGAGCAGCGGTTCGCGTGCGACGATCGCCGCCGCCGGGCCGCAAAGGATGCAAGCCTCAACCTGATCGGTCGCAGCCAGGGCGTCGAGCACCCGAAATACCATGGGCTGCCCCCCCACCGGCGCCAGCGCCTTGCAGGGCACCTGGGCCGCCAGCGCCACAGGATCGTTCGGCGTTCGGTCAGCCGCAAGAACGATGGCCGTAAACCGTTGAGTGGAATCGTGCGTCATATATCTGCAGATCAGATGACCGCCAACCGGACGGAGCATCCCGCTGCCAAGTGAGCATTCAATAAACACGGCCGGTTGGCGAAAACTTGAATTTCACTGTTTCACAGATCATCCCGATTTTCAAGGTGAGGGGGGACGTTGAAGAACCTCTTGCATTTCCAAGAAACATGAATTATTAGTTTTGCGCCTTTTTTGATTAGCTTTTTCACGATTCTGAGGATATAATCAACCTCTTATAAAGGAGCACGGGGGGTTGTGGGATTTGACATTGTATATTAAACGCGATAGAGGTATCGAAATTTATCTTGCCGGTTTCAGCTGTGGTGGGGCTTTGGGGTCCAACGGCAGCGTTTCATAGTTGGTGTTTTGCGGTGTGGGCAGATGCTCAGAACGAAATTCGAACCCGCAAGAGGAACCCAAAAGGATAGTGGATTGATATGGAGGCGACACCGACCGAAAACAAGTTACCGTTGAGATATGGCGATTTCTCCACTTTGGCAGCGGCCCTGGATTATGCGGCACAAGGGGAGACAGGCGCCAATTTCTACAACGGAAAAGGACAACTCGAAGCGGTGTTGCCGTATGCGATGTTACGGGAGGAAGCCGTAGCCATCGCCCGGCAACTGATTGGGCTGAATCTGGAACGCGGATCTCGGGTGGCCCTGGTCGCGGAGACGTACCCTGATTTTCTGCGCTTCTTTTATGCCTGCCAGTATGCCGGCATGGTTCCGGTTCCCCTGCCCGCTTCGATCCATCTGGGAGGCCACAAGGCTTACGTCGCTCAGCTGAGGCGCCTTTTATTAAACTGCCGTGCCCAGGTGGCGGTGGCTCCGGGAATGTTCATGTCGTTTTTACGCGAAGCCGCCGACGGACTGGGGCTGACATTTGTAGGCACCCCCGAACAATTCTCGGAATTCCCGGAACAGGCAGGCACCCTCCGCCCTTCGGGTCCTGACGAGCTGGCCTATCTGCAATACACATCCGGCAGCACGCGTTTCCCGCGGGGCGTCATGATCACCCAAAAAACCGTGATGAGCAATTTGGCCAGCATCATTCGTTACGGCGCAAAAATTCGGCCGGGTGATCGCAGCATGTCATGGCTGCCCTTCTATCATGACATGGGCCTGGTGGGGCTGGTCCTATCGCCGATGGCATCGCAGTTATCGGTCGACTATCTGAAAACTCGTGATTTCGGTATGCGGCCGCGTTTGTGGTTGACCCTCATCTCACAGAATCATGCCACCGTCTCCTTCGGACCCCCGTTCGGCTACGAACTCTGCGTGCAGCGGCTTCGGGAAGATACGGCCGGCCAGTTTGACTTGCGCTCCTGGCGCTTGGCCGGTGTCGGTGCGGAGACCATCCGCCCGGAGCCGTTATCGCGTTTCGCCGATATGCTTGCCCCGAGCGGGTTCAATCCGAATGCTTTTACGGCCTGTTACGGCATGGCCGAATGTTCGCTGGCGGTCAGCTTCTCACCCCTGGAACGGGGCATTCAGCTGGATCTGGTCGACCCCGAGCTTCTGGCTGAGGAGCAGAAAGCTGCTCCGCTGGCCCCTGATTTCCGTTTGCGGACGACCAGAAGCAAGAGCTTTGTCAAATGCGGATCTCCACTGCCCGGCTTTGAAGTGGAGGTTCGCAATCCCGAAGGCCAGCCGATGCCGGAGCGACATGTAGGTACGCTTTATGTCCGCGGCCCCAGCATCATGTCCGGATACTTCGGCGAAGAAGCCCTGACCGCCGAAGTGCTATCCAGCGACGGCTGGCTGAACACCGGTGATCTGGCTTACATGGCCGACGGCAGCATCGTGATCACCGGCCGGCAAAAGGATTTGATCATCATCAACGGTCGCAATATATGGCCGCAGGACCTGGAATACATCGCTGAAAGCCAGCCGGAAGTGAGAACGGGCGATGCCTCGGCATTCTCGGTCACGGCGGCCGACGGTGACGACAAGGCGGTTCTCGTACTTGAATGCCGTGAATCCCGCCATGCCCAGCGCATGGAACTGGCGACTCGCATTCAAGCTCTGATTCGCCAGGATCTGGGAATCGACTGTTTTATCGAACTGGTCTCCCGCAATACCCTGCCGCGCACCACCTCCGGAAAACTATCCCGGTCGGGTGCCAAAAAAGATTTCCTGCAGCGGGTCGAGAACGGCCAGACCGAGCAGCCCGGCGCCACCGAGGAGTTCTACTTTCTGAGGCGCAAGACGGGCTGAACATCGAAGCGGGCACCTCGTCCTCAGCTGGGAACGAGGGGTTCGGTGCCAACTATATTTAGGATGCCATGTGCCGGCGATCATCCCGAACGGTTGTTGCAGGGATGATCGCCGGTGTGTTATGGAAGGGTCATGTCCAGGACGCTGGCCCTCACAGGCTCCACCGGATTCATCGGAGCCGCCCTGCTGAGAAAGCTGATCCGAACGGGCTGGAAGGTGCGCGCCCTGTACCGCAATGCATTTTCGCGATCCCGCCCCGCTACCGGAGAGGGTGCGATCGAATGGATCCGCGGATGCCTTGAAGATTCGGAAAGCCTGATCCGCCTGGTGCAAGGGGTGGAGGCGGTGGTCCACTGCGCGGGCGTGATTCGGGGGGCGACGGCCGATGAGTTTCGAAAGGTGAATGTCGAAGGCGTCGAGCGGCTGGCGGAGGCGGCCAGGTGCATGCCCCCCCGGCCGCGTTTTTTGTTGATGTCGTCGTTGGCCGCACGCAACCCGCATCTGTCCGATTATGCTGCCAGCAAGCACGACGGTGAAGACGCGCTGCGGTCCGCCGCCGGCGGCATGGCGTGGACGGCGCTGCGACCCCCGGCGGTTTATGGACCGGGAGACCGCGAAACCTTGCCCCTGGTGCGGTGCATGCAGTGGGGCTTTTCTCCGGTTCTTGGACCAAGGGATGCGCGCTTCTCTGTGTTGTTCGTCGAGGATCTGGCCGATGCCGTGTGTCGCTTGTTGGAGTCGACACTGGGGTCCGGGGTTCCTTTCGAGATCCACGACGGGCAAACGGGAGGCTACACCTGGGAGGCTCTGATTCAAACCGTAGCGCGGATTATCCGTAAACCCGTCCGGCAGGTCCGGGTCCCCACGGTGGTGATGCGGGTCGCCGCCCGCGGCAATCTTCGACTGTCGCGGGCGTTCGGATACGCGCCCATGCTGACGCCCGGAAAAGTCCGCGAGCTGACTCACCCCAACTGGGTTTGCAACGATGCCGCGCTGCGCCGTGCCACCGGCTGGGAGCCGCGGTTTCATCTGGAAGCCGGGATGCGGCAGACCCTCCAGCATCTTCGTGCAGGCCGGTGGGTAATCGAATGATCGGCCTCAGCCCATAATGATCGAGGAAACGCGCATGCCCTCTTACGAAGACATACTGCCGATCGTGACCGATCTGATCAAACCGCTGGCCGCCCCGGGCCGCAGCGTCCGGGAGGACACGGATTTGGTATCGGATCTGGAGTTTGATTCGCTGAAGGTCATGAACCTTATCGAACAGGTGGAAGACCGGTTCGATGTCTCGGTCCCGCTGAACATTTTGCCGGAGATCCGCACGGTTCGCGACTTCACGGTTCAGCTTCAAGCGATTCTTGGGGAAAATTAGACATGGGTCTTTTCGATAAATTTCAGCAGTTGGCGGCCACTCGCCGGGCGATGGCGGAAAGCGGAATCCAGTCCATCAACGTGGTGATGGACCGGGTGGTTTCAGCCACCGAGGCCATCGTGAATGGCCGGTCGCTCATCCTGGCCGGCACCAACAATTACCTGGGGCTCACGTTCCATCCGGAGTGTATCGAAGCGGCGTGCGACGCGACCCGCACGTTGGGGACGGGGACGACGGGGTCCAGGGCCGCCAACGGCAGCTATTCCACGCATGTGCAGCTCGAAACCGAGCTGGCCGATTATTTCCACCGCCGCGGCGTGATCGTCTTTTCCACGGGATACGTGGCCAATCTCGGCATGCTGTCCACGCTGGCCGGAAGCGGAGACGTGTTTGTCATCGACGGCGACTGCCACGCCAGCATTTACGACGGCTGCCGGCTGAGCGGAGCCGAGATCATCCGATTTCGCCACAACGACCCCGCGGACCTCGAAAAGCGGCTGCGGCGACTGGGCGGACGAATTGAAAATACGCTGATCGTGGTCGAGGGGATTTACAGCATGCTGGGCGACCGCGCGCCGTTGGCCGACATCGTAGCGGTTAAACGCCGCTATCCCGGCGCCTTTCTCGTGGTCGATGAGGCGCACTCGCTCGGCGTGCTCGGCAACCACGGTAGGGGAATGGCGGAAGAAGCAGGGGTCGAAGCGGACGTTGATTTTGTCATCGGAACATTCAGCAAGAGCTTGGGAGCGATCGGGGGGTACTGTGCCAGCGACCACCCGGAGCTCGATCTCATCCGCTACGCCAACCGGCCTTACGTGTTTACGGCCTCGTCGTCCCCCGCGATCATCGCCTCCACCCGCCGAGCGCTGGGGATCTTGAGCGCTCACCCGGAGCTGAGACACCGTCTGTGGGAGAACGCCCGCCGCCTCTACGCTCGGCTGATGGAACTGGGGTATCGTCTGGGACCCGAACCGAGCCCGATCATCGCCGTGCGTTTCGCCCAGCGCGAGCAGGCCTACTCTCTGTGGACCGCCTTGATCGAACGCGGCATTTATGTCAACCTCGTGGTGCCGCCAGCGACCCCGGACGGCGGCTCGCTCTTGCGCTGCAGCGTCAGCGCGGGCCACGCTCCCGAGCAGATCGTGGAAATCGGCAACGCATTTGCCGACTTGAAGCGATCATTCGGAATCCCGCCCGCCTGACGCAATCAACCCCCACTAACTCTGACCCGGTCAGGGGCGCTTGAGTGGCATGAAACTTTTTTTCACACTGGCCCGGAAATACCCACGGCAGACGACTCTGACCCTAACCGCCATCCTGTTCTCGGGCATCTCGGAAGGCTTCGGCATTTCCGCCCTGCTGCCCATTCTCAACACCATTTTCAACCAAACCGCGCAACACTCCGGCACCGCCAGCCATTCACCGGAATGGAGCACGCGCCTGGATCAGATCGTCCAACAGGCATTGGGACTCGTGGGCCTCTACCCCACCATGGAAGTGCTGCTATGTCTGTTCGTCGGCTGCATCGTTCTGAAGTGCGTGCTTGTCTATTTGGCGAACAAGCAAATCGGTTTCACGGTGGTGCTGATCGCCACGGACCTGCGCTTGACGTTGCTCAAGTCCCTCTTCAGCTCCAGTTGGGAATACTTCATCCGCCAACCGATGGGCCGACTCACCAACGGGGTTGCGACGGAGGCGAACCGGGCTTCTACCGCTTTCAATTTCGGGGCCAAGCTATCCTCGATGGCGATCGAAGCCTCCATCTACACGTTTCTAGCGGTTCTCGTGTCATGGAAGGCAACCCTGATGGCCTTGGGAGGGGGAGTTTTCCTGATGGTCGCTTTGCGCCGGCTGGTTAAAAAGAACCGCCGAGCTGGTACCAAGCAGACCGAACACATGCAGTCGCTGATCGCCCAGATGACCGACATCCTGACCTCCATCAAACCGCTGAAGGCAATGGCCCGCGAACACCAGTCCGACGCCGTGCTGACGGAATCCACCCGCAAGCTGAACCGGGCGCTTCAGAAACAGGTGCTCAGCAAGGCCGCCCTCGGATCGTTTCAGGAGCCGATCCTCACCGTGTTTCTGGTTCTGGTGTTGTATGTGGCGCTGATGTACTGGAATCAGTCCCTGACCACCATGCTGGCGATGGTTTTTTTCATCGCTAAAATCCTCAAGCAGATCGAGAAGATTCAGAAGGAATACGCTAACCTGGTGGAGTTTGACAGCGCCTACTGGTCGTTGCTGGAAAAAATCAACAAGGCCCAGGAAGCCCGGGAAGTCTGGACGGGTGATGTCCGGCCCGCATTCACCACCGCTATCCGGATGGAGTCCGTGAGTTTTGCCTACGACACCCGCGAGGTGCTGAAGGAGGTATCCCTGGAAATACCGGCCGGATCGTTCGTCACCCTGCTGGGACCGTCCGGATCGGGTAAGACGACCGTCGCCGACTTGCTGACAGGGTTGCTTCGGCCTCAGAAGGGTGATATTGAGATCGACGGTGTTGCTTTGTCGCGGATCGACATTCGCCGGTGGCGCGCCATGATCGGTTATGTGCCGCAGGAGAATCTGCTCATGCACGACACGATCTTGAAAAATGTCACGCTGGGCGAGGCCGCCGTCGGCGCGGCAGAAGTGGAAGCGGCCCTGCGCGCCGCGGGTGCCTGGGGCTTTGTGCAAGATACGCCGGGAGGGATTCACACCATCGTGGGGGAGCGCGGGAGCATGCTGTCGGGAGGTCAGCGACAGCGGATCGCCATCGCGCGGGCGCTGGTGAAACACCCGCGTCTGCTGATCCTCGACGAGGCCACCACCGCCCTGGATCCCAAGACCGAAAGGGAAATCTGCGCGACGCTCGCGACGTTGAAGGGTGAAATTACTATTCTAGCCATTTCGCATCAATCGGCGCTGTTGGAAACTTCCGACCTGGCCTATCGGGTTCAGGATGGAACGGTGCGATTGGTAAAGGGGCGGGACCCGATGACGGTCTCCGGCGAAGCGATCGAACAGGCTCAGTAGGCCTTCCAACTCGTGAAATATCGTGTTCAAATTTCCAATCAGCGGGCATCCAGGCTCGACAGCAAATTGAATTTGCTATTTTCATAAAGGGGAGGGAGCGCCCATGCGCAAACTAGTCATCAACGGTCAGGCGATCGATGATACGACGGATTGCTACACCATAGCGGAGATCGGGCACAACCATCAGGGCAAGGTAAAGACCTGCATGGAGATGTTCAAAGTCGCCAAGGAGTGCGGGGCGGATGCGGTCAAGCTTCAAAAGCGGGACAACAAGAACCTGTACACGAAGGCCGGCTATGAGAAGCCTTATGACAATGAGAACAGCTACGGGGCCACGTACGGCGAACACCGGGAAGCGCTGGAATTCGGCGAAAGCGACTATCGGGAGCTGAAGGCCTACGCGCAGGCGATCGGGGTGACGTTGTTTGCAACGGCCTTTGACTTTCCCAGTGTGGATTTTCTATCCAAACAGGAAATGCCGGCCTTCAAGGTGGCCTCTGGCGACTTGAAGAACATTCCGCTGCTGACCTACATGGCCAAAGCGGGCAAGCCGATCATTTTGAGCACCGGCGGCGGGACCATGGCGGATGTCAATCGAGCCTACGACGCCATCATGCCGATCAACCCGCAGCTGTGCCTGCTGCAGTGCACGGCGGGTTATCCAGCGGCCTTCGAGGAATTGAATCTGAAGGTGATCGCCACATTTCGGGAGCGGTTTCCGCAGACGGTGGTGGGATTGTCCTCGCACGACAACGGGATCGCCATGGCGGTGGCGGCCTATATCCTGGGGGCGCGGGTGGTGGAGAAGCATTTCACGTTGAACCACACCTGGAAGGGGACCGACCACGCGTTTTCGCTGGAACCGATCGGTTTTCAGAAGATGGTGCGGGACCTGAAGCGGGTGCGGGTGGCGATGGGCGACGGGGTCAAGCGCGTGTACGACAGTGAAGTCACCCCCATGGTGAAGATGGGCAAGCAGCTGGTGGCCGCGCGCGATCTGCCGGCCGGTCATGCCATTCGGCGCGAGGACATCGCCATCAAGAGCCCGGGCGGCGGCCTGCAGCCCTATGAGATCGAAAAAGTCATCGGCCGCACCACCCGCGCGGCCCTAAAGGCCGACGATGCGATCACGTTCGTGGCGCTGAACGGAGCGGAAACCTGGAAAAAAGTCGCCTGATGGACTTGTTCGACCTAAAGGGCGAGGTCGCCGTCGTCACCGGGGCACAGGGCAAGCTCGGACCGATATGGGTGGAAGCTCTGCTGGACGCTGGCGCATCGCTGCTCGCCCTCGACCGCCCCGGACTGCCCCTCAGCGAGGAGTTTCAACGGCTGACGATGCGATTCGGCCAGGATCGCCTGACGACCGCCTCGGCCGATGTCTGCCGCCGGGCCGAGCTCGAGACGGCTCTGGATCGATGTCGCCAGGTTTTCGGCCTACCGACCATCCTGGTCAACAACGCCGGGATCGATGCGCCGCCGGCAGCCGTTGGCAAAGGATATCGCCTGGAGGAAATCCCGCTGGAGACGAACCTCCGGATCCTGGAGGTGAACGCGGCTGGCCTTTTCCTGGTCACTCAGGTGTTCGCCGGTGCCATGGCGCACGCCGGTCGCGGCACGGTCGTCAACATCGGCTCCCTTTACGCCAGCGTTTCGCCGGACGCCCGATTTTATGACCACATCCCAACCGATCCTCCTTTTATCAAACCACCCGCCTATGGAGCCTCCAAGGCCGCCGTCGTCAATTTGACCAAGTATCTTTCCGCTCACCTGGCACCCTATGGCGTGAGGGTCAATACGCTTTCGCCGGGCGGCGTCCGGGGAGGACAAGACCCGGAGTTCACTCGCAAGTTCTGCGATCGGGTTCCATTGGGTCGCATGGCAACCGCCGATGATCTGCGCGGCCCCTTGCTGTTTCTCGCTTCCCGCGCATCGGCTTACGTTACCGGCATCAACCTCATGGTCGACGGCGGCTTCACGGTCTGGTGAAGAGCCTATTTTCCATGCATCCTTCCGATATCCCGCAGACGATACCGAACTGGGTCGGCGGCCGCGAACTGGAAGCATCCGGGGGCGAAACATTTGCGAAGCACGCTCCAGCCAACGGCCAAGAATTCTGCCGGGTGGCGCGCTCGCGTTCTGCGGATGTCGCCCGGGCGATCGAATCGGCGGCCTCTGCCTTTGCGGGATGGTCGACTCAAACGCCGGTCGCGCGCGGCGACGTGCTGATGGCCATCACTCGAGTCCTACACCGCCGCCGAGATCGGGCTGCCGCCATTGTTGCCGCGGAAACGGGCATGTCTTGCAGGGCGGCGCTGGCGGAGGTGGGGGGCGCCATTGCCCTGGGGGAGTTCATGGCGGGGGAAGGCCGCCGCTTCTTCGGACGCACCACCACGAGCGCCGTTTCGAACAAGTGGGTCATGACCGTGCGCGAACCCCTGGGCGTGGCCGGCCTGATCATCGCAGCCAACACGCCGATCGCCAACGTGGCCTGGAAAGTCTTCCCGGCGCTGCTCTGCGGTAACACCGCGGTGCTCAAAGCCGCTGAAGACGCACCGGCCACCGCCTGGTTTTTCGGGCAGCTCGCCCATGAGGCCGGACTGCCGCCGGGGGTGCTGAACATCGTCCAGGGCCTGGGGGAAGAGGCCGGAGCTCCGCTGGTGGCGGACCCGCGCGTCGCCGTGGTGAGCTTCACAGGTTCATCGGAAGTAGGCCGCGAGATCGCCCGGGTGACCGGGTCGCGATTAGCCCGATGCTCTCTGGAGCTGGGAGGCAAGAATCCGCTGGTCGTCTGCGATGACGCGGATCTTGAAAACGCCGCTCATTGGGCGATGCTCTCGGCCTTCAGCAACGCCGGCCAGCGCTGTGCCGCCGGCAGCCGGATCATCGTGTTTGAATCGGTTTACGAGACGTTTCGTGCCATGCTGGTGGAGCGCATCGGTCGTTTGCGGGTCGGGCCGGGGGATGAGGATGATTTCGGGCCCGTGATCAACGCCGCGCAGCTGAAGGCCATACTGACGGCGGTGGAAGGCGCCCGGTCGGACGGGGCGGTGGTCTTGACCGGCGGCCGCCGGCTGGATGGCCCGCTCCATACCGGCGGCTTCTACTTGGCGCCGACTCTGATCGAAAACGCCCCGCCTGATGCCGAAATTTCAACAACCGAAATCTTCGGCCCGGTTGCCGGCCTCTACCGGGCACGGGATTTTGCTCAAGCGTTGGATCTCGCCAACCGCTCTCCCTATGGGCTGACGGCCTGTATCCATACGCGCAGCCTTCATCGGGCGATCGAGTTTGTCCGTCGGGTCCAGTCCGGGGTCGCCGTGGTCAACGCCGGCACCTTCGGCAGCGAGCCCCACATGCCCTTCGGCGGCCTCAAACAGTCGGGCAACGGCAGCCGTGAACCGGGAACCGAGGCGCTGGATGTTTACTCCAACTTGAAAAACGTCATCCTGACGTTCGACCCGAATCAAACTTGAGCACGTGGCACCCCTAAACCCAATAAACTGAATGAATCCGATGAACCCAACTACCGTTAAGCCATCCTGTGTCGCGCTCATCCCCGCGCGCGCCGGTTCGAAGCGCGTACCGGACAAAAACATTCGGCCGCTGGCGGGGCATCCGGTGATCGCCTATTCGGTCACGGCCGCGGTCCAGAGCAGGGTTTTCGCGGCTGTCGTCGTATCGACGGATTCGGAACGCTACGCGGAGGTTGCCCGCCACTATGGCGCCGAGGCGCCGTTCCTTCGCCCGGTCGAATTGGCGGGTGACACCTCACCGGACATCGAGTGGGTTGAGTACACGCTCAAACGGCTGGCCGATGAAGGCCGCACCTTCGACTGTTTCAGCATCCTGCGGCCCACGAGCCCGTTTCGGCTGCCGGAGACCATCCAACGCGCCTGGGCCGAGTTCCGCGCCGAGACCGGCGTCGATTCGCTGCGGGCCGTCGAAAAATGCAGCCAGCACCCCGGAAAAATGTGGGTGGTCCGGGGCCGGCGCATGCTGCCGCTTTTGCCCTTCGGGCCCGCGGACCAGCCCTGGCACAGCAGCCAATACCCCTCGTTGCCGGAAGTCTATGTGCAGAACGCCAGCCTGGAAATCGCCTGGTCGCGCGTGGTCGTGGAGGGCCGCACCATCGCCGGGCAGGTGGTCATGCCCTTCCTGACCTGCGACGCCGAAGGCTTCGACGTGAACCAGCCCCATGACTGGAGCCTGGCGGAGCACATGGTCAGAAACGGAACCGCCAGGCTCTGCCGGATTTCCAAACCGCCTTTTGCCGGTTGAAGCGGCCGGAAGGATCTGGGGGCCTCTTTCAGCTCTGCGGTGAAGGAAATTTTTCGCGCCACCCATAGACGACAACCGTGCGGTCTCTGTCTTCGAACCCCTTGAGCAGGAAGTACTGCTGGAACGGGTGCAGGGACATCCGCCTTTCGGCCTTCAGATAAAGCACGATCACATCGATCTGTTCTTGCAGTGCAACCGATTCGATTTTTGAGAAGCGCTCCCATCAGAACCACGGCGAAGAAAAAAGCCAGCGGCAGGCCGGCCCGGCCCTCCGATAGTCTCGCAAAGGTCCGCCAGACCGTATCGGCCGAATCGGTGAGTGATTTCGAAACCAATTCGCGCAACCCTCCAATGGCGAAGGGATCACCGCAAGCTTCTGATAAACCGCGCCGGCACGCCCATGACGAGGCTATAAGATGCGACGTCTTTGGTCACCACCGACCCTGCCCCCACGACGGCGCCTTCACCCACGAGAACCCCGGGAAGCAGACAGGCCCCCGCACCGATGCTGGCTTTATCGGCGATGCGAGGACCGAGCATTTTCCCGTCTGCGTATGAACGCTTGACCATTTCGTTGTCGTTGACGGTCGCCACCAGGGTGCTGATGAAGACGTCATCCCCGATGACGCAGTTCCCCGTTATATGGGAGGAATCCATGACCCGCGTGCGATCGCCAATCGTCGTGTTGTAATTGATCGTCACGCAGCGGCTGATGAGGCAGTGCGATCCGATCCGACACTGTTCGCGAATGGAAGCCCCATCGCCGATCAACGTCCGGGCGCCAATCTCAACGTCGTAAAAGATCACGGCATGCGGCCCAATCGAGGTGCCGCTCCCAACGAACAGGCGACGCTCGAATTGCACGGCGCGAGCCGTTGCCCCGGCCCCCTTGGGTTCTTTGCCGAGATAAGCGCCGGGGAATATCTCCACCTCGTCTTCGATCTGAACCCCCGACTCGATGGTGACGTGCGGGTGGATGATCACGGAGTTCCCGAGTTGGGCACCCGCACGAACGATGGCGAATTCAGCAATGCGAACGTTCCTGCCGACGCGATCGGTCAGCACGACGGCCTGCGGGCTGATCATTCTATCCCCTCGCATCAAAGTCTCTTGGTCTTCTTAAACGTGTTCGGCCGGATTCGGTTCATGGCCCTTTTGGCGGCATAACGGATTTCGCTCCAGCCTCTTTTCACCAGGGAAAACCCCATCAGAAGGATGATTCCAAGGCCCCATTTGTAATATCGGGCGATCCGGGCGTCAAAAATCCGGTCGGCATACTGCAATGCCTGCCGGATGGCCATCCGTTTTACATCCGGAGCATACGCTCCCTTCAACTCGGCCCGATAAATGTTGTAAAAAATGACGAACTTCACCTTTCCCTTGGTGTCCTTCCATGACCGGTTCGAGCGCGAGTAGGATTCCGGCGGGACACCAATTTCGCAGACTCGTTTTTCACAAAGAGCGACCGACCCCATGGCGCTTAGAAGAAAGACATATGAGAAAAGGTCATCCTGGGCGATTCCCAGCCGGCGCGACACATTCCCGTTGACGACAAAGGGTTCATCGTAGGCATTTAACGCCAGCGCCATCTCATGATCGAGCACCATGGCTTGCGAGAAGTCCATGCCCCCGCGGCGGTACAAGCGAATGAAATCCTTGCCCTCCATCAGCGCCCAGCCGTCACGAAACGGGATCGAGCCGGGGATGTTGAGGGCCTGCCGGTCGCTGTTTTCGAATACCGCATTGCCGTAAGAAAGGTGGCAGCCGGGGTGATCGATCATGCGGTTGACCGCTTGGCTGAAAAATCCGTTGTCGATGAAGCGGTTGTCATGCGGCAGCGGGACCAGGTACTTTCCGGTGGCTTGCGCGACTGCCGATCTGAAATTATCCATGACGCCCCGGTTATGGGGCTGCCGCAGATACCGAATCGAAAAAGCGCCGCTCTCGGCCCCCGCGAACGCTTTTACGACCGGTTCAAGCGATTGGGGCGAACAGTCGTCGGCCACGATGACTTCGATCGGTCGGTAGTTTTGGTCCACGACCGACTGCAGCGCCCGACGGAGGTAAACCGGCTGATTATATGCCGGAGTGACGACGCTCAGTAGTTTCTGGTTCAAGGCCATCAAGAGTTCCTCTATGCCGGCACCCGCTGGTATGGCGATCTAACCGAACTGCCGCAGGGCTGAAATGACCAGCGCTTGCATGTCCGGCGAGAGGTGGGGGCCGATCGGTAGGCTGAGAATGGTATCGGCGAGTCTCTCCGTCCGGGGAAAGCTTCCGAGGGCAAAGCCCATTTCGCTGTAAGCCCCCGAAAGATGTGGAGGCACCGGGTAATGGATCAGAGTTTCGATCCCGGATCGGGACAAGTGCGCTTGCAGATCGGCGCGATGCGGATGCCGTACCACGAAAAGGTGCCAGACCGGATCAGCGTCCTTGGAAACGTGGGGAAGCACCAGTTGGGATAACGGCGCCAACTCCTGAAAATAGCGTTCGGCGACACCCACACGACGCCGGTTCCATTCATCCAGCCGGCGCAGTTTGACCCGCAGCATCGCCGCCTGCAGTTCATCGAGACGCGCGTTGCTGCCTTTAACCTCATGGTGATACTTGACCCGTGAGCCGTAATTGCGCAGGCGTCTCACTTTCGCGGCCAACTCATCGTCATTGGTTACCACCGCCCCGCCGTCCCCGAGGGCTCCGAGGTTCTTGCCCGGATAAAAGCTGAAGCCCGCCGCATCCCCCAGACTCCCAACGCGCAGGCCTCGGTAACAGGCTCCGTGAGCTTGGGCGGCATCCTCAATGACTTTCAACATGTGCTGGCCCGCCAGCTCGCGGATGCCGTCCATGGCGGCCGGCTGTCCGTAAAGATGCACCGGCATGACGGCACGCGTGCGCGCCGATAGCGCTGCTGCGATCCGTTCCACCGTGATGTTGTACGTGTATTCGTCTGGCTCCACCGGGACGGGGACCGCCCCGGCCCTGGAAATGGCCAGCCAGGTGGCGATAAACGTGTTGGCCGGCACGATGACTTCGCCTCCGGGCCCGATCCCGTAACCCCTGAGAATCAACTCCAGCGCATCCAGACCGTTGCTCACGCCGATGCAATGCCGGGCCCCGCAGTAGGAGGCGAATTCCGCTTCGAAGCATTCGATTTCGCGGCCCAGAATATAACACCCCGACGCTACGACCCGCCGGGCCGCCGCATCGAGCTCTTCCTGGAGCTCGCCAAAGGCCGCTTGAAGATCCAGAAAAGGAACCTTCACGCTTGGCCCTCACGCACGGCGCGGATGAAGTCGGGGTAATGGCGGTAGTAATCGCTTTCGTCGTAATAATCGGACACCACCGCAAGGCACACCGAACCGGACGAGAAGTTGTCGATTTCGCGCCATATCATCGGGGGGATATAAAGTCCGTAATAGGACCGGTTCAAGTGGAATTTGATTTTGTGAAATCCGTCGTCGACCGTCACGTCGAAGCTGCCGGACATCGCGATCAGGAATTGATGCAGCGCCTTGTGGGAATGGCCGGCGCGCAAGGCCCCGCCCGGCACATCGTAGAGATAGTAGACCCGCTTGATGTCGAAGGGGATGTGGCGGCCATTCTCAATAAACGTCAAATTGCCCCGCGGATCGTTGATCTTGGGCAGATCGATCAACTTACATTGTTCCAGAGACATAAGAATACCGCCCTATAGAAAGTGAATAGCGCCTGATGGTGCAGCTGTTGCTAACTTGAATCAACACGCTTGTCAAGCACCGAAGGCGTCGGTCAATCAAGCATTTTTTGACAAATCAATAATCGCATGACTAATCATTCAATTTTTGTTACAAGCTTCTTCGTGTTTTTTCTGAAATGGGCCCTGCTGCAAGGTTGCTTGCGGTTGGGGGGGGCATCGGAGGCCTGCCGGATCGTGTCGGCTGAAAAACCACTGCTGTTGATTCCCGTCGAAAACCAGGTGCGTGAACTGGACCCCAAGCTGCTGCTGGCATGCGTGGCGGGCCGGCGTGGGTTTTCCTCGGTGATCGGCTCGCGGCGGGAGATGGAAATGCGCATCGACCATTTCCCCCGCAGCATTTATCTCTCCAAGAGCATGACGGTGAGAAGCCTTCTGTTCTTCTGGGTCGCAGCGAAGTTCGGCCACGACATCATCACCTGGGACGAGGAGGCCCTCGTGCACTTGCCGCCGGATATCTACTTTTCACGGCGCCTGCACCCCGCCGCCATCCGCTACGTCACCCACCTCTTCGCCTGGGGTGAAGAAAATGCCGAGCTTTGGCGCCAGTACCCCCACCTGCCGCCGGCGATCCCGATCCATGTGACCGGAAACCCCCGCAGCGATTTGCTGCGCCCCGAATTGCATGCCTATTATGCCGATGAGATCGACGACATCCGCCGGGAATTCGGGAACTTCATCCTGGTCAACACGAATTTCAACCACGTGAACGCGTTCGGCCCGGACATGAACCTCTTCAAACCGGCGAAAACACCCGGCGCAACCCCCAAATTCGGACGAGCCGCCCGCGGTATGAGCCGCTCCTACGCCGAAGGCCTGCGCGACCACAAACTGGCCGTTTTCGAGGACTTCAAGCGTCTGGTCCCAGAGCTGGAAAAACACTTTCCAAATTACACCATCGTCGTCCGACCCCACCCGACCGAAAGCCACGCCGCCTATCAGCAGATCGCCGCTGGCTGCACGCGGGTGCGCGTGACCAACCAGGGCAACGTCGTGCCCTGGCTGCTGTGCGCCAAGGCGCTCATCCACAACGGCTGCACCACGGGGGTGGAAGCCTTCGTCATGCGGGTTCCCGCCGTGAGCTACCGCGCCACCGTGAACGACGTGTATGACAAAGGGTTTTACCGCCTTCCGAATGCCGTTAGCCATCCGTGTTTTTCATTTGACGAGCTGTGTGCGACCCTCGGGAACATTCTGGAGGGCCGGCTCGGCATGCCCGAGGGCGACGATCGCCTGCAACTCGTCCGCCATCATTTGGCCGAGATGGACGGCGGCCGCCTGGCCTGTGAGCGCATGGTGGATGTTCTCGAACGCATCGCGGTCGATCAAGACCAGCCGCTGTCCCGCTCCGTGACGCATCGCGCGGACCGCTGGCTGGCCCGCAAGGGCCTGCATCTGCTGCGTCAAATCAAGTCACGTCTGCCCGGCTCGCACAACCGTCCGGAATTCCAGCGCCATCGCTACCCCGGTCTCCCGCTGGATGAGGTCCGCGCCCGCATCGCCCGTTTCCAGCGCCTGCTGGGGGACGATACGCGTCTGGCAGTCGAACCGGTCACCGCCACCATCTACCGCCTCCGGGTCGTATGAACGGCGCAGGAGAGCACGCATGCATCCAAAACCGCCGCTGATCATCCCGGTTGAAAACCAGGTTCGCGAGCTGGACCCCAAACTGCTGCTGGCCTGCATCGCGGCGCGACGCGGGTTCGTTTCGATCATCGGCTCGCACCGCGAAATCGACTTCCGCATCGCCGCTTTTCCACGCGGTCTTTACTTGAACAAGAGCATGACCGAGCGCAACCTCAAGATGTTTCAGATCATGCGCCGAATCGGACATGCGATCCTCACCTGGGATGAAGAAGCGCTGATCCATTTGCCGCCCGACATCTACTACTCGAGACGGCTGTCTCCGGTGGCGATCCGGCACGTCTCGCACCTTTTCGCCTGGGGCGAAGAAAACGCAGACCTGTGGCGGCGTTACCCCGAGTTCCCGGAGGACCTTCCCATTCATGTCACCGGCAACCCCCGCAACGACATGCTCCGGCCGGAACTGCATGCGTTCTACGCGGAGGAAGTTCGCGCGATTCACGATCGCTACGGGGATTACCTGTTGGTCAACACCAACTTCAACCACGTCAATGCGTTTTTTCCTGCCCAAAACCTGTTCAAACCCGCAGCCCATCCGGGCGAAACACCCCAATTCGGCAAGGCCGGCGTCGGCATGACCCGGCCATTCGCCGAAGCGTTACGCGATCAGAAGCAGGCGGTCTTTAGAGCCTTCCAGGCCCTGATCCCGGTGCTGGCGAGCGCCTTCCCGCGGCTGGCGATCATCGTCCGGCCGCACCCGACCGAAGGCCAGGCGGCCTACCAGCGACTGGCAGCCGGCAACCCCCGGATCCATGTCACCAACGAGGGCAATGTGGTGCCCTGGCTGCGAGGAGCCAAAGCGCTCATCCACAACGGCTGCACCACCGGGGTCGAGGCCTTTGTGATGCGGATACCGGCGTTCAGCTTTCGACCGACCGTCAACGCAATCATTGACGATACCTTCTACGTTTTATCGCACGGACTGAGCCACCAGTGTTTTTCCGCCGGCGAATTGGTCGCTGAGATCCAGCAGGTGCTGGATGGAACGCTGGGGGCGGCCGGCGGCGAAGCGCGGGCCGCCCTGGTGAAGCGCTATCTGACCGGCCAGGACGGTGCGCTCGCCTGCGAACGGATGATGGACGTTCTGCAGGCGCTGACCGAAAAGCAGCCGGTCCTGGCGGCGCCGGCGCTTCCCAAACGGCTTTGCGGCACGGCCCTGGCGCAGGGCCGCTTTCTGATCAAACGCCTCAAGTCCCGTTTTCCCGGGACCCACGCCCCGCCGGAATTTCACCGCCATCGCTACCCGGGGATCACGTTGGCGGAGCTTCGCCGGCGGATTCGGCGGTTTCAGGAGATCCTCGGTGATCGAACGCCCGTCTCAGTCGAAGCGATCACGCCCGAGATCTTCCGCATCCGCCCGAGCGGATGAAACGCGCGTTGCGCGCCGGCGTGCGATGCGGCTTGACAGCCAACGACCGATTCGGGTATACACACGACACTTGTCGAAACGGGTTGAATAGAGACGGACGCGCGATCGTCCGATTTTGATTTTTAGGGCGAACGACCATGAAAGTATTGATTCTCGGTTTGGGCAAATCCGGCACCACGGGGATGGTGTACAAGGTGGCGGGCGGCCTCCCCAACTGCCACGCCTTTTCGGGCGGCAAGCCCGGTAAATACTCTGGCGATTACGAAAATGCCGTCTACAAGCACACCTACGAAGAGCGGAAGGGCAAGAACTTCGAAGTCTTCCGGAAGCATTTCGCCGATTTCCACTACGACCGGAAAGTGTGGATGGCCAGAGATCCCCGGGATGCCGCCGTCAGCCGCATTCTTTACCGTTTCCACAAAGGGATCCTCTTCAACAATAGGCAGTATCAGGCCTACCTCGATTTGATCCTTAAAAAGGAACCGGACCCGGCCGCAGTGCCCTTCATCGAAATCTGCCGGTATGCGGGCCATCTCGAATGGCCGGTCAGCCGGGAGCAGGTCGTCGAAGAGGAACGCGTGCGCTACGCCCGGATGCGGGATTTCGTCCAGAAGCTCGACAGCGATTGGTTTCTATTCAAATATGAGGACATGGTGACGGGCCGGTTCGACGAAGTCAACCGCTACCTGGGATTCAGTCTGAAATCCGAAGCTGAGGTTCCAAAAGGCACCGGCAAGGACAAGGTCGTTCGCAAGAAAGCCTTCGGCGACTGGCGCCACTGGTTCACGCCGGAGGACGTCGCGCTCTTCAAACCGGCCTACCTGCCCTATATGGAATCCATCGGCTACGACACCGAAGACTGGGCGCTCGCTTCCGAGCCCGTGATCGAGCCCCAGTTCTCATCGGTTTATGTGAAAAACCTGGCCAGCAAGGGCCATTCCAACATCCTGAAGCGCTTCTACGACAATTTCATGCAGCGCTACTACGCCCGAGATTAAAGGTTGCATTCCCCTTTAGATCAAACCCCACCGGCTGAGGCCGGCGGGGTTTCATTTTAGGTGGATCTCCCTCAGCTGCATCTCCACCCGACCGATCAGCGGCAGTTCACCGCTGACCACCAGGGGGATACGCTCCATGGGACTGAGGTAGAGCCTGCTGCCGCCTCTGATGAAATCCTCCACATCCCCGCGGTAGGAGCCGATCGGACGTGAGGCGATGGAAACCCCGACCGCCGCGACCGTGCCCACGCGCCTGGCTTCCTGACCCACCCGTTTCTCCATGTAATCAAAAGGGATCTGTTGGATCGGCTGCGGATGCACGCTGACCCGATGGAACTGGCGTTTGTGAAACACGCAAAGCGGTTCGGCCGCCGTGTTGTGCTCTGAAGTGAGCACGCCGACGAGAGGAATAAGCATGGATGTCTCGACGGCCGCCGAGCAGGCTTCCCGGTCCGACGGATAAGAATAGAAATGTTCACCGAGCTTGGTCCAGAATTCCGGAGGCTTAGCGACTTCCTCGGCCGAGGCCGGCTCGCGTTGGAACCGGAAGACCCCCCCGCGGGTGAACCGGAATCGCTGGTGATAGTCCTTGAGCCCGGACCGCGTTCGAACGAGATAGAGCGGCCTGTTTGTATGCGGATCGAACCAAAGCTGGTTTTCAAACCGTACCCGTTTGCCGCCAACGATATCGAGCGTCGTGCCCACGGTCAGCCGCAGCACGTCGGCGCCCGAGACGGGAAATGGCTGGCCCCTGGCGCTGTCGATGAACTTCGGGATTTCAGCAGCCGCGGGCAACACCTCGATCTTGACCTCGGCGGTGGCCGTGTTGCCGAGCCGCGAGGCCTGCAGCGTCAGCGACGACCACGGCACATCGGTTGCTGCGGCAGCCGGCCCGGCTCCGGCACTCAGAGCAGCCGCAACCGCCAGCAGCACAGCCCGGCCGGCGACCAGCCGGCCGCAGCGTCGGAAGGGCGATGCCCTGCGGAAGCAATCGGAAAATTTCGACATACGCACCTCGACACTGTTCGGGGACCAGATGTCCATAGTATGAATGGATTCGGCCCCGACTGCAAGCGACGTCAAAGAAACGTTGTCAAAGCGGAGAACGGCCGCTATAGTGCTCTCAACGCTTTCAGGGAGGTCCTTGATTATGCTCGGCGGATATATGGGAAGAGTGGCGTTTGTCGATCTGAGCACCGAGACGGTTCAGGTGGAATCCGTTTCCGAATCCACGTGCCGCGAATTTATCGGCGGCTACGGGCTCGGCGTGCGGGTTATGTTTGAACGCCAGGCCAAGCAGGTCGATCCTCTCGGGCCCGAAAACATCCTGGGGCTGGCGGCCGGTCCGCTGACCGGCACCAAGGCTCCCACCGGAGGCCGCTACATGGCCTGCTGCAAGTCGCCGCTCACCGGCGGCTGGGGCGACGCCAATGCCGGCGGCTATTTCGGCAGCGAGCTTAAAGCCGCCGGGTTCGATGCCGTGTTCATCTCCGGAAAGGCCGCTGCGCCGCGGCTGTTGTGGATCACAGACGGTCGGATTGAAATCCGGGATGCCGCCCGCCTGTGGGGGCTCGACACCACCGATGCCGAGGCCGCCATTCAAAAGAATTTCAACGACCCCAAGGTCCGCGTGGCCGCCATCGGCCCGGCCTCCGAGCGTTTGTCCCTGATCTCCGGGATCGTCAACGACCGCGGCCGCATCGCCGCCCGTTCGGGCGTAGGCGCGGTGATGGGCTCCAAAAACCTCAAAGCGGTTGCGGTCCGAGGCCGCGCCAGGGTACCGGTCGCCGATGCCGCCGAACTCGACCGCCTCGCCAAGGCCTTCGCCCGGCAACTCCGCGACCTGCCGGGCATGGCGCAGGCATTGATCAAGCACGGCACCTGCGGGTTCACCGCCGCGCTGGTCGCCGGCGGCGCGACCCCCGTCAAGAACTGGCGTCTGGCCGGCGAGCTGGCGTTTCCCGGGGTGAACCAGGTCGCCGACGGAGATGCGGTCATCCGGTTCCAGACCCGCAAATACGGCTGCGCGAGCTGTCCCATCGCCTGCGGCGGCATCTGTAACGTCTCCGACGGAAAATATCCCGTGGGGGAGGTGCACAAGCCCGAATACGAAACCATCGGCGCCTTCGGACCGCTGTGCCTGTGCGACGATCTGGAGACCATCATCAAGCTGCACGACATGTGCAACCGCAGCGGACTGGACACCATCTCCGCCGGACACGTGCTCGCCTTCGCCATGGAGTGCTTCGAAAAAGGCATCCTCAACGAAGGCGACACGGACGGAATCCGCATCACCTGGGGCAACGGGCCGGCCATGGTGGCGCTGCTCGACAAGGTGATCCGCCGGGAAGGCATCGGCGACCTGCTCGCCGACGGCGTGCGGGCGGCCGCCGGGAAGATCGGCCGCGGCGCCGACGCCTGCGCCGTGCATGTCGGCGGCCAGGAGCCGGGGCTGCACAACGCGCTCTTCCTGCCCAGCCGCGGCACCGGCTTCGTGTGCGACCCGACCCCCGGCCGCCACACAGCGGCGCCCATGGCGCGCCTGGAGGGCGGACCCGGGGCCTACGCGCCCTACCCCGAGCTGCGCATCGACAAATTCGAGCGCTACGCCTACACCGGCAAGGGGCCGATGAGCGCGACCGCTTCGCGCTATCTTCAGGTGGGCAACTGCGCGGGCGTCTGCGTCATGCCCTTCATGTTCTTCGGCAACTACCCCTTGATCGAGCTGCTCAACGCGGTCACGGGCTGGGACTTGGATGTGGCCGAAGCCCTCACCGCCGGCGCGCGCATCCAGACCCTGCGCCAAAGCTTCAACCTGCGGGAGGGAATCACCGCCGCAAGCGTCCATCTGCCCGACCGCATGCTCGGCCGGCCGCCTCAGGCCGAAGGTCCTCTGGCAGGGGTGACCATCGACGTGGACAGTCTCGCGCGGGAGTACCGACAAGCGATGGGTTGGGATGCGGAAACGGGAGTTCCCACGGAGGCGACGTTGCAGCAGCTGGGGTTGGCGGAGCTGGTGAAAAAATTCGGATAGGGAGTTTAAGGTTTAAAGTTTAAGGTTGAAGGTTGGAGGTTGGAGAATGGCCACTTTAAACTTTAACACCTTAAACCTTAAACATTTCTTTCATTCGTATAACTGCGGATAATGCTCTTTCCATCGCCGCATCAGCCAGAACCACTGCTCCGGATGCCGCCGCACCATTCGCTCCACCACATCCGTGATGCGCTGGGTGTTCGTGACCAGGTCGGCGCGCAGGTCTTTCGTGCGCCGCATCTCGATCTCCTGCTCGAAATGGATGCCTATCCCTCCGTCCCGCTCGCGGATGCCGAAGCTGGGCAGCACCGCGCTGCGGCACCGGAGGGCCAGCATCGCCACCGCCGGAGTGGCGGTGGCTTTCTTACCGAAAAATCGCACGTCGACGCCGTCCTTGCGCCGCGCCATATCCACCAGAACCCCCAGGATTCCGCCCTGCCGCAGAATTCGGGTCATATCGGCCAGCGAATCCTTTTTATAGAGGATGGCGTTTCCGAACCGGGTTCGCACGGAGTGAATCCAGTTCTCGATCAAATTGGATTTGAACTTCTTCGCCACCGCCGTGAAAGGCAGACCCAACACACAGGGCATCGCCTGGAATCCTAATTCCCAGCTGCCCAAGTGGGCGGTAACCACGATCACGCCGCGCTTCCGCCGCAGTGCCTCGCGCAAATTCTCCAGCCCGTAAAACCGAACTCGGCGGGCGACGTCTGCGGGGCGCATGAAACCCATCTGAAACAGCTCGAACAGGTTGACGCCGTAGTTTCGAAACACCCGGCCGGCAAGCTGGCGGCGCTGGCCCGCGCTCAGCTCCGGATAGGCGAATGCTATATTGCGCTGGACGATGCGGCGATGCGGGCCATCCATCAGGTAAAGCGTCCGCCCCAGCATGGCTCCGATGGGCCGGGCCGGGCAGCGTATAATAAAAGTGCTAAGCATAAAGCCAACCGTTGATTCTGAGTAACAAACCCGGCTGAAGCTGTCAATTTCCCGCGGGCGACCGAGGATCGATCGTATTCAGGCGTCTGGCGGTGATTGCCCCCGCACCTGGAAGGCCACCATGTCCAGGAGGCGGCCGCCGGGATCCTGGAGCTCAAGGGCATGGCGCCCGGGGGCTGGATTCCAGTGAACGGGGCCATCAACGGAAAGCCGCTTCCCGTCGAGAACCCAGACAGGAGGGCCTTCGGTCTTGGATGCCACAAAAACAATCCCCTGCCGCTCCAACGGAATGTCGGGGTCGATCACGAACACGGCGCCCGCCGGAGGGTAGACGATGCGGGCCGGCGCGATGGCGGGAACCGGATCACCACCGGCCGGCTCGGTGCCCTGAATGAACCACTCTCGCCGCCGATCGCCGCCGGCCGGGTGCCCGTCGAGCACCATCCCGTCCGGCGACCGGCGCGCAACGCTCGGCTCCGAGCGGTGAAGATGGTTCATCAGGTCAAACCAGACCGGAGCGGCGCCGCTCATGCCGCTCACGTCCCACATGGGCTCCCCTGAAAAGTTCCCGAACCAGACGCCGACGCTGTAGCGCTGCGAGTAGCCGACGCACCAGTTGTCGCGCAGGTCCTTGCTGGTTCCGGTCTTCACAGCCGTCCAGAACCTCGTCGCCAGGGGGCTTTCCAGCCCGAAGGTCGGCGCGCGGGCCTCCCGGTCCGCAAGGATGTCGGAAACGATGAACGCCGCCTCCGGTGAAAACACCCGTTCCCCCCGTTCGGCGCCGTCGTGCGCTGCATCGAGAAGCAGCTTTGCCCGGATGCCCTTGTTCGCAAGGGTCCGGTAGGCGTTCACGAGTTCCCAGAGGCTGACGTCGGCGGATCCCAGCGCCAGCGACGGCCCGTAAAAGTCGCTGGATTCGGATAACCCTTGAATTCCCAGCTTACGTAACACCTCCAGAAACGATTCCACCCCGACCATTTCCAGCACGCGCACGGCAGGGATGTTCAGAGAGGAAGCCAGCGCGGTTCGGACTGTCACCGTTCCCTGAAACGCTCGATCGTAATTTCGAGGCTGGTAGATGCCGGCCGGCACGGATAGATCCAGCGGCGCATCCTCCAACCGGGAGGCGGCCGTCAGGATGCGCCGGTCCAAGGCCAGTGCGTAGAGAAACGGCTTCAGGGTGGATCCGGCCTGGCGTTTGGCCGTAACCCCATCGACGAAGCGCGAACGCGCCGGATCGGCGGTGTGGCTGGCATAGGCCAGAACCTCCCCCGTCGCGTTATCCACCACCAGCGCGGCGGCTTCGGCGACATGTCGTGATTTCAGGAGCATCAGGTGGTGCGCCAGGCGCTCGTGGGCAACGAACTGCGTTTCACGGTCCAGCGTGCAGCCGACGACCGCCGCATCCCGCATCCCTTTGAAGACCCGCCGCGCCGCATGCGCGGCGAGACCGGCCTGAGCCGGCATGACGCCGAACCCCCGCAACGCCTGGGAGACCTTGGCGCGGACCTGCTCATCCGTTACCGGCCAGTCGAGCAACCGCCGCAGCTGCATCGCCCGAGATTGGGCCTGTTCCGGAGTTGCGTTCGGCGAACGGATCAGCGCGGCCAGAACGAGCGACTCGCTGTTCTCCAATCCATGCGGCGCTTTCCCGAAGAGGCTTCGGGCAGCCGCCGCCACCCCTTGATTTTCGCCACGGAAAAAAACCAGATTGAGATAGGCTTCCAGAATGTGAGCCTTGCTCCACGTGCCTTCCAGCGCCACGGCCGCTGCAATCTGATCCCATTTCTGACGCAGCGACCGCCGGCCGCCGGCAGGCTGTAAGCCGGGATCCAGCAGGGCGGCCACCTGCATGCTGATGGTGCTCGCCCCCCGCCAGTTCCCCGAAACCACCCCGCGCGGCACAGCGGCGGCCAGCGCCCGCCAGTCGACCCCCGCATGCTCGAAGAAGCGCCGGTCCTCGGCTCGAACCACGCTGGCCTGCAGCGCCGGCGAGATCTCCGCCAGCGATGTCCACGCCAGACGCCTCACGCGGAGGTCGGTTCGACGTTCATTCAGCAGGTGGCCGTTGCGGTCCAGCAGGATCGAATCGGAGGAGCGATAGGCGGACCGGACCTCGGGGTAGGGCGGCAGGGCCGCAGCCGTTTCCAAGGGAACGATCAACGCGACAACGGATAGCCCAATGCGTTTCCAAAAAAACCGGCTCAGTATGCGGTAAAATCCGAAATTCGAATATCGAAACCCGAAACAAATCCTAATGACCAAAATCCGAAACACGTTTGGAGCATTCGAAAGTTCGGATTTCGAATTTGTTTCGGATTTCGAATTTCGCGCTTCGAATTTAGCCAAAAACCACCTCGATATCGCGGTTCACAAGCCGGTCAGGTGACGCCGATTCAGGGGTGCACCTCAATGGTCTCGTTCGGAATCTCCCCGAACACCTCCGGTGCATACAGAGCCTCGACGCGCGTCGGGGGCAGGCTGAAGGCCCCGACCTGGTTGAGACGCAGGGCGTACTCGACGCGCCACATCCCCTTGGGCACATGCTCGAAGTAGACCCGGAAGGCTTCGAAGGAGCGTTCCTCGTAGGCCGGCCAAACCCTCTGCCGGGGGTCTTCGCGCGGCGTCAGCAGGCGCGAATCCCGTCCGAGGCCGCTTCCTAAAATCGCGGCGCCTGCCGGAACGGGATCGCTCACGGCCACCCAGGTCATATCCGCCAGAGCCTCGATCTCCAGCCGCACCCGCAGGATGTCGCCCCGGCTCCAGCGGTCCGGCGTCCGGCGTTCCACGGCGGTGGCCGTCTTGCGGATCGTGTAGCCGCTGGATAACGGCTCCGTGAGTCTGACTGCAGCTAAGCCCTGAACCATCAGCCAGGGTTTGCCGGTGCCCTGATGCTCCACCGTCAGCTCGGCTTTTCCGGGAGGCCAAGCCACCAACAGCGAATCGGCCCTCAGCGGCGAGCCCCAGTCGACGGCACGGCTCTCCCCGGCCAAATCGATACGGGTCATGCCGCTGATGTCGCCGGGTTCGTAGCGTTCGGAGAAGCGCTCCATGGCCAAGACGCCCCAGGCATTGGCCGTCGTCAGGTCCCAATGTCCGTGACGCTGGCGCGCCAAGGCCCCCCGCACCAGCCGCGGCAGGTCCTGCCGCCAGCCGTCCAGGCGCAGGGCGGCCAAGACCAGGCGCGCGGCATTGAGATCGTTGGAGACCATCAGCCACCACAGGTGATCCGACGCTTCGGTGGAAAACGCCAGGCGCGTGCCCTGGTAGGTGAGCCGGGCGCGCAGCACCTGCTCGGCTTCGGCCAGACGCTTTTCGCGAAGGGGGACGCCCGGCACGGCGAGCAGAATCTCCACCCAGTCGATCACGGCCGAGGTCGGCCAGAGATTGGGCTCGATGGCCAGGGAGCTGATCCATGCGGACTCGGCCGCTCCCGCGCGAGCGAGCGCCGCCAGCGCCGCGAGTTTGCGGACGGTCAGATCGGCCGTGGGCAGCGGTGAGGCGCGCACGAGGCGGCCTTCCACGAAGCGTTTCAGCCCCTCGATCATCCGTTGGTGCAAATCCCCGGGGATCGTCCAGCCCGCTTCATGGCTCACCGCCACCAGATACGCGGTCAGCACCGGATCGCCGGACGGGAGCACCGGGAAGTACTTAACCAGGCCGTCGGCGTCCAGGTGCGCGGGAAGCTGGGCCGCCCAGCGTTCCCAAAGCGCCGGGTCGCGCAGCGCCACGGCCGCCGATAGTTTCTGCTCCATGCACCCGTACGGATAGCGCCGCATATAGTCGGCGACGGCCTTCAACCCGTCCCCCAGCCGGGCGCGCACGCTCACGCGCAGGCCGCCGCCCGGCAGGGCATCCGCGGGCGGCTCGACCGGCAGGGTCAGCCGATCCTGCAACTGGACGAGATCGGCCTGGAACACCCGCAGCGGCAGGGCGGGGACGACCTTCTGCACCACGCGCAGACGGTCCTGCTCTCCGGCCTCCTTGGCCGCGGCGTCGATTTCCCAGGCCAGCTCCCCGATGCCGCGGGGGGCTTCCACCTCCCAAAAAAGCTCACGCGCCTCGCCTGCGGCCAGCGCCAGGTTCTGCGGCACAGGGGCCGGGGAAGCCCCCGGGGCGCGCGCGGACACTTGCACCGTCAATGCCCGAGCCGAAGTGTTGCGCACGGTGACCCCGGCCCGGTAACGGTCGCCCTCCCGCACCAGCGGCGGCAGACCGGAGATGAGCATCAGGTTCTGCGTCGACCGGACGGTGGTGGCGCCCGTACCGAAAAAACCCGTTCCGCCCGTCGCCACGGCCACGATGCGAAAAGCGCTCAGCGCATCGTTCAGCGGCACCTCGACCTCGGCCTCTCCGCGTTCGTTCAAGGGCACCCGGCTCTTCCAGACGAGCAGGGTGTCGAACAACTCCCGCGTGACCTGGCGCCCGCCGCCGCCGCCGCTCGGCAGGGCCTTGGCCCCGTAATGCCGTTTGCCGACCACCTGCATCTGGGCGGTAGCGGTCCGTACCTCGTACCCGCGGCGCCCCATCATGGCGGGGAGCAACTCCCAGCTTTTATTGGCCGACAGCTCAAGCAGGCCCTCGTCCACGGCCGCCAACGCCACTTCGCTTCCGGCGGGAGGCGCCTGCCCATCGACGGTCGTGGCCCGGATGGAAACCCGGGCGTTTTCGCGGATCTTGTAGACGCTGCGGTCGGCGGCCACGGAGACCTTCAGCTCATGCTCACGCCACCCCACGCGGACCTCGGCGATGCCCAGCTTGTAGGCCGGCTTGCCCAGGTCCGCCAGCGCGGTCGGTTGAGCCTCGCCCGTCCGGCCGCGCACGGCCAGGACGGAGACGAAAATGTTGGGCGCATGGCGGCCCTGGATGGGCACTTCGATCACCGCTTCGTGTCCGGAGATCTTCCGGGTCCAGCTCTCCAGGATGCCTTCGCGCTCGACTGACACCAGCGCCGTGGCCTCCCGGAACGGCATGCGCACCTGGAAAACGGCGGTTTCTCCGGGCTCGTAGCGCTTGCGCTCGGGAATGAGATCCATCCGGTCGTGGTCTGCGACCTCGAACCACCAGTCCTTCGAACCGGCGACCCACACCGATCGATGAACGAAGCTGCGGCGGCCGGCCGCGTCCCGGCTCTCCGCCACCAGCAGGATTTCGCCCGACTGCGGCGAACGCGTCTCGCAGGTCATCCGACCGGTCTCGTCGGTCACGCCTTCGGCGAGCGTCGCGACGCGTTTGACTTCGACCGTGTGGTCATAGCCGTAAAAGCCGCCCACCAGACGCTTGCGGTGCGAAGTCACCTTGCGTTCGAACGCGTCGATCTGGACCCGCGCCCCGCGGACCGGCCGGCCGGCGAGATCAACGACGGCGGCCTGGAGTTTGAGGGCGTCCCTGGAAACGGCCCAGCCGTCCGGTTTGATGCCGACCAGATAAGCGGCATTCCACAAGGGGATACGACTGGAGACGGTTTGGACTTCGCCGTTGGGGTCCCGGAATTCCATTTCCGCTGCTACCTCCTGCGGAACATCGGCACGCGGGAGGTCCGGCACGATCGTCCGCAAGACGCCGGCCGAATCCAAGACCCCATCTACGGTGCGGCGCGGGGACGGGCGTTCGCCGCCGGCCGGCTCTCCGCCGAGATCTTCCGGCTCCCCCCTCCGCGTCAGGCCTTCCCGGACCGCGCCGTTGCCGAAAACGAAGTCTTCGAAGCCCTCGAAGGCCGGAATGCGCTTCGCACTCACCTCGGTGCGCAGCGTAACGGGCAGGAATCCCGCCCCTCCACCGGACAAATAGTGGACGCTCAGATCGAGCGGAACCTCGCCGACGTCGATGAGCGACTCGAAAGGCGGCTTGATGACGCCCTTCAGCAAAGGCACGCGAAACTCCTCGACGCGGAAACGCCCGGACGTCAGGCTCCGGGATAGGTCCTCGTCACCGGGGGATCCCTCCAACGCGCCGCCCCCCTCCCCTTCCGGCGGCGGGGTCCCGCCATCCGGTCCGCTTTTGGTGACGAGGGCCACCGCATAGCTTCCCAGCTTGGCATCCCGCGGAATGCTCCATTCGGTTTCGGCCACCCCGGCGGCGTCCCACGCCAGGGGCATCGTGTAGGCCTGTCCGCTTCCGGAATGATGGATGGAGACCGAAGCGGGCATCGTCCCGATCGTCGGCACCTCAAAACCGTCCTGAGTATGTCGGCGGATGACGTGCTTCATGTGCAGCGTCTCGCCCGCGCGCAGCAGGCTTCGGTCAAGTACGGTGTGCGCGATCACCGGCCCGGCGCCGGTGCCCTCCGGCAGCTTGAACCGCCAGGCTTCGATGCCGTCCGCCCAGCTGGAATGCACGAAGCTCATGTCCTCGCGGGTCTGGGCGACGACGAAAACGCCCTCCCCCAGCCGGCGCAAGGCTCCCAGCTGGGCGGTGTCGTGCGCCGGCAGGTCGAAGCGGCAACCGGGGTCATCCGTCTCTCGAGCGAGCTCCGCGTCGATGCGGGCGACCCCGTTCGCATCGGTTTGACCCTGCCACAGAATATGCCCCGCGCAGTTCATGACGCTGACCGCCGCGTCGGCCACCGGCTCGGCCCGGTCCAGGGTCGTCACCCACACCAGCGAGGACTCGCGCCCTTGCTTGAAGTGCACGGCGAGGTTGGTGACCAGGACGGCCGCCGGGACGAACATGGGTTTCGGCGGGTCGAGCAGCGCCTTGCCCAGGACGGTGCTCTCGATCTCGACCACGTAAAGCCCGGGATTCGGGAGCGGGATCCCCACCACCTCCGAAACCCCGGCCCCCTGAAGCTTGGGGATTTTGAATTCACGCGCCGCCGGTGCGCCTGCAAACACCGACGCCTGACGTTCGGCGGCGGCGACCTTGCGCAGCCAGGGCTGGATGTCCTCGATCCGGCCGGGCGCGATACTGACGATTCGGCCTGTCACCCGGCCGGTCATGGCTGAATCCGTGCCGTTCACTTGCAGCATCCGCGCCTTCGGCCGGGCTTCGATATTGCGAAGGGTGACGGGTAGGGCCGGATCGGCATGCAGCTCCACGATGCCGAAACGCGCCGCAAACTTGGCGAGCGCCGGAAAGCCTGCCGTGCGGACCTTGAGCGGAAAGCGTTTGGCGTTTAGGAGCGATCGACCGGAATCGTCGGTCAGATCGGCCGGAAGCTCGAGCTGGAATTCGGCGTTTGCGGGAAATGGCCCCTCAAACGTCAGCGTTCGGTCGGTGGGGTCCAATGGCGCCCGCCACACTTTTCCGCCGGGCCCCTTCAAACTGGCTTCACCCGTCGCCTCCGGGTTCAGGGGCGCGTTAAAGCTCAGGCTCATGGACAGAACCGGAATGCATCCGGCCCGGGCGCTTTCACGTTCGCAGCTGAACTCCGCCAGGAAATGCTCGCGGGTCTCGAAGTGAATGGCCTGCTCCTGCTCGGTCGCCACCCCGGAGGCCGACGCAATGCCTTTTCCCCATAGCAGGCTCACTTTGGCCTTCTGGGGGAAGCGCTGGCGGCACTGCAGAAGCAGGACCCGATCGCGGTCGGTGCCGTCCTGAAACAGCCAGCGATGGGCGTCGAGAATAACCTCACGGTCTTCCCCCGTTACGATCCGCGCTCCGATCCGCTGCTGGATGCCGGAGACGGCGAACCCGGCCCGAGCGGTCACGGTATCCTCGTCCGGCGTGCCGTCCAGCACCAGAATGAACACCTGGTCCTCGCTAATCCCTTTCTGGCCCGCGTGGGGAATCGACCGGAGAATGGCCGGCCCACCGGTGGAAAAGGCAAATTGGCTCGGACCGGCGCAATCTTTTCCCGCCAGCGACTGCAGCCCAGGTTTCAGCTGGAAGGAACATCGCACCCCCGCCGGCAGATCGCGCGCAAAGTCGAAGACCCAATTGCGGGGATCCACCCATCGGCCCTGACCGGGCTCGGAACAGTCGATGTCGAAGGGATCG
>Ga0105093_10000077_pt1 | contig 35089 bp, 35 predicted proteins | sample PPLLak3March2015_2_FD_79111 | JGI IMG/M metagenome (GOLD analysis project Ga0105093, IMG submission 79111) | Freshwater sediment microbial communities from Prairie Pothole Lake near Jamestown, North Dakota, USA - PPLs Lake P8 Core (3) Depth... | ecosystem: Environmental > Aquatic > Freshwater >... | reverse complement strand
TGCGCCGGATTGGCTAAAGCCATCATTGCTGAAATATATCTGGGGGCGAGAAGACTTTCGTAAAGTGGACCGACTTGATTTCATGATAACAGTAATGAAGACGGACTCAAGCCTTAAGGCTGTGGAACAAGCTGGGCGATACTTTACCAGTGGAACCGAACAGAAGATCAAACCCCTTGCGGTTGGTCATTTGTTCGAATGGTGGCGGCAGCACAGGGAAGAGTTCCTCAACAAAGAAGATAAAGAGACCCAACCACGGCAATAGAGCGACGGCGAGAAGTCTCCGAGCATTATACCGCGCATCAGAGGACCAAGTAGTGAAAAGATTCAGACTCATTATATGTCTTTTATTCGTATCAGCTGTTGGTATTTTTCCGGTATTTGGAGGAACATTTACAATCCCGGATTGGGTAATGCAAAGCTGCGTATTTGTAATGAAAGGCGGTGCGGCAGAGGGAACTGGCTTCCTGATCGGCGTTAAAGAGCAGGAAGTGACATTTTGCTATTTTATTACTGCCAAACACGTTATCTTGCCTGCCTTAAAGAACATTCCAGTACTAAACTTGCGGCTTAATAAGAAAGACGGGAGTGGCGCTGAGGTTGTTGCTTTTTCAATGATTGCCTTCAACAATAAACTGTGGATTGAGCATAGTAATTCGGCTGTTGATCTGGCTGTAGCTCCATTAGCTATTTTCGATAAAGTTCAAAAATATGACGTTAAAATGTATACTGTGGACTCCGAAGATAATGAATTATTTGCCACACAATCATTCCTCAAACGTTTCAAAATACGCCCCGGTGACCGTGCTTTCACGCTAGGCCTGGTACCGTACCTTTTTAATAAAGATGGCGAAAATTTAGTAATGACGCGCTCAGGTTCTATTTCTATGGTTGGTACTAAAGAACTCAACCTTCCAGGTGGCAAACAAATTGCCCATTTCCTTGATTGTGCAGCATTCGGCGGTCAGAGTGGTGGTCCCGCATTCGTTTTGCTGGAGAGAAATGAAGAAGGCGCTTTTATTGCTGGCTGGAGAATAGGCCTGCTTGGAGTCGTTACTGAATTTGTACCAAGCCCTCTCCGAACTGCAAAGGTATCTCTTGGAGAAGAAGAGCGCAAAGAAGCCCTCATCCCCATGGAGAATACCGGTATTAGTAAAATCGTTCCTGTTGATTACCTTGTTGATCTATTATTTTCTGAAGAGCAAAAAGATTTTCGGAAAAAAATCGTGGAAAATCAGAAGAAGACCTCCAATTAGCCATCGGAGGCGACGCGATGAAACAGCGCTTACATGGCAGCGGTTAAAATATCACAGTAAAATCAATTAGTTTGAAAGCAGCGTTTGTGAAAACCTGTTCTGATCCATTGTGGATTTAGTATTGCGCCTACAGCCTCCAATGTGGTGACTTTTGAGGTATAATACTCCGAGGCCTGTGGAAAGCCCTTCCTAATATCCCGTAGACATTTCCTTAAATTATAGTCCTATCAAAATAGCCGTCATTTCCTATCTATTTGATTATAAATAATATTTTACAAAAGCCGCTTACAAGCCTGTTTTCCGTATGAATCTTTCATCCCTAAGCTTGTTATTACCGACCATTCAAAATCAAAAGGGATCTGAGGGTGCATCATTATATCAATTCTCCAAGAGAGCCAAGTTGCCTTTAGAGGGTGATTTGTTTACTTTAAGAGGGAGGAAAAGTTATGAACAAGCGATTTTTATTGATTTTTATCTTCGTATTACTTTTTATATTTTCATCTTCAGCATGGGCAATTACATACTCGGGGTCCGACCTCATAATTAATTCAAGCGAGTTTCCACCTTACAATTTTACCTTTGATGTTTCACCAACCGAGCCGACTTTCGGCCCTGGTCAATTGGTGTTGCATTGCCAAGGTGATTACGCCATCGGTTACCCAACTGTCGAATATTTAGCTTGGGATATTGATGGGCTTATTTCCGGCATAGGTGCCCCTGACTATGGTACTGTTTTATCTGTCCCAAATGCTATGGATAACGTTGAATGGATGCAGAGCTATGTTATTTCAGAAACAATTTTAAGTTCAATACTGTCTGACAATCGGTTTACCCTTTATAGAATGAATAGCTCTGCCGTTGGCCATAAAAGTGACGCGGACTACGTTTCTTGGACGCTTACATATCCGCATACAGAACCTGTCCCCGAACCCGCTTCTATGCTGCTTTTTGGGACTGGTATAGTATGCTACGGTGTCTATAGAAAAATAAGACTTAAAATAATTTAATTCAATAATAGAGAAAGGACTATATCCTAATAAATCCATCTCTTCAAAAACTTTTTTTATATGACAGCTTATTACCCAATCGTTTTTCTTTTAAATTTATACAGATAGCAGCTCAAATTCAAAGAGCCAGCTTGCCTGGTTGGATCTGGCCTCAATCAGTTTTCCTGAATCAATCCGGTAGCAGGTCGTAGAAATAGCGCATGACGTCCGAGCGCGTGATGATGCCGATGACCTGGTCGTCTTTCACCACCGGCAGCCGGCCGATGTCATGCCTGACCATCAGCTGGGCCGCCTGGGTCGGGCTCTTGCCCGGTTCGACGGTCAGCACATCGGCCGTCATGAAGGCTCGGACGGGCGACCGGATTTGCGCCTCTTTGCGCATCTTCCGAAAATCCCGGCGCGAGATCATGCCGACGAGGCGTTCCCCATCCACCACCGGAATGCCGGTGATCCCCCGGGTGCGCAGGATCAGGGCGACTTCTTCCATGCTGGTCTCGGCCGTCACCGTCTGCACGGGGAACGACATCAAATCGCTGATCTGGACCGAGGCCTGCTGGTTGCCCCGGACCAATTCCAGGATCCAGCGTTCGACCGCTTCCGGACTGGCCCCTTTGATCTGGGCCGATCCGGCGCGCGGGTGCCCCCCACCCCCCATGCTGCGCATGAGCGAGCCGACGTTGATGCTCTCGACCTGGCTGCGGCCGATGACCGTGCAGCGGTTTTTCTGGCTCTCGGCGAAGACGCCGAAGGCCGCATCGACGTTCAAAATCTCCAGGTACATGCGTACGACCACGGCCAGGTTGTCGACATGGCCATCGATCGGCACCTGGTTGATGCTGATGCAGTGGCCCTTGATTTTGGTGCGCTTGGCATGCTGCAGCATTTTAAAAAGAATGGCTTTGTGCGTTTCGCTGTAGGCCGGCCTCAGAAAGCTGTTCAGGATGTTCAGGTCGGCCTTGCGCTCCAGAAGCCAGCCAGCGGCGTAGGCGTCTTCGGCGGTGGTCGCAGGGAAGGTCAGGTTGCCGGTGTCCTCGTAAATGCCGGCTATCAGCAGCGTGGCCTGCATAGGCGTCAGAAGCTTGTGCTGCCGCTTCAGCTCCCGGACCAGGAGTGTCGTGGTGGCGCCGACCGGCTCGATGCAGGATTGGTCGGCACAGATGGTTCCCCGTTCGATGTGATGGTCCCAAACCTGGATATCCAGATCCTTCCGGTTCTTGAGCCCGTCCAGGCGGTCGAGCCGATTCCAGCTGCTGGTGTCGACCACGATCAGCCGCTGGATACGTTTAAGATCGATCTCACCGCAGGTGTGCGTTTTAAATAAATCCTTGTGAATGGAAAGGAACGCCTTGACGTTGGGGTTCAGGGTCTTGGGAAGGAGGGCATAGGCTTCCGGGAAAAGCAGGTTGACGGCGACGACGGAGGCGAACCCGTCGAAATCCGTATTCTTGTGCGTGGTAACCACATGCATTCCAATAGATTAGCACATCCCAGGCAGCGCGCACAAGCGCTGTAACCCGTCGCCGTCGGGCGCTGAAACCCACCCCGCGGTTGACAGAATTCCGAGGTTTGAGCATACTGGCGCCTTCGCGGTGTTGGAGGTTGCTGAAATGAATAAAGCCATTTTGTCCATCCTGGGGCGTGACCGGCCGGGCATCGTCGCCGCCGTAGCGCGCGTGCTTTTCGATCAGAACTGCAATATCGAAAATGTCAGCCAAACCATGCTGCAGACCGAGTTCGCCGGGATTTTCATCGTCTCCCTGCCGGGAGGCATGACCGCGGAGGACCTGCACCGGGAACTGGACGCGCGTCTTGCACCGATCGGCCTGACGGTGCTCACCAAACCCTGCGACCATGGCCTGGATACCTGCGCGGCGGCGGCGTGCGAGCCCTTCGTCATCACCACCCGCGGGCCGGATCGCATGGGGCTGGTGGCACACATCTCCGGAGTAATTGCGCGCCACGGCGTCAACATCACCAACCTGCAGGCGATGTTCAAGGGCGGCGATGCTCCCGGCGACAACATCATGATTTACGAAGTGGATGTGCCCCGCGCCGTTGATCTGCAGACTTTGGCCCAGGACCTGCGCGACAAGGCTGCCGACCTTCAATTGGACATCAGTATCCAGCATCGCCACATTTTCGAAGTGCTTCACCGCATTTAACGAAAGAGACTCTGCATGCTGACGCAACGCGAAATCATCTCCACGCTGGAGATGCTCAGAAACGAAAACCTGGATGTGCGCACGGTGACCCTGGGGATCAACCTGCTGGACTGCGCCGGGCCGGACCTCAGCTACGTCCGGCGGCGGGTCGCCGAACGCGTGATGCAGCTGGCCGGCCAGCTGGTCCCCGTGTGCGAGCGCGTCGGCCAGAAATATGGCATCCCGGTCGTCAACAAGCGCATTGCTGTAAGCCCCATTGCCGCAGTCGGCGCCGCACTTTCGCCGCCCGAGCTGGTGGAGCTGGCTCGCACGCTGGATGCAGCGGCCCGCGAAGTCAACGTGGACTTCATCGGCGGTTTCTCCGCTTTGGTGGAAAAGGGCATGGCCCGAGGCGACCGCGCCCTGATAGCGGCCATCCCCGAGGCGCTTGCGGCCACGGAGCGCGTCTGCGCGTCGGTCAACGTTGCATCCACCCGTGCCGGCATCAACATGGATGCGGTCCTCATGATGGGCGCGGCCATCCGGCGGGCGGCGGAGCTCTCCGCCGACCGCGACGGCGCAGCCTGCACCAAATTGTGCGTGTTCGCAAACATCCCCGAAGACATCCCCTTCATGGCCGGCGCCTACCTGGGCATCGGCGAGGCGGATGCGGTGATCAACGTGGGGGTGAGCGGACCAGGCGTGGTGAAGAAAGCCATTGATCGCGCTCTGGCGTCCCGACCCGATCTCGACCTGGGGGGGCTTTCGGAGCTGATCAAAAAGACCGCTTATCGGGTCACCCGCATCGGCGAGCTGATCGGAAGAGAGGTGGCCGAACACCTTGGCATCCCCTTCGGCGTGGTGGACCTCTCGCTCGCGCCGACCCCGCATGTCGGCGACAGCGTCGGCGAAATCTTCCAGAGCCTGGGGCTGCTGGCCATCGGGGTTCCGGGTACGACCGCAGCCCTGGCGTTGTTGAACGACGCCGTCAAGAAAGGTGGCGCCTTCGCCAGTTCACGGGTCGGCGGCCTGAGCGGCGCCTTTATTCCGGTCAGCGAAGACCTCAACATCTCCGAAGCGGCCCGTCAAGGCCATCTCTGCCTGGAAAAACTGGAAGCGATCACCAGCGTCTGCTCCGTGGGCCTGGACATGGTGGCCATCCCCGGAGACACGTCGACCGATACGATTTCGGCCATCATCGCCGATGAAATGGCGATCGGCGTCATCAACAGCAAAACCACGGCCGCGCGGCTGATCCCGGTTCCAGGAAAAAAGCCCGGAGACCATGCGGTGTTCGGCGGGCTGATGGGCGAGTCCGTCATCATGCCGGTCAACAACGCCCGCGGAGACAACCGCTTCATCCGCCGGGGAGGTCTGATTCCGGCTCCCATTCACAGCCTGAAGAATTGAGTGCATGACGAGCAAGCCCGCGGGCCTTCGATCCAAGCCGCCGAGGCTGGGCCGCCTGGTTGCGGACGGCTTGAAGTTCGGACTTCTAATGGCGGTACTCATCGGTTTGACGATCCGCTCGACCGAAGGGCTGGGTTACCACTGGCAGTGGTACCGGATACCGAGCTATCTCCTCTCAATTTCGGAAGGTGAGTGGAAGGTTGGGCCGCTGCTGCAGGGGCTGGCCGTCACCTTTCAAATTACGGCCGTCAGCTTGATTTTGGCACCCGCCATCGGATTAACTGCCGCCCTCATGCGGCTGTCCGGCTCGCTCGTCGCGCGCTGGGTGGCGCGGTCGTATATCGAGCTCATCCGCAACACGCCCCTGCTGGTGCAACTTTTCTTTATTTACTTCGTGCTTTCTCCGGTTCTAGAAATCAGCGCCTTCGCCTCGGCGGTTTTGGCCTTGAGCCTCTTCGAGGGCGCCTATGCCTCGGAAATCTTCCGGGCCGGCATCCTCTCCATCCATCGCAATCAATGGGAAGCCGCGTTCAGCCTCGGCCTGGGCACCTGGCGCACGTATCGGCTCGTCATTCTGCCGCAAGCCGTCCGCCATGTCCTGCCGCCACTGACCAGCCAGGTGATTTCGCTGGTCAAGGACTCGGCTCTGGTGAGCACCATTGCCATTTATGATCTGAGCATGCAGGCCCAGGCCATTATCTCCGAAACCTATCTGGTGTTTGAAATCTGGTTTACCGTAGCAGCCGTCTACCTCGTGATAACCTTATCCCTCTCCGTCACGGTGGCACTCATGGAAAAGAAGCTCAGGTTTTACACGTGATGCCCCCAAGGGCGGTTCCACTGCCTGCCATAGGACCGGCAGCCGAAAGGAGGCAACATGACCGGAAGATTTGGGCACGTCGTTGTGGGTGTTGTGGCATTGATTCTGGCCGCTTCCCCCTTCGCAACGGGGGCGGAGTTGCAGCAAAAATTGATTGAAGAGAGTACGGTCGAACAGGTCCTCAAACGAGGGGTGCTGCGGGTCGGCCTGTCGACCTTCGTCCCTTGGGCCATGACCGACAAGGCCGGCAGGCTCATCGGATTTGAAATCGATGTCGCCACGCGGGTGGCTCAGGACCTGGGCGTCAAGGTTGAATTCGTGCCGACCAAGTGGGCCGGCATCATCCCGGCCCTGCTGACCGGAAAGTTCGACGTCATCATCGGCGGCATGGGCATTACCGCCCAACGCAATCTCAAAGTCAATTTCAGCATTCCCTATGATCACTCGGGCGTGGCCATCGTGGCCCACCAGCAGTTGGCAGCAGGCTTCGGCCGTCTGGAGGATTTCAATCGGCCGGATGTGGTCGTAACCGCACGTCTGGGCTCCACATCGGCTGCGGCGGCCAACAAGCTCCTGCCCAAGGCCCAGAGACGCTTTTTTGACGATGAGTCCCAAGTCATTCAGGAACTGCTGAACGGCAAAGTCCACGCCCTTTTGGCCGGCACCCCGCTGCCCGTCTACCAGGCGCTGAAGTACCCGGACAAGCTCTTTCTGCCGCTCAAGGGCGCCATCACCAAAGAGCCGATCGGGTTTGCCGTGCGAAAGGGAGATTTCGACACACTGAACTTCTTCGACAACTGGATCCGGGTGGTTGAAGCGGAGGGTTGGCTAGCCGAGCGCAAGGCCTACTGGTTTGAGACCCAGGAATGGGAAAGCCTGCTGAAGTGATGCATCGCACTCCCAAGCTCACTCTGCTGGATGCCCTGCTGCTTCTGGCGCTGGCCGCCGGCGCTGCTTTTCTTTTTCACCGAGTCAGAGACGGTCTGAACTACCACTGGGAATGGCAGGCCATCCCTCAGTATTTGTTCCGCCGCGATCCGGCCAGCGGCACATGGGTGCCCAACGTCCTGATGCAGGGGTTTTTCACCACGATCCGTCTGAGCATCTGGGCCACGGTGTTTGCCAGTCTGATCGGCACCGCCATGGGTCTGCTTCGGGTGAGCGCCCGGCCATTCCGGCGCTGGGTGGGATTTGTTTATGTCGAGTTGATCCGCAACACGCCGCCGCTGGTCCTGGTCTTTCTTTTCTACTTCTTTTTGGGAGAGCAACTGCTGCCCGGGGTTGGGCTGGAGGCGATCATCCGGCGACAGTCGCCAGAGGCGCAGTCCCTGCTGGCGACGCTGCTGGCGCCTCCCGGCAGGCTCACCGCCTTTGTCTCTGGCGTCGTCACCGTTTCGATTTTCGAAGGGGCCTACATCACCGAAATCGTCCGCGCCGGAATTCAGTCCATCGAGCGAGGCCAACGTGAGGCAGCCGCGGCCTTGGGTTTGACGCGCTGGCAGTGTATGCGCTGCGTCATTTTGCCGCAAGCCATCCAACGGATTCTGCCGCCGCTGGGCGGGCAGTTTATTTCAACCATCAAAGACTCGGCCATCGTCTCGGTGATATCGATTCCAGAGCTCACCTTCCGCGGCATGGAACTGATGTCGGCCACCTACTTAACCTTTGAGACCTGGATAACCATCACCGGGCTTTACTTTGTGCTGACTTTCGGTTGCTCGCTGGTATTCGCACGCCTGGAAAAAACCCGGCATCGGATTCGAGCCTGATGCGGACCGATCAATTCGCTGCCGGCTTTCCAGCGGCCTGTCTACTTCACACTAACCACAGGACAGGACGCCTGCAGAATGACGTATTGGGCCGTCGATCCCATCAGAAGCTTGCCGACCTTGGAGCGGCGCTTCACGCCGACGATGATCTCCTCCACGCTGTTTTCCCTGGCGAACTCAAGGAGATCCTCCCCCGGAGCCAAACCGCGAATCAAGAGGTGGGTCCGACAGTCCAGCCCCTTTTCGGCAAACAGGCTCTTGGCCCATTCCAGGCCTCGTTCGGCCTCCTCGATCGCCTGCTGCTGCTGCTCAGTGCCCTTTTCCATCGATGTCACGATGTCCACCGAACCGCTAAACGCCCGCGCGTGCTTGCGGGCCAGCTTGAGGGCCTCTTTCGCCGATGTGCTTCCATCATAGCCAACCAGAATTTTCATTGCGCCGTTTGTCTCCCCTCATGAGTGGTGATCCATTTTTAGCCAAAAACCGGCGGTCTGTCAAATGGCCCCACCCGCAGGTATCATGCGGCCCGGCGGCCGAAACCTACCCGTAGCGGCGTATTGGGTTTTAAATCCCTATAAGATGTGTTTTCACGTGAAACGAGGTCGGAATGCCGCAGCGTCAGCCACATAAGCCTCATCCGCTCTGGATACAACGATCAACCGTCGGCGGTCCACCATGCTTGACACGGCCGGCGGGGTTCGGTTAATCTTTTTCCGGCTCGCCAACCGACGATTTCCGGGTTTGCTCTTCTTTAAAAATGCTCAAACCCTGAAGCAGGGAACGAATACATGACGATGATGTTGCCCAGCCAGAGCAGCTACCGATTCGGACTCATCTCCGACACCCACGGTTATCTCCCGGAAGAAGCACTGACGGTTTTCCGCCATGTCGACATGATTCTGCACGCCGGAGACATCGGTTCAGCAAAAATAGTGACGGCACTGGAAGCAGTCGCCCCGGTGATGGCCGTGCGGGGCAACATGGATTCAGGCGCTTGGATCGAGCGGTTCGGTGATCAAGAAGCTGTCCAAGCCGGAGACCAGCTGATCCATTTGATCCACGATGCAGGGCGCCTGCAGCTGGACAGCCTGCAGGGTACCTGCCTGGCGGTCATCAGCGGCCACACGCACCGTCCGAGAGTGGAGACCAAGGCGGGCATCCTGTTTGTCAACCCCGGCAGCGCCGGCGCACCTCGTTACGGCGAACCAGCAAGCGTGGCGTTGCTGCAGGTATCGAACGCTCACGCCTCAGCCGATCTCATCCGCCTCCGGGCGTGAGGACCTTCATCGCATCTTTTCCGGGGGCCAAGCCATAGGCTCAACTCCCGCGCTTAACGATCAAAAGCGTGCGTTCGCTCTTAAGGCCCGGAACCGAATAGCCGACTTGCTCCAGAGTGATACTGCTGCCGAGCACACCGGCCGCCCGGGCATCTTCCAGCGCATTCATCTCGCTCGCGGAGATTTGGCCTTTTAATGCAATGACTCGGCCCCCCGGGCGCAACAGCGGCCAAACAGCGCCCACAAAGGGTGCCACGGCGGAAAAGGCCCGGCTAATGATGACATCGTAGGATCGGCGGCGCTGCGCACAATGCCCGCTGAGTTGCTCTACCCGCAGATGCTGGGCTTCGATGTTGGAAAGCGCCAATTCCCGAATAAGGAAGCGCAAAAAACTCACCTTTTTCCGGACGGCGTCAATGAGGGTCGTTCGCAGCTCTTCGATGACAATGTGCAGCGGCAAGCCGGGGAAACCGCCTCCCGAACCCACGTCCAGCAGGTCAGATCCCGGAGCGATGAACGGCGCCGGCGCCAGGGCGTCCAGGAAGTGATTGCGGGCGATGCTCTCGGGCTGGGTGATGGCCGTGAGGTTGGTTACCGCGTTCCATTTCAATAGTTCGGCGGCGTGGCGAGCAAATAAACGGGTATGATCCGGCCGCAGCCCGACCCCCAGCGCCGTTGCGCCGTCGATGATCAGGTGATCCCACTCCGGGGAGCCGATATCCATTCGGGGGCTGACGAATCCGATCGAATCATTAGTTGATACACACGCGGCGCACCTCGGAAATGTCGGTGACCCCCTGCAGCACCTTAAGGATGCCGTCCTGTTTCAGGGTCATCATCCCCTGCTGCAGGGCCGTTCGTAATATTTCCTCCGTGTTCGCCTGCTTCTTGATCATCATCTTGATCTCGGGCGTGCCCTCCATCAATTCGTGGATTCCCATCCGGCCGCGGTAGCCGGTGTTGGAGCAAGCTTCGCATCCGGCCGGCTGAAAAATTCGAAGGCCTTCCGAATACTCGATACCGGTTTGCTCGAACCAGGCGACACCGTAATCCGTTCGCAGTTCTTCGAAATCCTCCCGGCGAAGAATATGCTCCTTACGGCAGCTCGTGCACAGTCGCCGGGTGAGCCGCTGGGCCAAAACGCCGAGGAAGGCATCGGAAAAGTTGAGTGCGTTCAGCCCCATGTCCAGCAGCCGGGTCACCGTCTCCGGGGCGCTGTTGGTGTGCAGGGTCGAAAAAACCAAATGCCCGGTCAACGATGCTTCAATGCCAATCGAAGCGGTTTCCTCGTCGCGCATTTCTCCGATCATGATAATATCCGGATCGGCTCGCAGGAACGCCCGCATGATTCTTGCGAAGTCCAAACCGATCTTCGGTTTGACCTCCACCTGCCTCAGCCCCTGCTGAGTAATTTCGATGGGATCCTCCGCCGTCCAGATTTTAACGCCTTCCTTGTTGATATGGCCGAGCAATGCGTGCAGGGTGGTGGTCTTGCCGGATCCGGTCGGGCCGACCGCCAGAATCAGACCGTAGGGTTTGACGATGATGGCCCGGATGACATTCAAGTTGCGCTCGACGAGCCCCATCTCGTCGATTTTGATCGGACCGGAGGATGCCAGAATCCGGAGCACCACGTCCTCGAACCCTCCCGCCGTGGGCAGGGTCGCCACGCGCATTTCAAAGGCCGGAACCCCCTTGCGCCGGAATTTAATCTTGCCATCCTGAGGCAGCCGCCGCTCGGCGATGTCAAGATTGGACATGATCTTGATCCGCGAAATCACGCCGCGCACCATGGCGTTCGGGATTTTCATGTATTCCTGGCAGACCCCGTCCAGCCGAAAGCGAATGCTGGTAGCCTTGGTTACCACTGAAGGCTCGATGTGAATGTCGGAAGCGTTTTTGCGATAGGCTGCGATGATCACCTGGTCGACCAATTTCACGACTTGACTGGAGCTTTCATCGGACTCCTCGACGGTCACCTCGTCACGTTCTTCTTCGAAGGTGATGTCCGGGATGTCGATATCGTCGGTGATCTCCTCCTGGGCCGCCGCCTCAGCTTGGCGGTTCTGATTGAAAAAACTGCCGATGAAGGCCTGGATGTCTTCTCGGATGGCGACCGAAAAGTGAATCTTGGCGGTCTTCATCAATGCTTTAATGTTGTCGGTCTTGTTGAGGTTGCGAGGATCGTCGACCAATACCTCAATGCCGTCCTTACTCCAACTGATGGGGATCCAGCCCTCGTTGAGTAAAAAGGTTTTTTTTAGGTTGGCGAGCAGCTCGACGGGGGCCGCGATGCTTGAGTCGAAGGATCTGAATTTGCAACCATAAAATGACGAAAATGCCTTGCCAATGACCTCCTTTTTAATCTTGTAGGTATCGATCAGGACGTATTCAACGCTCTTGTTAAGCTTTTTAGCCAATCCAATAGCACGTTGAAGCTGCTGGGGGGTGGCGATATTCTCGCGCAAGAGACAGTCGTATTTGGACCCGGAGGCCAGGCTGGCGGTCGACGAATCGATGCGTTTGGCGATTTCTGAATCCGCAGGGTTCAATTCGGAAGCGGCCCTGAAAAGCTCGTTGGCCGTTTCTTGGTGGTTGCGTTTTTCCAATTCCACCCCCATCAAATAGGTGATGCGAGCGGCCCTGGATTTTTCCACCTTCGTCCTCTCGGTCAATGCAGTGAGTTCTTTCGCGGCTTGCCCGGCCCCATGCAAGGCCAGCAGGCTTTCCGTCAAGCCCGGAATGATCTTTTCAAGGGGGCATTCCCCGGCAAGGAGTTTGGCGTATTCACCGGTCGCCTCTCCATGCAAGCCCATCTCCTGGAATGCAGCAGCGCTGTCGAAAATGGCAGATAGATCTCCCGCACTCGCGATGGCCCCCCGAATCCAGGAGATCTCCTGGGTCGCCGTTTCCCGCGCGGGGGCGGCGTTTTCCTTAGCGATTTCCTGCTTTAACAAATCAATCCGGCTGCGAATGGTCTCTTTGATCTCCGGGGTGTGGCCCGGCACGGACGGTAGCACTTTTTCGTAGATCGCCAACGATTCCGCAAAAAGCCCCATCGACCGACAGACTTCGGCTTCGTTGATCCTGGAATCGATGTCGCTTCTCATTATTTCAAAGCAACCTTTCCTGTGTCGTTAGCGCGTACCGAGGCGCCCTGGCCCTGTCCAGGGAGCATCGGTACAAACCCTCAGCGCTTGAAAAAACGCTTGATCCCCCGAACCGCTTTTGGCTGTCTCAGCCCTGAAAAAAGAATGTCGGCGGTCAAGCGGACCATCCCCGTGGGAGCGATCGACCCCATCACCACGAGCAAGACTCCTTCGGTGCTCCGGCGAACGTAAAGCCGTCCCTTTTCGAAAACCAGCTCCGCTTCCCGGGCTCTACCCAGACAGGCCGCAAGAGCAAACCAACCACTGATGTCGTCGGCGTCGTTGCGGCCCAGCGTGAACTCCTGGAACACCGGCTGACCCGACAGGGTAAAAAACACCACTCCCTTGACGCCGTCAATTCTCAGAAGATCCGCGAACAGGCCCCGCATCGACCCGCCCTCCCCTCATCCGCCTAAAAGCTGAATGAGCTTTTCACGAGGGCATTTTGGGTTGAGGGCAACCACCACGGGAGGCTCGCACGGACGCACGAGATAGTCACACGATTCGCCCCGATTCAGCCAAGCCAGCGTCAGCCGTCCCAGATTCAAGTGCTCGCCGTGTCGGGATATGCGCTTGAGGCGTTCGCTCCAGGATGGATCCTCGAAGACATCTTCAACGCCGCCGCCGGCGCCCAGCTCCTCCTCGATCCGGGTGCGGATGTGCGCTAACGACTCGGCACAGCTTGCCGCGTCGAGGGCCCATCCGCGTGGAGAATGTTCGATCGCCTCCAACGGATTTTTTTCGTCCCTGCGGCGGGCCGCCTCAAGAATCAGCGGGCAGAGGTTCTTGCGAATCCGGTTTTCCCGGATCCGGCAGCTGTTTTGAACCGTCAAGCTGACCGGCTCCCACGCCAGAATCTGTAATGCAGCGCTTAATCCGAAAGCGTCCCCGACACGCGCGTCGAACAGTTCCCCCTGCACAAAAAAAAGGATGCCCCTGCGCCCTGAAGGCCGCTGCTCCAGACGAACGGTGCAGGTTTTCTGCTCCATTTCGATCATCTGCAGAAACATAGCGGTCGACACCTGGTGCAGCGTGCCGCCTTCGCTTTGCTGGTTCAGCAACATCCCCATTTGGCGGGCGAGTGTATCAACGGAGAAAGGTTTGGTGATGAATTCCGCAGCGCCGCCCTGCCGCAACTGACGCTCCTTTTCCGGTGTGCCGAACCCGCTCATGACAATGACCGGAATGTCGGCATAGGTTTGCATGATGGCCGACAGCAGGCCCAGACCATCCATCAACGGCATCTTCAAATCCGTTACCACCAAAGAGACATCATGCGACCGAAGGAATTCAAGGGCTTCGACTCCGTTGCCGGCCATGAGCACGGTGAGGGAAGCATCCCGCTGGCTCAAACCTTCCCGAAGGTCGAGCAGCATCTCGCGATCGTCATCCACGATCAGCACGTTTCTAAGCATGCATCCATCCCCGTGGTGAGCCTTCCAAGCGTGGGACCTTACCGCGATGCGTCGATTTTGATTTGACGTCGCAGAGCGGCTATCTCCGATCGGATGAACTCTTTCACATCCGCCATGGCCTGCGCCAGCATTTCCGCCGTCACCACCGAAGAATCCGGGGAAGCAACCGGTACGGCCGGCTCGGCGGCCGCCGGGGCAGGCTTCGGTTCATCCGCCGCTCGGCGCTGCGATATCTTGTCCCGCAGCTGTTGATAGGCAGCCAGCTCCGCCTGCAGCAGTTTGCGTTGGGTCAGCTCGGGCATTTTCGAAAAGTTGGTGATTTCCTCCAATCGGGAAAAGACGGAATTGAGCAGACTGAACGTAGCGGGGTGTGCCTTGCTGCGATTGGACTTGATATACTGGCCGAGCGATCCGAGAATTTGCAGGAATGTCGTTACGATCTTATCGGCCTGGTAGACTTCTTTCAGCAACCGGATTTGGGCCAAAAAACTCTCCACCGCCTCATGGGTGATCTCCCAATCGATGGACAGTACGATCTTTTTCAATTCCGCCAGAGGCTGGCTGCTGGAGCTTTTCGGCGGAGGCGCTTCCACAGGCTGCACATCTTCCCGGAAAAGCTCGTCAAGCCGATTTTCCAGCTCGGAAGTGAGGGTGTCTAACTTGGACGATTTGGCCACGGCGGTGCCCTCCTAAAACAGTTCTTCACGAATGGATGCAATGGTCAGGGTAATGATTTTCTTCAACGTCGCCACGACGTTTGTGCCTTCCAGGGCGCTGGCGGGAAAGTAAGGGCGCCGGAATTCCAGGTTGAGATCCTGTTCGAGCATCTCAATGGGCATCATCGGAATGCCTTGTTCCCTGAGATCCATTTTGTTGTACTGCAGGACCCATGGCAGGGTACGCAAGTTTTTTTTGTAGCTTGCGAGGTTCTCCTGCAAGTTTCGCAAAGATTGGATGTTGGTATCCCGACGCACGACCATGCCGTCGGCGACAAAAACGATTCCGTCAACCCCCCGCAGCACCAAACGACGCGTCGCGTCGTATTTCACCTGCCCCGGCACCGTGTAGAGCTGGATTTTGATCTGATATCCATTGACGAGGCCAACATCGAACGGCAGAAAATCGAAAAACAGCGTCCGGTCGCCGTGGGTCTTCACCGTCACCATCTCGGAGTTGATCCGATGCTGGAATTTCCGATTGATGTATTCCAGATTGGTCGTCTTTCCGCCACGACCAGGGCCGTAGTAGACGATTTTGACCTGAATCAGCTTGTTTTTGAGGTTGACGAACGCCATTTTTTTGCAATTCGTAAAGCCCGCCGCGCAACGGGTCAACTTTCGGAGGATTCAAATCTAAAGGTGCTCCCGGCTCAGGGGTTCAAGCAGGCCCTTGAGATGTTCAACCGACTCAGCAACCTTCATTCTGAGAAAACCGAGTGAAATTTCGTTTCCGAAAATCGTGATCAGAAGGAACTCCGATGAAATCTTATTGAAATGGATGTTTTCCTTCTTGCCTTTATGAAACAGCAGCGAGAACTCATTTTCCCCGATGATTTTAGCCATGGCGCTCACGGCGCCGAAATTCCCCGCAGCCAGCGCTGCCAGCGAGTAAATGTCGTGTTGCTTTTCGCCGTTGTCCAGATTGGTGATGATGTTTCCGGCCATGTCGATCAGGAAGACACACCGGACGCCGTTGTCGATCAGCTCCGATTTTAAAACATCCTCGATCTTGTCGAGCTGTTTCTGATCAAGCGTGTATGACACGTGCCAACCCCTCCATCCAAGCTTTGTTAAGTGGCTAATCTAAAAATGTATTTTCGGCGTTTTGGCTTATTACTTAAATAGGCCCAAAACGCCCTCCGATCCCGCCCGAGAGTTACCTCGATTCCGGCGTCCCAATCTAAAGCCCGCGATCAATGGTGTATCGCTCTTAAATTACAATAAATTTCAGTTTTTCGCAATATCTATATTCTCCGTGGCGGAGCATCCGTCCGGGCATCGGCGAAGTCCATATGGACTTGCACCTCATTGCCGGAGCTGAATGTCATCTTGGCGCTGGGGTAGCGCTTCTTGAAAACCTTAAGCATGTTGGCGTTGTCGCGCAGGACGGTGGCGGTGAAGGCGGAGAATCCGTTTTGCTTGGCGATTTGCTCCAAGAGCTTTAGAAGAAATGAGCCGACCCCTCTGCCCTGGTAATCTTCGCGCACCACAAACGCGACCTCGGCTCGGTGATCATCCTCCTTGGCATAGGATCCGATGGCGATGATTTCCTTGTGCCCGCCCTTTTGTGCCAACCCGATTATGGAAATATTCTGTCGATAGTCAAGGCTTGCCCACTGCTTCTGCACCACCTCATGGGTAAAATTGCGCATTTTATAGAAGAAACGAAAATAGATGGTTTTTTCCTGCAGCGAGTAGAAAAAATTGCGGTAAGCAAATTCATCGGAGGGCAGCAACGGTCTAAATTCGACGGTCTTGCCGCTATTCAGAGTGAAAGAGCTCTTGTAGCCCTCGATGAAAATGAGGTCATCGGTGGAGGGCGGCAGCTGGTCCTTGAAAATATAGTGCCGTTTGCGGGCGACCTCAATCAGTTCTTCGCGAAACTTGGGGTGTGCGATCTGGGACAGTTCCATAACACGCTGATAGATGCTCTTGCCGGACAGTTCGGCTATGCCGTACTCCGTGATCACGAAGTTGACATCCCCGCGAGTCGTAGCGACGCCGGCGCCCTCGCTCAGGCTTGGCACGATGCGCGACACCCGGCCGTTGTGCGCGGTCGAGGGCAGCGCGATGATCGAAAATCCTCCCTTGGACATGGAACTGCCGCGGAGAAAATCCACCTGATCGCCAATGCCGCTGTAAAACCGGTCCCCCAGCGAGTCGGTGCAGACCTGGCCCGTGAGATCAACCTCCAGAGCCGCGCTGATGGTGATGAGGTTGTCGTTGCGCGCGATGACCAACGGATCGTTCACGAAGTCCGAGGACCGGAAGTAGAAGGCCGGATTGTTGTCTACGAAATGATAGAGTTTCTGAGATCCCATGCAGAAGGAGGTCACGATGCGGTCCGGAAGCAGGGATTTTTTCTTGTTCGTTATCACCTTCTTTTCGAACAACGGCAAAAAGCCGTCGGTGATCACATGGGTATGCAAGCCAAGATCTTTCTTCCCGTCGAGAAATTTCAAGATATGATACGGCAGATTGCCGAACCCGACCTGCAGCGTCGCGCCGTCGTCCACGAGTTGGGAGATGTAGTGGCCGATCCGACGGGAGACTTCGTTGTCCTGCAGGGTCGGAAAGAACTGCACGAGCGGTTCCTCATAGGGGACCAAATAATCGATCTCATCCACATGGATGAAACTGTCGCCCCAGGTCCGCGGCATGCGCGGGTTCACCTGGGCGATGACCGTCCGGGCGTGTTCGAGCCCAGCCCGGGTAATATCCACCGAAACGCCCAGGCTGCAGTAGCCGAACGGGTCCGGGGGGCTGACCTGCACCAACGCGGCATCTAATCCGATCCGCTGGCTGGAAAACAGACTGGAAATCCGCGACAGATAGGCTGGGATGTAGTCGATTTTGCCTTCGAACGCGGCCTTGCGCATGGAGCGACTGATGAAGAAAAGTTTGAGCGAGAAGCGCTTGCTAAACGATTCGTTGTCGATAAACTGCGAAAGCGTATAGGAAAGCATCTGGTAAAGCATGACATCCTGGAGGTTCTGATCGGTCACCATCGCTTTGATCAGGTGCTGTGGCTCTCCGCACCCGGTGCCGATAAAAACCCGGTTGCCGCGCTTGATTTTGGACACCGCTTCCTGGGCACTGACCATTTTGCTTTTGTATAGACTCTGCCATTCCATGAGTCGGCTCCCTCGGATTCGTTTTGGCCGCAAATTTGAAATATTAAATCTATCAGAATCCAGTCTTGAGATCGAGCAAATAGTGTCTTCAGTTTTTCGCCGCCGTGCAGCGCGGGATTGACCACCGGCCGGAGGATTGATAAATTAAAATCCAACGCCGAGGCGAATGGCTCTCCGATGAAACCACCGACACCCAGCGGCATCAACCGGCCATTTGAAGCGCTCGAGGGCCTGTTTCAGGTCCGGCGGACGTCCCGATTATCCGCGTCCCCGCGCGTCCCAGCGCCTGTGTCCGGGCCGACGCCGGCCCTCGATGAGGAGGCTCTTTTTTTTGAAGCGATGACCGGTGTGCAGCGCATGCCCTGGAATGCCATCGAAGGAAACGAAAAAACGCCCACCCCGGCGAACGCGGCCTCCTCGGAAGAAACCGTCATCGGGCAATTGCGACAGTTGGTGGACAGGGGTCGGGGATTCAGCGTGGCGGACACGCCCGAGTATATGGAAGGAGTTGGCTGTTCGGCCCCTCCAGAGATCACTCGCCGGCTTCACCGCGGTGACTTTTCGGTCCAGGCCCATGTGGATCTGCACGGATTTTGCGCCGAGGCGGCGCAGGAGGTCTTCGATGCGTTCATGCGGGACGCGGTAGCCACCGGGAAGCGGACCGTGCTCATCATTCACGGCCGTGGCCTTTCCTCTCCGGAGCAGCCCGTTCTTAAGACGCGAGTAGCCGGATGGCTTACCAGAGGATACTGGCGCAAGTGGGTGGTCGCCTTTGCCAGCGCCCGTTTATGCGACGGGGGCAGCGGGGCCAGCTATGTCCTGCTGCGTCGAAGGCCGGCTTCCAAGCGCTTGCGCCGACGCTTGCACCGCCGTGCGCAGACCGCGCCGTATCAATAAATTTTATTGACAAGACCGGTATAATATGCTAGTTTTTAATGTTCGGATATCAGTCTTTGGTTATAACGTTTAGAATCCGGCAGCGTATGGTCCCGTTTCGGGATGACCGAGACGGGATATTTTTTCGCAGGGATTTCCTCAACCCTAATGCCATGTCAGCAAAGGTAGTTAAAAATGAAAAAAGACATCCGCCATGTCCGTAACATCGGCATCAGCGCGCATATCGACTCGGGTAAAACGACGCTCACCGAAAGAATCCTGTTTTACACGCAGCGCATTCATGCCATGCACGACGTCAAAGGCAAGGACGGCGTGGGCGCGTTCATGGACAGCATGGAGCTTGAGCGCGAGCGCGGGATCACCATCGCCTCGGCCGCCACCTTCTGCGAGTGGAACGGCTATGAAATCAATATCATCGACACGCCCGGCCACGTCGACTTCACCATCGAGGTCGAGCGCTCCTTGCGCGTATTGGACGGTGCCATTCTGGTGCTGTGTTCGGTGGGTGGCGTCCAATCCCAGTCGATCACCGTGGACCAGCAGATGCGACGCTACCGGGTGCCCTGCATCGCGTTTATCAACAAATGCGACCGCTCCGGCGCCAATCCCTTTCGGGTCATCGATCAGCTCAAGAATAAGCTCGGCCACAACGCCGTAGCACTGCAGGTTCCGATTGGGCTGGAAGCGGATTTTGCCGGCGTGGTGGACCTGCTCAGCATGAAGGCCGTCTATTTCGACGGCGACAAGGGTGAAACCTTGCGTATCGAGGAGATCCCCGATCCGCTGATCGAGCTGGCCCAATCGAAACGTGAGGAGATGCTGGACGCGGCCTCCATGTTCTCCGACGAATTGACGGAAGCGATATTGGAAGAGAAGGACGTCCCCAGCGATCTCGTGCTGAGCGCGTTGCGCCGGGGGACCCTCGCGCGACAGATCACGCCCGTGCTGATGGGTTCGGCTTACAAGAACAAAGGCGTGCAGCAGCTGCTCAACGCCGTGAACGACCTGCTGCCCTGCCCGGACGACGTTGAAAACAGTGCGCTCGACATGGATAAAGACGAAACCCCGGTGCGGCTCACCACCGATCCGGCGGCACCCCTGGTGGCGCTCGCTTTCAAACTGGAGGACCGCACGTACGGTCAGTTGACTTACATCCGCGTTTACCAGGGGGCGCTCTCCAAGGGCGACACCATCATCAACGTGCGTACCGGCAAGAAGATCAAGGTCGGACGCGTGGTGCGCATGCACTCGGATCAGATGGAGGAGATCGAGGCCATTTCCGCCGGCTACATCGGCGCTCTCTTCGGCGTCGACTGCGCCTCTGGAGACACCTTTGTCACCCCGGGCCTGAGCCTGACCATGACCTCCATGTACGTGCCCAACCCGGTCATATCGCTCATGATCCACCCCAAGGACTACAAATCCGAAATCAACCTATCCAAGGCCCTCAACCGTTTTACGAAGGAGGACCCCACCTTCAAGACCCACGTCAACCCGGAGACGGGCGAGACCATCATTTCGGGCATGGGTGAGCTGCACCTGGAGGTCTACATCGAGCGCATGCAGCGCGAATATGCCGCCGAGGTCACGGCCGGCGCACCGCGCGTCGCCTATCGCGAGACCATCACTCAGCTGGCCGAATTCGACTACATCCACAAGAAACAAACCGGCGGCGCCGGTCAGTACGGCCGCATCGCCGGCTGGCTCGAACCCCTGCTGGACAAGGACTTCGAATTCGACAACCAGGTGGTGGGAGGTTCCATACCCACCCAGTTCATCCCGGCCTGCGAGAAAGGCTTCCGCAACTGTCTGGCGAAGGGACCCAAAATGGAGTTTCCGGTGACCGGTGTGAAGATCGTCATCAACGATGGCGCCAGCCACGCCGTGGACTCATCGGACATGGCGTTTCAGGCGGCCGCGCGCGGCGCCTTTCAGCAGGGCTATTTCAAGGCCAAGCCGGTTATTCAGGAGCCGATCATGAAGGTCGTGGTCGAGACCCCGACCGCCTTCCAGGGACCCGTCATGGGGTCTCTCAACCAGCGTCGCGGCATGATCGTCGGCGCCCAGGATGAAGGGGTTCTGTGCGTGATCGAATCACAGGTGCCTTTGGCCGAGATGTTCGGTTACTCAACGGTGTTGCGCTCCCTGACCCAGGGCCAGGCCCAGTTCACCATGGAGTTTCTGGCTTACAAGACCGTGCCGCAGTCCATTGCCGAAGACCTCGAAAAGAAAGCGGCTGAGCAAAAAAAGAAGGTGGCTTGATCGAGTTGCCGGCGCTGCGAAACGGATGGCGCATGGCGTCCGTCGCACCCACGTTCGCCGTCGGTGCTCGCAGGAGACCGGCGGCCCTGATCCGAATGAAGGAAAGGTATATGGTCATGCTGAAGAACGAACTCATCATGCGCAATCCGGTGCAGTACCTGGGAGGGCCGTCGACAGATATCCTGTCCGACGGCCAGTTCGGCGGCGTCCTGGCACGCGCGGGAGTCGGCAAGACCGCGCTCATGGTGCAGATCGCGCTGAATTCCATGCTGCACGCGCGCAATGTCATGCACGTCAGCCTTAACCAGCCGGTCAACAAAACCAACCTCTGGTACCGGGAAGTGTTTGGGCATGTCGCCCGGCAGTCCGGTGTGGCGCAGCCCGAGGCGGTGTGGGAATCACTGCTCCCCCATCGCTTCATCATGACCTTTCGGACGGAGGGCTTCAGCGTCCCGAAAATGGAGGAACGCCTGACGGACCTGGTGGAGCAGAAAATTTTCGTGCCGCAGGTTCTGATCGTCGACGGGTTGTCCTTCGACGAGCCCATCCGGGATTCGCTGTCCGAGCTGAAACACTACGCGCGGCTGCATGCCATGCGGGTATGGTTCACGATCCGGACCCATCGTCACGAAGATCCCGGACCCGGGGGGGTGGCCAAACAACTGGTGGATGTGGAAGATCTGTTCGATGTGGCGATCCAGTTGGTCCCCGTCGGAGAAGAAATCCACGTAAAAGGCCTCAAGGGCTTGACGCTGCCCGCCGATCACGCCTATTTGGTGCTGGATCCAACGACCATGATGGTCAAGGAACGCAGTGCCTGACGATCGCCGGCGCTTTCGGTTCGGCATGACATCCACCCGCCATCTGTTGAAACTGGTCATCGGCCTCGCCATCGGCGCCGTGTTTTTCTACCTCGCCGTGCGCGGCATCCATATCGATCAGGCGCTGGCGGCTCTCGCCCGGGCCGACTATGGGCTGGTCGCGTTGTCGGCCGGCGTGATGATGGGGGCGCACCTGCTGCGCGCCTGGCGCTGGCGGTTTCTGCTGGCACCGGTGAAACCGCTGAACACCTGCAGCCTGTTTTCCGCGCTGATGATCGGCTACGCCGCCAACAGCTTTGTGCCGGCCCATCTGGGGGAGTTCCTGCGCGCGTTCGTCATCGGCAAAAAGCACCAGATCCCGGCCAGCGCCGCTTTCGGTTCCATCGTGGTCGAGCGCATCGTGGATGTGGTTTCCCTCATCGCCGTCATGGCGCTGGTGCTGATGGTGCATCCCTTTCCGGAGTGGGTGACCACGAGCGGTGTTCTCATGCTGGGCGCGGCCCTGGCGCTCTGTGCGCTGCTGGCCGCCTGCAAGCGCTTTGAGGCCCGAACCGGGATGCTCCTCCGTGCGTTGCTCACGCCCCTTCCCGAACGCCTGGGACGGCGGCTGGAGGCGCTGGCTCTCAATTTCCTCCGAGGCATCGTGCCGTTGAAATCCGCCTCTCACTACGCCGCCACCCTGGTTCTGTCGATTGCCATCTGGGTCTGCTATGCCGCCGTCTATTACATCGGTTTGGCGGCGTTCAACCTCGTGGCCGTCTATCATCTGGCATGGTACGTCGGCCTGGTCGTGCTGGTGTTCACCACCATCAGTGTCGTCATTCCCTCCACGCCAGGCTATGTCGGAACCTTTCACTACCTTTGCCAGGTCGCGCTGGTCATGTTTGCAGTGCCTGCCTCGGAAGCGCTCTCGTTTGCAGTCATCGCCCACCTCGTCGGGGTGGTGCCGGTATCGGTGGTGGGGCTGGTCTGCGCGCACTACGAAGGGGTCACCATCTACCGCACGGCCGTTGCAAGCCCTGACCTCTGATCCGCCGAGCGCCCACCGCGGGGCCGACCGGCTCCAGCGCCTGGCCCCCGTCGACCGCACCCCGGAGGTCTATAAAAAGTATCTGCCCTGCGCGCTCGCCCTCGATGTGGAGCAGCAGTGGACGGAGCAATTCGCAGGCGTGCTGTCGGCGTCCTCCCGGCCGGACGAAGGGGCGGGGTATCGTCCGCGCTGGTATTCCGGCTCGAACTGGAGCGCTGCGCGCATGGGCGCTTTTGCCGGGTCCGTGGGAAGCTCTCTGAGCAGCGCGATTTCGTCCTCCTCCACCGCCCCGGGATCCAGGTCCGGCGGCGGCTCTTCGGGCGGCGGGGAGGAGGAGGCGGCGGCGGGACCTGGTAGCCGCTGCGCCAGCCGAATCTCGGACTTGCGCTTCACCGTTTTTTCTGCTGAGATAGCGTCCGCTGCTTCCTGCGCGATCCGGGGCTTCACGCCCCGTAACGCCACCGACACCGAGGAGGTTTCGACTATGAGCGAACGCGTTTTGGTTATTCTGTCCTGCGGCACCAACAATCCGAATCGTGCCACCCGAGCCTTGTTTTTCGCCATGGTGGCCAAAAAAAAGGGCAAGGATGTATCCGTTTTTCTTCTGGACGAGGCGGTCTACCTCGCCAGGCCCGGAATCATCGACCACCTGCAGGCCGCCACCGGCGACTCGGCCGATGATCACCTTCATTTCCTGCAGGAATACGGGGTTCCGCTGCTGGTGTGCACGCCCTGCGCCGTCACGCGCCAAATCACCGAGGCCGATCTCATCAGGGGTGCCCGCATGGCCAAGGGCGATGAGCTGATCGATCTGGCCAGCGGCAGTGTGGTGTTGAGCTTCTGACCCAAAGCGGGCGGCGGCAGGCAGACGAACCCGCCTGGATCTGCCGCTTTAGCCCGGCAACCCGCTCTCGACCCTACTGCCAGCGAAGGAGCCTCCCGAGCATGCCGGCCTCACCCAATCGTTCGCTGCTAGGAATTCTACGCGCGATCCGCGAGCATTTTATCAGCGGCATATGCTCGCAGCCGCCGGTCGAATCGCACGGTTGGCGGGCGGCCGGTCTCCGGATCCAGCGCGTACTGACAACGGAACCGTTTTCAAGAATCGTGTAACCAAGGCCCGCTTCGAGTCGCCGACGGGAGTGCCTCGAAGCAACAAAATCGACCATCCGCTGGGAGCGGTGGAATGAAAACAGTTCCCAAACTCACCCTGGAGGACGCGCGGATCATTATGGAAGCGGCCGAGCAGCGATCTCGCGAAATCGGCGTCGACATGGACATCGCCATCACCGACGACGGCGGCCACCTACTGATGTTCCACCGCATGGACGGCGCTCGTATCACCAGTATCGACATCGCCATCAGCAAGGCTTTCACTGCCGCTGCCGCCCGCCGCTCCACGCGGGCTTATGCGCAAACCAGTCAGCCGGGGGGGCCCGCTTATGGCATTCACGTCAGCAACCAGGGCCGCTTCATGATTTTTCCCGGCGGTCTGCCCATTTTCGTCGGCCAGCAAATCGTGGGGGGAATCGGCTGCAGCTCCGGGCACTCCGACCAGGACGAGTCCGTAGCGCAGGCCGGAATCAACGCCTTTTTGAGGAGCCTGCCGAAATGAAGCGGGACAAGTCTGGAGCGCCCAACGATCGCCGCAAGACCGAAGCACAGACCGTGATGCGGAAGACCTCCTGGAAGCCGGGGAACATGCTGTCGCCGGTACCCGTGGTGCTGGTGAGCTGCGGAGGTGCGAGAGGCTGGAAGCCGAATCTCATCACCATTGCCTGGATCGGCAGCGTCTGCAGCGACCCGCCCATGCTGTCGATCGCAGTGCGGCCCGAGCGCTATTCGCACGCCATCATCAAGGGTACCGGCGAATTCGTGGTGAATCTGCCGTCCGCGGATCAAGCCAAAGCAGTGGACTGGTGCGGGGTGGTTTCAGGCCGCGACGTGGACAAGTTCGCCGGCACCGGTCTGACGCCGGCGCCCGGCCGGAAGGTCGCCTGCCCGCTCGTCATGGAATGCCCGCTCAACATCGAATGCCGCATTCGCAAAAGACTGGAGCTGGGCTCTCATACCCTGCTCCTGGCGGAAGTCGTCGCCGTTCACGTCAGCTCGCAGCTGCTGGACTCCCGCGGCCGCCTCAATCTGCAGAAAGCCGGCCTGATGGCTTTTGCCCACGGCCATTATTACGCTCTGGGTCGCCATCTCGGCCATTTCGGATTTTCCGTACGCAAACCCAAGAAGCGCGCCCGTGCCTGATTCCGGCCGGATCGAGCGCTTGGCTTGCAGGCGCCTGCGAGTTCAACTAAAAGGCGATAGGGGGGTCAAGGACCAGGTTTGAAATGTTCGAACGATCCATAAACAGACAGTGGTGTTTCCGCCTCCATTCCCTGCTTTTCGGGTTGCTTTGGCTGCCTCTGGCTGCGACCGGCGCCTGGGCTCTTCAAGAGGTGAAGCCGGGCGACATCGTCACCTGCGACGGGGTCCTGACCCTTTCTCAAGGTGAAGACGAGCATCAGCGGCAGGTCATTTATCCGGCCATCCAACTGCGCCGCCCGCTCAAAGTGATCGACGCCGTCGCGCCGTTCCCGGAGACGCACTTGCTGAAACTTCGTCTGAGCGGCCAGCAGGAAATCGCCTTCCGCCGCTTTTTGGGAAAACAATCGCGCGTCTCCGGTCGGATTCATTACTTCTGGTTCGGCCCGAACATCCTTCCCAATCCCGCCCATCTGGAAGTTTTCACGATCAACCCACGTTGACTCCGTGGGCCCCACCTTTACAAAGCCGCGGTTCGGGCTTTGATCTCTCCCGGCAAAAGACTTGCAAACAGCATGGCGGCCGTCGGCGTTGGGATGTCTAGATTCCTGCCTTCCCGCACAATGACGCCGATCATGGATTCCAACTCGGACGGTCGGCCGGCCTCCACGTCGCGCTGCATGGATGGTTTCATGCGGGCAGCAGCGCCGTCGATGCGGGCGATCGCCTGGTCGACCGTGGCGGGGTCCAAATGGACTCCGCTTGCGCGCGCCAGGCTCAGGACCTCCCGCATCAGACTCTTCATCAAAGCCCTCGTCTCCGGCACGGCGCGGTAGTCGCCCACCTCCAAACGCGTCAGCGCTCCTATTCCGCTGAACCCGGCGATGAAAACAAATTTTTCCCACAACCTCCTGCGGATGTCGTCGGCGGCTTCGACAGTGATTCCCATGCGGCCCAGCGCCTCAACGATGCGCTGCACCCGGGGGGTGATCGGACCGGCCAGCTCGCCTAAAACGATTTGCCGAAAGTCCGAGACCTGCCGGATGACGCCGGGAGCCTCGAGGTAGGCTGCAATCCAGGTGACGGCACCCAGGACCCGGTCCATGCCCACCACCCCGCCGAGGCGCTCGGCGGCGTCGATCCCGTTCTGAAGCCCCATCACCACGGAGTCCGACCCCATCATCGGCAAGGCAGCCTTCGCCGCAACATCGATGGCCGGGGTCTTCACGCACACCAGTACCAGGTCGGCCGGCCCGATTTCCGCGGGATGGTCGGTCGCCCGCACCGGAGCCACATGGAAATCGCCGTGCACGCTTTTCACCTGCAACCCTTTCTCCCGCAAGGCTGATAGGTGAGGCCCCCTCGCGATGAAGGCCACCTCGTGCCCAACCTGGGACAGCAGACCGCCGTAATACCCTCCCAACCCGCCGACTCCGATCACGGCAATTTTCATTGCGTATTCTCCGTTTCATTACCGACCGACCGGGACGCCTCATCGCTTCTTTCTAAACGCGAAGCCCGCTAGGCATTCCAGCCGCCGTCCACATTGAGCGTCGCACCTGTGATGTAGGTGGCATCCGGACCGGCCAGGAAAGCCACGGTCGCCGCGATTTCCTCCGGCCGGCCGTAGCGGCCGAGCGAGGTTTGCCTCTTCATGTACTCCGCGTGGTCTCCGGTCTCCGGGTTCATTTCGGTGTCGATCGGCCCGGGCTGAACGGCGTTGACCAGGATTCCCTTTGAACCCAAGTCCTTGGCCCAGCTGCGGCTGAACCCGGTCACGGCGAACTTGGACGCGTTGTAGACGCTCATGTCGGGGCCGGAAGCGCGCTCGCCCAGCACGCTGCTGATGTTGATGATGCGGGCGCCCGGCTTCATTACCTTGACCGCGGCGTTGGTCAGCACGAAAACCGAATCAACGTTGATGCGCATGAGCCTTTCGTAGTCAGCCGCCCGGATCTCGCCGATTTTGCCTCCCAGAAACATCCCGGCATTGTTCACCAGGATGTCCAGCCCCTCGAAGTCCTTGAGGACCTTGCCGATCAGCCGCGGCAGCGATTTCGGCGCAGCGGCATCGGCCAGGTAGGCCTTTGCTTTCACGCCGGCCCTCGCAACCTCTTTCACCAGTGCCTTGGCTACCTTTTCGGAAGTGCTGTAAGTGAATGCCACCTGCGCGCCCTCCAACGCCAGCCGTCGAACGATGGCGGCGCCGATGCCGCGCGACCCGCCCGTCACCAGAGCAACTTTTTTGTTAAGCGACTTTCCCATGAATCCTCCTCGGCTTTCTTGTAACTGGAGCCGGCCATCCTCCAAACAGCTCAGCCGGACGTTTGAGAAAGAAACTATGCCCTGAGCTTAAAAGGTCAATCCCTGCCCCTTCGTAACTCACACTCAAATTCCGCCAGCCCTGTCCTTCTCCGGGATTGATACTGCGGACCCCGGGGGCTTCGCTTCGGCCGCGAAGCTCTCCAGGGGAGATCATATATAAATGTTGATATCTTAATTAGGGTCCCTACTATCCGGATAATTTACAATCCCATTTCGTGTATAATATCGTTGTGCAACACGAACCAGATATTTTTATATTATCCATTTTTGAAGTTTGGCCTCCTGCAATAATTGGCTCTGATGAGAATGAGTTTGCCTGGCAAATCTGCGTCCTTCCATGCAATGCTTGCCTCCGAACAGGTTCTTAAAAGAGATTGGGACACCCCGGAAGAGGATGAAGCATGGGCGCATTTATGAAAGGGGATGTTGTTGTTATAGACTTTCCTTTTTCAGACCTAAGTCAATCAAAAAGAAGACCAGCCCTTGTTGAGCAGGCCAACTCCAAAGAAATAAAGGGGAAACCAGCGCCTATTTGACCGAGGAAAAAATCCGACTGCTGGCGGAGTATCTGAATGAGGACCCAGACGTGCTGTTGGCGTTAAGCGGCAAGATCTCACAGGACCCGCAGGAGATCATCAGGAAGCGCCCAGCAGACCAAGACATTGCTACATTCTACACTACTTAATTTTTTTCAAATCCGCAAAAATAGTTCCACTTGCGCCACCACTCGTTGAAACTGCTTTAACTGTACCAGTCCCATTTTTATTAAATTTCAATGTCATATCTCTTCCAGTTACAGGGTTTTTATACTCGATTACAGGCTCTGACCCTGGTTTAAATTGGGCGTCATTAACTTCATAGGTGCCTGCTGCAATAAAATTTTTTCCTGCATTATAATCTGGCCATTTTGCGAAAACTATTGCGCGATTTTCAGCAGCAAGAATTTCTTTAACAGTTATTTCTATGATAAATGTTCCACCAGCTATTCTCGCTATTTGTTCCCAAACACCGGGAACATAGCTATAATCATCTTGACTCTCAACTGTCTGAATCCCATAAGCTAAGAAAACAATTAACATGCTGAAAATTATGCAGAATTTCTTTTTCTTCATAATGAACTCCTTTCTTCTGATGTGTGTACATCCTTCTGAATTGGCATTTAATCAAAAAGGAGGAGATGCAGGTGAATCGCGTGAATAAGGCAACCTAATGTTTCAGTGTGATTTTTGTCAAGAAGATTGCTTTTTTTTGAAAGGGACTGTAAGAATTTTAGGCAAGTGTGACATGACCGCGCCTTGTCACACCGCCATGCTATAGTTCCCCCAGTTAATACAGATTGACCAACCCGATAGGCACCACCATGACCACTCCACCAGTCCCCATCCGGAGCTTCCTCCTTCCCTTCATACGCGATCGATTTTCGACCGCTACAACATCGTCAGCGACGAAAACCTGATACAGGCAGCTCAGCGTCAAGCAGACTATCTTGCATCGCGTTTGGGCACAATTCCGGGCTCAATCCGGAAATTTCCAAAAAAAAGGAGTCAACCCAATGAAGGCTAACCCCTTGTTTTCATTCTGTGCCGGAGGCCGGACTTGAACCGGCATGAGGTTGCCCCCGGAGGATTTTGAGTCCGAAATCGAGGAAAATTGAAACATCAGCAATATCAACTATCTATAGGATTCATGCATTAATTTTGTTGCCAACCGTTACACTCCTTAGCAATATAGAGCAACTCTTTATAACCACCGCCCATGGCTGCAACTCTTCATAATAACTGTGGATAGCTTCGGTCGAAAAAGTAGATCGTGCTGTCACGTTTTGGCTTAAGGGTTTTCTTCTGGCTCGCTAACACTGAATAACCACCATCTCGCCCCTCCCCTTCCCCCGCCTGCCTGCCTTTCGAAATAAAGCTTCATGGTGCCATCTGAATCCGAGACCACCTCGTACCAATGCTTGCGAATGTACATCTCGGGGCTGCCGTGGCGACACTTCCCAGTCTCCCGCCAGGATCGTAACACTACCAGCACGACAACAGTTTCACCCCGCCACACGAACTCACTGGGCAGGCCAGGCTCCCCAATTGCCATGCGGGAGGTGTCAGCCGTTTCGGTTAAAAACTTGATGGGCTCGCTGATGAATCGTTCGGGCATGAGCTTACTGGTTTCTTCCGGCCATGACTCCGCCATCCACGTCCCACAAGGCACCGGTTACCCAGCTTGTCTCCTCTGACAGCAGAAAGACGATCGCGGAGGCCACGTCTTGGGGAGTCCCGATACGCCCGATGGGGTGGAAGGCGTTAAAATTCTGAAGCGTCTCATGCACCTTGTCCGGGGCAATAAAGGCTTCGTAGATAGGTGTCTCCACCACAGCGGGGGCCACGGCATTGACGCGAATGCGGTGATCCGCCAGTTCCATTGCAAGGTGCTGGGTGAAGGCATGCAGCCCGGCCTTGGCCATGGAATACGCCGAGGAGGGTGTTGCCTTGATCGCCTGACGAGCCCACATCGATCCCACATTGACAATGGCACCGCCGCCGCTTTCGATCATGTTTTTCGCTACCTGCTGGGTCACGAAGAAGGTGGCCCGGTTAAGCTGCATGTAAGCATCGTAGTCCTCGCCGGTATGCTCCAGGAAGGATTTGGGCGAGAAGACCCCTGCGGCGTTGACCAGGTACTTCACATCCTTCATTGTTTCAGCCACATGGCGGATCAATCGCTCAACGTCGGCATCTCGCCTAAGATCACATTGAAAGGCGTGCGATTTGTCGCCAGCGCCCAGAGCCTTAAGCGCATGATCAAGCTTCTCCTTCCGGCTGCCGACTATTGTCACCGAGGCCCCGGCCTTGAGCAGCATGCTGCCTGCTTTTAACCCGATTCCACTGCTTCCACCAACGATCATCGCGTGTTTACCTGAAAAGCTCATATTTCCCCCTTTCCGAGACAGCTATCATTTTCTTCAACGCATTCAACCCCAAATCGGTTCTGCTCATATGGCCACCGACCAAATTAAAAGGCACCCATCAACACTACTACTGCCGACCAGACCCGCACAAACGCTGGCAATTGCCTGCGATTCGGTGAAGGACATCCACAACGATCAATCGTGCTGTGATGTTACAGGGCTCCTCCCATCTTCATTTCAACTCCCCGATGATTTCTTCAGAGGTCATTACTCGAAGAAGGGGCTGCAACGGGTTTTTTCTGTAAACATCACAAGTCGCCGCATGAATCTTTTCGAATGCGGCCGCGCTGCAATCCTCGACCAGGACAGCCCTGAAGTCATTGGCCAAAGCGTCGAAGGCACTGGTGAGCACACAAAAATTGGTGGCGATTCCACAGACAGCGCAAAGTGTTACGTCCCGATCACGCAACCACCCCTCAAGCCCTGTTTTGAAAAATGCCGACATACTCGGCTTCGGCATCCAGTAGTCCTCCTCCTGCCGATCCAACTCGTCGATCACCTCCGCGCCTGTCGTACCGACCAGCGAGTGGGGTTTCATTCGACCGCTGAAAAAGAAGTGGCCGGGGTGAAAGGCATCCGTTGCAAACACAATGGGGAATTTCCGCTTTCTGAAAATCTTGATTGCCGAGTTGATGGGCGTGATGATTTTTCTTGCAAACGGCGTAATCGGCAGATTCCGGCGTTCATCGAAATTATCCTTCACCATGTCGATAATGATTAGTGCCGGTCGATAATCGATATCCTTGCTTGTCATAAAGATTCAGCTCCGTTCATTGGTCTACTGGAGGCGTTATGGTAATCTTGAATCGATTTTGGGACCGCATGAAGTGGCCCTCACTCTTTCGTACGGCAACGCATTCATCCCTTTGCGCCCGCCATCAATATGCCGCCATAAATACCATGATGCGTGGTCCGTCAGCAAAGCTCTGTTATAAGGTATGCGGTTCTCCAAATCGCGACAGGACCGCATAATTGTAACCGTTACAAGATCGAAAAATTTGCTGGATGCTGCAATTCGGTTGTAACAGTCTGCTTTTAACGGGAAGGCCGATAAATCTTTTCAGGATTGATTCGGCTTGACCAAGGCAACCCAGAATTCTGCCAACCGTTTAAGGTTCGCTGGCCTCGCTGCGGTCCCTCCCTGCGAGCATCACCCTGAAAGCCATGCTCAACGAATTTTACCTTGGAAAAGCCGTTTTTCAGCAGCAACTCCGCGCTGGGCAGCCCCCGAGCACCGCCTGAACGGCACATGGTAATAATCAGCGAATCCCGGTTGAGGCCCTTTTTGGAAAGTGCCTTGTCCACCTCGGCAATGAAGTTTTTGTTGAAATTCATTTGAAAAGCCGCTTGTTCATCATTGAAATCAAACGGGTCTGTGATTGCCAACGGGATGTTCCGGTCCACGCTGTCTGTGAAGCCGGTGAACATGATCTCCATCGGATCGCGAACATCGATAAACAAGATGGATGCTCCTTGTTCCTGCACGAACCGGTAGGCTTCCGTTGGCGTGATACCAAGCCTATGCTCAGCCCCTAACGCAGAAATCGGCACCAAGAGTATCAAGAGGCTTACCCATTTCTTCCACATACGCAATGTCCCTTCTAATTCCATTCGTTGGGCGTAATGATCACTTGGGTATATTTTCAAGGAATTCTGATGGTTTTTCTCATAAACACTTTCATCATATCAGGTCAATGACTTTTAGAGAGAGTTTGGAAAGTGGCCTTTTTTAGCCCTGGAGATTCAAGCCTCCATGCCTGTCGGGAACCCAAGAGATATAACGCCTACCGTGACCGCAACTAACACTCGGCCTGTGTTACAATGCCCCCGACAATCCAATTCAACCCCCGAGAGAGAGGCATATCCATGACCACCGAACCAGTCCCCTTCCCCCGCTCCTATTGGGTCGTCCCCGGAAAGCTCCTCGCTGGTTATTATTGCGGCCACCAAGGTCCACAAAGAAGCTGCCGCCAAGATTACCGCCCCGGTCAAAGCCGCCATTCGTCACAGCATCAACCGTATTGAACCAAATGGAAGAGAGAGCACAAAAGATGAACCTTTGGGGTTGAATGAGGTGGCAATCGACTACCACTCCCTTTAAATAGCCATTGCCTGCCTCGAAGCAAACACGAAAAAAGGCCCACCGCTTATCCAGCAGTGAGCCTTTCCAGATTAGTTTACCATTTTCTTTGGATCTTTACCCTGTCACCGCCCACTCATACCGAAACTGAACGCCGACCCCGCATCGGCAACGGACATCCCGAAAAAGAACCCGCTCGGAGGAGGAGGTGCCGGAGCTGCATAATAAACAGGTGCCGGATAATAGTGCCGCTCCACAACAACCGGCCGATAGTGCCGCTCCACATAAACCGGTCTGGGCGGCGCATAATGGTAATGATGATGAACCCTGTGCTTGTAGTGGCCATAACCGTGCCCTCGATAATGCCCACGGTCGTCGTCTGCCAATGAAACACCAGCACTGATAAAAATTATAAGAGCCGAAATTGTTAATATTTTCAAAGCGTTGATTTTCATTGTGTCCTCCTATTCGCGTTAACTTTGACGGGTTAGACGGGGCAGGAGAGAGGAGGGTTTACATAGGAATTGGCACTGCAAGCTGGAGGGACTAATCACACCATTGTCTTTCGCAAGGGATGCCGTCGTTATCCCCGTCCATTTTCACACCAGGGCAATTCTCAAGGAAAAACTTAGCCTCTGCACAGGACGTCATTTGGGAACAATAAATTCTGCCGTCACATTGGTATGTTGCTGACTGCTTAGATATCCGCCCGGCCGAAGACGTCTCAACAAACTGGGTTCCATCGGCAATTCCTATTTTGCTCTCTCTTGCAAAACGGCGCACTTGGTATTGTTCGAATCCTTGCCAAGCAGCGAGCACGAGCAGAACGCCAATGATCACACGTTTCATCAATTCACCATGGCAGGCACAAAACTATGGATTGAGCGAAATGAGCTGTTTGGAATTTCTCTTGATTCGATCAATTTTACCACATATTGGCGGGGGTTCAAAATTTCGAGGATGGCTGACAGGAATAGCAGTCAGAATGTATTGCAGATTAATTCACTATAACAAAGGCATTCTGGATGGCTGATATTTTGGAAGAGCTGTCAGTATCGCTTGTTTTTGGGGAGCCAAGTTCCTTGTGGTATCCCCGGAATCGGTGAGATGAAGCATTGGTTTTGGAGCAAGGCTTTTATGACAGGACCTCCATGACGTTGTTGTCGCTGCCAAAGCAGTTGGGGCACTTCGTAGTGTTGTTGGGATCGTTGTACCATTGCCCGTCCACCCACAAGCGGTATTCATAGCGGCCAGGGTAAAGCATCACGCTCGTCCGCCAGACTCCTTCCTTATCTTTACGCATCGGGTTTATTTCAGGGTTCCACAGGTTGAAGTCGCCCATCAGAATCACCTGCTGCGCTTCAGGCATTTTCAGGTCGAATTTAATCCGGCGACGTTTGACGCCATTGTTTTTTTTTGCTTCGCGAAACGTGGCCACGGGCTGAATTCTTGCGTTCTGCATAATGCCCCTCCATCGTTGAAGTTAGGAATTAAGATCAAAAGTAGCCCCAGTATCCTCTTACCTGTAATGCCCCCCACCCCATAACCCAATCGTACATCGTAGGGTCAATACACGCACTCTCTATGAGCATCCCAGACAGAATAAAATAGGGTCTATCATGTATTTATTCCTGAACAACCCGTACAGATCGAATCCCTACGATTCGGCGATCTGGGTGGTTCCGGCTCTCCATATCCTAAAAAATAGGGCGCTTCCGGCCGTGCCTTCCTACATATTTTCATGTCGAGCACCCTGCAGGAAATAAAATACATTTTACGCTCCATAGCTTCTCACGCTTTTTTTGATAATCTTAGGTATCAGCCCAGGCCTACCGCTCGAATGTGCCCATGCTCCACAACAGTTTTGAATTTGACGAAACTCTCAGCTGCGATAAGCAATTTCGGTCTTATATCGCGATAGGGGAAATGTTGCTTGGAATCAGGCTGATAGAGTTATAAGGAGAGACATTGAAGAAGGAAGGGCTGAAAAACCGGATCATTTTATAGGAAAATAATTTCACAGCGACCGTCATGGATGAAGGGACTTATGATGGCAGAGAGAAATAGGATATAAAGGGGTAAAGATTCCGGATCATGCCTGAAGTGTTTGAAAAGCGATATCGGTATATTTTGGAAATAGAATAGTCCTCCTGCTAAGCTGTCATTACCCTAACGATGCATAAAACTTTCGATTGAGTGGTTCATTAGCCCTTTATTCATGTGAGAAGGACCCATTTTCACAGCAGCATCCAAAACTTAACCAACAATGAATTCCTTCCGTATGTATTGATCTGGCTGCAAATTTGCGTGCAGCTTGATGTTTCAGCGGAGCATAAGCAGAATTTTTGCAACAGTAGGG
>Ga0105093_10000071_pt1 | contig 36393 bp, 33 predicted proteins | sample PPLLak3March2015_2_FD_79111 | JGI IMG/M metagenome (GOLD analysis project Ga0105093, IMG submission 79111) | Freshwater sediment microbial communities from Prairie Pothole Lake near Jamestown, North Dakota, USA - PPLs Lake P8 Core (3) Depth... | ecosystem: Environmental > Aquatic > Freshwater >... | reverse complement strand
GGCAGATTGACCCCCGAGAGGACTTCAATGCGACCCTCTTCGAGAAACGAGTAGCTGATGTTGGACGGCGTGCCCCCGAACATGTCCGTCAGAATCAGCACGCCATCATCCTGGGTGACCTTCTTGACGCCGGCCGCCACCCGTTCCCGCAGACGGTCCACGTTTTGATTGAGGTCGATGGAGACGGAAATCACCCCCGGTGGGCGGCTGCCCAGGATGAACTCTGCCGCATCGACCAGAGCTTCGCCCAACTGGCTGTGAGTGACGATGAGGATTCCGATCATAAACGTCCTTCAACCCACCTCGCATGAGCCGTCATCCGGTCTCCTGCGGTTGGTGGATGTCACGGTGGATCAATTCGACCCGATTACCGCGCGCCCCAATATGGTCGTAAAGGGCTCGAGCCACCACGACCGAGCGATGCCGGCCCCCGGTGCAACCGACCGCGATGCTGAGCTGGGTCTTGCCTTCTTTCTCGTACCGTGGAAGCAAAAAATCGATCAAGTCCGTGTACTTTGCGATCAGCGCGGACGCATCGGGCGCTTTCAGAACAAACTCTCGAATCTCAGAGTCCTCTCCGTCCAGGGCCTTTAACTCTGGAACAAAAAAGGGATTAAGCAGGAAGCGCACATCGATCACCAGGTCGGCCTCCGGCGGAAGGCCGTACTTGAAACCGAACGAGATGACATGCACCCGCAGAGGCTCCAGTGAGCGCTGCTCGGCTACGATACCGACGACCTTCTGCTTGAGCTCGTGAACGTTGAGCAGTGTGGAATCAATCACGTAGTCGGCGGCGGCACGCAGAGGCTGGAGCAACTCCTGTTCGCGACGGATACCGACCAGCAGGCCTCGGCCTCGGGTCAGCGGATGTTGACGGCGCGTGGCGCTGAACCGTTGGATCAGCACTTGTTCGCCGGCTTCCAGGAACATGATTTCAAACCGGAACTTCTGTACCCGCAGTCCCTTGAGAACTCTGTCATAACTTGAAATGAACCCTTTATCCCGCAGGTCCATCCCAAAGGCGATACCGGTGGCCTCCGCTCCGTTGGGGGGTGGCAGCTCCAAGAACCTCGGCAGGAGTGCCACGGGCATGTTGTCGACGCAAAAAAAGCCGACGTCTTCCAGCGCCGCAAGAGCAGTGCTTTTTCCGGAGCCCGACAGTCCGGTGACGATGAGAAGGGTTGGGTGATTCACGTCCGGTCGCCGCAGGTGACGGTTAGAATTCTTCGTCCTCTTCCTTGATGACGTCGTAAATCTGCTCTCGGCTGGTGGCTTGTAGCAGCCGCTCCTTGAAGGGTTCATTCTTGAGGATCCGTGAAATGCGGGCCAGCAGCTTCAGGTGCAGGCCGGTGGAGTTCTCCGGAGTGACCAGCAGAAAGAACAGGTGGGTCGGTGCGCCGTCCAGCGATTCGAAATCCACCCCCTTCCGACTCAGCCCGAATCCGATGATCAGATGATCCAGATTCGGGAGTTTTCCGTGCGGAATGCCGATGCCTCCCCCGATGCCGGTGCTGCCCAAGCGTTCCCGCTCCAGCAAGACGCGAACCAGTCGCACCGGATCGATGCGGGCCAGCTGCGCAACGGGTGCGGACAGCTCTTCGAGCACCTCCTTCTTGGTTTGAGATTTCAACTCCGGAAGGATTGCTTCCGGCTGTAGTACATCCAGAATTTTCATGGCCATTTCGCCTGAATCGCGCCGGTCGCCGGAGGCGGCTGCCGCCGAACCGAGACGGCCGCAGCGGCGATCGCGATCGTTCAGCTCCGGGGTTGAATGAGGCCGTAGTGCCCATCTTTGCGGCGATAAAGCACGTTGATCTGCGAGGACCGGGCGTTGGTAAATACCAGAAACCCTTGGTCGGTCAAATCCATCTGCAGCACCGCCTCTTCGATGTCCATCGGCTTGTATTCGACGCTTTCGACCTTGATTTCCGGGGTGGGTTCCTCATCGGTCATCCGAGACACCTCTTCGCGGATGGTCCGGGTCTGGCCCTTGGCACCGGCGCGGCGTTCACGGATTTTCTGTTTGCTGCGCTTGAGTTGTTTTTCAAGTTTGTCGAGCACCATGTCGATGGCCGAGTACATGTCACCGGTTTCATCTTTGCCGTTGATATTGATTCGGTCGCCGAAGATGTTGACCTCAGCAATGTGGCGGTGTTTTTCGACGATCAACACGACCCCGGCCTCCGCAGGGTTGTCGAGCAGCTTGTCAAAGCGGTTCAACTTTTCGGTTACATACGATTTCAGGTGTTCGGAGGGATCCAGATTCTTGAAGGTCACCGATGTTTGCATAGAGAAGACCTCCCTAAATTTCCTTGCGCTTGTTGGAGGGGAGCACCCTCATTATTTCACGGTACTTGGCGACGGTTCGGCGGGCAATTTGGATGTTTTCGCCTTTGAGCATCTGTGTGATCTTGTCGTCGCTGTGGGGCCGTCGAGGATCCTCGGATGCAATCAGCTGACGGATTTTTTCCATGACGCTGGCGGATGCGATGGCGCCGCCCTCATCCCGTTTGATCGAACTGTTAAAGAAGTACTTCAGCTCGAAAATCCCTTGAGGCGTGTAGGCATATTTGTTGGTGGTGACGCGGCTGATCGTGGATTCGTGCATGCCGATATCCTGAGCGACGTCTCTCAAAACCATCGGCTTCAGATGGGCAATGCCGTTTTCAAAAAATTCCCGCTGAAAGCGCAGGATGCTCTCCATGACACGGTAGATCGTCTTTTGGCGCTGATGGATGCTTTTGATCAACCAGGCGGCCGAGCGCACCCGGTCCTGAATGTAATCCTCGGCTTCCCCGCCGACCCGCCGACCGCGCCCCACCGATCGTCTGAAGAGCGAGCTCACGCGCAGCTTGGGCATGCCGTCGTCATTCAGCACAATGGTGAAATCGTTTTCCATCTTGTAGACATAAATGTCGGGAATGATGTACTGCGGATTGTCATCGCTGAACTGTCTTCCCGGCCGCGGTTCCATGGCCTTGATGATGGCCACGGCCGACACGACTTCGTCCATGCTGATCTTGAGGGCTTTGCAAACAGCCTTGTAGTTCTTTTTCTCCAGGTTGGACAGATGCTCGCAGATGATCTCGGTGATGATCGAGCGGTCAAATCCCAGATAGCGGGCCTGGATCAGCAGGCATTCTCTCAGGTCACGGGCGCATACGCCGACCGGATCAAACGTCTGCAGCAACGATAGGACCGCTACGACCCGCTCGGGTTCGACGGCACCGGTCGCGGCGATTTCCTCCACCGACACCTGAAGGTATCCATCCTTGTTCAGGTTCCCGATGATCAGGCTGGCAATGCCTTCATCCTCGCGGCTAGGTTTGGTCATCAGGAACTGCCACAGCAGATGGTCGTTCAGGGATTCCTTGCGTGTGATGAACGCCTCGTATTTGGGAGCCTCGCGGTCTTCGGTTTCAACCGGTGCGCGCGAGGGGGTGCTGAAATCATCCAGAAAGCCGCTCCAGTCGAACTCCTCGCGCCCCTTGCTGTCTGCAGCGACCTCCGGGGAGGATGGGATTTCGCTCAGTGGCGTTTCCTCCGCCTCGAAGGGCTCGCTGAGCGGCCCTTCCCCCGGTCCGTCGGCCACTTCTTCCAAAGCGGGGTTCTCTTCCAACTCCCGGTGAATCGTGTCCATCAGCTCCAGACGGGAGAGCTGCAGCAGCTTGATCGCCATCTGCAACTGCGGCGTCATAATCAGCTGCTGGGTGAGTTTCAGTTGTTGTCGAAGTTCCAGCGCCATGTCAAAGCCTGAAGTCATCTCCCAGGTAGGAGCGGCACACCGCCTCGCTGCATACAATGGACTGCGGCGTTCCGGATTCGATCACCTTTCCGTCTACCATTATATATGCCTTGTCGCACACCCCCAAGGTCTCGCGCACATTGTGATCCGAAATCAGGATGCCGATGCCCTTTTGTTTAAGATGGCCGATGATCGCTTTGATATCGGCCACCGCCAGGGGGTCGATCCCCGCAAACGGCTCGTCGAGGAGCATAAATGCCGGATCCGTCGACAGCGCCCGCGCTATTTCCAATCGCCGTTTTTCACCCCCGGAAAGCACACTGGCCATCTGGTCGGACAGGTGGCGGATGCCCAGTTCCTCCAGGAGTTGATCCGCGCGCTGGCTCCGTTCCTGCCGCGATAAGGGCAGAAGCTCCAGAATGGCCAATATATTCTTGCGCGCTGATAGCTTGCGGAAGACCGAGGTTTCCTGCGGCAAATAGCCCACGCCGCGCCGGGCACGAACATGCATAGGGTAACCCGTGATATCTTCCTCGTCAAGGAATATGTGCCCTCCGTCGGGCTTCACCAAGCCGATGGCCATATAAAAGGTCGTCGTTTTTCCAGCACCGTTTGGCCCCAGCAGTCCCGCGACCTCGCCGCTGTTCACATCGAGGCTGACGCCGTTGACCACTTGCCGACCGCCATAGGTCTTGATCAGATCCACGGTGTGCAGGACGCTCATGGCCAATTCCGAACCCTGCGCCACATCCGAGGAGAATGCTTTATCGTCTGCGAGCAATTGAACTCAAGCATGATCGGGTCTTGCTCCCGGCTTACTCAAGCGGATATTTTATTGAGTCTGCTATAAAAATGCAACCGCGCACCGCCGTCTTCGATCTGCCGCTCACATGACTACCCCCCGGCCCCCGGGCGCAGGGTGACCCGGACCCGGGCATCGGACGGCCGGCTGGGTGCTTGGGCCACGCTCCGCCGGGGCGCCTCTTTCCGCCCGCCGACCTGCGGGGCATCGGCCGATAGCGATAGGCCCAGCCAAATCTGCCCGGAAGGGGGCTCATAAACCGCCTGTTCGGCGTCGGCGGTCAGCGTATCGGTCAGGATCCGCACGTGGCCTCGGGCCGTTATCCGGGAGACCTGCCGGGCGGAGACCGCGCCGGTCAGCCGATTTCGCCCGATGGAACCCGGTTGAAACTGGATGATCAGGCGGTCGGCGGTGATCGTATATCCCTCGCCCTCCACGCGCACCGCGCCACTGAACTCAGCGCGGTCGGCTTCCATTTCAGCCACCAGTTGCTCGGACTGAATGCGCACCGGATGCCGAGGCGCCGGGTCGGCGTCGCTCCCCGAACCCGACGCCCCCATCGCCGCCGCCGTCCAGCAGAACCAGGCGAGCGCGGCCCCGATGAGCCGGCCATCGGTCAATCGGTTAGGGCGTTTCGGTTGCCACCAGCGTTCCGTGGACATGGCCTCTCATCACCAAACGGTTCGTGTTCAGATCCAGCGTCAAGGAGTCCGCCGCCAAGTCTCCGGCTTGCCCGGTGATCTTTACCGGGTCATCGGACGCAATGACCCGGGAGGCATGCGAGTAGGCCATTTTCTCAGTTTCCAGGCGATAAGCGTCGTTGTAGATCACGACGTCCTCGTGGGCCTCCATGTCGTGAGAGTCCGTGCTCACCGTTCCGTGCCGAGCGGTCAGATAGACCTTCTGATCGTCGCGGGTAAAAAACGTTACGGAGAGCCCGGTTAGCAGCACTTTTTTTTCCGGCAGTCGATATTGTGCCGTGGCGGCATCCAGGCTCCACTCGGTGCGCCCGTCCCGGGTGGCGGACTGGTGAACGCGTTCGACTACCATTGCTTCCATGCCGCTGTGGGACGAGACCGCCAGCTCCGGCAGCGGAGTCAGTCGCCGATAACCCAGATAAGCCGCCGTCGCGATACCGACCGCCACCAGGAAAACGCTCAGAACGATCCGTTTCCAGAACCGTTCGGGGATGCGCAGGAATGCCGTCATGCTGGCCGTGCCCTTTTCTTGCCCCGCCTCGGGAGCATGGTCGAACCCTGAAAAACCCAGCGATGGGGGAGCAACTACCTTCCGGGCATGCAAAAGTCAAGCGCAGTTGACTATCATTCAGTGGCTTGATAATAAGAAACGCTTATTTTTCAGCTTATACGGATCAAGGATGGTCGGCGTGGAAAAAGCCCGCAAGGGAGCAGGAAGCTGGCTGTTGCGTTTGGCGGCCTTCATCGGACTGGCTTTGGTGGGGGGCGGGATCTGGTGGGTCGCGCTGCGGTTGGAAGGCGAGCCGCCGCTGGTCCAATGGGACGTGCCTTCGCCTCTGCATTTAGGAAAAACGGCGGAGTTGCCGGTGGCGGTCGCGGATCCCCAAAGCGGACTGCGGCGGCTGCATGTGGTACTGACCAAAGACGGCAAGGACCGGGTGCTGGCCGACATCGCGTTTCCCACCTCCGGCGTGCTGGGGCTGAAAAAGCTCCAGCAGGACACGACCCGGATCCAAATCGATCCGACCGCCATGGGACTTGCCGACGGCAAGGCGCTGCTGCGGATGAGCCTTTGGGACCATTCCTGGCGCAACTGGTGGCACGGCAACCTCACCGAGCTGCAGACGGAAGTCGTCATTGATACGCGCCCTCCGGTGATCGCAAACCTGACCCCGCAGAATTATGTCAACCAGGGCGGGGCCGGACTGGCGATCTATCGGCTCTCGGAACCCTGTCCGACCAGCGGTGTGCGGGTGGGTGAGCATTTTTTCCCGGGCACCAGCGGCTATTATTCTGACAAGGCGATTCACATTGCTTTTCTTGGATTGAGCCATCTGAAGGGAGTTGCCGCCGAGGTTTTCCTGGAGGCACGCGATGCAGCGGGGAACAGCAGCCGCATGCGGTGGCCTTACCATTTCCGCAAAAAAGTCTTCAAAAAAGACACCCTGCAGGTCAGTGACCACTTCATCAGCCAAATCCTGCCGGAGTTTCATGCGCTGTTGCCCGCTCAGCCGAACGCCTCTTTGAAGGACAAGTTCCTTTTCATCAATCGCGACCTGCGCCAGGCGAACTATGAACAGATCGTCGCGGCGACGCGCACGTCCGAAGCTGCCATGCTCTGGAAGGGGCCGTTTCTGAGACTTCCCAATTCCGCGCCGCGAGCCGGCTTTGCCGATCACCGCACCTATCTCTACGACGGGAAGGAAATCGATCAACAGGATCATCTGGGCGTGGACCTGGCCTCGCTCGCCCGCTCTGCAGTTCCGGCTGCCAACAGCGGGGTGGTGGTCTTCACCGGGACCATCGGCATTTACGGACAGACGGTCATCTTGGACCACGGGTTGGGCTTATTCAGCATGTATTCCCATCTGAGCCAACTCCTCGTGAAAACGGGGGAGCGCGTGGCCAAGGAGGCGATTCTCGGCCATACCGGTAGCAGCGGACTGGCTGCTGGCGACCACCTGCACTTCAGCGTTCTGGTTCATCACTTGTTCGTGGATCCCATCGAGTGGTGGGACCCCCACTGGATTCAGGACAACATCACGCTCAAGCTCGACTCCGTCAAAGGCACCTCCGGCCAAGCAGGATGAGATGAAGAAGCAGCGGATCACAAAAACCGTTCAGGAGATCAACGCCAAGATCCAATCCGGCGACGTCGTGGTGGTAACCGCCGAGGAGATCATCGACATCGTGAAGGAGCAGGGGCCGGCGGAGGCCGCACGGCGCGTGGATGTGGTCACCACCGGAACCTTCGCCCCCATGTGCTCTTCGGGCGCCTTCATCAACTTCGGCCACTCGACGCCGCCGATCAAGGCCTCCCGGGTGTGGCTCAACCGGGTACCGGCCTATGCCGGGCTGGCTGCGGTCGATTGTTATATCGGCGCGACCGAGCCGGCCGAGGACGACCCGCTGAACAAGGTCTACCCCGGTGAGTTCAGTTACGGCGGCGGGCACGTCATCCAGGACCTGTTGGACGGCAGGGCGGTTCACCTGGTTGCCGAAGGTTACGGAACGGACTGCTACCCCAGCCGTCGCGTGGAAAAGGAGGTCACCCTGCGCTCGCTGCCCCAAGCGACTCTGTGCAACCCACGGAACGGTTATCAAAACTACAATTGTGCCGTGAATCTTTCGAGTCGCACCGTATACACCTACATGGGGACGCTCAAACCCGGAGCCGGCAACGCGAACTATTGCTCTGCCGGCCAGCTGAGCCCGCTCTTCAACGATCCTTATTACCGGACCATCGGACTCGGCACGCGCATATTTCTGGGCGGCGGGGTGGGCTATGTCACCTGGCACGGCACCCAGCATCAGCCGGCGGTGAAACGCAGCGCCAAGGGGGTTCCGGTTCGAGCGGCTGGAACCCTGTGGGTGATGGGCGATTTGAAGCAGATGAACTCGAACTACCTGGTGGGGGTTGGCATCCAGGGCTACGGGTGCTCGTTGGCGGTGGGGCTCGGGATCCCCATCCCGCTGCTCAATGAGGAGGTCGCCGCTTTCACCGGAATAGCCGACGAGGAGCTTTTCACCCAGATCGTCGATTATGGACGGGACTATCCGGCCGGCGAGGTCAAAAGCTTAGGGCAGGTGAGCTATGCCGAGCTCAAGAGCGGCGTCATCCGCTTTCAGGGGAAGCCGGTGCCGACCGTTCCGCTGTCCAGTATGGTCAAGGCGCGTGAGATCGCCGAAACATTGAAGGCCTGGATCCGGCAGGGCCGGTTCCTCTTGGGCGAACCCCAATTCACCTTGCCCAGCGCGTGAACGTGAAACTGCGTGTGCCCGGCATGCTGCGTGCCTTTGTGGCCGTGGAGCTTCCGCAAGACCTGCTGAAAGCCCTCGCGGCGGTGCAGACGGAGCTCGGCCAGCGCGGGGTGCGGGCCCGCTGGACCCGGCCGCAAAACCTGCACCTGACGCTGAAATTCCTGGGCGACATCGCGGCGGATCAGGTCGAAATCGTGGCGACGGCCCTGCGCTCCGCGGCGGCCGAAAACGAGGCCTTCGGGCTGACGGCCGAGGGCATCGGCGTGTTTCCCGAAATACGACGGCCGCGAGTCATTTGGTCTGGGCTCGCTGGGGCTACCGCCGCACTGGTGCGGCTGCGCCGGGGCCTGGACGACCGGCTGGCAGTCGCGGGATTCCCCCGCGAAGCGCGCGATTTCCACGGGCATTTGACCCTCGGCCGCTTCAGCGAGGCGGGGGCCGGCGGGATCGCCGATGTAGTGCCTGCCTATGCATCCAAGCGCTTCGGAGGCTTTGCGGTGCGTGAGATGGTTTTGTTTCAGAGCGACCTGGAGCCCAAGGGGGCGGTGTACACGGCCCTGGCAAGGGCGGCGTTGCGGAGTTCATCGTTGATTCCGCCCGAGCCGGAACCCGATTTGCCATTCGAAGCATGAAAATCGAAGCAATCCTAAAAACGATTATACGATGGACAGCAGGGGGAGGATCCAAGTTTTGAATAGTACCAAGGGCAAAAAAAAGGAGGAATCCATGACGGTATCCACCGATAAGCAGAAGGCGCTTGAAAGCGCGATGAGCCAGGTGGAGCGGCAGTTCGGCAAGGGGTCCATCATGAAGCTCGGCAGCCGGCCGCTCGTGAGCGTGCCGGTCATTTCCACCAGCTCGCTGGCGCTCGACAAGGCGCTGGGCATCGGGGGGCTTCCGCGCGGCCGCGTGGTGGAGATTTTCGGGCCGGAGGCTTCCGGGAAGACGACGTTGGCGCTGCATGCGGTCGCCGAGGCTCAGAAGCTGGAGGGCATCGCCGCCTTCATCGACGCCGAACACGCGCTGGACACCGTCTATGCCAAAAAGCTAGGCGTCAATTGTGACGAGTTGCTCGTCTCCCAGCCCGACACCGGCGAGCAGGCCCTGGAAATCGCCGACATGCTGGTGCGCAGCGGCGCCATCGATATCTTGGTGGTTGATTCGGTGGCGGCGTTGGTGCCGCGGGCGGAGATCGAGGGCGAAATGGGAGATGCCCACATGGGGCTGCAGGCGCGGCTGATGTCCCAGGCGCTGCGCAAGCTGACCGGCACGATCAGCAAAACCAACACCTGCGTGATCTTCATCAATCAGATGCGCATGAAAATCGGGGTCGTCTTCGGCAACCCCGAAACCACCACGGGCGGCAATGCGCTGAAGTTCTACGCATCGGTGCGCCTGGATATTCGCCGGACGAACACGCTCAAGGAGGGGCAGGATATCGTCGGCAACCGCACCCGCGTGCGGGTCGTCAAGAACAAGCTGGCGCCGCCGTTCATGGAAGCCGAATTCGATGTCGTCTACGGTGAAGGCATTTCGCGCATCGGGGATCTGATCGACACCGCGGCCGAACAAGGCATCGTCGATAAAAGCGGCGCCTGGTACTCCTTCGGCGGAGAGCGTATCGGCCAGGGACGGGAGAATGTAAAACGCTACCTGACCGATCATCCCGAAGTCTTCGACACGATCTACGGCAAGACCCGCGAGGCCTTGGGACTGGGGGCGAAGGGCAAAGAAGCCGCTCAGGGGGAGGAGTGATTTAATGACCGGCAATGAGGCGCGCAGGACGTTTCTCGACTATTTCAAGCACTACGGCCATCAGGTGGTGCGCAGCTCATCGCTGGTTCCGCACGACGATCCGACCCTTCTGTTCATCAACGCGGGCATGGTGCAATTCAAACGCGTGTTTCTGGGAGAGGAAAAGCGGGACTACCTACGGGCGGTGACCTCCCAGAAATGCGTGCGGGCGGGCGGCAAGCACAACGACCTGGAAAACGTCGGTTACACCGCGCGCCATCACACGTTCTTCGAGATGCTGGGCAATTTCTCGTTCGGCGACTATTTCAAGGAGCGGGCGATCGTGCTCGCCTGGGATCTGCTCACCAACGGCTTCCATCTGCCAGCGGACAAACTTTATGCGTCGATCTATCTCGATGACGAGGAGGCCTACGGGCTGTGGCGCAGCGCGGTGGGCCTGCCGGAGCATCGCATCGTGCGCTTCGGGGAGAAAGACAACTTCTGGTCCATGGGCGACACCGGTCCCTGCGGACCCTGTTCGGAGATCATTATCGACCGCGGCGACGCTTACGGCTGCCAGCGGCCGGAGTGCGCCGTCGGTTGCGACTGCGACCGATTTCTGGAGATCTGGAACTTGGTGTTCATGCAGTTCAACCGCGATGCCTCCGGCCGCATGACGCCGCTGCCCAAACCCAGCATCGACACCGGCATGGGCTTGGAACGTATCGTCTCCGTCGTGCAGAACGTCACCACCAATTTCGACACGGACCTCATCCGGCCCATCATCGGCCGAACCGAGGAGATGACCGGGACGGCATTCGGTCAAAACGCGGCCGCCGACGTCGCCATGAAGGTCATCGCGGACCACAGCCGCGCCGCCGTCTTCCTGATCGGGGACGGGATCCTGCCTTCCAACGAGGGCCGCGGATATGTGCTGCGGCGCATCATGCGCCGGGCGATCCGTTACGGCCGCAACATCGGGCTGACGCGACCGTTTCTGCACGAGACCGCCCGAGTGGTATGCGGCCTTATGCGATCGGCCTACCCGGAGCTGAGCGCGGCCGAAGCTTTCATCACCAACGTCATCGTCAACGAGGAGCAACGGTTTCTGAACACCCTGGACACCGGGCTGAAGCTGCTGAACGAAACCCTGACGGACCTCAAGGCTCGCGGCCAGACCGAAGTGCCGGGAACGGTCATCTTCAAGCTCTACGACACCTTCGGTTTCCCGGCGGACATCGTGCGGGACGTGGTGCGCGACGAGCACATGACCCTCGACATGGACGGATTCGACCGCGAGATGGAAGGCCAGCGGGCCAAGTCGCGCACGGTGGCGGCCTTCACCCGCATCAGCGACGCCTACAAAAGCCTTTCGGCCAGCGGGTTCAAACCCGAATTTACGGGCTACGATCTGCTGACGGGCGAATCGCACGCGGTGCTGCTCGTCGCCCAGGACCGGGAGACCGCCGAAGCCGAAGCGGGCAGCGAGGTGTCCGTGGTGACCGAGCGCACGCCGTTCTACGCGGAATCCGGCGGTCAGGTCGGCGACATCGGCCGCATCATCGGACCGGAAGGCGAGATGGGGGTGGCCGCCACGCTGAAGGACCCGACCGGCTTGATCATTCACCAGGGCCGCGTGCGGTCCGGCCGCCTGCGCAAGGGGGACACCCTGACGCTGCTGGTGGATGCCGCCGCCCGGGAAGCGACGGCCCTCAACCACACCGCCACGCATCTCCTGCACGCGGCCCTGCGCGGCGTGCTGGGCGAACACGTCAAACAGGCCGGGTCCCTGGTGGCCCCTGACCGGCTGCGCTTCGATTTCACCCATTTTTCCCAAGTGGACGCCGAAACCCTCGATCGCATCGAATCGCAGGTCAATCAGCGCATCCGTGCCAATGTGCCCACCCGCGTCGCGGAGATGGCGGTGGATGAGGCGTTCAAGAGCGGGGCCATGGCCCTTTTCGAGGAAAAATACGGAGACCGGGTGCGGGTGGTGTCCCTGGAGGACTTCAGCAAGGAGCTTTGCGGTGGCACCCACACCGCCCGGACCGGCAACATCGGCCTGTTCAGGATCGTCTCCGAAACCAGCGTGGCCGCCGGGGTGCGCCGGATCGAAGCGCTCACCGGGGCCGCGGCGGTGGCGTTCGTCCAGACCATGGCCCGCACCCTGCTGGAGGCCGCCCACCTGCTCAAGGAGAAACCCGAGGCGCTGACCCAGCGCATCACCAAGGTGGTTGCGGATGTGAAAGCCCTGGAACGAGAGATCGAGCAGTTGAAGGGGCGACTGTCCATGGCGGCGGTGGCGGATGCGGGCTCCGATGTGCTCAATCTCAACGGTGTCAGCGTCCTGGTGAAAAAAGTCGAGGCGGATTCGCCGGCCGCTCTAAGGGACTTGATGGACCGCTTCAAGGACCGGATCCGATCCGGTGTCGTGGTCCTGGGCGCCACCAGCAGCTCCAAGGTGATGCTGATCGCCGGTGTGACCAAAGACCTCACCGCCCGGTTTCATGCCGGCAACATCATCAAACAGGTGGCGGCGCTCGTCGGCGGCAGGGGGGGTGGACGCCCCGACATGGCTCAAGCCGGAGGCTCGCAGCCTGAAAATCTGGATGCGGCTCTGGCCAGGGCGTTGGTGATCATTCAAAACGGGTAAGGGGTATCAAGCGCCGAACCGGACCGACCGCCTCAATCGCTTCACGTCCCCTTGAGCACGTCGATCATGGTGAAGACCTGCCCGCGCGCTCCGGCGGCGGTTTTCCGGGATAGGTAGACCAGCGCATCCAAGGTGCCGAGGGCGTAAATTTCCCTGCCGTTCACGTTATGGGTGAACTCGAATCGGACGGTGCCGTCCGCCGAAACCAGCGTATAGGTATGCCAGCCGTGGCCTCCCAGGTGCTCCGCGGGAATGCCCCAGCGGGTCCTCTGGGCCTGCGGGTCGCGCTCCATGCGGATCTGATCGGCGCAGAAAGGAATCCCCAGCCGGCTAAAATAGCCCACCATCGCCCGGGCGGTGCCGCTGGTATCGGCCTTGCCGCTCTGGTGGCTTTCACGGATCTCCAGGCGGTAGCCCTTGAACAGATCCGGGAACGACTGGGCTGCGAACTCCATCATCGCTTGAAAGCCGACGATCTGCTTGGCCATGTTGGGAGCGATCACGGCGGCGATTTCGGAACGGCGCACCGTGTCCTCCAGCGCCTGGCGGTTGCCGCCGGTGGTGCCCATGACGAACGGCAGGCGCTGGCGACAGTAGAATTCGGCATTGGCGTTCGCGGCCGCGGGATGGGTGTAGTCGACGCTCAAAAAGAAGCCGTGGTTCCGCCGGATCTCCGGCAGGGCCGCCTCCCGGGCGTCGGGCTGCAGGAGACGCACGACGGCGCCCTCCACGCCGATCTCCTCGTCCCGGATCTCGGGGCCGGTGAGCGAGCAGGGGATGAACCGAAAACGCGGATCGGCCAGCACGTGCCGCGCGACGACGACGGCGACCTTGCCCGGCAGGCCGTTGACCATGACGGGAATGGGTAGCATGGGACTTCCTCCTAGTTTGAATGGTTGCCGGCTAGGCCGAGGGCCGGCCTAATTTTTCAAGCGCTCGGGCGGTCCATCGCTGCAGCTTTGGAAATCCCGGCGGCTCTAAGCCCGCCAAGCGGGCTTCCAGACTGAGCAGGGCGGCCGGAATGTAACGCGCAAACTGCGGTTTGGCTTTCACCTTGGAAAGAAAGCCGAACGCCCCCAGTACCTGCAGGTTACGCGACAGGGCGCAGTAAACGAAGCCGCGGCGGAAATTCGCGGGATCGACCGGCCGCCGCAGGGCCATGCGCCGCATGGCGTATTCGAGCAGGTGGTCTTGTTCCTCCGGCGCCAGCCCGACGTAGGGGTCGATGAGCAGAGCGGCCAGATCGTATTGCGGCGGGCCCAGCCGGCCGGCTTGAAAATCAATGAAATAGAAACGGTCGTTCTTGACCATGATGTTGCGCGACTGAAGGTCGCGGTGCATGAACCCCGGTTCACTCCCATCCAGGGCGCCGTCCGCAATGCGGTTGAATTCATCGCTGAAGTCATCGTCCGCGTCCAACCCGGCATAGGCAATTAAGAACGCGTCGCGGAAGTAGCAGCATTCGCGTTCGAGGATGACCTCGCGGGAATAGACCGGCGTCTGAAAGGTCCAGGCCGGATTGAACCCCCGAGCGCCGTCCACCGCCATGCGGATGAGTTCGTCGATCACGGCGCGATAGGCGGCGAGGACCTGTCCGCGCTTCGGTAGGCGCTGCACCGTGCGTTGGAGGCTGGTGTCTCCGAGGTCCTCCAGGAAGACCAAGCCCGCAAAGGTGTCTGCAAAATAGATGGCCGGTACCGGAATCTGCCGGTCCTTCAAATGATGGCCGATGGCCACGAATGCATCGGCCTCGGTGACCCCTGCGGGGCGGCGCAACCCGTGATCCGCCAACACCATCGAGCCGCCGGTGCCTCGCCAGCGTGACCACTGCCGATCGGATCCGTCCCCCTCGATCCGCTCCCTGACAAGATTTGCCGGCGCGGCGCTGGCGAAGGCCCGGCGCCAGGCCTCCCGGGCGGACGCTTCGGCCGCTGCCTGCCGGTAACGTTCCGGGGTCCCCAGATCCTTCCAGTCGCCCCGATCCGGGACAAACGCCTGCACCGTCAGCCCGGCGGCGATCATCGCCCGGAAGGCGTCGATGCTGCCATGAACGGCATGCTCCGGGATGTAGTCGAGGACGACCGGGTCCAGGACCTGGATGCCGGTAAAGGTGAGCGCGCCGGCCGGCGCGGCGTTACGGGAGCCGGCAAACTCCCGGACCCGTCCGCTCGGGTCCACGCCGACCGTGTTGAACTCGGGATCGTCCACCAAAACCAATGTCGCCGCCGGCCGGCGGCGAAGGTGGAATTCGTAGACCGATTTCAGGTCGATCGTCGTGGCGATGTCGGCATTGATGACCAGGAACGGACGATGATCCCAAAAATCCGCCCAATTCTTGATGGCTCCGCCGGTCCCCAAAATGGTGGGTTCGTGCCGCAGATGCACGGGAATGTCAAAATGTCGGGAGACGATGAACGCCTCGATCGCTTCGGGCAGGTGATGGGTGTTGACGCCCACGGCCTCACAGCCGGCTTCCGTCAGGCTGCGGATATGAACATCCAGCAGAGGCTTTCCGGCCAGCGTGAACAAGGCCTTGGGGGTCGTCCGGGTGTGGGGTCGCAGCCGCGTGCCAAGGCCGGCTGCCAGGATCAGAGCTTTCATGCCTTAAGATACCGCAGGGCGTTCTCGACGGCGGCCGCGCAGCGTTCCAGCGCAGCGCGGTTCTCAGCGTCCGGGAGCGTCAGGCTCGTGAAGAGACCCAGGGCATTTTCGTAGGCCACCTTGGAGAGCGCTTCGCGCCGTTCGATCTCCTTGAGCCGGTGCATGCGGCTTCCGTAGGAGGCGATTTTGCGGACCCGTTCCTTGGGGTCTCCGATCCCCGTCGGGCTGTGCCGGAGATAGCTGAGAACCACCCAATAGGATTCCAGAAACGCTTTCATGAACATCGCAAACAGCCTCAATTTGCGGAATCCCACGGCGGTGACATTGTACGTGTCCGGCAGGCTGGGGTGCGGGATCAGCACGGCGTCCTCGATGAATCGGTTGAGCGACGCGCGCAGGTGATGCTCGGCCGGGGCGTCGGCGTCGAAGACGAATTCATACCGGAAGAGATCCTGCAGGAACTCATAACGGGTGTGAAGATCGGAAGCCGAAAACTGAAAGGCATCCTCCTGCAGGATGGCGAGCGCCGTGAATGCGGTCGGAATGAAGAAGGCCACGCACGTATTTTTGTAGTATTCCAGGAGCGGCCGCTTGGAATCTTTCAGGAGGTAAACGGATGGCGGATCGGCGGCCCGGGCGTCCTCGTCGGCGGGCTCCAGGATCCGGCGCTGTTCATAGGACCCCAGGGCGTGCAGGGCGGCCCGGCGGTGGTCCATGATCAGGGTGTCGGCGAGTTTGGCTCCCACGGCATACAAGTGATTCATATAGAGCTCCACGTTGGCCATCACCTCGTTCCGTTCGAGGCGTTCGCGGTCGCTGTTGAGGATGGCGGCGGCGGTGAGGGCATGCGGAGTGACGACGCTGACCTGGTTGATGGCATGCACGATCCGGTGGCCGAGGCTGCGGCAGAACATGTTGAAGTCTTTATGGGACATGGCCTTGAGGGCGGTTTTCCCGCGGCTGGCCAGGTCGTTGACGGATATCGTCGATCCAAATTGAAGATAGACCTTGCCGTAACGTCGTTGCAGGAATTTGCGGGCTTTGATCACCTGCCAGACATTCTCCGGTTTCTTTTGCCCGCCCTCGACTTCGTGCAGGTAGGACGTCTCCTCGAGCACGCGATCATAGCCGATGGACACCGGAACAAAGGTCAAATCCTCGCAGGCGCCGTTTTTTTGGGCGGTCAGCAATATGGAAAGCAGCCCCAGCTTCGGCAGGAGCACTTTGCCGGTGCGGCTGCGGCCGCCCTCGATGAATTGTTCGATGGAAAAACCCTCTGCGAGGATCTGGTGTACATACTCCGCAAAGGTCCGCGCATAAAGAACGGCCCCCTTGAAGGACCGGCGGATGAAAAAGGCTCCTCCCCGACGGAAGAGCGGGCCGATCGGCCAAAACGAAAGATTCTTGCCGGCCGCGACCAGCGGGCAGGGCTGGTCGTGGTGATAGAGCACATAGGACAGCAGCAGGTAGTCGACGTGGCTTTTGTGCGAGGGAACGAAAACGATCGGACCGCGCAGGGCCATGCGTTTGACCGTTGCCAGCCCCTCCGTGTCCAGCGCGACGCCGTCGAAAATGGTTCGGAAGATCCATTCGATGATGACCGAATAGAAGCGGATCCAGGTCGGATGGAGGGCCGCTGAGATTTCATCGATGCAGTCGCCGGCTCTGGCCCGGACCTCGGTCAGCGGCATCTGGTGGCTTTCGGCATGGGCCTGCATGAACTGCTGGAAGCGCTCGCCGGTCAGGATGCTCTCCTTCAACTCCGTCCGGGACTTGAGCCTCGGGCCGGTGATGCTCTGACGGTGGCGGCTGATCTGGGATAGAATGTCCCCGCGCAGAATGGCCGCCTGATAGTCGCTGCCATGGGTCGCGATCTCGGGGCGCGCCAGAAAGCGGCGCAGGTCGATGGGCGGCGATAGTTCGACGAACACGTTGCCGGGGTTTTTGAACAGGGCTGCCAGCAGCCGCAGCCGCCCCGGTTCATCCTCCGGCCCGAAGAGCATATCCACCAGCGTCAAGCGCGCCCGGCGTGGATTCCGGCTGAAAAAGATCAGTTGCGGTACGAGCACGATCGGTCGTTCGGTCCGCTTTTGCAGCGAGATCAGAAACTCCACCGGGTCGACCCGCGGCCGACGGATGCGATGCCAGAACCTCCGTTTCTCGCCCAGGGTCAGAAACCCGGACTTGCCCTGCAGCAGCTCGTTTTCGATAAACCCGTCGGCCAGCGGATCGGGCATCCGCCGGAGTTGCCAAAGACGGTCCGCGTAAGCCAGCAGAATGCGCAGCATCCGCGCGAGCGGCTGCCAAGCGAACCATCGACACCCGAGGCCGATCGTGGGGAACGGCAGGCCGAGGGCAGAGTAGCGCGTATAGGCGAACAGAAACGCAAAGGCGCATCGCAAACGGGCAGTGAAAACGACGATGGCATCCGGCGGCAGGTCTCGAAGTACGCTGGCCTGATGCGCCTCCAGGCGAATGCCCGAATAAAAAAGCTTCAACGCCAGTGACATCACGCGGCCGAGGCGGCTGGGCAGAATGTTCGGGTAATGGTGGGGGGTGCCTTGCAGAACCCGATTCATCCACTTGCGGATGATTCCGGCCGGAGGAGGCGGCGGGTGATTGTCAGGCAGATCCATAGCGTCGCGCCCGGAGATTGGAGCAATGGTCTTGCCGGCCATCGGCTCGCGCCATGGATCGGCAGCATCGCGATATTGCTCCCTAACAAAGTCCCCGGTTTTTTGCAACTTCCGGTTGGCGCTAACTCTCCGAAAGCGTTTCGTATCCTCGGGTGTCGCCCGGTCAGGGCCGAGACGGCGGTTCGCAAATTGGCCTTGTCAGAGACCCTCGGGCTGTGCTATAAACGTCGCTATTGTTCGTTTTGTGGTGCGCGCTCTGGATCAGACGACGGCGCGCTTTCCGATCGAGCTTCCGCAAGCTTGCGATAAGAGGAATCGTCCATTTTCCACAAACATCACGTTTGGAACAAGCAGGAAAGGAGAAGGCAGCATTATGAAAACTTTGATTGGCGGTGCGGTGGCGGCGGCGTTGGGCCTGATCGGCCTCGGCTTCTGGTGGAAAGAGTTTCTGATGGTTCTGGGCGGAACCATTCCAGCGGTCCTTTTGTTGGGCGGCGGTCTGGCGATTTATCTCGGTTTCGACGAGATGAAAGACACCTGGAAGAAGGACGAGCCGGCCACCTCCTCCGCAGTGACTCCCGACGAACTGGAGAAGTACAAAAGCGAGATCTCCGATCTCAAGAGGGAACTTGAGGGCCTGAAAACGGATAAAAAATCCGACTAACATCAACCGCTGACGGAACCCGGCATGTTTGGATTTCGCCGGGTTCCGTTCATCTGCCCGCCTGCCGGATGGCCGATGTCGCCAGCGCATCGGCGCGTTCGTTTTCCACCACCCCGTAGTGCCCCCGAACTTTGATCAGCTTCAGGTCAGCAAACGTCGTCATCTGCCTGCGAATGGCACAGATGATTTCCGTGTTTTTCTTGGGCTTCCAGTTCAGGGTGAGAACGCCGAACGCATAGCTGCTGTCCGTGTAAACGCGGACGGGCAGCCGTGTGTTTCGCACCGCCGCCAGCCCCTTTTGAATCGCCAGCAGCTCGGCGATGTTGTTGGTGGTCTCTCCGATGTACGCCGCGATTTCCTTGCGTTGGGCACCGTACTGCAGGACCACGCCGATCCCCGCCGGCCCCGGGTTCCCGGAAGAGGCTCCGTCCGTGTAAATGTGCACGATCCGGCCCTCGGCCGGCTCGGTGGGCGGCTTCGCACGCTCGCCGCAAGGCTGCATCCGCGGCTGCCGCACCGCCGCCGGCCTCTCATCCAGGCTTCTTAGATCCTGTCGTTTGACCCGGTATTCGTAGGGCTGGTCCAGCTGGTACTTGATGCGGGCGCGGCCATCCTTCAGGATCGGGGCGTTTTCGGCATCCGCTTCCACCCACACCTTGTTTTTCTTGAAGCGCATCCGGATCCAGGCGGTGCCCGTGTCGTCGATGGTGCGTATGGAAGGGATCGGGTGCATGCATAGCTCCAGAGGGTCGGCAGCGGGCATGGCGCAGCGGGCGAAGGGCAAGAATCCATATGCCCGATGTCCTCTGCGCGCTGCCCCGTCATGGATACAGCTGAATCTCCCGGCTCCTCGCCTTGAAGTCTTCGAGCCGAGCGTGCCATGATGCTTCGATGGATTCGATGGGTTCCAGGTTCTCCAAGCGTTGTCGGATCGACGGATCTCCGATGAGCAGATCGATCGGCAGTTTTTCGGACTCGTATTCATACGGCGGCGGACGCCAGCCAAATTCGTGCGGGTGATGCCGTATGACCGCCTGAAGCAAACGCAGGGTCGCGGCGTAGGGTGCGTACCGCTGCGGGTCGGTCACATGGATCTGGAAACCCGTGCAGAGGCGGCCCTGCCACTTGTTGGACGTCGGCTCAAAGGCCGCCGGCCGAAGGACCGCCCCGTCAATCGGGGCTTGGTGGAATTCGGAGATTAGTCGCGGCCGGTCGAAAAAAGGTGCCCCGAAGAGTTCGAACGGTTGGGTGGTGCCGCGTCCCTCGGACACGTTGGTCCCCTCCCACAAGACCTGCCCGGGGTAGACCATGGCCGAGGCGGGTGTCGGCAGATTGGGGGAGGGCGCCACCCAGGGCAGTCCGGTGTCGGTGAACATCATTCGGCGTTGCCAGCCCGTCATGGAAACCACCGTGAGGTCACAGCCGATGGCAAAGCAAGTGTTGAACAAACAAGCCAGTTCGGCAATGGTCAGCCCATGGCGCATGGGGATCGGAAAACGGCCGACGAAAGAGCTGCACGCGGGGTCCAGCAGGTTGCCCTCGACGGCTTGCCCGCCCACGGGATTGGGCCGGTCGAGAACCAGTACCTTCTTGCCGCAATCCCGCGCGGTTTCCATGCAGTAGGACAACGTATAGACGAACGTGTAGACCCGGGTGCCCGCATCTTGTAGATCGACCAGCAGAACGTCGATATCATCGAACATCTCCGGCTGCGGGATGCGGGTCACTCCGTAGAGACTGAAGACGGGAATGCCGAGGACCGGGTCGGTCATATCCGCGGATTCGATCATGTTGTCCTGCTTTTCGGCGAAAAAGCCATGTTGCGGCGAAAACAGAGCGCGCAGGGCGCCGGGGAAACGATGGTGCAAACCGTCGCGGGCGTGGCGGAAACGGCGATCGACCGAGGCGGGGTTCCCCAGCAGCCCGAGGCGTTTTCCGCTGAGCCAAGCAGGCGGGTCGGCGAGCAGCCGTTCAAGGCCGGTTTGGACCCAAGCCATCGTCGGTAACAACCTCCTATGCAGCCAATGGATTTGATCGGGTTTGCTATCTTAATCATTAGCACAAGCGTCGGCTGAGCGGAAGCCCTGATGGCCGGTGGATCGCGTGAAAACCCGGCGTCCAAAAGGCTTGACAGCTCTACGATTAACCTCTAAATGTTCTTTTTGCGTTTTTGATCCCAATGACCGGCGGCAGCGCACCGGGAGCCGACAGGGTCCCGCATTGGAAAAGGGGTTTGCGGAGGGGTCGGGGTGGGTCTGAGGCTGAAAGGCGTCGTCGTTTTGGTCGGCAGCTATGGCAGCGGCAAATCCGAAGTGGCGGTCAACCTCGCCGTTTACCACCGTCGGGCGGGGATGACGGTGCGGATCGCGGACCTGGACCTGGTGAATCCCTACTTTCGCTCACGCGATGCCGAGGCCCAGCTCACCGGCCTCGGCATCGACGTGGTCCTGCCGCCCAAGCCCTACGTTCAGTCCGAGCTTCCGGTACTGAGCCCGCTCGTGGGGGGACTGATCCGCCGGGCGGAAGGGCTGACCCTTCTCGATGCCGGCGGAGACCCCGTCGGCGCCAGGGTGCTCGCGGCGCTCGGGGATGCGTTTGCCGGGCGCCCCTGCCAGGTGCTGCAGGTGATCAACCCCTTGCGGCCGGACACCCGCAGCGTGGCGGGCTGCACGCGGATCCTGCGGCAGATCGAGGCGTCGGCGCACTTGGCGATCACGGGATTGATCGGAAACGCCCATCTGATCGACGAGACCACGCCCCAGGTGATCGTCGACGGCTATGCCTTCGTCAACGAGGTCTGCGCGGCCAGCGGCCTGCCGCTGGTGTTCGTAACGGTGGCCGAGGAGCTGCTGTCACAGGTGGACCCGACGCAGTTCGACTGCCCGGTGTTGGCCATCCGGCGCCAACTGGTGCCCCCCTGGAAGCGGGCGCGCAAGCTGTAAGGAGGAAGTGATTCATGGCTTATGAGCATGTGGTGGACAAGGACCGCTGCAAAGGCTGCGGCCTGTGTGTCGCGGTCTGTCCCAAGAACGTTCTGGAAATCGGCAACGAGATGAATGCCAAGGGGTATTTTCCCGCTTTTCAGGCACGGCCCGAGGACTGCATCTTTTGCGCGATCTGCTGTACGATGTGCCCCGACGTGGCCATCACCATCAACGAAATCGCCGAGCAAGCGGCCAGCCAGGGCAAACGGAGGAAATGAGATGGGCAAGGTGCTGATGAAGGGCAATGAAGCCATCGCCGAGGCGGCCATCCGCGCCGGCTGCTTGAATTATTTCGCCTATCCGATTACGCCCCAGTCCGAAGTCGCCGAATATCTGTCCAAACGGCTGCCCGAGGTGGGTGGGGTCTTCCTGCAAGGCGAGAGCGAAGTGGCCGTGTCCTACATGATTTTCGGCGCGGCGGCCTGCGGGGCACGGGTGTTCACCACCTCCTCAAGCCCGGGCATCAGCCTGATGAGCGAGGGCATCAGCTACATCACGGCGGCGGAATGTCCGGCGGTGTTCGTCAACATTATGCGCGGCGGCCCGGGGCTGGGCGGAATTCTGCCGTCGCAGGCGGATTACTTCCAGTCGGTGAAGGGCGGCGGCCACGGGGATTACCGGCTGTTGGTGCTGGCGCCGGCCAGCATCCAGGAAGCCGTGGAGATGGTCATGGCGGCCTTCCCGCTGGCGGAGAAATACCGAAACCCGGTGATGATTCTGGGTGACGGTCTGATCGGCCAGATGATGGAGCCGGTCGAGTTTCCCGACCATCTCAAGAGCGCCCCCCCGAACAAGGACGAATGGGCCACCAACGGAATGGACACCCGCCGGAGCGACCGGCGCAACTTGGTCAAGACGCTTTATCTGGTGCCGGAGGAGCTGAACGCCCACAACTTGAAGCTGAAGGCCAAGTATGAACGCATGCAGCAGGAAGAGGTGCGTTGCGAGGCCTACAACCTGCAGGGTGACTATCGAATTCTCATCGTCAGCTACGGCACCATGAGCCGCGTGTGCCGCACGGTGATCGACCAGTTCAAGGAAAAGGGCGTCGAGGTCGGGATGATCCGGCCACAGTCCCTTTTTCCGTTCCCCCGCCAGGCGATTCAAGCGGCCGTTTCCAAGGCGAGCTGCCGGGCGGCCATCAGCGTCGAAATGAGCATGGGCCAGATGGTGGAGGATGTAGAATTAAGCGTCAAAGGCGTCCGACCGGTGCACTGGTACGGCAAGTGCGGCGGCGAGGTGCCCACACCGGAGGAGGTCATTGACGAGATCGGCAAATTACTTTAGCGGTAGGTGGTTTCTCTTAATAATTTTTGCGATGCGCATCACGGCGTAAACGAAGCAAGGCATCGCATCTTGCCTGAAACCGATCGTATCGCCGCTATCTGAATAGGAGCAAAGGTATGGGTAAAGCGTTTCATCGTCCGCAAGTCCTGGCTGATGTGGCCACGCACTATTGCCCGGGGTGCACCCACGGGGTGGCGCACCGCATCGTGGCCGAGGTAATCGACGAGCTCGGCATCCGCGGCCGTACGGTCGGAATCGCCCCGGTGGGGTGTGCCGTGCTGTGCTACAATTACTTTACCTTCGATTTTCAGGAGGCGGCCCACGGGCGGGCACCGGCCATGGCCACCGGCATCAAGCGGGTGCGGCCGGATCTCATCGTCTTCACCTACCAAGGTGACGGGGACCTGGCCAGCATCGGCATGAGCGAGATCATCCACGCCGCCAACCGCGGCGAGAAGTTCACCACCATTTTTATCAACAACGCCGTTTACGGCATGACCGGCGGTCAGATGGCACCCACGACCATGCCCGATCAGCGCACCACCACCTCCCCCTTCGGCCGCAAGGTGCTCCAGACCGGCATGCCGATCAAGATGGCCGAGCTGCTCTCGGCTCTGGAGACCCCGGCCTATATCGCCCGGGAAGCATTGATCAAGCCGAAGTACATCAACAAGGCCAAGAAGGCCATCCATAAGGCCTTCAGCTACCAGGTTCAGAATACCTGCTTCAGCCTGGTCGAGCTCATCAGCACCTGCCCGACCAACTGGGGGATGACCCCGACGGACGCCTTGAAATGGGCCGATGAAAAGATGCTGCCGTATTATCCGCTGGGTGAGTTCAAGACGCCGGAGGCGGGGCGCACGGCGGCGGCAGGAGGGAGGAAAGCCGATGCAAAGTGAGGTCCAATTCGCTGGTTTCGGCGGGCAGGGGGTCATGCTGATGGGGCAGATCCTGGCGCAGGCGGCCATGCACGAAGGCCATGAGGTGGTCTGGATCCCGTCCTACGGCCCCGAGATGCGGGGCGGAACCGCCTATTGCACGGTCGTGATCAGCGATCGACCGGTCGGCTCGCCGATCATTCGCAATCCGCAGCACCTGGTGGCTATGAATCGGCCCTCGCTCGAAAAATTCGCGCCGACCGTGAAAAAAGGCGGGGTTGTCTTCATCAATGCCTCCATCATTCCGATCGACTCCGGCCGCAGCGACGTGGATGACCTGCGGGTGCCGATCATCGAACTGGCCCAGGAGCTGGGAAACGTGAAGGCGGCCAACATCGTCGCATTAGCGGCGTTCGTCGCCCGCAGCCGGATCGTGAGCTTCGAGGCCCTGATCGCGGCCGTCAAAGACAAATTCGCTGAAAAAGCCAAGCTGATTCCCCTCAACCTCAAGGCCCTGGAGGCCGGCCGCAGGGCCGCCGTCGGCAATTAGGGGCGGACCCGGCGCCTCTTTTGGGGGGGAAATAGCGTTGCCGGACGCTGCATGCGGCAAGCGCAGCTTCAGACCCGATTCGAAGCACGAAATCCAAACTCCGAAACCAGTTCAAAACAACGTGAAACTCAAGGTCCCTGAACACATCCGATCCATCCCGCTCTACGTGCCCGGAAAACCGATCGAAGAAGTCGAGCGCGAACGCGGCATTCAAGACTCCATCAAGCTGGCCTCCAACGAAAACCCGTTAGGTCCTTCGCCCAAGGCGCTTGACGCCCTTCAACGCACGTTGGCATCGGTGCACCGCTATCCGGATAGCGCCGGTTACGAATTGATCGGCAAGCTGGCTGCGCGCCATCGACTGGAACCGGGGCAGATCGTTCTCGGAAACGGGTCCGACGAGATCATCAGCATGCTCGCCAGGGCCTTTCTGCAGCCGGGGGACGAGGTGATCATGCCTCAGCCTTCGTTTCAGATGTACGAAATCGAGACGCGAGCGGCCGCTGCCGTGCCCGTGCCCGTGCCCCTCAACCATTTCCGCACCGATTTGGCGGCCATGGCGGAGCGACTTACGGCGCGCACGCGTGTCGTGTTCGTGAACACACCCCATAACCCCACCGGGAGTCTCGTGACCCGTCCGGAGCTGGAGGCGTTCATGGCGCGGCTGCCGGAGGGTGTCGTGCTCGCGCTGGACGAAGCCTATATCGAGTTCGTACGCGATCCGGCCGGGCCGGACAGTCTGGATTACGTGAGGGCCGGCCGCCCGGTGGTGGGCTTGCGGACGTTCTCCAAGGCCTACGGCCTGGCCGGCCTGCGCATCGGATACGGAATCATGCCGGTCGACGTGGCCGAGGTCCTGAGCCGGGTGCGGCCGCCGTTCAACGTCAATCTGCCGGCGCAGGCGGCCGCCGCAGCGGCGCTCGACGACGCTGCCTTTTTAAATGAAACCTTGCGGGTGGTGCACGCCGGGGTCGATTATCTGCAGCGTGCGCTCGCCGACCTGGGACTCGTCTGCCAGCCCACTCAGTCGAATTTTATCATGGTACGGGTCCCGGGAGAGGGGCGTCAATTCTTCGCGAGCCTGCTCGACCGAGGGGTGATCGTTCGCCCGCTGGCCAGTTACGGATTTGCGGATTGCATCCGAGTCAGCGTCGGGCGGCCCGAGGAGAATCAGCGGTTTGTCGAAGCGTTGCGCCAGGTGCTGGCGCTTTGAGCGCACGGCATAGAGCAAAGCGCCAAGGATATCGGGCAGGGCGGCTGGCTGTTTCTCTTGGCTCTGTGCGCTATGCCCTTTGCGGGGCAGGGATACCGCATCCATGAAAAAACTACTCATCACCATCGATGGTCCGGCCGGTGCCGGGAAGAGCAGCGTCAGCCGCGAGCTGGCCGACCGTTTGGGGTACCGCTATGTCGACACCGGCGCCCTTTATCGGGGGGTGGCCTATGTCGCCCGCCAGCGGGGGGTTGCGCCGCAGGACGATGTCGGATTGAGCGGTCTGTTGGACGGGCTGGTGTTGAATTTTATCCCGGGCAACGCCGGGCAACGCCTGACGGCCAACGGCGAGGACATCACCGGCGCGATCCGGACCCCGGAGATTTCGATGTTGGCCTCGGCGGTATCCGCGCGGGCGGTGGTGCGGGCGTTTCTGCTGAAGATCCAGCGCGATCTGGGGCAGCAGGGGGCAGCGGTTTTCGAAGGCCGCGACATGGGAACCGTGGTCTTTCCCGAGGCCGACGTCAAGTTCTATCTAAATGCCTCGATCCCGGTCCGGACGCAGCGCCGATTCGCCGAAGCCCAGGCCACTGGCACCGCGTCGATCGAAGCGATCGAACGCGACATGCGGCTTCGGGACTTGCAGGACAGCGGTCGCGCGTTGGCGCCGCTCAAAGCGGCTCCCGATGCCGTGCTGGTGGACTCGACCGAGCTGACCATCGACCAGGTGGTGGAACGGATGCTGGCGCATGTCCGGGCGGCTCTGGATCGTGGCTGAGGCCGCCGATTCATCGACGCGAGGCCGCCAGAAGATTTTATCGTTGCATTTTTCAGCCAATCTGCTAAAGATTGCAGGTTCTCAACAGCTGCTGAGAACCCAATTTTCAGGCCAAGGGGGAAAGGCGTGTATGGTCAACATCACAACCAACTCTGACAAAGATCAAATGATCGATGAACAACCCGCGGCGGGCGTCGCCGAGGAGAAAGCATTCAGCATGGACAGCGTCGAGAGCGCTGAGCCCTCCATGAATATGTACGAGGACAGCTTTGGCCAGTTCAAGGAAGGCGAAGTGGTCACCGGGGTCATCACGGCGGTTGACAAGGACCTGGTGCTGGTGGATATCGGCTACAAATCCGAAGGGCAGATCCGCATCAACGAGTTCCGGGCCGAGGATGGCAGTATCACCGCCAGGGTCGGCGACCGGGTGGAGGTGATGGTCGAGTGGTGGGACGACGAGGACGAACGCGTCATCCTGTCGAAGGAAAAAGCCGCAAATATCAAGGTTTGGGATAACATCAAGAAATGCCATGACGAGGACGGCACCATCCGGGGAGCCATCACCAGCCGGGTCAAAGGCGGCTTCTCCGTGGACATCGGCGTGCCGGCGTTTCTGCCCGGCTCGCAGGCGGACCTGCGTCCCATTCGCAACCTGGACGACATGGTGGGCAAGACCTACGACTTCAAGATCCTTAAATACAATCGCAAGCGCAGCAATATCGTGCTTTCGCGGCGGGTGCTGCTGGAGAAGGAACGCGAAAGCAAACGGGCGGCAACTCTGTCCTCGATCCACGAGGGCAAGGTGCTTCCGGGCATCGTCAAAAACATCACCGAGTACGGCGTCTTCGTGGATCTCGGCGGAGTCGACGGGCTGTTGCACATCACGGACATTTCTTGGGGCCGGGTCAAGCATCCATCCGATCTGTTCAAGATCGGCGATCAGATCAATGTCAAAGTGCTCAACCTCGACCTCGAGAAGGAGCGGGTTTCGCTCGGTATGAAACAGCTTGCGGCCGATCCCTGGAGCGTTGCGGCTCAGAAATATCCGGTCGGCACGCGGGTGACGGGCCGGGTGGTGAGCCTGACCGACTATGGCGCCTTCGTGGAGCTGGAAGAGGGCATCGAGGGCCTGATCCATGTCTCCGAGATGTCGTGGACCCGCAAGGTCCGGCATCCCTCCAAAGTGGTCTCGGTCGGCGAGGAAGTCGATGCGGTCGTTTTGGACATCAAGCCCGAGGCCCGGCGGATTTCATTGGGCATGAAGCAGGTTGCGCCCAACCCCTGGGATGTGATCGCAGAGAAATATCCCGTCGGAACCACGATCGAAGGCAAGATCAAGAACATTACCGACTTCGGTATTTTCATCGGCATCGACGAAGGCATCGACGGCCTCGTGCATATCTCCGACCTTTCCTGGACCAAGCGCGTCAAGCATCCCTCCGAGCTTTATAAGAAAGGGGACGTGGTGCAGGCCATCGTGCTGGACATCGAAAAGGACAACGAGCGCTTCTCGCTCGGCGTCAAACAGCTTCAGGAAGACCCCTGGAAGACAGTGGGCGCCCGCTACCGGGTCGGCAGCGAGATCACCGGCACCATCACCAACGTGACGGACTTCGGGATTTTCGTAGAACTGGAGGAGGGCATCGAGGGCCTCGTTCACGTCTCCGAGATCAGCAAGGAAAAAATCAAGACCCCGGTGGGGAAATACAACATCGGCGAGATGCTCACGGCCAAGGTGATGACCATCAACAGCGACGAGCGCCGCATCGGTCTGTCCATCAAACGGATAGAAGTCGACCGCGAGCAGAGCATCCTCAGCGAGTACGTGAGCAGCATGGGCCAGGCGCCCACCACCACGTTCGGTGAGTTGCTGAGGGAGAACCTGCAGGAGAAGTTGAAAGATGAATAGGGGCTGAACTCTTGAATCAGCTCCGTTGATGGCCACTGGAGTTCCATCGAATCCACAACCCCGTTCCCCGGAGCGGGGTTGTTTTTTATCCGACGCCCGAGTCTCGGTCGCGTCGGCTTGCCAAGCAAAAGCACTTTGCTGAAAAGAGTGTTATTTTGACTTTCGAGGCGATTCTACTCTTATCGATTATCGCCGCGGCGTTTGTTCTGTTCGTCGGTGGCTGGTTGGGCGTAGATGTAGTGGGGTTGCTGGTACTATCGGCCCTTGCACTGACCGGATTGGTCTCGACCCAAGAAGCGTTGTCCGGCTTCAGCAGCCCCGCCGTGGTCACCGTGTGGGCCATGTTCATCCTGTCTGCGGGTCTGACGCGCACCGGCATCGCCCATCGCCTCGGACAGCCGCTGCAGCGGTTCACCCAGCGCAGCGAAGCCCTGCTCATGACTGCCTTGATGGTGGCGGCGAGCGTGCTGTCGGCTCTCATCAACACAGTCACCGTCGCCGCCATCCTGCTGCCGGCGACGATGGAGCTGGCGCGACGCAGCGGCCGCCCGCCCTCCCGACTGCTGATGCCGCTGGCCCTCGGTTGCCTGCTCGGCGGTCCGTTCACCGGCATCTCGACCCCGCCCAACATTCTGGTGACCGACGCCCTCCGCGCTGCCGGGCTGCGCCCCTTCGGCATCTTCGAATTCACGCCGATCACCGCGGCCATCGTCGCCGCCGGAATTGCCTTCGTGGTGCTGGGTGGGCGCCACCTGCTCCTCAGCCGGGATGCGGCGGTTAACGCCGACGCACGCCTTTTGCTGGCGGCCTCCTATCAGCTCGATGCCCATATTTTCACCATTCGGATTCCGGCGGATTCTCCCTTGGGCGGCCGCACGCTGTCCGAAAGCCGCTTGGGCTCGGCCTTTTTCCTGACCGTGTTGGCGCTCCAGCGCCGGACCGGGCTGACACTCGCCCCCCGCCCGACCGAGATCCTGCAGGCCGGAGACACACTTATTGTGCATGGGCATCCCGACCACCTCCGGCGTGTTCACGGCAGCCAACATCTCCAGATCGAGCCATTGAGCTTCCTGCACGATCAAGTTTATCGATGCCTGGCGGTGGCCGAGGGGCGTGTTACTGAAAAGTCGCCGCTTCTGGGGATCACGCTGAGCCAGAGTGACCTGCGAGGCAAACATCAGGTCCATGTCTTGGCCGTGTACGGGTTGAGCGAGAAAAAGGTTGAGGACCTGCGGCGGCACCAGATCTCGAAAGGCGACCGGCTGCTGTTGCAGGGAGACCGGGAGGCATTGGAAGAAGCGGCCCGCCAGGGGTTTGTCACGAACTTGGGCTATTTAGAGGCAGATGAGGTGAAAGCGACGGCCGGTGGTCTTGTGAAGCTATTGCCTGTGCGTGTTCCCCAGGGATCCGTGCTCACCGGTCACGACCTGGTTGAAAGTCGTTTTGGAAATGGATTCGGACTGACCGTCGTAGGCATCGTGCGCGGCGAAGAGCTCATGTGCATGCCATCGCCGTTGGAAAAGGTGCAAGCCGGCGATCTGCTTTTGCTGCAGGGTTCACCGCCCGATCTTGAAGTCCTCGAAGGTCTTCAAAAACTGGAAATCGAAGAGCCGACGTCCAGCCTGGCGGCGGACCTGGAGTCGCAACAGATCGGCGTCACCGAGGTGCTGCTCTCGCCGAGGACCACCCTGGCCGGCCGCACCTTGGCCGAACTTCTTTTTCGCGATCACTATGGGGTCAGCGTGCTTGCCATCTGGAGAAAGGGTCGCGCCTATCGCAGCGGGCTTCAGGATATCCCCCTGCAGTTCGGGGATGCCCTGCTGGTCTACGGACAGCGCAGCAACCTGGAAGCGGTGGCTCGAGACCCCGACTTCCTCGTTCTGGATGAAGCCGCCGCGCGGGCGCCCCGCTTGGAAAAAGCGTCTATCGCCGCGGCCATCATGGTGACCGTGCTCCTGAGCGCCATCCTCGGCTTCGTTCCGATCGCCGTTGCCGGGCTGGCCGGTGCAGCGCTCATGGTGCTCTTTGGATGTTTGAGCATGGAGGAGGCGTATCGCGCGATTGAATGGAAGGTCGTGTTCCTCATCGCCGGCATGCTGCCGCTGGGGGCGGCCATCGAAAATACGGGGATTGCGCAGATGGGGGCAACGGCCCTGATCGGCGCCGTGGGCGATTTCGGCACTCGCTGGGTCGTCGCGGCGCTCTTTACGATCACCGTCCTCGCCACGCAGATCATCCCTACCGCGGCCTTGGTGGTACTTATGGCGCCGGTGGCACTCAGCGCCGCCAGCACGCTGGGGATTTCACCGCACTTGCTGATGATGACAGTGGCGATTGCGGCCTCAGCAAGCTTCGCGAGCCCGCTGTCGCACCCCGCTCATTTGCTTGTCATGGGTCCCGGCGGCTATCGGTTCACCGACTACGTGAAGGTCGGCGTGCCGTTGACCGTCGTGATTATTTTGGTGTCCGTGTGGCTACTGCCGGTTTTCTGGCCACCCTAGTTTGAAGATTCCCGCTGACCGGCCCGACCTACACGCTCATCGCCGTCCACACAAGGATCCTGATGTTGGGCGCCCGCTCCTTTTACGCCAAAGTACCGTTTACGAATTTATTGAATGGCAGGCTTCCCTTTCCAATAGATGATGCCGTAGTAGAGGTAGAGCTCCCAGAGGGTGGTGAGCCGGCCCATCAAAACGCAGCCCAGGCCCAACAGCAGCGCCGCGACCGACATGAGTCGGCGCGGTCCGAAGCTGTCGTTCAAACGACCGATAATCACGCCGAAAATTCCCATGCTGAAAAAGGCCGTTGATGAGGCCCCGGCGATGGCGGCTCTAGACCAGCCGAGCTCCTCCATCAGCGCGTTGAGGAAAATGCCGAAGGAAATATAGGTTCGCACCCCGAGGGCTTGGATACTGAAACAGATGGCGGTGATGAGATAGGCATAGGAGGATTGCGGGGGGTCGAATCGGCATGGTCTTTCTTTTTAAGTGAGATGCTCATGCGATAGGCTCGGTCGTGGGGTGCAGGGGGCATAGATCCGGTTCAGGAATTGGCAACGAAAGTCACCCTGACATCGGCTTTGCCGGCGGCAAGATGTTGGTTCGTCAGATATATTGATCCACCATGTCGGCGATCACGCGCTCGACCGCATCCGCCCCCTCCTTCTGCTGCACCTCGGCGATCATCTGCCTAATTTTGCGGCAGGTGGCCGGGTCGCGGTCGAGGTCGCGGGTCGAGCGGAAGGCGCCGCCGCGCCGGCCGACGCGGTAGATCAGCCGCTCGGCGTCCGGAAGCTCCTGGTAGGCCCGGATTACCTCCAACATCCTCGGTTTGTCTTCGGGCAGCTTCCCGCTGACTTCCTCCAGAAGGTTCATGATGTGGTCGCTCGTCACGGTGCTGGTGATTCCCTCCAGATGCTCGATGAAAACCCGGATTTCTTCGGCCAGCTCGTCATCGGTCAGCATGTGGAAGGAGCCGTCCTTCAAGCGGGCATGCAGCGGCACTCGGCTGGGAAGTCTCAGGCTGCGCAGGCGGATGAAATGGGGATTGATCCGGTTGAGCACCCGCGCCGTCTCTACGGCGTGCTCCCGCCACATCTCACGGCCGCCCAGGCCGGGCATGACGTATTCGGAGACCTGCATGCCGGCTTCCCCCAGCTTGCGGCCGGCCTCCACGTGCTGGGCAGCGCTCACGCCTTTTTTCACCAGCTTGAGCAGCGGGTCGTAGCCGGTCTCAAGCCCGATGTGCACCCGATCCAGGCCCGATGCATGGATGCGCGTCAAGGACTCCAGCGACTTCTTGGTCACCGTGCGCGAACGCGAGTAGGTGGTGACTCGTTTGACTTCAGGAAAGGTCTGCCGCAGGAACGCGAGCACCTCCACCAGGTCGCCCGTCCGCATGATCAGGTTGTCGGCGTCCTGCAGGAAGCAGGCGCCGGTTCCGTAGTACATCCAGGCCGCCACGCTGCGGTAGCTGCTCGCATACGAGCCGGCGCCGAAAATCTGGCTGACGACGGCATCGGTCACGTTCCCGCCGTAGCCGAGCTTCCAGGATACGGCCGTGATCTCATCGGCGATAACGCGGGCGGTTCGGATGTCGCTCTTGATTTCATCGACGCTTCGCAGGGAAAATTTCCGACCCTTGTAAACCGGGCAGAATTCGCATTGATTCCAGGGGCAGTTGCGGGTGAAGCGCAGCAGGAGGCTCTGGGCTTCGTTGGGCGGCCGGATCGGCCCCTGTTCGAACTGGAGATCTTTATGGGTCATTGCCGGGAACTCCGTAAGCGTTAGTGTTTAATGCGCACCAGCCGCTGGTAGGCCTCGTTGAGTTTAACGAAGCGCTCATGGTCGCCGCCCTTGTCGGGATGCAGCTCCTGGGCTCTGCGGCGGTAAAGGCGCCAGAGGTCGCGCCGGTTCATCTTCTTGAGTACGTCACGGCTCTTTCCGAAAATGGCGGCCATCTCCTCCATGCGGACGGCTACCGACGGCGGCGGCCGATAGTGCCGGTGCCGGTTGATGAAATCCCGGAGGTATTCTTCCGCCAGCGACCGCGCGGCATAATCGTGGTCGAAGTACATGACGGCGTAGCGCACCAGATAGTCGCTCAAGCGGTTGCCGGATTCCATGCCGGCCCAGAAGACTTTGTCGCGCTGCAGCCGGCAGACTTCTTCGATGAAACAGCCGTCGACTTCTTCCACATCGAGAAACTCCGGATGCCTGCTGGCGAAGCGCTGATGGAAGAACTGCTGCAGGTTGAAGATCGCGTAGGTGTAGGTCTTGTAGTCGCGCGGCCGCAGAATCGACTCCATCTCGATGAAGTCCTGTTCGATTTCGTCGCGGGACTTGTTTCGAAACCGGCGGAGCAGCGTTGCGGGGACGCGGCCCAGGGCGCGGGGGTCGGTCTGACCCGTCTTGAGGAAGTGGATGCGGCGCTTGTCGAAGATGTGCGCGTCGCAGCTATCGGTTGCTGCCACCGGGCTGCGGCGGCTGCGCGACTGGCACTCCTGGCGGCGGAATGGCTCGAGCTTCCGGCGGATGTCGGGATTCAGGAAAGGCCAGAAGAGGTTCTCCATGTCCTCGGGTGCCGGTTCCGACCCGAGCGACCGAATCCCATCCTCCACGACCGCGTCGATGTAGAACGCATTGCCGCCCGGATAGACAATAAACTGCGCCGGTTCGGCCCCCAGCTCGAAGAGATCGCGGCTAAGATAGGCACCCGCCTTTCGGTAGGACTCCCGGATGGTGTAATGGGTTTTTCCGTCGATTTGCTTGCGTGCGAGGTACACGGTGTGATCGTCCTTGTCGGGGCGCTGAACTCCATGTTCAGATATAGGGCTCGGCGAGGCCCCTGTCAATCAGCCGGACGCGGCGGACGCGCGGCCCTTGAGTTTTCACTCTAGGGTGGCTAATGTAACCTGTCCTTTCGAACCGATTAACCGCCAAAGGAGCTTTGAATGGAAACGACACGTCCGTTGGGGCAATCAGGGATACGCATCTCTTCGATCGTGATGGGCATGTGGCAGGCCGGGAAAGAAATGTGGGCGGGGATCGACGACCAGGAGACCCGCCGGGCCGTTCGCGCCGCATTCGACGCCGGCATCAACGCGTTCGATACGGCCGAGATGTACGGCAGGGGGCATTCCGAACGCATGCTGGCGGCGGCGACCGCCGACATTCGTTCTAAAGTGGTTTACATGACCAAGGTTTTTTCCAATCACCTCCAATACGACCAGGTCATCGCCGCGTGCCATCGCTCCCTGAAGAACCTCAAAACCGACTCCATCGATCTGTATCAGATCCATTGGCCCTCGGGCTCGTGGGGCAGCCGCCCCGTGCCGATCGAGGAGACCCTGCGGGCGCTGAACGACCTCAAGTCCCAGGGCAAGATCAGGGCCATCGGCGTCTCGAATTTTTCGCGCGCACAGGTCGAAGCGGCCGCCCGCTTCGGGGTCATCGACAGCCTGCAGCCGCCGTACTCTCTTTTCTGGCGGCAGGTGGAGAAAGACGCCTTGCCCTACTGCGCCGCGAACAGCATCACGGTGCTGGGCTATTCGCCCATGGCCCAGGGCATCCTGGCCGGCCGCTTCGGCCCCCAGCCGGTCTTCGCGAAGGACGACCACCGCAAGGGGCACCGGCTTTTTCAGCCGGACATCTATCCCCGGGTTCAGGAGGCCGTGGAGCGGCTGAAGCCGATCGCCGCGCGCCACCGCGTTACGCTGGGGCAGCTGGCCCTGGCCTGGGTGATCAGCCATCCCGGGGTCTGCGCGATCGCCGGCGCGCGCAACGCCGAGCAGGCCTCTGAAAACGCCCGCGGCGCAACGCTGGCCCTGTCCGCTGCCGATCTGGCCGAACTGGACGCCATCGGCCGCACGGTCACCGACGGTCTGGACGACAACCCGGTGCAGTGGAACTTCTAGAACGGGTGGTTTCGGCCGTCTGCAGCCGGCATGCTCCTGCGCCGGGCATCGGCTCACGGTTCAGCCGGTTCCATCTGCGGCGCAATCATCACCGCGCGCGGCGTACCGGGCCGGTCCTCAGCAGGTGAACGGGTAAAAGTGATAGAAACAGTACCCGCCGGGATCCCCGTAGGCCAGCTCCGTGTCGATCAGACACTGGCCGATCGCCTCTTTGGATACCTGCTCGTAGTCCGGGCGTTTTTCTTCGTCGCGTTTGCAAGCCATGCAGATGGGCGCGTGATCGTAGACCGAAAGAATGCGCTGATCCATGCGCTCCAGCTTGCGGTCGCAGCGACGGCACTGAGTGGCGCAGGCCAGCTGCTTGTCCCAGTTATCCGCCATGGGATGTTCTCCTCTCTTCTTATTTCTTTTTGAAAAACTCCTGCACCAGTTCTTTCATGATGTCGAGAAGGTTGCCGCCGCGTTCGCGTCCGATGCGGTGGGCGTCATCAACAATGCGGGCTGCCAGGCGCTTCAAGTCGCTTTCCGCAGGGGTCGGCGTCTTCTGTTTTTCGTACTGCCAGCGCAAAAACCGCACGGCCAGTTTTTCTTCCTGCTGTCGGATGAAACCCATGATCTGACCTGCTTTCAGGACTTCGGCGAGCATATCTGCCACACGAGCCGTTCCAGGATCAGCCGCGGATGCAGAACCGACGACTTGAGCTTGAGGTCGGCCGCACTGGCCGCTTCCAGCGCATGCAGCAACTCGGCGCGGCTGAAACGATCGGCTTTCTTAAGCGTCTGGTAGACCGGAAAGGGGTTGCCCGGGGTGCGGGCGAGCTGCAAGTCGGTCCCTGCTTTGGCCGATTTTTTTTTCTTCTTGCCTTCCGCCGATTCGTCCGCCAAGGCCGCCTCCCAAGCATCGATGCGCTCGATCAGCTCGCGGTCGAACGCGACGACCGCCGGCATGACGATTTTCTGGAACTGCGGGTAGGTGCACGCTGGATGCCAGGCTGCGCCGGCCGTGCTTGCGGTGAAATCCTTGGCCACCAGCAGCTTGCGAATCTGATTCGTGACGGCCGCCAGGGCCTGCAGGCCATGGATCTCGCCGGCCAGCAGCGCGTCCAGGAAAAACAGGGAGCGCTCCCAGTTGCGGTCCGTCACGGCATTGGTCAGCTCGTACAACGGATCCTTCTTGGTCCGCGTGAGGGCCGCCGCTACGTCCTCGGCCGTGAGCTCCGGACACGGGCCGGCATAATCGATCAAGATTTGGAGATTGTTCGAAAACGTGCCGAGATCGAAGCCGGTCATCTCGCAAAGTGCCAGAAACGCCTCGCGGTTCATGCTCTTACGGGTCGGTTCCAGGGCGGATTTCATATGGTCGGCGAGAACGGCCTCCTGGGCCTCCTTGTCGGCCCGGCGATCGCCCTTCGGCACCGCGCAATCGAGAACGACCCCCTTCTCGCTGATGAGTTTATAGAGGGTGCGGCGCCGGTCGATCCCATCGGTGGTGAGGATGAGATGATGGCCGTGCGGGAATCCGTTCGCGATGGCTCTTTCGAGGATGCCGGCACCGTCCTCCGCCGGCGGGACGGCCAGCTGAGCG